>Ga0172379_10011899_pt1 | contig 10275 bp, 5 predicted proteins | sample GrowelOW334metaG_FD_119756 | JGI IMG/M metagenome (GOLD analysis project Ga0172379, IMG submission 119756) | Groundwater microbial communities from an aquifer near a municipal landfill in Southern Ontario, Canada - Groundwater well OW334 metaG | ecosystem: Environmental > Aquatic > Deep...
TGCGATGCGGTGCATTGAACCGTCAGGTAAAGTGTCTTTAATTTTTCTTAACTCATTAAATGTTATTTTTTCTGTCATGATATTGGTTTTTAAAAAGTTAATAAATATTCTTATGGGAAGAACATGGTTTTTCTGTTTCACTTCAGCCAAATTAATACTAAAAGTTCAATAATGTTACAGCACTGTTACAACATTTAGAATTGGATTGTTGAAATTTAGAATTTTTAACATTTGTAACTCCCGGAAGGATGTATTACATCTTGATACACACAGAATTAATCAGGACCAAATTCAGGAAGTAAAAGAACTGTTATAAAACATGTTTATTCAACGACCTATAGCAGGCTGACCCGCAAGTTTAAAAAGCGTCTCCAAAAGCAATGGACGCAAGCGTAATTTATTGATTTTGTGATTATCCCGATCAGGGAAAACCCTGTTTGACAGAAAAACAAAGAGGAGCTGATTGGCCGGATCGGCCCAAACAAATGTACCAGTATACCCTGAGTGGCCGAAGCTCTGCTCGGAGACTACTGTGGATGGATACCGCTCCTTGCCGGTATGCCTGTTCATCTGAATTCCCGGTTTATCGAAACCATATCCTCTCCGGTTGTTCGATTTCTGAAAGTGGCTACTCGTCCAGTTCTTTAGGGTCTCTGCGGTAATGAATCTTTCGTTGCCGTACTCCCCATTCTGAAGGTAGAGCTGCATGACCTTCGCTACATCACCAACAGATCCGAACAAACCTGCACTACCTGAAACACCGCCCATGAGCGCCGCGGTTTCATCGTGTACAAAGCCCTGAAGCAATTCGTGCCGGAATGACTGATCATCTTCTGTTGGCACAATTTTATTCTTGGGCTGTGACAAGGCAGGCAGATACATCAAAGAGGCTGCTCCCAATCTGGCATACAATTTATCGTGCAGAAACAGCTCAAAAGACTCACCCGACAAATTCTCTATCACTTTAGGCAAGATGACGAAACCCAGATCAGAATAGGCATACTTTTTTGTTTTGAGCAAAGGAGATTCCCTGATGGACTTGTACACAGAATCTTTAAAACTATCAACCAAATATAGCCCATCGGACACCCTGAGATCGAATCCGGTTGTCGACTGAGTTACATAATATCCTGGTTTGTAGTTGCCTTGAGCGTCAATGGTACCAGGCCACAAGACTACTCCCGCCCTGAGCCTTGCCTGATGGGAGAGCAAATCAGAAACCAGAATTCCTTCTTTGTTGCTTCCTTTCCAATCCGGCCAGTAATCACTCATTTTTTTTGTCACTATAAACTTCTTCTGATCGGCCAGCATCATCAAGGCAGGAACCGGGGCTAAGACTTTGGTCACAGAGGCCAGATCGTACAAATCATCATCCTGAACGGCCAGATCTTTCGAGTAGGTATGAAATCCATAAGATTTCTGGTAAAACACCTTCCCATTTCTGGCCAGGAGAAGCTGACATCCGGGGAAGGCCCTTTCTCTTAATCCAATACCTACCAGGGAGTCTATTTTCTGAGAGAGCCTGAGCGAATCAATTCCAACCTCCTCGGGCAAGACATAACTGAGCCTGTCGATGGATGGAAAAATGATGCCATCCCCCATTTTATAGATTCCAAGATCATCGGTTAGTTTTCCCTTTGAGGGGATAGCCCCAAAAACCAATTGTGCAGATAGGTCAAGTCTATCATAGTCGACCTTTTCGGCAACCAGAAGGGCGGAGCTCTTTTCAGTTACGGCTCCGCTAGCCAAAAAACGGGCAGAGCCAAATAAAACATATACAGATTTGGCATTTTTAGCCACATTGTCGGCAACCTGTTTCTCCACATCCATCAGGTAGGCTCCAAGCTCAACAAGAGAAGAAGCAGACATGGCATTGTCGCCTGATTTTGAATTTGCTCCTTCGCCCTGATCCCCAATTGCAAACACAACCAAATTGTACACCGCTGATTTTGAGATCATTGTTCTTACATATTCAGGCCTCATTTTCGTATCAAGCGTCAGATGATCCGCTTTTGCGTACCTGCTTATCCAGGGTGAAAGAGTTCCACCTTCCGCAAGACCAATATTTACCAACAATATTTTTAAGGTATCCAGTCTGTTAAGCGGCAATAGTTGCCCGCTGTTTTTAAGAACCACCAATGAGTTTTGAGCCTCCTCTCTCCTCAAAACACGAAGCGTACGCAGAGGTGAGACAGGTTTGCGCGAAGATACTTTAACCGGATGCGCAACATGGGCCACTTTCACAGCCTTACCCCTCTTCTGTGCAGCAAGGGCAATTGTGAAAATAGAGCATAAAAGCAGCAGCAATATTTTTTTTGACATCAGAAGAGGTTCAATGGAATACTTACGCCAAAACTAACCAAAAGCTCCCAATTCCGAAATTATATTAAGCCACAAAATTGGTAGGACAAAAAAACACTTTGTACCATTGATATCCCTATCTTAGCAAAAAAAACAATCCCATGGCACGAGTTTATCTTTCACCCTCCAGTCGATCTTTCCATTCAACACACCGGATTAAGATCTTTGCTTTGATGATCCTCTTGTTTTTCAATATGCATTCTCAAGCCCAAAAAGGTGAGCCGGTTTGCGGCGCAGACCGTCCTGAACTTTACCTGTCCGGCTTGAAAGGTCTCCGTCTCGGATTGGTAGTTAACCACACTTCCACAGTCAACGGAGAGCATCTGGTAGATTTTCTAAAAGGGAAAGGCATTACCATGAAGGCCCTCTATGCACCCGAACATGGTCTGCGGGGAGAGGCGGATGCCGGTGAAAAGATCTCCAACTCGGTGGATGCCAAAACAGGAATACCCATCATCTCGATTTATGGCAAAAATAACCGGCCAACCACCGAGCAGCTTGCAGATATTGACCTCCTCATTTACGATATCCAGGATGTAGGTTGCAGATTTTATACCTACATCAGTACCTTGCACTATGTAATGGAAGCCTGTGCTGAAAATGGCAAGAAGCTTCTTGTACTGGACCGGCCCAATCCTAACGGGAATTACTGTGCCGGACCTATCCTGAAGCCAGCATTCAGATCGGGTGTCGGGGTTGATCCGATCCCAGTTGTTCATGGCTGCACGGTGGGCGAACTTGCCCAAATGATTAACGGAGAGGGGTGGTTGAAAAATGGAATAAAATGCGATCTCAAGGTAATTCCTGTTAAGAATTATACACACCAAACGGTTTATGCCCCGCCGGTCAAGCCCTCCCCAAACCTTCCCAACTACACCTCAATCAGGCTCTACCCGTCTCTCTGCTTTTTTGAATCAACCAGTGTGAGCATTGGCCGGGGGACGACTTTCCCCTTCCAGGTAATTGGTTTCCCTGATCAAAAATTCGGGGGATTTTCCTTCACACCTCAAAGCCTCAAAGGATTCGAGATGAACCCTCTTCAAAAAGACAAAGTCTGCTATGGAGAGGATCTGAGGAATTTGAAGGAGATTCCTAAATTCACACTAAAATTTTTTCTTGACTGGTACGATAAATTTGGACAGTCCGGTGAATTCCTCACTAGAGTACGTTGGTTTAACCTGCTGATGGGCGATGACCGGATCCTGACCATGATTCAGGCAGGCAAAAGCGAAAAAGAGATCACCGATAGCTGGCAGGAGGAGTTAGAAAGATACAAGACAGTACGATCCAATTATTTACTATATTGAAGTGCGCTAGAGTGCCTAAAGTGCCTAGAGTGCCTAAAGTTATGGACTCCCGACTTTAGGCACTAAGTACTTTAGTCACTTTAGCGCACTTTAGACACTCTTTTATGAATCCACTACTCGTCGCATCGCTCCTCTCAGGATATTTCGTGATTTTAATTTTGGTGGCCTACCTCACCAGCAGGTCTGCAACGACCGATACTTTCTTTACTGCCAACCGAAAATCTCCTTGGTTTGTCGTAGCATTCGGCATGATCGGGACCACCATTTCAGGTGTAACATTTATCTCAGTTCCGGGTGAAGTTGGCAACTCTGCTTTTACCTATTTCCAATTTATCATGGGGAATTTTGTCGGGTACATGGTGGTAGCCTTTATTCTTCTGCCTGTCTATTACCGGATGAACCTGATATCAATCTACACTTACCTGGAGGAACGTCTGGGATTTTACTCCTACAAATCAGGCTCTTTCTTTTTTCTGCTCTCCCGAACCATTGGTGCGGCTTTCAGGATGTACCTGGTGGCAGAGGTCCTGCAACTAGCCTTTTTTGCTCATTTTGGCATTCCATTTGGTGTGACAATGCTGATCAGCATAGTTTTGATTTGGATTTATACCACCAAAGGCGGGGTGAAAACAATCATCTGGACAGATTCCCTTCAGACCATCTTTCTGATCTCCGCGGTGGTTCTTACCATCTATTTTATCTTCAATAGCCTTGGATGGAGTTTTGGGCAAATGATCAGTAAAGTGCAGGAGAGTCCGCATTCGCAAGTTTTTGATTGGGACTGGAGGTCAGGGAAATTCTTCGTAAAACAATTCCTTGCAGGTATCTTCATCACCATTGTTATGTCGGGACTCGATCAGGACATGATGCAAAAGAGCCTGACTTGTAAAAACCTGAAGGAGGCACAGAAAAACATGCTGACATTCAGTGCCATATTCGTTGCGGTTGTATGGATGTTCCTAACATTGGGAGCATTGCTGTATATCTATGCAGAGTCTCACCAAATCGCACTTCCACAAAAAAGTGATGACCTCTATCCTTTGCTGGCCATCAATCACATGAACCTGATGATCGGCATCTTCTTTTTGCTGGGCATTACGGCTGCCAACTATGCCAGTGCCGATTCCGCTCTAACATCTTTGACTACAGCATTTTGCATAGATTTTCTCAATTTTGGAAAGCGTGAAGACCAAAACAAAAAGCGTCTGTTGAAAATTACACACATTGGGTTTTCATTGCTTCTGTTTTTGGTGATCATGATTTTTAAGGCAGTCAACAACCAAAGTGTGGTTATGGCAGTTTTTAAGGTGGCCGGACTCACATATGGACCTCTTCTCGGGCTCTTTGCGTTCGGTATGCTGACAAAATTCAGGATCAAAGACCATCTTGTTCCCATTGTAGTGATAGCTGCACCTTCGCTTTCAGGGCTCCTCAACCATTTTTCGGAACAATTACTAAACGGCTATCAGATTGGATTTGAATTAATTATAATTAACGGAGCATTTACTTTTTTTGGATTATTCCTGATAAGAATCCGGCAAAAATAAAATTCGTTAAAAATTGTTAAAATCCAATTTTTTTGTGTATATTTGATAGACTACTTTGTGGGAAAACTGTCTAAGTAGAAAAATGTTCCCTTATATACCTACCTGGTATGAAAAGCTTATTCATGACAACATTGGTCATTGTTCTGACATTCCTGTTTATAAACAGTTGTCAGAAAGAGCATGAAAGTGATTCGAACGGGAGGTTATTGTCATTTTCAACCGACACGGTAGCTTTTGATACCATTTTCACTTCTATAGGCACTCCCACCAAGAATTTAAGGGTTTACAATACAACCAACGATCGGATCATTGTTTCCACTATCCGTTTAGCAGGCGGAGAGAACAGCGGTTTCAGGTTAAACATCAATGGTGAGGCTACAAACGAAGTTTTGAACATAGAAATCCCAGCACGGGACAGCATATTCATCTTCGTAGAAGCAACGCTGAATAAGCTTGGCACCCATCAGACCATGGTGGCCGAGGACTCCATCCTTTTTAAGGTTAACAGCAAGGAGCAAAAAGTGAGATTGCTGGCCTGGGGACAAGACTTCAAGCTGATCCGTTCAGAGATGATTAAAACCACCACCTGGACCAAAGAGAAACCGTACCTGGTATATGGTTATGCCTATGTTGATTCATGCCAGACACTTTCCATCGATCCGGGTTGTACCATCTATTTCCACAAGAATGCCGGGCTATTCATCAAAGGGTCATTGATTGTAAAAGGAACATCCGAAGAACCTGTTGTGTTCAAAGGCGACCGTCTGGAGAGCGGATATGCCAATCTGCCGGACCAGTGGAACGGGATAACGCTACTTTCGGGGAGTCACAACAACTTAATAGACCACTCCATCATCAAAAATGCCAACATCGGCCTTCAAGTAGGAAACATTGAAAAAGAAGGCTATGCTTCTGTTACGCTAGCGAATACACGCATAGAAAATATGAGCTGGTCGGGCATTTGGGCCATGAAATCGAAAATCCTCGCATACAACTGTGTGATTGCGAACATTGGCTATTACAATACGGCACTCCTTTTAGGTGGCGATTATCAATTTTACCATACCACTTTTGCCAACTATAACACCGACATTACCAAACAATTTCGGAATACCGAAACATTGACCCTCTCCAACTACCTGGTCAATAGCAACAATGGCGCTAAATATGTTGGTGATCTTACCCAGGCCGTTTTTGGAAATTGTATCATCAGTGGTCTCAATCAAGATGAACTCAAGATTTCGATGGACAAACAGGGAAAATCCAATTATCTGTTTGACCACTGTCTGATTCAAATTTCCGACACATTCAAATTACCCAATCCTGACCGATTCGTTAGCCTGCAACGAAATATCAATCCAAAGTTCATCAATCCCCAAAGAGGAATTTTCGAACTTGATACCTTGTCTGCTGCAAAAGACATGGGCAAAGAGACCATTGCAAAGATCTACTCCATTGATTTGAAGGGGGCTGACAGAAACATCGATGCCGGCCCTGACCTTGGTGCCTTCGAACGCATCGAAAAGAAAAAATAGAGGATCATGCTGGCAATCTCATGGCTTAAAGTATGGCTATTTTTGCTTATCGCGCCTTTCGCTATTGAACTTTACGGGCAAGACAAGCCAATAAAAGATTACAGAATAGTCTTTTACAATACTGAAAACCTTTTCGATCCATTCGATGATCCTGCTACCAACGATAGTGAATTTACACCAGGTGGAAAATGTCATTGGACAATCGCCAGGTTAGACCAGAAGGTAATGATGGTATACCGCGCAATCATATCCGCATCCAATGGAGAGTTTCCTGATATCATCGGTCTGGTTGAGATTGAAAATCTTTGGATATTGGAGTATTTACTCAAAAAGAGTCCCTTCAAAGAGGCGAATTATGGCATTGTTCACAAGGAATCCCCCGATCAAAGAGGTATAGACGTAGCCCTTCTCTACCGGAAAGGGACCGTTGTTCCGATTGATTTTGAATTTATTCCGGTGCATGGCAATGGATCTTCCCATTTCTTCTCCAGGGATATCCTGCATTTCAAGGCTCAGATCAACAAAGAGACGATCCATTTTTTCGTGAACCACTGGCCATCAAGAAGTGGTGGTTACATGGAGACCCTGGAGAAACGAAATATTGCCGCACGAATTGTTCGACGAACGATTGACTCACTGTTGGTAATCAACCCGCAAAGTAAACTATTGCTGATGGGTGATTTTAATGCGACACCGGATGAGGACTGTTTCACAAAAATATTGGGAACATCTGCGCAAGCTCACTTCTCCGAAGGAAAAACCCTTTTCAACCTTTCCCAAAAATGGATGAATGAAGGAGTAGGTACCATCCGCACGAGAGGTCGCTGGGAAATTTTTGACCAGTTTATTTGCTCATCCAACCTGTTCAAAAGAAATGGGTTACAAATTTCTCAAAAGGAAACCGTTGTCTGCACCGAAGATTTATTAATGGAGGAGGATAAAAGGTATTTGGGCAAGAAACCATTCCGAACCTATCTGGGACCGGTTTATCACGGGGGAGTTAGTGATCATCTGCCTATCTCAACGGTAATCCAGAGCGAAGTGCCTAAAGTGCGCTAAAGTGCACTAAAATGCCTAAAGTTAAGGACTCCAAACAAAATATGCCGGAGGTAAGTACTTTAGACACTTTAGGCACTCTAGGCACTTTTAACTTTTTATTAACAACTCCACTTTAAACTCTTGGACTTCGATGGTGTCAAAATCTGCAAACAACAGTAATTGACACATGCGTAAATTTATTTTATCTATACTTGTTTTCATAACCTTCTTTACGGCGAACGGACAAACGCCATCCCCCTTTCCCTCTATTCCCGGAAAATCTCCAGGTAGCTCTTCCAATCCAGCGATAAAAAACTTGACTGTTCGGGGGAAAGTTATAGAAGCGGAATCTTCCGCTCCGATGGGATATGCCAATGTAGCCATCTTTGTCGCTGCCGATTCAACGGTAGCCGGAGGCATTATGACAGCCGACAATGGCTCTTTTGAGATAAAAAATCTTCTGCCCGGCAAGTATTATCTGAGTGTAAAATTTATCGGATATGCCAAAAAGACCATTCCAATTCAGATTACAGCTGCCAAACAGGTTACTGATGTGGGATTGATTAAACTACAAACTACAGATCAAAAAATCAACGAGGTAGAAGTAGTTGCCGAGAAGCAACGTGTCGAATTCAAAATTGACAGAAGAGTCGTCAATGTGAGTCAGAATATAGTATCGACAGGTGGTACTGCCGTCGAAGTTCTCGAGAATACCCCTTCTGTTCAGACCGATTTTGAAGGCAACGTTACCTTGCGGGGAAGTTCCAATTTTACTGTTTTGATTGATGGCAGACCAAGTGTAGTAAAGGGCAGCGATGCTTTAAGACAGCTGCCGGCAGCAGGTATCGACAAAATAGAAATCATCACTAATCCATCTGCCAAATACGATCCGGATGGTGATTCAGGCATTATCAATGTAGTGATGAAACGGAATCAAAAGGGCTCATTCAGCGGCCTGGTTAACCTGACAGCCGGATTGAAAGACAAATACCGCGGTGATGCCAATTTTACACTTAGAACGAAGAAATGGGATTTCACGCTTGGCGCTGATTTTTCCGACATGACCAATCTTGGTACCAGGGATATGATGCAAAAGATCACTAATGGCGATACCATCACCACCAGACATACTTTGGCTGACGGAACAAATTACCACAAAGGGCATAACATCAAAGCAGGTATCGACTATATTTTAAGTCCGTCGACTACTATTGGAATCATAGGTACCGTGGGAACAATGAGCCACGGAAACGCCAATTTGGGTCATCAAATTACTTCATACAATCTGGCGATACCATCCACTTATCTCTTTCAGGATAACAGTTCAACGAGGGGTGGCAAATACTGGAGTGGAAACGTGAATTTTATACACAAATTCGACAAAAAGGGTCATGAACTTCAGGGATTGTTCTATTTTTCAGGAGAAAACGGAGATGACGTCACCAATCAAATCAATTACAACACAGATGCCAGTTTCAACCCTATCGACCTGAATCCTTATAAATACAGGTCCAACGAAAGTCCCGTAGAGCATGAATACAGGGCAAAGCTGGATTATGTTTTACCCATCAGCGAAAAAGATAAACTGGAAGCTGGCTACCAGGGAAGGATGGAGAAAAGCAAGGAGAACTTTATTTTTGAAGAGTATGATTACCCCTCCTCCAACTGGGTAAACAATCCAAACTACAGCAGTTTGGTCGACTTTGCCGAGGACATTCATGCCCTTTATGGAACTTTTTCACATACCAACAATAGTTTCTCCTACCAGCTTGGATTGAGGACGGAGTATACCAACAGAAAGCTGAACAGCCAAAGAGCGAACAAAACATACTCTTTTACCCGCTTCGACTTCTTTCCAACCGTCCATTTGTCGCAGAAATTTGCTAAGGAGTTTGAGTTACAGGGAAGTTACTCCAGAAGGTTAAACAGACCTCAAGGATTTATGCTGGAGCCTTTCCCTTCATTCATGGACCCAAACAACATCCGTATCGGTAATCCGGAATTGACACCGGAATATGCCGGATCCTATGAACTCACCTTGCTTAAGCATATCAAGAGTTCATTCATCTCGCTGGAAGGATATTTCCGTGAAACCAAAGATCTTATGACCAGGATCTCGACAGTTGGAGCCGACAAGATCATGTACCATACAATGGCAAATATGAACAACGATTATTCACTCGGAAGTGAGTTGATGATCAACTATGAAATCAAACCTGGAATACGTATTGTTGCCAGTGGAACCCTTTACAATTACTGGTTGAAGGGTGAAATTAATGGTCAAAATGTGGATCAGCAGAGTACCAACTTTGACGGGAAACTGAATTTCGATGCGAAGCTTACCAATACGACCCGCATACAGTTGATGGGCGTCTACCGCGGACCAACTGTTTCGGCCCAGGGAAGCAGGGATGGTATGTATTTTGCCAATGCTTCCATTAAACAGGATATGCTCAAGAACCGTCTGTCTGCCACGCTGCAGATACA
>Ga0172379_10011900_pt1 | contig 10275 bp, 9 predicted proteins | sample GrowelOW334metaG_FD_119756 | JGI IMG/M metagenome (GOLD analysis project Ga0172379, IMG submission 119756) | Groundwater microbial communities from an aquifer near a municipal landfill in Southern Ontario, Canada - Groundwater well OW334 metaG | ecosystem: Environmental > Aquatic > Deep...
CTGCGGAAATTTATTGTCCGGGTCTATTGAGCGAGAATATCCATCGTATGAGTTCCTTTAGAATTTCGATGAAAATAAAAAAAATAATGGATGACGTTCCATTATTTCTTATGTATTTAGCGTTTGCGCAGTACAGACAAGAATGCTTCCTGGGGGATCTCAACCTTGCCGAAAGCTTTCATCCTTTTTTTGCCTTTCTTCTGTTTTTCGAGCAGCTTTCTTTTTCTGGTGACGTCGCCTCCATACAGCTTGGCGATCACGTCTTTTCTGTATGGCGTTATGGTTTCTCTTGCGATGATCTTTCCGGAGATCGCCGCCTGGAGCGCAACGGCAAAACTTTGTCTCGGGATCACATCTTTCAATTTTGCAACGATCCTTTTTCCTTCGTTGAAACTTTCTTCTCGCGGGACGATCCTTGAGAATGCCTCAACTCTTTCTTCCGCGACAATGATATCAAGCTTGATGAGGTCGCCTTCTTTGAATCCGATCAGCTCATAATTCATAGAAGCGAATCCGCTCGAAGCGCTTTTCAGATTATCATAAAAATCCACGATAATGTTTATGAGCGGGACTTCATATTCAAGAATAACCCTGTCTTCGGAAAGATAATTCGTGCTTTTGTAAACGGCGCGGGAATTTTCCGCAAGCTTCATGATGGGACCGATCTTGTCTTTGGGAAGGATTATCTCAAGCTTCGCCCATGGCTCCTGGATCTCTTCGATGACTCCGGGGTCGGGCATATCAGCCGGTGAATATATAACGAACTCCTCGCCGGTCTTTTTTATGATCTTATATGAAACGGAAGGAGTCGTGATGACGAGGTTCATGTCGTATTCGCGATAGAGTCTTTCGCTGACGATCTCCAGATGGAGCATTCCGAGGAATCCGCATCTGAAACCGCGGCCGAGAGCCGTGGAGGTCTCCGGTTCAAATGAAAGAGATGCATCGTTCAGTTTCAGCTTTTCCAGAGCATCGCGGAGTTCGGGATATTGTTCTCCGTCAACGGGATAAATGCTGGCGAAAACGGTGGGCTTTACTTCTTTGTATCCGGGAAGCGCTTCAATCTTGCTTACATAGCCCTCTTCATCCATTTCACTTTCATATTTGGTGATAGTATCTCCGACGCGGCATTTTGAAACTTCCTTGAGTCCTGTCGCAATATATCCGATGTCTCCGGCCTCAAGATGGCCGGTTTTCAAGAGGGTGGGTTTCATGATCCCGATCTCAAGAACTTCGGATCTTTGCTTTGCTTTCAGAAAATATATTTTATCTCCATATTTTATCGATCCGTCGACGATCCTGACCTCGGCAACAACTCCTTTATATGAATCGAAATATGAATCAAAGATCAGCGCTCTCGGAGCTTTCTCCTTGTCGCCCTTCGGCGGAGGGACGGATCTTATCACTTCCTCAAGAACTTTCGGAACATTCTCGCCGGTCTTTGCGGAAATCCTGAGGATCTTGTCGATCGGAGTTCCGACGAGGTCGCTTATCTCTCGCGCAACTTCCTCAACTTTCGCGTTTGGCATGTCGATCTTGTTGACTGCCGGAATGATGACGAGGTTTTGCTCGAGCGCGAGATACAGGTTTGCAAGTGTCTGCGCCTGGATCCCCTGCGTCGCATCGACAAGAAGAATGGCGCCTTCGACTGCCGCAAGTGATCTTGAAACTTCATAGGTGAAATCGACGTGGCCCGGAGTATCGATGAGATTCAGAGTATATTTGTGTCCGTCCAGCTCGTATTCCATCTTTGCGGGCTGGAGCTTTATGGTTATGCCCCTTTCCCGCTCAAGGTCCATCTGGTCAAGAAGCTGATCCTTCATCTTTCTTTGCTCAACTGTGTGCGTGAGTTCGAGCAAGCGGTCCGCGAGAGTGGATTTTCCGTGGTCGATGTGTGCTATTATGCAAAAATTTCTTGTATTCTGTTGGGACATAAAATTTTGAGAGTAGAAAATAGAAAGTGGAGAGTAGAAATTATGAATTCTGAAGGATTGCCATCCTCATTATCCGCTTACCAATTTCTACATTCCACATTTTAAGCAAACGATTAAAAAAACTGTATAAACCACAGTATCTATAATATAGACTATTATATTTTGCTTGATTTGGCAAATATCGAGAGTTCGAAGACGGAGATAAATTATTATAATTTCCGGCATATATGGAGCGGTAGAAATCGAGGAATCCGGCAAATGTATGATCTGGGCACGAGATGTTGACAAAGTATATTAATTATGCTAATCTATTTTGTTTGAGAGAGTTCACTCGAACAGAACTAATTATGTCCGGCTGAACTCTCAATCAAATAAGAGAGGTATTCGGAGTTGTTTAACATGGCAAGAAGATATGATAAAAACTATTTAGAATTGGATAACCCGAGATGGAACATAATTAGAATGCTATATTGTTTGGGAATCTTTGCAGCTTCCATTTATGGTCTGAGCTATCTTGTACAGCCCGTTGAATTCAATGTATGGTCACAGTCCGGACCGGTAGAGGTCGATAGTTATATCAGACCCACAGTGTCAGTCGAAAGAATTAATATCGACACGGGACTGAAATATGTGGCTCCAGAAAGCTTCCGCACAGATGGAAATTCGATCAGAATTTACGCAATGGAAAATGGAGAAGTTGTGCTTTCGAGCAAGAGCCAAAATATTTTTACGGTTAAACATAATGTCATGTTCGAACCATTGCGGGCAAGTGCCATTTCGGAAAAAAGCGGATCGGTCTATATCATATATCATGAGCTAGATGTGAAAATGTTCTCGCTGATGGTGTTCCTTTGGGCGCTCTTCTCAATGGCAGGATATCTGCTATTGGGTAACATTTTCGGTCCCGGGGACATTCCCAGGCCAGGAAGCGTTGTTACATAACAAAAGCATACAACAGTGAAGAAAACTTTCTTTCTGTTTTTTTATATTCCAGATTGTGCCTAAAAAGAAAAAAACATATACGGGATCGCATATGCTTATGTTGTATTGACTGGTGCAGTTGTATCTTTCGGATGTCCGAATGCAATGGATAAAGCTGCGGTAGCCGCCGTAACGAATAGGGAAATTGAAGATACGTACATGATCCATATTAGATCCGGCGGTGTTTCCGATAGCGAATATATCGCCAAGGGCATTATTCCGATACTGGAACCAAAACATACCAGCGCAAAGAATGTGTGTCTGGATTGGCTGTATCTGTTCCTGTTCAGGATCATATGCCAGGTATAGAAAGATACCAAAAGTCCGAACGAAGAGCCAGCTATCAGATATGCGATGCGCACGTCATAGGAATATTTATGAAATATTGCTGCAAGAATTGTCGTCAGTATGACGATCGAATAGAATCCAACGACAAATCCTATGGCTATTTCATTTTGATTTTTTTTATCGTTCATTGTATAAGAACCTCCAATATGCAACATGACTGTTTTTGTTGCAACCGCTTAGTCTAGCAAAAAAAAGCAGTTTTGTCAATATCCGATCAGCGATGACGGCGCAAAGCTTGCGCGAGTGCGGATGTGGGTTTGACTTCAGGGCATTTTTGATTTAGGATGAGAAAAATATTCCAAGGAGGGATCAATATTAAGAAAAATACAAAAGATGAGTTCTTCGAGAAGTCTCTGAACAGTCTGGCAGGAGTTGCGGAAAAAATTACGGAAAGCATAACCCTGCAGGTCTATGCGGCGAAGATCAAAGGCAATAATGGCAGGATCGCAGAGATCGTCCGGAGTGCGATCTCGTCAAAGCGGGATGAAAGAGAAGATGTCGGTGACTATAAGATCAAGGGACTGGTCGGATCGCTTTCATTGATCGGAGAATTTGAACTGGCACGGGAAGCGGCCGCAGTGATCCTGGACAAGAACAAGGCAGCCGAGGCGATGCTTTCTATCGCCAAGGAAAGCAGAGATCTTGAGGATCTGAGAAACATTGAAAGATTCATAAGAGATGAAGTGCCCGAGGGATTCGATCGCAATGGCTATATCGAAAAACTGATATGTATCCTTGCTCAAGAGCGGATATATATTTGGGCGGAAGTTCTGGCAAAGAACTCCGAGTATGACACTTCAAATCTTGGCCGGATCGCAAAAGCGGCAATGAAAAATGGCGATCTGGAAACGGCTGTTGAGTATGCTTTAGCCGGCCAGGATTCGGATACGCTGCTTGAGATCCTGGTTGATGTCATCGGCAAAGATCTGGATAAGGCGCGGGAAATCGCTGAAAAAATGCAATCCCTTTGGTGGGGAAATTTTTACAGAGCATGGGCATACGTCGGAATATATTACGCAAGCCGGGAAGCGCGCGACATAGAAAAGGCCGCGTCAGTCATATTGGATGCAATAAGAAACAATGAACCGAAAAGCGAGCTGGACCGCTATTCAGAGGTGGCGATCGTGATCGCCGCTAACAGCAATGATCCCAAGATCATTGAAGAGCTTTCAAAGCTTTTGGATCCGCTGAACTGGAGGAGCGAAGAGGTTCTGGAAAAATCCATTGAAGCACTGCTTTTGAAAAGAAAAAAGAATCACAAGTAAAAGACAGGAATACCTGCCTTTTTTATTTGAACCAGGTTTCACTGCAGGAAGGTTCCGGCATAAAAAAATAAGGCCTGTTCGGAATTATTCTATCCTCTCAGGCCCTTTTTTATTCTTTTAATTGCGTATTTGGTTTTTGTTTGTTTGCCGTGTTTTCGCTTATGTCCAGTCGAGCACATTTTCCATTCCTCCGCTAGCGACCGCTATCAGTTCAACGGGGTATTGTGCTTTTCGGGCATCAGCGCCTCTATTGTCGGTTTCAATGCCGTTATAGACCTTGATCCAATCCTGTTCGAGTTCGAACATCGCTTCGAACGTTTCAGCTTGCAGGTCCAGGTTATTCAGATCCATCGCAAGTTTTCTTACTTCAGTGATCAGATCCATGGCATACTCAAGTTCTTGTTTCATGATCTTTTCAGTGGTTTTCTCCGGGAGTATGTAGTTATTTTTATCATCATATCCCTCCAGATCCATCAGGAGAACGCCCTTGAAGTCGTTATTCATCAGTACTTTTATGATAAGATCGGTTTTGTTATCGATCATTTTCTCAGTTTCAGTTTCACCCATATTTGTCACCTCATTTTGATTTTGTATTTGAATGTTTCTCTATACGCAATTAAAAAGAACAATAGTCCGCTTTGTTTATGCGGACTATTGTTTATCGGAAATCGTATTTATGAGGTCATTTCAGATAAAAAACAGTACGCATAAAATCAACATAGGCAGATTTACCTGTCATATGTCTTGATAGCCACACGATGATTTTATTCGTACTATTTTGCATCTTATCCGTTAAATGTTTAAAAAAACCAGCCCTTTCTTTGGCTGTTTCTTCCTGTCTAAATGATATTGCAGTTTATCAATTTAAATCAAGAACAGCCAAAAACCCGCCTTTTGTTGAGGCGATCACCCAATGCATATATTTTCTGTCTAGACTTAACATTTCTGGTTGTTTATTGATAACAAGAACATTATACACTATATTAAAGGATTGTCAACTTTGTAGCTTCAGTAAATTATATTAGTACAGTTCTTGCCAGGCAGAAGAAGTGGTTAGGTCCTTGCTATATATTCAATAATATGCTATAGTGTAGGGTCCGCTTTTATGTTCATTAATACAGGGTTTTGGCTTAGTATCACAAGAATAAACATACCAATCTCCTGTAATCAAGTGAAGATAATATCCGTGACGGTAGAAACAAATATTAGAGAGGGAAAATATGACAAACAAAAGCACATTGAAAATTGAAGAAGAAAGAAAATTTTTGGTGAAGCCGAGACTTCTTCCGCCAAATTTCATCGAGAACACTCATTTCCAGATTGTGCAATATTATTTCACAAAGCCTGGCGATTCAGTTGAAATAAGGATTCGCTCGCAAGTGAGTAAAACTGATGCGAAGTATTTCCTCACGATGAAGAAAAAGACCGAAGATGGAGATATATCCAAGAGGTTTGAAAATGAGATCGAAATTCCGAATGAAATGTTCTATAGGATGCTTTATGGGGCTGATTATGAAAGAATCTCCAAAGAAAGATTCCTGGTAGAGCTGGAAGTCGGAGTTGTCGTCGAAGTCGATGTGTATGATTACGATCCGAAAGCTTCCCTATTGAGCAAGAACATCGTTGCCGAAATTGAAAGAAAGAACGGGGATCAAATCATCGACCTGAAGCTTCCGCTGTGGATCGGGGAAGAAGTGACGGGAAGGCCGGAATATAGCAATGCAGTAATTGCAGTAAACGGTTTTCCGAAGAAAAAATAGAAATGGAAAGAAAAGGAGAGGATAATATGAATAGAACGAAAGATATACCAGAATATAACCTTAGACAAGGGATACTGGAAATAAGAAGATGCATTGAAAAATTCTTCGAAGACAATCCCGATAAACGGATGGTAATACTTGTAGGTGCGGGATCTTCGACGGGAAAGACGAAAGTCGTGACCAAAAGAATCGAGGAAGCATATCCGGAGAGAGTTATAAAGTTCAGTCAGGATGACTTGTATAAGGGAAATGCCTTTATGGAATCCGAAAGAGCCAAGGGAAATATCTTGAATTGGGATCAGCCGGAAGCTGTAGACATTAAGTTAAGTGAAGAGCTGACCGAAGCGCTGGCAAGAGGAATGCCGGTACCCAAATACCAATACAGATTTGACGGTAATCCGCCAGCCATTGTCGGAGAAATGAAACCCGCTGATATTATTATCGTGGAAGGATTATATGGTCTTCTCCAAAATAAAGGCGATCTCAAGATATTTGTTCATGCAGAGACTTTCGACAGAATGATTCGAAGAATGCTCAGGGATCTTGATAGGACGGAAATGGATTCATCTCAGATCGTCGGCTATTTTGCGAGCGTAGTGGAGCCGATGCACATTAAATACATTGAACCGACTAAGGCGAACGCAGATATTATAATAAACAATGCCTACGATCCCGAGATTGAAGCACCAGGTACCGGGTTATCCGAGAATCAGCTTAAGTTCCGAATCATCGGTGAGAAAGGAAAGGTCCTGAATATTCTTACAAAAAAGCGGATGGAAAGAAAATCTGTCGCGACGCAGGAAGACCACTATTTCAATATAAGAGGAAGGGACTTGAGCAGAACAGACGAGATATTGAGAATCAGGACTGAAAGCAATGTCTGCAAGATATTCACTTATAAAGGTCCTGAGATAAAGGAGAAAGGAAGAATTCTCCGAAGAAAGTTCAAGCATGAATTCGAAATTACGCCAGAAGCGGAAAAAAGCTTGCTGACTTTGCTCGAAGGCCCAGTGGTTGCAATTAGCAAAGAAAGAAGAATGTACAGATGGGAAGGATTGTTGTTCGCCGTGGATTTTGATGTCATATTGTCAAAAAATGGCGAAACCAGGGGACTCGGCAATTTCATTGAAGTCATGCCGGAAGACGAGGGAGAATGGGAAACAATAGAGCGATTCCTTTCGGAACTCGGTCTCTGTGTAGAGGATGGTAAAAAAACACCTTATTCAGAAATGTAAACAATTTAAATGGAGCAACACATTCCAAACAAAGGAACTGAGCTCCTTTTTTTTATTGCTAAATTTAATAATATTTTATATAATGCGGGTATAAATTGATTTTAAGGTTTGTTTCAATATTCGCGCTTTCTTTCAGCATAAATTCAGTGTTTATCTTAGCAATATGAAAGAGATCAATAAATATATTAACGCCAGAGAAGCGAATATAACCAATTTGCCGATCCAGGAAAGGATCGATTGGCTGATCGATCTTTCCAAGAGGCACTCCGAGATATATTGTACGCCGGAGGCGTATTTGGCGAGAAAAAGATACACATTCAAGCATCCGACGATGGTGATCGTTCTCAAGTGCATGGACGGGCGCATTCACATCCCATTTGCCACCAAGACTCCTCTTGGCATAATCAAGCCGTTCAGGAATTTCGGAGGGATGTTTGATCTCGGCTGGCCCTATCTTGGCGAGGTTCTGTATAACACAGTAAATCAGGCGATCGAATCATCACAGCGCGTTTTGCTTCTGATCACTTATCATTATTCCAAAAGCGAGAAGAAGCGAGGATGCGCCGGATTTGATCATGACACGGAAAAGGCAAAGGAATATGTTGCCGGAATAAAAAAACAGATCGAGTATATTTTCGGACACGATCATCAGACCGTATATCCCATTATCTGCGGTTTTGAGACAGATGAAGATGCGATGATACTTCACGGGGAGAATAAGGAAATATTGAATTTGGCCGAAAGCAAAGAATTGTCCAGGGAATACTGGGTGAATAAACTGAGGGCGGTATATCCGGATATGCCGGAGCGCGTGTTGCTGGACCTGGTTCCGCTGGTCGAGGGGAACATCGAACACATAACCGAGGTCAGAGCCCTACATCGGAATTTGGATCTTGATACGGTTCACAGAGAATGGATCATATGCATCGGACGGGGATTCGACTTCTTGCACATTCCGAATATGGCGCTGATCATCGGTCCATATAGTCCGGATCTTAGCGGGCCGATCGCGAGCGCGGTCAGCATAATCAAATCCAATATGGACAAGGGGATGATCCCGAAAGACGGATTTTTACTTCTTGTTTCCGCGCCTTATGACGAGATCGGGGTGGACAAAGCAAGGGCTGAATTGAAGTCTGATTTTTTGAGTCATTATGCATCGGAGGTCATTGTCAAAGTGCATCCGGATATGCGGAAGCTTATGATCAAGAAGACTGCTGTGCTGAACTGGCATACGAGAAATCTGGAGATCACGGACATTAAAGTATAATTTTATTAAAAATTATCGGTGCAATAATACGTCAGATAGATCGTGGCGTTTTTTTAATAAAAAAATACCATCGGTTAAGCCAATGGTTCTTGGTCGCAAGAGAGAAGTGCCATAAGGATGTCATTCCCTTCGGGTTTTATTTTATTTCCCCTCAACGCTTTCGATCCTGCTCCGGCAAGCTCAATCAGTGCATCTGCCGGATTTATATTATTCTTCATGGCATTCGATATATCCGAATGGCACATCAGTTCCGGCGAGATTTCCGTCTCATGTTCCCTGCCGTCGTCCGTTACAACTGTAATTTTCACTGTTTTTTCCTCCTTGTATAGATTCAGTATTCCGTAATAACAGATGTTATCAGAAAAAAACGAAGCTGTCAATCACTCTTCCGTGACTATTTCGGATGTTGTGATCTTCGCACCAAGCAGCTTTCTTTTCAGTGAGTCTTTCAGGATCATAAATTCTTCTATCTCAAACTTCCAGCAAAGGATGCAATAGGCAGACAGGCCGAGGGTCCCGGCGAACAGCCCTTGTATCAATATTCCGATCCCGGTATGAGTGTCGAGAAGCGGTTCTATGGCATAAAGGGAAAAGTGCGATATGAGGCCTGCAATAACAGAAGCGAGGGATATCTTTATGAGAGGGATCAATATTCTGCCATGGCAGATAAATCCGGTCTTTTTGTTTATGAAATAATAAAGCATTATGGCGTTGAAGGCGGAAGATATGGAAAAAGATGCGATCAGTCCAAGGGCGCCATATTTGTTGGAGAGCGCCACAGAAAGGATTATATTCACAATGACTGACATGAAGGAAATGTAGAACGGAGTTTTTGCGTCATGAAGCGCCCAAAATGCTCTTGAGAACAGCGGGATGACGCTTTGCGCAAAAAGACTGAATGAGAATATCGCAAGCGAATCCACGAGAAGCGCCGTTTCTTCCCATCCGACTTTTCCCGTTCCAAGTATGGTTCGCACGATCTGCGCTCGGAGCGCCACAAAAAATATGCTGATCGGGATCACGAAAAAGAGGATCTGTTTGGTCGTTACCGTAAGGCTTCTGGCGAATTCATTTCTGTCTTTTTCTCCGCTGAGTGCGGACAGGGTCGGAAAGGCGGCAATCGCAAAAGAGATCGCAAACAGGCTCAGAGGAAAACTCTGGAGGTTGTTCGCAATATTGAAAGCCGTCAGGCTTCCGGCGGGAAGCGTCGTCGCAATGATCGTTATGATAACGAGATTCAGTTGTGAGGTCACAAGCGTAAGCGTTCTGGGGATCATCATTTTTATTATCGTGCGCACTCCTCTGTCTTGGATATCCAGGATCGCTTCATAGGAATAGCCGAGCTTGTACACCATGGGGAGCTGGATGAAAAAATGCATGGCGGAACCCAGGACAACTCCCCAGGCCAAGCCGCTAAGTCCCCACCATCTGGAAAAATAAAGAGCGCCGATGATAATGCCGACATTGTACATGATGGGCGAA
>Ga0172379_10011901_pt1 | contig 10274 bp, 11 predicted proteins | sample GrowelOW334metaG_FD_119756 | JGI IMG/M metagenome (GOLD analysis project Ga0172379, IMG submission 119756) | Groundwater microbial communities from an aquifer near a municipal landfill in Southern Ontario, Canada - Groundwater well OW334 metaG | ecosystem: Environmental > Aquatic > Deep...
ACGGTCAGTCAGTGAAGGGTGTGAGTTGTGCGATAAGCGCGATAAAATAACAAAGCTTGCTGCTAATTATGTAATTTCGGAATTAAAAAAATATCTTAATGAAAAAACCGGAATCTCCAATCTCAATGTGACGGCTGAAAATTTCGGGGAACTCATGAGTATCGTCGCGCAAGGGAAAATAAACTCCAGCGCGGCGCAAACAGTGCTCGCGGAAATGATAAAGTCCGGAGCTGATCCGGAGCGTATAATCGAAGAAAGAAACCTGGGTCAGCTGGAAGATGCTTCTGAAATTGAAGACATTGTTAGAAAAACCATTAAAAACAATTCCGGACCAGTGGCCGATTATAAAGCTGGGAAGCAAAATGCCCTGCAGTTTCTCTTGGGGCAAGTAATGAAAGAAACCAAGGGAAAAGTTGACCCGAAACTGGCGATGGAAATTCTGCAAAAGAATTTATAAAAATATATAATTAAGCACTTTTCAGGTCCAAACGGATCAAAGGAGAAAAAATGATTTCAGCTGACGATGGATGGGGTGGCGGTCAGGAGAAAACTGCTGGGGCACAGCCGACTCAGACTGCGCCTGACAACCTGATATGCGCAGCATCAAAGTGCGGATTGTCGCGGCGAAATTGCAAGGAAGATCCTGCTGTATGCAGATGCAAGATCTTAAATGCGGGTTTTCTCTTGGTTTCGGGGGATATTGCCGTCTGTGATTCCTGCGGCGCTGAATATTTAGGCCCTGGGTATTCCGATAATCCTCACAAGCTGACCTGTGTCCCATTTGGGCCAAGTCGTAGCGGAGGTCCTGAAACTCAGGGCGAATTGCCATAGCAGGAAATATCTAAACGTTACCTTAATTTTGTGGCCGGGAGGTGGGATCTCCCGGTTTTGTTTTGCAAGTTGACGCGAATTGCCGCGCGATGTAAAATAATGAAGATGGTAAAAATAAACAAGCTAAAACTGAATCCATTCATATAAAGCGAATCCACCTCGACGGGTGGAATTTTTTTGTCTAATTATTTTGAAAACAAAACATGGCACAAGAAACAAGTACATTGAAGGGCCAATCAATAATTGCATCCCAGCAGTTCAGCGAAGCTATCCTGGACGATTTATTTGATGAAGCGGATCAAATGCAAAAAATGTGCGGCTATTTGGATAATAAACCAATCGAAGAAGAGGAAAAAAAATATTTTGAGAGCATCCGAAAGGAAATGGCTGACAGAAAAATAACGCTTTTATTTTATGAACCAAGTACTAGAACCTGGTCATCCTTTTTTGTCGCCGCGGAAAATTTGGGCGGAAGAGTCATGCCAATTCCACCGGCAAAACAATTTTCATCCGTTGTCAAAGGCGAGACCGTCAAGGATACAATCGCGATGTTTTGCGGGTATGGAGCGAATGTGATTGTAATGCGTTCCGATAAAGAAGGGATGGCGGGAGAGGCGGACAAAGCCGCGAAAGGAACGGGCCGAGCTGTTTCTATAATCAACGCAGGCGACGGTGCCGGGCAACATCCAACTCAATCCCTCCTAGACCTTTATACGATACGGAAATTCTTTATTCACGATCTCGGTAAAAATATCAAGGGAGAGGGGATAAATATTGCCTTTGTAGGGGATCTTGCCAATGGAAGAACGGTACGTTCGCTAGCTTATCTTCTCAATAAGTATCTGAATCCGAAAAATATCATGTTTCACTTTGTCTCCCCGGAAACATTAAAAATGAGAGACGATATAAAAGAATATCTGGATCGCAAAGGTGTTAAATTTAAGGAATATGAGAAATTGGTGGACGTCGCCGGTGAAATTGATGTTTTTTATATGACTAGGGTGCAGAAGGAAAGACTCAGGGACATTGAGGTTGATTATGACTACATCCGACAAAATTGTTCAATCACGAAGGGGGTTGTGGAAAAAATGAGTAAAGATGCAATTGTCATGCATCCTCTGCCAAGAGACCCGGCTTTTGGGGAGATTCCGGAATGGTTTGATGTCGATCCCAGGGCGAGATACATGCAGCAGGCGGAAAACGGGCTCTATGTGCGCATGGCGCTCCTAAAAAAGGTACTTTTAGGCTGAAACTGACCCTTGACGAAGAATTTACCCGGGTGTAAAATAGAAAAGATGAAAAAAATCAAAGCAGGAAAATTGAAAGAACTATTTTGACCGAAATCGCACCGGGTGGGTGCGATTTTTTTTGAGTACCTTATATAATTAGTGGTTTTAAGGAGGCGCCAGATGCCTTTGGGGTTTAAAAAGATTCCAAAGAAAAAGGCAAGGAGAGTTATCCTCTGTGAATATAGAGGATGCCCCCTTTTTGGTGAGGGGTGCACAGCCAATCAGAAAAGAAAATGTTCCCTGTATGACTTGAACTTAGCTTTAGCTGCGTCAGGGAACGGAAGATATGAAAAACATTTACATTAGCCAAGTGTGCTAAAAAACCAAGGGGGGTACGATGTATTTCTACAAGGCTGGTGAAGACCCGGGGCAGGTGCAGGTAGATGGCAGCATGTTTGCGGAACTTGCAGGAGGGCAGCATATCATTTGCAGGTACTTCCGATGCAATGAGCTGCAGACCTGCCAAGTCAACGCAGTTCGGGATTGCGGCAAGTTTAGGAGCGCTATCCTCTCGTTAAAGAGGTCTGGCCATAAAATTGTGGCCGAGGGGCTTGCGCTCCGTTGTTCCTGTGGCGGTGAGAATGGAGGTCATAACTCACCCTGCAGCAATCGGCTTCTTTTCACGCCTGTGCTGCTGAGTTAGTTCCTTGCCAACTCAGAAGTCAACGAGAGCCCTATTCGAAATAAGAAGTATCGAGTAGGGCTCATTCATTTACAAAAAGAATATGATAGCTGTCGCGCATACTACAAAGGTCTATTTGATAATTCTTTTTGTTTCTCCTAGATCAGCAACCCATTTGATTTTCTTATCTCGCTTAAACCATGTCATCTGCCGTTTGGCGTAATCTTTTTCGGCCTGGAGAACTTTTTCAAAAAGTTCATCTTTATTTAGCTTGCCTTGAAGATAGAGGGGAATCCAATAATATCCCAGCCCGAACGATTGGATTTTTTTCCAACTCAAGCCGTCCGCGTGAAGTTTTTTGACTTCCGCAACCATTCCTTGCTTGAATCTAGCCTTCAAACGTTTCTTGATATTTTGGTGAAGTCTTTCTTTTGATAATTTGATGCCGATCTGTAGGAATTCGTGTTTAGTATCTGGTATTTCGTATTCAGTATCTGGTATTTTTGGAACGCGCTTTAATGTTTTGCATATTTCAATCGCGCGAATGAGCCTGACTTTATTTTTCGGATCGATTGTTTTCGCTCGGTCCGGATCAAATTTTTTCAGCATTACGAATAATTTTTCGGCTGGATATTTTTCCAGCTTTTTGCGCAGTTTCCAATCAGGCTTCACTTCGGGAAAAGTGACATTATCAACAATGGTTCTAATCCAAAAGCCGGTTCCGCCACAAATGATAGGAAGTCTGCCGCGCTGTAAAATATCAGCAATTATTTTTTCGGTCTGCTTTTTGAATTTGGCGACATTATAGTCCGTGTGTGGACTGATAATGTCGATCATATAATGGGAGATGCCGTGGGAGAAATATACTTTTTGCAAATCAAAGCTCGGCTTTTTCCTTCGTCGAGCAGAGCTCTCCGAATTCCTCAAAGCCAAGCTTTTTTTGTCGCGCGGAACTTTGCCGGTACCAATGTCAAGTCCGCGATAAATCTGTCGGCTGTCCGCGGAAATAATTTCCCCATCAAACTTTTTGGCGAGTTTAATGGCGATATCGGATTTTCCCGACGAGGTGGGACCGAGTACTATAATTATCCTTTTTTGTTCATTCATACTATTGTTCCTTCCAGCCCAAACGCTTTTACTTTCGTTATTTTAACTTTCGCAAAATCCCCGATGGGAATTTTTTTATTCGCAGAAAATATTACTTTCTTTTGGGTGCGGGTGTGGCCCGCTGCCGCCAAAGCTTTGGCGGGTAAACCTTTGGCATTTTTTTCCAACTCTTTATCGACTAAAACTTCAACTGCTTTTCCGATGTATTTTTTGTTATTTTCAAGCGCGGTCTTCTTAAGAATATCCGTCAGGACTTTTTGGCGACGAGCTTTTTCCGATTTTGAGACATTGTCTCTTAATTTCCAAGCGGCAGTTTCCGGGCGGGGAGAATACTGGGCGATATAGGCCATGTCGAATTTCATCTCGCGGAGAAGTCTCGCCGTGTTTTCAAATTGTTTTTTCGTTTCTCCGGGAAAACCAACGATGATGTCAGTGGAAATGGCGGGTGAAGGGATTAAGTCCTCAGTTGGGGACTTAATCCCTTTGTAAGCCTTTCTTATTTTTTTGATCAGGCTTTCATAATGCCCGACCGTATATTTCCGGTTCATCTTTTTCAGGATATCATTGTCCCCGGATTGGGCTGGCAGGGAAATATATTCACAAATTTTCTTACTTTTGGCGATGGTCTCAATTAGCTTGCTAGACATATCCTTGGGATGAGATGTCAGGAATGTCAGCCAGAATTTACCCGGAATTTTTTCTATCAGCTGGAGAAGCTTGGGAAAATTTACTTTTTGGGATTTATAACTGTTTACGTTTTGTCCGAGCAACACTATTTCTTTATAATCTTTTTTTATTAATCTTTTTATTTCCTTCAAAATATCTTCCGCTGGCCGGGAATATTCGCGTCCGCGCGCGTAGGGGACAACACAATACGCGCAGAAGTTATTGCACCCAGTCATTATTGGCACAAGCGCTGTGTGTCGGTTGGAATGCTTTGGTATAATTTCAAGGTAATCTTTACAAAGTTTATTTTTTGTATCTGGCATCCGGTATTTGGCATTTAGTATTTTTTTTATTTCTTCTGGGAAGTTTTTTATTTCACAAAACAATGTGACTTTCCCTTTTAGTCTTCTTCGCACGTCTTTTTGATGCGCCAAGCAGCCGGTGAGAACTATCTTTTTCTTGGGATATTTTCTGTTGATATTGTGAATTAGCCCATAGACTCTGTCCTCTGCGGCTTGGCGGACGCCACAAGTGACGAACACGACCAAATCGGCCGCATCAATTGAAGCGGCCGGTTCTATTTTGTATTTTTCAAGATATGTTGTAATTCTTTCGCCGTCAGACTGGTTCATTTGACAGCCGAATATTTTGATGTAGTATTTCGTCATTTTTTCTCCGCAATTTCTTTTGCAATTTTCTCCAAAAACTTCTCAACCTTCATTGCGCCAATGTCACCTTTTTCCCGATCCCGGACGGCAACGGATTTGGCTTTCATTTCTTTCTCGCCGACAACGAGCATGTAGTTTATTTTTTGGTTCTGCGCATTTCGTATTCGCTTCCCAAGTGACTCATTGGAATCGTTCATCACAACTCGGATATTTTTTTCTTGAAACTTGTTTAAAATTTCTTTTCCATATTTTTCAAACTTTTCAGAAACGGGAATGATTTCAACCTGAACGGGGGAGAGCCAGAGGGGAAACGCGCCGGCGAAGTGTTCAATTAAGAGAACAAGGAATCTTTCGTATGATCCGAGGATCGCACGATGGACCATCACTGGGTTTTTTTCTTTTCCGTCATTGCCCACGTAAGTCAGTTCGAATCTTTTCGGAGTCGCAAAATCAAGCTGGACGGTTGGGATTTGAATTTCTTTTCCGAGGGCGTCACGAAACATAAAATCGAGTTTTGGACCGTACAATGCGGCTTCGCCTTCGCGCTTTTGCGCATCCAGTTTCATTTCGTCCGAAACCTCCTGAAGCATTGATTCGCAAATATCCCAGTCCTTTTTATCTCCGATATATTTTTCAGGATGTTTTGGATCTCTGACCGAGAGAGAAACCCAGTGATCCTTCCAAAGTCCGAGCGACGTATAAAAATTGCGGATTATCTTGACCATATTTTTGAGTTCTTCTTTCACTTGGTCAATCCGACAGAAAGAGTGTCCGTCTTCAACGGTGATAGCAATGACTCGTCCTAGGCCGCTGATTTCCCCGGGCTTTTCGTCGCGATATTGCTTGTTGGATTCCATATAGCGGATCGGCAAATCTCGATAGGATCTGATTTTCGAAGCATAAATCTGGGTTTGATGCGGACACTGCACGGGTTTCAAGACGTAATCTTGTTTGTGATGTGAAGAGACCTTGAATAGTTCTTCACCGAATTTTTGTTTGTGACCAGATTTTTCGAAGAGATCGATTTTAGCTAAGTGAGGCGTGGATACTTTTTCGAATCCGTATGTTCGGCAAACCGATTCGATATGCTTTTGCAACTCGTCAATTAATGTCGTTCCCTTGGGAGTGAACAGCGGCAAGCCGGGACCGACCAAATCGGAAAAACAGAATAAATCCAATTCTTTTCCGAGCCTCCGATGATCTCTCTTTTCCGCCTCTTCCATCATTGCAAGATATTGCCTAAGCTCTTTTGGAGTTTCAAAAGCTACTCCGTAAATGCGTTGAAGCATTTTGTTTTTTTCGTTACCTCGCCAATAAGCTCCCGAAATTTTAGTCAGCTTAAAGGCCTTGGGATTGATTTCGCCGGTGGACTTCAGGTGCGGGCCGGAGCATAGATCAACGAAAGTCCCGCTCTTATATACGGACACTTTTTTTGCCTTGGGGTTTTCCTTCTCTATGCCTCTAATCAGCTCGACCTTGTAGGGCTGCTTGGCTTTTTTGAAGTCTTTCAGGGCTTCAGCAAAAGAAATATCGGCTTTCTGGAATTTATGGTTTGCTCCGATAATGAGGCGCATCTTTTCTTCCAGAATAGCCAGGTCCTCTGGAATCAGCGTGCGCGGAAGGTCAAAGTCATAATAGAAGCCGTTTTCAATAGCTGGACCTATCGCGAACTTAGCCTCCGGAAACATGTCGAGTACTGCGGCGGCCAGAACATGAGAGAGTGAGTGCCGGAGAATTTCAATCCTACTAATTTTATTCATATTTTTTAGCTTATTATTACTATGCAATGGTAGTATTTATTTGGCTTACTTGCAAGGATGGCTGAGTAAGCTAAAATGATTTCAGTGGGTATAAATCTTAATCAAAGAGGGGAAAGCCAGCATGTCTCCATTTCAGCGAAATCTCAAAAGAATCTTGATAATCATCATATATCTGGTTATTTTCACTGTGATAGCGGGCTTAATCTATTTCGCGTTAAAGGCGAAACCCAGTTGCAAAGACCGGATTCAAAACCAAGGAGAGGAAAATGTGGATTGTGGCGGGCCCTGCTCTGTCTGCGAAAAAATTCCAGATGCCCAGAATCTGAAAGTGGTTGAAAAATCAATTATAACGGAGCAGCCCGGCAAATATGATCTCTTGGCTCAGGTGGAAAACCCAAACTCCCAATTCGGGGTGGCGAGTTTTGAATACGAATTTGATCTTAAGGACGAACAGGGGAACGTTGTTAGTCGCTATCAAGGTTCCAGCTTTATTCTTCCGTCCCAAAAAAAATATATCCTAGTGTTTAATCAGGAATATGCTTCTCAGCCAAGCGCGGTGGATTTCACGATAAAAACTTATAAATTCACTAAATTTTTAGACTACGAAGAACCGCTATTAAGAGTTTCCGAAAAAGAGTTTAATCTTGTGAACGGGGGTCCGACTTACGCGGAGCTGAAGGCGAAGATTCGAAACGAGAGCGGTTTTGATTTTAAGGAAATCAAAACAAAAGTTATCATCCGGGACAAAAATAATAAAGTCGTGGCAGTGAATGAAACCGTTCGCAATGACGTAAGAGTTAATGAAGAAAGGGAGGTCATCTTCAACTGGACCAACAGCTTTCTGGGTGAAAACGAATATCCCAAAATTGAGGTAGAAAATGAAGTCGATGTTTTTGATATCGATAACTATATGAAAAAGCACGGGGGACAGGAGCAGTATAAAACCTACGACGCGATCCAAAATTAAAGTTGAACTAAAGATTATTCCAAACCTCAAAAATGGTTAGAAGCATTCTAAAGTTAGACTGGGTTATCATTATCGCAACCCTTTTTTTAATAGGGCTGAGTTTGGCTATCCTGTTTCCCATCAGCTATTCCGGTGAAAAAGTTCAGCTGAGCGACAGTCATTTTATGCGTCAGCTTATTTTTGCCGTGATCGGGATTGTCGTCTTCTTATTTTTTTCATTCTCCGACTACAGATTTCTTAAGGGTTATTCAACTGTCCTATTTTTGGTCGGGCTGATATTCTTGCTGGCTGTTTTGATTTTTGGAAAAACTATTCGAGGCACTTCTGGCTGGTTTGGGGTTGGAATTTTCCACTTGCAGCCGGTGGAGCCCTTTAAGCTGATTGTCGCGGTAATCCTCGCGAAGTATTTTTCCTTAAACATAAGGAGTATCGAGAGCGGAAAACATATTTTTATTTCAGCCGTGCCGATTTTTATCTCCGTATTCCTTATTCTTTGGCAGCCGGATTTGGGTTCCGCCATAGTTGTTGTCTGCCTATGGCTCGGAGTCTTGTTTGTTAGCGGAGTGAATAAGAAATATCTGGCCGTAATCTTGATTATCGGTCTCCTGGTCGGCCTTTTGGGCTGGGCGTATTTTTTGAAAGACTATCAGAAGGCCAGGATAAACGCGCTCTTCAATCCGACGTCGGATCCCCAGGGGTCCGGTTACAATGTTATCCAATCCACCGTCGCAGTGGGCTCAGGCGGCATGTGGGGCAAGGGGCTCGGCCATGGTTCCCAAAGCCAACTCAATTTTCTGCCGGAAAAGCATACGGACTTTATCTTCGCCGTGGTATCCGAGGAGCTGGGATTATTTGGAGCAATTCTTGTCCTGTCTTTAACGGCAGTGATAATCACCAGATTGCTTTATATCGCCAAATATAGTCTTGATAATTTTGGAAAGCTTCTGGTAAGCGCCATCGCCATTTTCATATTTGTCCAAGCCTTCATTAATATAGGTATGAATCTGGGGATTGTTCCGGTAACCGGCATTCCCTTGCCATTGCTCAGCTATGGAGGAAGTTCAATAATAACTATTCTTGCCTCACTTGGGATTGCGGAGAGCGTATATAGAAAAGGGCGGTTTGATTACGGCCTTTCTTCGGATGAGGCATAGCTAATATTTGGTATGTACATCCAGCTTGAGGCTAAGGGCGGGTTGACGTTTTTAGGCTTATCTGTTATTTTCTTTAGAGTAGAAAAATGGAAAATGCAAATTTACTTGCGAAATGCCCCAATTGCAATCGTAAGCATCAAAATTCAAAGACTAAAGTGCTGAGTCAGAGCGAAGGCAGAACTACTTTGTATATTACCTGTAAATATTGCCAGGTATCGACTCTGATTTTGGTTTCCGAAAGCGCTTTGGGGCTTGTATCCATCGGGATGATGATCGATCTCGGAGAAAATGAAGTGAGGGATTTTATTAAAAAAAATGCCATAACAGACGATGAGATAATCGAAGTTCATCGGGCAATGAAGAAAGAACTCAGCAAGGGAAAGGAAAAGAGTGGCGGATAACTGCCTTTCAAAAAATACTTAAATATAATTTAGAGAAAAATGGAAATTTCACTAAAAGCGGAAATAAGAGAAGGTAAGCAAGACTCAGCCCTTAAGGCTGATAATATTCCGGCTATCCTTTATGGTAATGGAATAGAAAATATCAAGCTATACATTGGGAAAAAAGAATTTTCCAAGCTATATGAAAAAGGGGGAGAAAGCACTATCCTGAAATTAATCCTGGGAAACGGAGAAAACAGGAATGTAATTATCAAAGATGTCCAGAGGGATATTTTGTCCGGCCAATTCAGACACGCGGATTTTTATCAAGTGAGGATGGACGAGGAAATAGAAGCTGAAATCGAACTGGTATTCATAGGCGAATCTGTAGCGGTCAAAGAATTAGGCGGCGTGTTAGTAAAAAATATGGATTCAATCGAAGTTAAATGTCTTCCAGGCGATCTTCCTTCGAAGATAGAAGTGGACCTCACGAAGCTGAAAACTTTTGACGATTATATCTACATCAAGGATTTGCCCATTTCAGAAAAAGTCGAGGTGACAATCGATCCGGAAACCGTAGTCGCATTAGTTACCGAGCCTCGCACGGAAGAAGAGTTAGCCGAGCTCGAGACCGAGGTCAAGGAAGACGTTACGAAAGTTGAAGGGGTTGTGAAGGAAGAAAAAGCCGAGGAAGGGAAGGAAGGCGCCGTGCCGGAAGAAAAGAAGGACTAGCGTGTTCTGCAATAATAAAGGCGGGCCTGATGTTGTGTCGGGCCTGCTTTTTTTAATTCGGAGCGCAGTGTATAATTTAGGGCAAAGATAAATTATGA
>Ga0172379_10011902_pt1 | contig 10274 bp, 12 predicted proteins | sample GrowelOW334metaG_FD_119756 | JGI IMG/M metagenome (GOLD analysis project Ga0172379, IMG submission 119756) | Groundwater microbial communities from an aquifer near a municipal landfill in Southern Ontario, Canada - Groundwater well OW334 metaG | ecosystem: Environmental > Aquatic > Deep...
AAAAATATCTTTAGAAAATATTGTAACGCGACAATTAAAGATGATTTCAAAAAAGCCCTTATTCATCAAGATCTGACAGAGGATCATATTCTTATTAATAAAAACACAAAAAAAGTTTGCGGAATTATTGATTTTAGCGACAGTCAAATTGCCGATCCAGCTATAGATTTTAGCAAACTATGGGAATATGGCGAGGACTTTGTAAATAAAGTTTTAGATGACTACCACTCAAAAGACAAGCAGTTAAAATCCAGAAGTTACCGATGGTACATTTATCAATGTATCGGCAATATGTATTTTGGGATAATTTTAAAGAAAAAAAATTGCTGGCAAAAAGGATACAGGCTTATTAAAGATAATAAGGAATAAATATGACCGAAAACGAATTAGAAAAAATTATTTTTTACTTAGTTAAACAAGGTTTGATGACTTTGGAAAGATTTACTGATGAGAAAAATGGTGTGATTGATTATGTGGCAATTTTTGCTAAAGATGAAAATGAATTTAATGATTTATTATCAGTCGCTGAAACCGTTGGGCAAGAGATTGATAGAGAAACAGCTAAAACCGGCAAAACATTTTTATTGAATAAACCATTGGATACTACTGCCGGAGTTTTATCGTTGATTAAAATCAGAAAACCAGATGATATTAGACCACAAAGGGGAGCGCCGGATTTTAAAATTCCAGATTATCAACAATTTAAAAATAGGTACTGGTGTAGAATTAGGGTGCTACACTAAGGATAAATTGGCAGTTTTTCCTTCTAATGTAGCCATAAATGAGGTAAAATATCGGTAAGCGTTAAACGTTTCCATAATTTAAACTCATTTACGGCTACATTATGCCAAAAAAAATTTGTGTGATAGGTGCCAATCAAGTTCTTTTAAAAAGTTCGGCTACAAAGTTATTAGAGTGGTTAACAAGCGAGGCAGACAAAAGAAAAAAGTTCAGTTGTTTAAATGTTTGGCTTGTGGCTTCAAGTGGTTTAACAAGGATATGATCGGACATTATTCTAATAAGATTGTCGATTATTTAGCTTACGTCTATTTGCGTTCGCTCTCCTTGCGAAAAACTTTGGAAATTTCTTTGGCTTGGTTCGAGCAAGATATCATCTCCAAGAAAACTTTATTGCAACTTTTGGAGAAATTAATTGATACCTTACCATCGGTCGGACAAGTGACAAAAAAGTTAAATCCCATTCGTTCCGGCTATTATGCTTTTGACGGTACTTGGTTCAAATTTTTTAACCTTAGTATCGTCATTCTAATTTGCTTTGATGTTAAAACATTGGATATCATTTCATACTGCGTAGCTGAAGATGAAAATTACAATGCTTACAAGAAATTAATAGCAATAGTGGAAACAGAAAATGGCAATATTTTGGCCAAAGCAAAGGGTTTTTTCGCTGACGGTGAGCTGACTTTCTTAAAACACTACAAAGAAAAATTTGCTCATGTACCCTTGCAATTATGCGTCTTTCACAAATATTCCAGAGCTGGACAGCTTTTACCATTAAAACATGCCAGGGGCATCAATCTAGAAATCAAACTTCGAGTGGAAAAAGTTCTTTTTGCGCCAACTAAAGCCGAAGCCATTGATTCTTTAAAACAACTTAGAAAGTACGCTTCAGAACATCAAGAGAATGATAAACTACAAAAAATCATTGGTGTCCTCAAGCGTAACTTCCAACTGCTTTTAACTCATTTTGATAATCCAGAAATGAGTCCTTACAATAATGTCCTAGAAGGATTTAATCACATTATCAAAAGGAAGTTGCGTTTAACTAAAGGTTTTAAAAAAGAGCTTAATATCAATCGCTGGTTAAAATTGATGTTGCTTGATTATCGATTTCATATCATCCGATCCAGTAAACTACCAGAACGTAACGGCAAATCACCGTTAGAGCTGGCAGAAGTCAAACTTCCAAAGCACTACAATTGGATCACTTTACTAAGGAAGAAATCAATAATTTAGCACCCCAATTCTACACCAGTACCTAATTTTCAATGTTAGTTCTTATTATGATCCCGTATTAGCCCCACGCAGTGGTCGTGCTATGGTGGAGGGTTTTAGGACAGACGGAACGTCTGGTAGGGGCAATTCATGAATTGCCCCTACCAGGACATCCCTCCTCCCTAAGGATTTTAATCATTTAATCTTTGAATCTTGAATTTTTAATATTTAAATGCACCGGCGACATAGCGCGCAATTTGGAAATAATCGGCGGCAACACTTTTAATAAATAATCAACGTCAGAAATCTTGTTGCGCTTACCAAAAGAAAAACGAATACTGCCGTGCGCCATTTCATAAGGCAGGCCAAGCGCAATAATCACGTGCGAGGCATCGAGACTGCCAGAAGTACAAGCCGAACCAGTTGAAGCAGCGATTCCTAAAGAATCAAGATATAAAAGTAGAGACTCGCCTTCAAGATCAGCAATTGTCACATTAACATTATTCGGTAAACGCTTAGTCGGGTGACCATTTAAAATAACTTTCGGCATTTTTAACAAACCGCTGATTAATTTATCGCGCAGTTTAATTAAACGCATCGCTTCAGCGCTGCCTTCTTTTTTAGCGAGACTCAAGGCAGTTGCAAGGCCCACAATCCCTGCTACATTTTCCGTACCAGCCCGCTTGCCTGATTCTTGATTCCCGCCATGTAATAAATTAACAATTGCTATGCCTTTTTTAACAAATAAAATACCAGTGCCTTTTGGACCATAAATTTTACTGCCATTAACAGTTAGTAAATCAACGCCTAATTTCTGAACATTGAGATCAAAAAAACCAGCTGCCTGACAAGCATCGCTGTGAAAAATAATTTTGGAGTTTTTTGCTTTGACCGCTTTAACTATTTCCGCAATCGGCTCAATCGTCCCGATTTCATTATTAGCATACATTACTGAGACTAAAATTGTCTCTGGCCTGATAGCTTTTACAACCTGCTCCGGCGTTACTAAACCATATTTATCAACTGGTAAATAGGTAACGGTAAAACCAAGCGTTTCTAAAAATTCGCAGGCGTGCAAAACTGCGTGATGTTCAATCGTTGTTGTAATAAGATGTTTTCCACGCGCCTGATTCGCCAGAGCCGCGCCAATCAAGGCATGATTATCTGATTCAGTACCAGATCCTTCAAAAATTATTTCTTCCGGCAAACAATCAAAAAAATCAGCTGCGATTTTTCTCGCAGAACTAATTGCCGACAAAGCCTCTCTGCCCTTATTATAAAGCGCAGAAGGGTTGCCGAATTTTTTCTGACCATACGGCGCCATCGCTTTTTCCACCCGTGGATCAAGATAGGTTGTAGCCGCATGATCCAAATATATTTCTTTTACTTTTGCCATAAATCCGCGCTACTCTACTTTCTTTGTTCAAAAGTAGTGTTAATTAATTTTTATCTTCAAACTAAATTACAAATAAAGCACAAATAAACACGAATAGAGCGCGAATATTCACGAAAAAACACGAATGAATACGAATAGAATGCAAATATTTTTATTAATTTATTCGTGAGTATTTGTGCGCCATTCGTGGACAATTCGTGAGTTAATTTATTCTTCATTAATAACAATCGCGGCCACCGGACAACTTGCTACCGTCTGTTTTATTTCTTCAATACTATCCCCATCTTGATTGATTACTTCAGACTTCCCATCTTTATTAAACCCAAAAGTTTTCGGCGCCAAAGCCACACAAGTCCCACACCCAATACATTTTTCTTGATCAACTATAATTTTTGGCATATTTACCCTGTTAAATAATTAATAAATACCATGAATAACTTTAATATTAAGATAATTTTTGTAATACAAAATCTTTCTTTAGCTTCACCCATTTAACAGGGTTAAAAAATTAATCTTAAATTTTGAATTTTTAATCTTTGAATTTTTTGAATCTATCTTTTGTCGTCGTGTTTTTTGCAGAGGCCACAGGAACAAAGAGCGCAGCCCTTTTTGCCACAAACCAAAGAAACACCAACTAAAATTAAAACAATCGGCCAAATCAAAGCCCAGACACTAGTCGAGATTATACCCAAATTGTTCAGCAACCACACAATGCCGATAGCAATAATTAAAACAGGCAAAAACATACTTTTGATTGTTAATGATTAAATTTCTAACAACTCTATTATAACAAAATCTCAAAGCAAAGCGCTACTTGACTAAATTATACAAACATAGTATATTGTTATGTCGTACTTTAAAAATAGCGTCTTGTGAGCTTTGCGAGCACACAAAGATCTTAAAAAACCATCGCAAAAAGGAGACAAAAATGAAAAGTTCCATTTTCTGGTTAACTGTTGTAGCACTAATCTTAATGACTACTTTTGCTATCACCCTAAAGATCACTAACGATCTTTCGGTTGCAAAAACTTTCATCACCTATACCAGTGCCATCTTTGCTTTTCTTAGCTACGCCTTGATCAGAGCCATCGATAAGAGCTCAATTAATGAGCTCTTTATCGGCGCGAGCTTAAGTTTTTACCCCATTATATTAAGCATCAATGAACTCGGGGGCATTATTAATTTTGTGCTGGTCGTTAGTTTCCTTTGCCTTAGCTTTTTTGGTGCCAAACATTCACACATCGACCGCATAAAATTAGCAAGTACCAGTCCGGGGTTCTTTGTCTTATACCTGGTATACGGGGTGTTACTTTTTGTTGGCTTCCAATTGCTTCCACAGATCCCCTGGCTATTAAAACCGCTGGGATAAAAATCAAAAGGAAAAGATCGTGACAACACAGGAATATGAGAATGAAAAGAAAAAGCTAAGCACAACCATTAGGCGTCTCTTAATAAAAGACATAGTGGTCGTGCCTACAATAATGACGCTAACGCTCTTTGTTGTGCCACTAGCCATGACAAACAATGTCGTGTTGGCAAAATGGTCAACAAACATGCTTGCGATCATACGCACAATCTTTGGCATGATAGGTCTTTTGACAAACAGCTTAAACGAAAACAACGACATATCAAAAGGATTATCTATCAACGCTATAGCGACTGGCGTCCTTACCATGTTTGTTATAGGAATGGTCTATGAACCAACGGTCTTTGCAAAGATCAACCCTGAAACCATGGCTATTTGTCTAGCTAGCGTTGTGTTCATTTTTCTGTCAGCTGAAAATGCCGCTTTTTTAATCGGCGGACTTAGAAAAGAAGATGACTCCTGGAAAAACTTATTTTTATTCTTAGCTCTTTATCTGGTAACCGGAATCGTACTTTTTCTTTGTATGAGTCTGGCTCCCAGGATCTCTTTCTTCGCCAAGTAAACCACCTCCCCCGTTCAAACAGATGTTTGGACGGGGGTATTTTTTATAAAAAACTTAAAAGCGACGCTTATTGACAAAACAATTTTAATATAGTATATTGCTATGTCGTACTTTAAAAATCAAAGCTTTTATTTGCCTGCGAACAGGTAAAAGCCTTCAAATTATTCGCAAAAAAGGAGAAAATAAATGCAAAAAAGGATTTGGTGGTTAGCTTTAACCATTGTAATCACGGCAATATTGTTCGCCGGCGCCCTCAAAGTCACCAAAGACTTAACAACGGCAAAAACCGTTATCACCTACATCGTTGGTGGTTTCGCCTTTATCAGCTATATAGGACTTTTGTCTCTTAAAGACGAGTTCGAGATAGCGCTGACTTATGGGATAATCGCTTTTGCGAGCATCTCAATGAGTATATTTGTCCAAGAGACTACAAGAACAAATATCTTTGTGGTTCTCGTAGTATTGGGAATTTTATCTGTTAACTGCGGTTTAGCCTGGTGCTCGCACACCGCAATCAGAACAAAGAGTTGCTCCATACTGGAATTTTTCGGAATGTATACGCTCAGCACTCTGATAATCTTTTTGGCAATCACATTTCTTCCTAAAATCACCTGGCTACTAAGCTAGGGGTAAAAACTAAAAAGGAGAAATTGTGGCGAAGAAAAAAATCGATTTAGATGAAGACAAAGTTGTGATCATTAAAGGCGCATCATTAATTGGCACCTTTGTTACTCCAGCTATGATGACCTTAACCCTCTATACTCTCGCGCTGTTTAATAATCCGCCGGCAGAAGCAACATTCTGGCCAAGCCTAATCGCGTTTGCTCGCATTGGTTTTGGTCTGATGATATTTTTGCTGAGCTACGGATTAAATATCAGCAACACACTCAAGGGAAACACATTTAATAACATAGCAACCGGAGCGATAACAGTCTTCCTGGTTGCTATGATAAAAGAGCCCGCAACTTTTGGCAGGCTAAACCTCGAAACTCTGGTCATCTCAGTTGCCTGCGCCGTATTCATTTTCATCTCGGCCGAAAGCAATGCCAAAAAGTTCTTCAAGAATATAAAGCAAGAATCAAGACGCATCGCTCTTTTGATCTTACTTTATTTATTGGAGGGAACGATCATCTACCTTTGGTTCGTTCTTTTGCCAAGGCTTTCCTGGTTCGCCAAGTAATCACCATCCCCCGTCTGAACACTAAGTTTCAGGCGGGGGATATTTTTTTAACAAAAAAGTTTTTAATTTTGGGTTTGTATTTTAATTTGTATTTAGCTCCCCGCAGGGGTCGTGCCGGGGTGGAGGGTCTTGAGGCGTGGAGGGGTGGGCTTCGAAACGGAGCCTGCCCGCCTCTGGAGGGAGTCCCTCCTCCCTAAAGCATTCATAATGAATTGCTCCTACCCGTTCTAATATGTTAAAATACAGTGAACAGATTATGATCAATTTTATTTTTTCCAAAAAAACAGGCTTTATCTTTATTATTTTGCTTTTTTTAATTGCCGGATTTTTTCTTTATTATAATTATTTTCGCCCAGTTTATAATCTAGCTGATTTTATTCCACAAAACGCAGTTTTTGCTTGGCAATTTTCCAATTCCAAAGCAACGTTTAATACTACCACTTCCTTGCCAAAAAACATTCCGCAGGAATTCAGCGCTCAATTGAATTCCGCTCAAAGCTTGGCAACAAAACTTTTTCCTCAAGCGACAAATTATCTGGATCAAAACGAAGAAGCCGTTTTATTCTGGTTAAATGATCAACAGTTCGGTTTATTAATAAAATTAACGGCTGAGCCGAATGCCAAACAAACAGATTACACGGCTTTATTACAAAAAAATATCATTTTATTTTTAAATGATCAAAGTTTAACCGAACAAATCAAGGGCCACAAGCCAAGCAACAGTTTTCAGCGCTATCTATTAACCGACACGGCAGCCAAACAAACATTGTCTTTCAATGCCGGCTTTTTTCAAACAACTTGGAGCGATTTTGCCGCATTACAATTATGGCAAAAGATTCTCTCGCCCCTTACCAAACAAACAACCGGTAATTATTTTCTGAATATAGAAAATAAAGATAATTTTATTTCTTTTACTGTTGCGCCACAAAATTTAATAGCAACAGAAGATCAAAAAAATTCTTTGGAAAAATTATTAATCTTATTGCCTGATAATTTAGACTTGGTTTTCGGCTTAAAAGACGTTGGAAGCTGGCAACAAGCGTTAAATAACGACGCAAATCTGCAAAGTCTTTGGCAACAAGGAGTTAACGCTCCGGCTGCCTTCAAAAGACCAGGCGCCGATATTTTATTAAAAAATCTTCACGGCGGAGCCGCCTTTGGTTTAAAAAATAATTCTTGGTTTTTAATTACATCCGAAGATAATCTAGAAGCTGTCAAAACCTATTTACAAAATTATTCAGCCGGAATATTCCCAAGAGAAAAAGGCAAAACCTTACCAGACGGTAGCTATGCAATAGAGCTTTTAAGTGATCCAAATAAAGTAACTTTTAAAGAACAATCAAACGGTGACGCAAAACAACTTTTACCAGAACCGATCATTGATAATCTTGGCATAATTGTAAAAGACCATCTCGTTACCGCTTCTAACGCCCTAAACACCCCCCAAAATACCAACCAAACAACTGATAATTGTTTAAAACCATCGTCCGTTCAAAAAAACCGCGCCTTAACCGAATATTTTGTTGTAAATAAATCATTACTTCAAACCGAGGCACAAAAAACCCTCAACGCCTTCTCCAAAATCATCGGCGGAAGTTTTAATGACGGAGTCACCCGCCTTTGTCTATACTTCTAACCCCCCAACGGAAGTCCTTCTCGCGAACGCGGGAATCTCAGGAACAGCTGTTAATCGTAGCCCTTTTCGGAATAGAATGCCTCCCCACATATACCACAAACAAGGTTTTTCATATCTCCACCGGGAACCTCAGGAACAGTCACTAATCATAGCCCTTTTCGTAATATAATGCCTCCCCACACCATAACCAAATATTGCCCTACAAATCATTAAATATTTGAATCTTTTAATCATTTAATCTTTGAATTATAATTTCCTGTGGATAACCTGTGTTTCCTGTGAATAAAATTAGTGTTCAGTTTTCCACTAAGCCAATTGTCCTTTGCTAATCTAGGCTAATCTTGGCCTAAATATACGGTTGATTTTTTCCCTAAACTATGCTATAATGAATACGTGATAGATTAAAGATGATTGTACATTAAAAGCATGGAGAAGCTTTAAAAGGATTTTTAGCCATTTTAAAGGCTTTTCTATCATTACTAGTTCGAAGTCGAAGATACTTATCGACACATCTTCGCATTTTCTTCCTTCTTTTTCTGTCGAAAAAGAATAAAAACAAAAATAAAAATGAAAAATAACGGCGATATTCGGTTATTATAACGGATATTCACCTTAGAACTGGTAAAGATTCACTCTTGAAAGTCGATTCAGGAGCCCAAAAACACTCAAATTCCCAAGTTTTTTCTTGTCTTTTCCCTCGGGAAAGGATAAAAAAGAGAGTCTTTGAGTAATAAGGGCGCTAGATACTCATTAAATTATAAAATTTTTAGGAGCGCATCTGGCGCCTCTTTTGTTTGTTAAAATACACCTTGACAAGTTTATTTCAATATGCTATCATACAAAGCTGAATCATAAATGGGACACTAACAAAAAAACAAAAAGGAGAAAAAAATGGTGGACATTAATCTTTTTATGGTCGGGATTGAAGACCTCGATCGTAAAATCAAAGTGATCAATAGGGTTTTTGACCTCCTCAACGAGGTTATTAAACGAAACAAGAATATCGCCTGGCCCGATACCATGCGAGATTGTCCAGTTATTACTTGTGGAAAAATCTCGTTCAAAATCTTGGATCCGCGGATATTCCAAACGCCCATATGGTACAAGTTTGGCTACGTTGCTCCCGAAGATCCGGAAGATTGGGATGACGAGTGGAGTGATTCAGAAACAGTCTTCATCATATCCGCAGAACAAACATTGATTGTTTACGAATTGTTACCCGAGATCATCGAAACAATCAATCGGGAAAAACCCGAACTTCAACTTGCCGCAGCGTTCGACTTCTTCGTGCAACACGCGAAGACGTTGAAATTAGTGCAACATCCGAACCCTTTATCGGGTATGCGAAGGTCGTGGCAGTAAAAAACAACACCATGATTCAACCAAGAGCGACTCCGTCCCAGTCGCTCTTTTCTTTCTCCTCGATACGCCGTAGCGTTCACGCGGAGGCGATCTCGATACGCCGTATCCGCCCTGGGCGGAGAAGGCGATCTCAATACGCCGCATCATTTTCATAAACAAATCACAAACAACTAATCACCAACAACAAATCACCAATTTGACATCTTTTTCGCCAAATGCTACCTTTAATTTATGAAACGAATCAATTTAACCAATTCAAACGTCAATTTACGCCACATGTCCAAATGCAGCTACTGGTTTTACGTAGTTGCTAATGGGCATTTTTAATTTAGAAAACACTTTTTAAATAATAAAAACCCGTTAGCAATATAGCCTAACGGGTTTTTTCGTACCTTCAAGAACAAAACAAGGAGACGGGCGATGAAAACGTATCAATTAACCGGAGATCCTAAGATAGTCATCGACTCTTTGGATCTGACGGGGCAAGAAAAAACCGTGCTTACGCGACTGGTGACCGAAGGGAAAATACAGGTCGTAGATAAAACCGGTTACAGCGGAGTCGATGAATTAGGTTTAATTGGGGCAGAAAGAAACCTGCTCCTGCGACTAATAGCCGAGGGCACGGTCTTAGTCGCTAAAAAAGAAACGCATTATTGCGAAATCAACAGCCACGGGACATTATGATAACCATTAAACCACGAGCGTGAGACGATTATCAATGTAAAAAAACATTGATAATCGTCTCACGCCGTCATTAACAAACAAAAGTGTCATATGAAAATTTTAGATAATAACCAACTAAATAAACAACGCCGC
>Ga0172379_10011903_pt1 | contig 10274 bp, 8 predicted proteins | sample GrowelOW334metaG_FD_119756 | JGI IMG/M metagenome (GOLD analysis project Ga0172379, IMG submission 119756) | Groundwater microbial communities from an aquifer near a municipal landfill in Southern Ontario, Canada - Groundwater well OW334 metaG | ecosystem: Environmental > Aquatic > Deep...
TATTTGCGGTTATTTTAATTACTATTACTGACATTCTGGCATTTATTCCGACATTTCGAAAAGCCTATCATAAACCTTATGAAGAAACATTGTTCACTTGGGTTATATCCTCGGTTAAGTTTATAATTGTCTTGTTTGCCTTGAATGCTTATAATGCGACCACCTTGCTATTTCCGATATATCTTATTTTATCAAATGGCAGTTTTACAATCATGCTACTAGTGCGGCGGAAAACGCTTGGTAAGATGACAACACTCTCGTAATATTATGAAGACCTGGAAAACGTCCGATTTTTTTTACAATCTACCGCCGGAACTGATTGCCCAAAAACCGGCGCGACCGCGAGATTACTCGCGGCTTTTAGTTTTGGACAAACTAAGCGGTGCTTATCAGCATCAGCATTTTTATGATTTAATTAATCTTTTGCGCCCGGGAGATTTATTGGTGCTTAATAATTCTAAAGTGTTTCCGGCAAGATTAATCGGAAAAAAAGCCGGTACGGGCGGTCGCGTGGAAATTTTTTTACATAAAAAAGAAGCTAAAGACATCTGGGAATGTTTGCTTGGCGGCCGCGTTAAAATTGGCATGGTGATTATTTTATCGCCGCGTTTAAAAGCAGACATAATAAAGGATAATAATGATGGGACTTGGCTCGTGCAATTTAATTTGGCCGATAATAAATTTTTTACCGAAATTGAGAAAATTGGCCAGGTGCCTTTGCCGCCTTATATCAAGCGTTCCAGACAACTAGCCAGCGATAAAAATAATTATCAGACCGTATTTGCCGATAAGCATCAGATTGGTTCTGCCGCCGCGCCAACGGCCGGTTTGCATTTTACTAAAAACATGCTGAAAAAAATTAAAGCGCAGGGGGTGCAGATAAAATATGTAACTCTTCATGTAGGGCTTGGTACCTTTGCGCCGGTTAAGGTGGAAAAAATAAGTGACCATAAAATGCACAGCGAGTTCGCGCTGGTGAGTTCAGAAACGATAAAATCTATTTTGGAAACGAAACGCCGGGGCGGCCGCGTAGTTGCCGTCGGAACCACTAGCTGCCGCACGCTTGAGTCCTTAGACTGGGATAAAATAAAAAAAACAAATTTAAAGGACCAGTCTTTCTGGACGGACATTTTTATTTATCCTGGCTATAGATTCCAGATTATTGATGCCTTAATTACTAATTTTCACCTGCCCTCATCAACTTTAATGATGCTCGTGAGCGCCCTTGGGGGAAAGAAAAATCTGGAACGCGCGTATCAAGAGGCAGTGGCTCAAAAATACCGATTCTTTAGTTATGGCGACGCGATGTTTATAAATTAAGCTTCGCGGCCGAGATTTGATTTTTTTTTGATTTTTTGCTAAAGTAAAGCTTGATTATTAGAATTTTTTTATGCGTAAATTTTTTTTATTTGTTTGGGAAATAGTTAAGGTCGCGAGTATTTCACTGGCGATAATTTTACCGGTTCGTTATTTTTTAATTCAGCCTTTTTATGTGAAAGGCGCTTCCATGGAGCCGAATTTCCATGATCACGAGTATTTAATAATTGACGAAATTAGTTATCGTTTTAACGAACCAGCCAGAGGGCAGGTTGTCGTTTTCCGCTATCCGAAGGATCCTCAAGAATATTTTATTAAAAGAATTATTGCTTTGCCGGGAGAAGAAGTACAGATTAAAGATGGCAAAATAATTATTTTTAATGATGCTAACCCTAGCGGACTAACGCTTAATGAAACTTATTTGCCGGACGGTTTAGAAACCATGGATGTTAGCGGTTCCAAATTGAAATTAGGAGCCGATGAATATTTTGTTTTGGGGGATAACCGTAACAACTCTAAAGACTCACGTAGTTTTGGAGCGGTAGATAAAAGTTTTATCACCGGTAAAGTTTTGTTTCGCGGTTGGCCACTAAGTGGAATAACTTTTTTTGACAATAATTATTGGCCGCAGTATTAAAATTAAATCAAATCTCATATGCCTAGAAGAAAAAAGGGTTCGCCGGAAGCCGAGATGACTAAGGCGGAGAAGAAGAATGACAAAGCTCCTAATCGTTTGTTGGGGATGAAAGATTTTACTGGTCTCGATCAGGCTTGTTTTGATTTGGCCTATGAAAAAGCGAGCTATCTCGCTAAAGTTTACAGCTTTACGCCAATTAAAACGCCGATTTTAGAGAGTTTTGATTTATACAAAAAAACCAGCCGCCATAATAATGATAAGGAGCTTTATTTTGTTGAGGGGGAAAAAAGTGAGAAGATGACTTTAAGGCCGGAAATAACTCAGGGCGTTTTAAGATCTTATTTAGAGACCAGCGAACTCTCCGGTCAAAAATTAGCGCGTCTATTTTCTTTTGGCCCGGTGTTTAGAAGAGAGAAATTACAGAGCGGCCGTTATCGCGAATCAACGCAATTTAATCTGGAACTTATCGGCGAGCGCAAACCGATGGCCGAAGCTTTATTAATCACCGTCGCTAATAATTTTTTTGAAGAACTGGGCGTCAAGGTTCAGGTTCAAGTAAATAGTTTGGGCGGCGCGGAATGCCGCAAAGAATATTGCAATAAGTTATTAAACTTTTATAAAGAACGCGGACGCAAATCCAAACTTTGTACGTCTTGTAAGAATGGCTTAGGTAAAAATTGTTTGAGTCTTTTGGATTGTAAAGATGAATCTTGCATGAAATTACGGGAAGAGGCGCCGCAATTAGCCGACTTTTTATCAGATGAGAGCCGAGAATATTTAACCAAGACTTTGGAATTTTTAGACGAATTAAATATTAGTTATAATTTTAATCCTTATTTAGTTCGAGGCCTGAATTATTATAATGATATTGTGTTTGAGTTTTGGCCTATAAATGAAGACGGCACGGTTGGTAAAATGGCTTTGGGCGGCGGCGGTCGTTATGATAGCTTGATTGAATCCCTGGGCGGCGTGTCTACGCCGGCGTCGGGATTGGCAATTGGAATTGAACGAACCATCGCCAAAATTAAGGATAAAGTGGAATTGACAAGTAAGACTGAAGAGGATATAGTATTTATTGCGCAATTAGGCGATCAAGCTAAACTTAAGGCTTTGCAGTTATTTGAAGAATTAAGACGAGCTGGCTTTAATGTTAGACAGGCTTTTGCTTCCGATAGTTTAAAATTTCAACTTGAAGAGGCTGTTACCATGAAAGCTAAAACTAGTCTTATTTTAGGCAAAAAAGAGATAATGGACGGAACAATCTTGATGCGCGATATGGACTCCGGAACGCAAGAAACCCTAGTTTTTAAGAAGGTTAGAGAGCGCCTGGAGCGTAAAGATAAACAAATTAAAAAAGTTAATAATAGAAAGGAAGGTGGATTTTATGGCTGATTTTAAAAGAAAACCGGGTGAAAGTTTTGAGAGCTTTTTGCGAAAATTCAAGAAAGGCTTAAAAAATAGCAAACGTTTAGAGAAGGCTAGATCTAAGAAACATCTAGAACCAAAACAAACAAAACGTCTCTTCAAAAAACGTGCTTTATCCGGCTTAGCTTTAAGCAAGAAAAATGAATTTTTAAGAAAAACAGGAAAACTTCCGGAAACTACCAGAAGATAAATGTTTAATTAAAAAGAAATATTTTTATTAAAAACGCCCTCGTTAGAGGGTGTTTTTTTGATTTATCTAATACTTTATGATATATTTATTGTATATTTAGGGAAATTTATTATTTATAATTTTATGGAAAAGTCATTTTTTGCTCAACCATTACCAGAGAAAGCCGAACAAAAGGAAGTCCTGGTAACGCCGAGTATTCGTCTAGAATTTTTTAGGCATAGCAAGCAGGGCCCGCAAACAGAAGGTATGCAGGAATATCAGCGCCGCCTCACTGAAGATGGCCGCGCGATGGCGACCGAAGCCGGCAAAACACGTGAACCAAATCCAGAAATGGGCTTAGTTTATGGTTCGCCGCGCGAACGTTCCCAAGAAACAGCTTATCGTCAAATACTTGCCAATCAAGAAGAGGTAAAATCCGATAGCTCTCTAGAAGATATTGAAGAGTTAATTAAAAATGAATTACCGGTGGGCCAGAAAAAAATTATTGATGAGCGTTTGAATTTTAATTGGGATGGTAGCCAGAAATTTAATGAAGTTAGCATGAAGCATTTTACAGAAACAAAGGACACCTTGAAGTTTTTAGTTGAAGAAAGCGATGATTTGGTAGTGGAGGCAAAAGATAAAGTTTCTAGTTCCTATTCTCGTTGTGCGGCCAATACCGCCGAGATAATTCAAAAGTATTTAAAAATCCTGCCAAATTGGGAAAAAGCAGTTCAGCTAGATAATAATCGCGAAGAGCAAGATAAAAAAGATTATGCCAAAAATAATAATGAATTACAGAGATTTTTGGGGTCCCATGGCGCGACGGTGGAGAATTTTATCCTGAAATTAATAGATAAAACCGAAGGCCGAGAGGCGGTATTGAAGTTTATTGAAAATTTGCCGGATAAAAATAATTTTCAATTTAATGACGGTTATTCAGTTTGTCTGCATAATGAAAATAATAATCCTAAAATTGAAGTGACGTATCACGACCTGGCTTGGTCCATTGAGCCTAAATTGTTAGACGAATTTATTAATGATAGTAAGGATTTAACTAACAAAATTGAAAAGAGCTAATTAGTTTATAGTTGTGAATTATAATAATTTTAAAAAACATACTGATTGGGTTAAAGTTTGGTCTGGCCGTTGGAGTTTTCACTCCGATGTAAATTTTGGCTACCATTGGACGGTAATGAACAAAGTGGCAAATAAACCAGCCTATAAACAGATTATTTATATCTATAAAAACGGGATTACTGATTGTTGGGTTAGCGAAGTAGATAAGACAGATTTGGGAAAACGACTGGTTAAGGTATACAAAGATAATAAAAATGTAAAAATACTGGCGGAGACGCTAAAGGTAAAAGCTAGGGAGGTTTTTGCGTTTATAAAATCACACAGTCCTAAAAATATTACCAAAAAAAATTATCAAGATTTTTGGCAATTGGCGGGAGAATATTATTTACCACATTTAAGCGTTAAATATATCGTTGACTATTTATCTCCTGCGCAACTAAAAAAATTTTTGCCTATTTTGGAAGACGCGAGATTGTTTTCGGAGCCAGTTTTTCGCGATATTGAAAATTTTATGGAGGCAATTGCTGAGGTTATTGCCAAGAAAAACGGTTATCGCCGAGAGCAAATTATTTCCACAACCGCCGATGAGCTATTAAGATATTTTAATCAGGGGAAACTTCCTAATAAAAAATCCCTGTCCGAAAGATATAAAAAATCTGCCGTTTTAGTGGAGCGGGGTGAGTATCAGGTGTATGCCGGTAAACAAACAGATAAAATAGATGGTATATTATTGCCACAAAAAAATTCCCAGTTAATAAAAGGCAGCATCGCTTATAAAGGGGTTGCTACTGGACTGGTCAGATTAGTAATAGACCCGAAGAAGGAGAGCTCTTCTTTCCGGACCGGTGAGGTTTTAGTAACCGGCATGACCAGACCGGAATTTTTGCCGATTATGAAGAAGGCTATTGCCTTTATCACCGATGCTGGCGGCATATTATCTCATGCCGCCATTGTTGCTCGAGAATTAAAGAAACCCTGTATTATCGGCACCCATATTGCTACTCGTCTTTTGAAAACCGGGGATTTGGTTGAAGTCGATGCCAATAAGGGAGTTATTAGAAAACTTAAAAAATGACAAATTTAATAATGATTTAAAAAAGACCGGCACCAATCTAAACCGGTCTTTTTTAATCTTTATCAGTTAATAATTATTTATTGATTCCCGGAATAAAGCGTTTCATCTTATCTAAGGTCGATTTCTTGGCATGGGCTTTTATTTGGTCACGCGCGCGCTTGGTTTTTACAAATTTAAGCCAGTCCTTGTTAGGATATTGGCGATTTTTTTCCACGATGATTTCTACTAAGTCGCCGTTTTTCAGTTCTTGATCTAATTTACCCAGCTTGTCATTAATAATTACGCCGGCCGCCTTATTGCCGATGTTGCCATGAACAGCATAAGCGAAATCAATCGGCGTGGCTTTCTCCGGTAATTCAAAAACATCACCGCGAGGAGAGAAGACAAAAATTCGGTCACGGAAAATATCCATTTTAATATTTTTAACAAATTCGGAGGTGGTGGTAATTTCTTTTTGAATATCAATAATTTCATTAACCCATTTCGGCTGCTGATAATTGCGCTCACTTTTTGATTTGTAGTACCAATGAGCGGCAATTCCGTAAATTGATTCTTCGTGCATTTCTCGGGTACGAATTTGGAACTCCGTCGGTTTGCCTTCCGGGCCGAAGATTGTCGTATGTAGGGAGCGATAGCCGTTAGGCTTGGGGACAGCAATATAATCTTTAAAACGATTAGTTTTTGGCCGCCAAATAGTGTGGATTATTCCCAAAACTTTATAGCAGTCATCAATTGTTGGTACGATTAAACGCAAGGCAAACACATCGTAAATTTCGTTGAATTTACGGTCCTTTTCCTGCATTTTTTTATAAATACTATATAGGTGTTTGAAGCGCGCTTCTATCTCATAATCCTTGATATTGGCTTCTTCCAACTTAGGGATTAAAATGCTTTTTACTTTATGAAAAAATCGTTGGCGTTCAACTTTTTTTTCAACCTCATATTCATATTCTAACTCATTGAATTTTTCAGGGTATAAATATTTAAAACACAAATCTTCCATTTGCCATTTTAAGCGGCCAATTCCCAAGAGACCAGCAATCGGGGCGTAGATTTCCAGAGTTTCTTCGGCAATGCGCCTTCTTTTTTCCGGCGGCAAGCTTTCTAGAGTACGCAAGTTATTAAGACGATCGCAGAATTTAATAAAAATAACGCGCAAGTCGCTGGTCATCGCCAAAAACATTTTTTTTAAATTTTCTCTATATCTTTCAATGCCGCGATATTTTATTTTACTAAGTTTAGTGACGCCGCTTACCAAAGAAGCAATCTCCGGACCAAATTCTTGTTCTATATCTTCAATCGTGCGTTCAGTATCTTCAGGTACATCATGAAGAATACCGGCGACGACTGTCGGTAAATCAGCTCTGATCTCTGCTAAGATATAGGCCGTGTGTAAGGGGTGCTGAATATAGGGTTCGCCATTTTTTCTTAGTTGTCCGGCATGGGCGGCGTCGGCAAAAATAAATGCTTTTTCTAAAACCTCGGCGGCCGTCCCCGGATTATTGTCAGAGAATTTTTTTATGATCCGGTCAATCGTCATAAAAAGTTTTTCATTTATCTAATATATGCTATAATAAGACTAACATTGATTATAACAGCAAGTAGAACAATTTAAAAGCTTTTTATCTTCAAAATGCTGAAAAAAAATAATTTAATTCGCGGTATTTTTGTAACTCTCGCTGCCTTTTTGCCGGCTAGTTTAGCGTTAGCGCAAGACTTCGGAATCGGCGCCGTTAATAATAGCATTGCCTTAGCTTCCGGCGACCCGCGCGTGATGGTCGGACGGATTATTCAAATCATTCTCAGCTTCTTGGGAGTGATTGTTTTAGGTCTGATAATCTATGCGGGATTTTTATGGATGACTTCTAATGGCGAAGAAGATAAAATCAGCCGCGCTAAAACAATTATTAAAAATGCTACTATTGGTTTAGTGGTGACCTTGACCGCTTGGGCAATAACTACCTTTATTATTTCCCGTTTATCGGGCGCAATTTCTGGAGTTGAGGGTAATCCTATCCAAAATTCTACCACCAACCTTGCTAATTCCGGTTTTGGCGCTATGGGAGCCTGTACCGTTAATACGGTTTATCCGGAGAGCGGTCAGGATGATGTTGCTCGGAACTCGGCAATTATTGTTACCTTTAAAGAACAGATTGGTTTGGATTCCGTTTGTGTTAATGCCAGTGGCGCCGCTTGTGCTTGTGATAATGCCGCTTGCTCACTTATTAATCCGCAAACAATCAGAGTATTTAAAAGCAGTTTAGGAGACGCTTGCACTGCTACTTGTCCAACACCAAATACTAATGTGACTGATGTTTCGGCGGCCGTTTCTGCCGATAGATTAACCTTAGTTTTAACACCGCTTAGTTATTTGGGTTCCGAGAGCTCTAATACCGGATACGATGTTAAATTGACTAGTGATTTTAGAAAAGCGGATGGGACTTCCATGTTCAGTACTTGCAGTAATAATAATTTACAATGGGGCTTTGAGGTTAGCACTAATTTAGATTTAACGCCGCCGCAGGTGATGTTTAATTCTTTATATCCGCGACCGGATAACGAGGGCGATATTGTTAATACTAATATCCCCGCGCAGAGCGCTACCGCGGACATTTCCGTTAATAGTTGTCCTCAAACTTATGCCGCCGCCAGCGTAGTTAGTGTTTTACCGACGGCAACCGTAGCGCTTGATTATCATGGTTTGATTAATAAATTTAAAATTGTAGTTCCGGCAGCTACTCCAGATAAGGCTCAAATATTTAATGGCAATACTAACGCTCTCTTAGGAGTCGCTGATTTTGATAGTCAGAACACGGTAGTCTTTGACGGCTATTTTAGCCTGACTACTGCTGGACATGCGGCCGGTGATTCTTGGGAGATAAATATTAGCCCCGAAAAGTTAGCGGATACTTTAAGCGTCGGCTCTGAAGTTTATATTTTTGCCACTAGTGGTGAAAATAATAATATTGTAGTTCCGGGCACTTGTGATACCAATGTTCAAGCCGCCAGTATTCAAGCTAAACTGAGTGGGAATCTAGCCGTGACGGTCAGCCGCTTGGCGAGTCGGGTCCTGTTAACAGCTAAAGTGGCCGGAGAAAATGGCAACGGCTTAACGCTGAATACTAGCAACACCAGTGCGCTCAGTCTTAACGCTTTTGCGGGCGGGGTTGACCGACAACTAACTAGCCAAGCGAAAGACAAACCGGATTCCCCGATGAATTCGATTATCAAAATTAATTTTAACGAAGCGATGAATCCGCTCACGCTATCAGGAACCGCTTCTGAAGTCGCTAGTTATATTCAAGTAGTTAATGCCTCCTCTACTAGTCGGGTAGATGGTTCGGCCTGTTCAAATAATTCCGATTGCCGTTCTTATAAGTGCGATAATTATGTTTGTCGCGGTAATTTTGTTGGTGGACGTTTTGCGGTTAGTAGTAATTATCGGACCGTAGAATTTATTTCCGATAACGAATGCGGTATTAACGGTTGCGGTGAAAAGATGTACTGTTTACCGGCTAATAGTAATTTAGCGGTTGAAATTAAAGCGGCTAATATGAAGGCCTGTGCTAGTGATTCTGATTGCGCGGCCTATAGCCCCTTTAAAACTTGTTTGCCTAATCAATTAGGTTATCGCTCTTGCCAAGATATTAATAAACGGAATTATCCGAGTGCCAATCCTTTGCAATTAGACGGTATTATTGATGCCGCTTTAAATTCTTTAGACGGGAATCGGGATACAATTGTTGAGGGTCCAATTAGCTTTTTTAGTGATAATTTTCCAAACAATAAAGATAATCGTGATAGTTATCGTAACTCCTTCTTTATAAACGACAAAATAGAAACTACGCCGCCCAAAATTACCAGTATTAATCCGCTTAGCGGCCAAAGCGATATTAAACTAACAGATCCTATAGAAATTACTTTTAATAATTTAATGATGTCCAGTACTTTGCGTTCAGGAGGGGAAAGCGTTAATAGCGGAGCGACAACCGTCGTTCATAAATTTATAAATTTAAAAAGTTCAGAACCGACACCGCTGGGATTCTGGTTAGACAGCTCTGACCAAGACACCTCGCCTCTAGATGGGATTGCTGATATTACTGTTGCCAAAATAAAACATTCACCATTTTTAGAATCGGTCACCTATGATTCCCAAATCGGGTCGGGAGTGAAAGATATTTTTCAAAATTGTTTCAAGCCGAGTTCCGGCCCTAGTTGCGAAGCCACCCCCGAGAGCCCTTCTTGCTGTTTCGGGGTGGCCACTAGTTCTTTAGTTAATGGCGATTGTCAGTAATCGCTATTTTTTGCTTATCTAAAAATAAATTTGTGAAAATAAAATTTGCTAAAAATTTCATCTCCTTATTAATAATTATTGTCGGTATTTTTGTTGGACGCTTAGTGTTTGCTCAAGATTTTGGCACTGAAGCCGTTAATACCGGTTTAAATGGCGCCTTGGCCGGCGGCGATCCGCGAGAAATGGTCGGGCGTATTATTAATGTCGCCCTAGGTTTCTTGGGTGTCATTGCTTTGGGCTTGATAATTTATGCCGGATTTTTATGGATGACTTCTAA
>Ga0172379_10011904_pt1 | contig 10273 bp, 8 predicted proteins | sample GrowelOW334metaG_FD_119756 | JGI IMG/M metagenome (GOLD analysis project Ga0172379, IMG submission 119756) | Groundwater microbial communities from an aquifer near a municipal landfill in Southern Ontario, Canada - Groundwater well OW334 metaG | ecosystem: Environmental > Aquatic > Deep...
CAACCTTGTTGACGTTTTGCCCCCCTGCTCCGCCGGAACGTGAGAATTCCATATCAAGGTCCGCAGGATTGATCTCAAAGGTCACCTTTTTGCGTATCGGCAGCACGGCCACCGATGCGGTCGAGGTGTGGATACGTCCCTGCTTTTCGGTCTCCGGGATGCGCTGTACGCGATGCACCCCGGTCTCAAGTCGCAAGTCACGGTACACATCTTTACCGCGAAACTCGAACGATGCCTCTTTGTATCCACCAAGATCACTGATCGACTCTGCAAGCGTACGTACCGCCCAGTGTTTGGTCTCTGCGTACGCACGGTACATGTTGGCAAGATCAGCCGCAAAGAGAGCCGCCTCGTCACCGCCGGCACCGGCACGGATCTCGACCACCACCTCATTGGGATACTTCTCCTCCTCTTCGTCCTCTTTCAAGATCTCGTCCATTTGAGCAACGAGTGCCGTCTGCTGTGTAGTGATGCTCTCAAGGTCCTGCTCTGCGAGCTCCTGCATCGAGGGGTCGGTCGCCGCAAGCTCGCGCACTTCGGCAGCCTGCGCCTCCAGCCGCTCGTACTCGGCGGCGTGGTAGGTGGTCTTGGGATTATTCTTATATGGTGAAATATCCATAACAAGTTCAAATTCGAAATATGAAATACTAAATTCTAAACAAATTCAAAATACTAAGTTGAAAATTCGAAACGATACGCGTTGCGTGTTTCTGATTTACTATTTGGTGTTTCGTGCTTGTTTAGAGTTTCGAATTTGTTATTTAGAATTTGTGGCACTTCATGCCAGTATATACCAAAACCGTCCTCGATGGACGGCCTTGAGTGATCATATAACGTCGTTACGCCTTTGCAGCTGCTGCGCGGCGCTTGAACTTCTCAACGCGACCGGCGGTGTCGATGACGGTCTCCTTGCCGGTGTAGAACGGGTGCGAAGCGCTCGAAATTTCGATCTGCACGAGGGGATACTCCTTCTTGTCGGTCCACTCACCGGTCTTTTTGGTCACGATCGTGGAACCAATCAAAAACTTCTCACCACTCGTTGAGTCGTGGAAGATGACCTGCCTATAATTCTTTGGGTGTATGTCGCTTTTCATAGTGGATAAAATGTACCAGATATAGGGTATCTTGGCAAGCTTTTTTGATCAGTACCTCCGCACACTCTATCGCTCGTCTTTGCGAACCGGTAGGTGAAGCAATCCAGGATTTGTGGGCTTTTTCGAGAATCGACTAACGAGATCCTGGATTGCCGCGTCGTCATGTTGCGACACTCCTCCTCGCAAGGACGGCGAACTGTAAGGATATTCGGAGACTATGAGGAGGTACTTTGACCAACCACGATCGTTGTGGTATACCGACTCACAGACATTCGCCCTATATGAGGCTGGCTTATGGAGGTTTACCTGATAGACCATCGCAAGCTTGTCTCGTGTGAGGCAAGACGTTCCTTGAGATCGTATGCTCACAACCAGAATCTAGTCGCCTTAAGATAGTATCAACGGGCTAACAGAAAAGAGGTGAATATTATGAAATGGACAGACATTCCCGCAGGCACGCTTCGTGCCGCAGAACAACGTCTTTGGGTCGCATTTGGCGATGACGCTGAAACAGTCGCTGAGCGCATAAATACTGACCCTGCATATCTTACAAATATAGTGCGAACCATGATCCACGGTAAATTCAACATTACAACGAATTTGCAGTATGCCCGTGAGATCATGGGACAAAACTTTTTTGGGATTGACGATGCGCAAAAGCATCTCGCAATTGTACCCACAGGTGCGCAGGTCGCTTCACTTTTTTCAGTACCTTTTTCAGAAGGATGCTTAGAATTGTATAAGGACACCCATATCTTGATCGCCGTGTTTCCAATTTCAATAGCCGAAATGCGTACGCGAATTGGCAAACGTTTGTTTAACATGCTAGACACTAATTGGTGTTTACGCCATGTCTTTGCAAAATATAAGTGTCCACTCGGTTGGTATTTGGTTCGCAAAACCGCTCTTGAAGGCTCGAGGTTTAATGCGCTTCATACCCAGTGCAAGCTCCTCGGAAAAGATGAAACGGTGCCGACTACAAACATTATGACTTATACGCTTGTCGGGTATGCACTTTCAAAAAACGAACATCTGTTTCAAGATATACTCGTGCGCTGCTCAGATTCAGCAACGGTTAAAATTGTGCATAACGAACAAACCAAAGACATTACCTCTAAAGTAATGATTGGCTTCGGAAAACACGGTCTACAAATTGAATACTGTAGTGACAATGATTTATGCAACTGGGACATTGGCCTCGCATCCATGATATTCCCGCATCAATTATAGAACGACTCGTTAGGGCTCATGCTCAAAAAACCCCGCATAGCGTCTGCATGCGGGGGTTTTCTACGTTCATGACCCTGTTTACTGATTCATCTGTTTGAGCGCGTTGATCTGCTGTTGGAAGTACGCGGCGTGCTCCATGACCCCGTCGCCGTAGAACGCATACGCAGGATTTGACGCATTGCCCCAACCGGCAAAGTAGCGCAAGGCTGCCATACGCTCCGCCTCGGGCCCTCCCGCGTCAGCGCCATTGTCACGCATCAAAACTGCTGCCGCTAAGAACGCATCCTGATTGTCCCATGGATTGCTAGGACTCTGTTTGCCCCGTAAGGTCCGCAAGTTGTCCGCATTGGCGTTGTAAGTCCATGGACCCGCCCAGAACGCATCCCACTCGAACGATCGCGCCGCATTGTTACAATCGCCCGTATTACCGTTGATATACCCGCCGTAGCACGCCCAGGTCGACGGAATGAACTGTGCCGGACCCATTGCCCCGCCATAGCCGTAGCTTGGGGCAGCTGACACAGGCATACTGCTTGGGTCCAACCCCAACGTCGAAGTGATGACCTTAAAGAGCGGTCGATCACGCGTCGGATGCATGTCCGCGTTCCAATTGCCGTCACCAAGAAACTCGCCAAGCCGCGTCTCCTGCTTCAACACGCCGAGGAGGAATGCGGGACGCACGCCGGTCTTGAGGCTTGCAAAGTTTGCAAACTCGATCGCGTCTCCCAGGTTAATAGCCGCCGTGCCTCGAAGCTCAAACAGCTCCGAACGGATCTGTGCAGCAGTCTGCTGGGTTTTGTTGATCATGCTCTGGTACTTCTTTTCATCACCCTTGGTAGCATTGAGAAGCCGCGCTTTCTCAGCTTCCTGGCTCTTGAGCCTATCGCGTTGCATGAGCTGCAATTCACGAAGTTCTTGTTGTGACACATGCTGCTCATCAAGCAACCCTTTTTCTACCTTTGACTTTAATCGCAAGCCTTCAAGCTCCTGAGCGCTTACCTGCAGCGCTTGTTTGACCGCTTCGACATCATCCACCTCGACAAAAAATTCCGAGATGGTCTTGCCGGAAAATATCATTTCAACGAGTGATTGTTGATCGATCTCTGCGGTACGCTGGATCAAACCCGCGAGTGATTCTCGTTGAGTGTCGATCTTTTCAGTGAGCTCAAGAATGCTCGCTTGCTTGAGAAAAATACTATTCTCAAGACCTGCAATCGCCACTTCTTGTGCTCGAATTCCGATACGTGCTTTTTCTATATTTGCATCCATAATTTTGAGATCACGTTGCAATGACGCGCTTTCATCTTGCTTACCGTTGAGTAGTTTTTGCTGTGCGTCCAAAAGGTTCTCGAGTGTCGTGAGCTGCTGCTGAAGCTCTGCGCGCCTGCGGGTAATAGTCTCTTCGCTCGTCTCTGCAAAACTGACCTGTGATACGTACGCAATGCCTCCAATGACCGTGAGGAAAAGAAAAAGTGTAGATACGAGTATGCGCCGATGTAGGGAGTGTTGCATAATGGCTCAGCAAAAATATTACCGCGTGTACGGTATAGATACCTGGTAGTATACCGCAGTTGCCTACGTGTAGCGAAATTTAGGAGGTTGAACCTCCTAAATTTCAGCCACACACATGTGCACAAAAAAACGCCCGAGGCGTGTGAGCAAAAAACACAGCGAACGACGACACTACTCTGTTTCAGTTTCCTCCTTACCCTTCTTCGCGACCTCAACCGTCGAAACATCAGCAACTACGGCCTCTTCCTCAGCTTCACCCGCGCCCTGAACCAACGCTACAACCTCCTCACCATCGGTCACTGCGGTGACTCCGGTCGGGAGTACGAGGTCAGATACGTGGATCTGGTCATCAAATGTCACCAGCGCGCTCACATCAACATCAATACTGTGTGGAAGGTCCTTTGGCAGAGCCTCGATATCGATCTCGTGCATGACCTTGATCAAGGTGCCGCCAAGCTTCTCTGCAGGCGCTACACCAGTAAATTCAAGAGGTACGGTCACCTCGATCGCTTCGTCGGTACGCACTGCAAACAGATCAGCGTGGGTCGGTGTGCCATAAAGCGGATCTACCGACACATCCTGAATGAGGACCGAAAGCATCTTGCCCAAACCGCCAAGCTCAACAATAGTTGACTCACCCGCCTCGTGCCAGATCTTGTCAAACTCCTTTGCAACCAGAGTGATCGACTGTGCCTCATGTCCCGCGCCGTATACGACCGCAGGAACCTTACCCTGTGCACGCAAAGCACGACACGCTTTAGTGCCTGCCTCTGTTCGTGGTGTTGCGGTAAGTGTCTGCGACATATATTCGTGAATGTTGCAAAAGTATACGCGATTTCTCGAAAAGTGCAAGGGCTGGTAGAATACTAGGTGACATAACCCACATGCAACTATCTGCTACATTTGTTTTGTACCCCCTCCCAACCTCCCCCTAATGTTGGGGGAGGTGCCCCCTCTCCTACCTTAGGAGAGGGTTGGGGTGAGGTATGGATCATGTAGCAGTTAATTGGATCTGGTAGCAACATTATTAAATTGTAACTAAACAGGCATGGATGAATTTGAGTTTATCGCAATAGGCGACATTACTACGGACGAGTTTATTGAGCTTCGCAAAGACCGTGCGGTCGTGAACAAGGACCTCTCGGGGCGCGATGTACTATCGATGTACTTTGGCGACAAACTCGAGTTCCAAAATGCGACCAATGTACCGGCGGTCGGCAATAGTCCCAATGCCGCAGTGTCGGCACACCGCCTTGGTCTCAAGAGTGGCCTCGTGACCGACATTGGTAACGACGAGGGTGGTAAGGAGATCAAAGACTGGCTTACCCACGAAGGTCTTGACCTGCGCTACATGCGCACCAACGAAGGGAAAAGTACCAACCACCACTATGTGCTTATGTATGGCCCTGAGCGAACCATACTCATCAAGCACGAGACCTACGCCTATGCAGTGCCGGAGATGGGGACCCCAAAGTGGATATACCTTTCGTCGGTTGGCGAACATGGCGTGCAGTACCACCATGACATAGCAAACTACGTACGGAATCACCCGGGCACCAAGCTCGCGTTCCAACCGGGATCGTTCCAGATACTCCTCGGTCACGAGGCGCTGAAGGATATTTATGAACTCTGTGAGGTATTTTTCTGCAACAAAGAGGAGGCACAGCAGATCGTCTCATCGGACTCACAGGATATTCCTGAGTTGCTGCGGAAACTCAAAGCGCTTGGCCCGAAGATCCCCGTCATTACCGACGGCCCACGGGGCGCGTACGCACTAGCAGATGACGGCGTGTGGCACATGCCCATGTACCCGGACCCCGCTCCGCCCATTAGCCGTACAGGCGCTGGGGACGCGTTCTCGTCGACCTTTACGTCCGCACTCGCACTCGGACATGACGTCCCGACCGCACTTCGCTGGGGACCCGTCAACTCGATGTCGGTCGTCCAACAGATTGGCGCACAAAAGGGCCTGCTCTCGCGTACACAGATCGAGGAGTACCTCGCAAAGGCGCCAGAGGACTACGTGGCAACCAAGGTTGCGTAGTATATAAGCCACGTTTTGACTGTTTGACATAGCACACAAAGTGTGCTATGTTTGTATAGAATAGCTTTTTTGTCAAACAACAAGAGGATGCGTAGATGAAAATTAGTACAAAAGTGGTAAAAATGGTGGGCTGGGTGCTCACCGTGTGTGCGGTTGTTGCAACCGTTGCAGCGTATTTTTGGCTGTACTCGATCTCAATACAAGACGTAGATCAGTATCTGCTGATGAGGCAGAAGTGTTTGTACATAGGCCTAACATTTTTTGTATCGGTCAGTGTGTGTGGATTGCTAATGTTGAGTATTACTCGCTTCATTCCTAACTGGTTGTTGGGCTTGATGTGTATGCCACTATTTATAGCGGCTATTGGAGCGGTTTTTCTACCCGAGACGATTAATGTATCTCCAACGAGTTTCGTCACACGGGGTGTTAGAAGGGTCAGTTTGGAAGTATCGCATAGATATTTGAAAAATGATCTTACCCTACACACGTATGGCAACCGCACTCATTTGCAGCATGTCTGTGCAGATCATCAATTTGCTGACTACGATTATAGATTGTGTGCGGATGCAACCATTGCTGCACCGGACACACCTGTTAGGTGGGATATCCAAGCAAATACTATTGGTGAGGAACCAAGCGAACAAATGCTTACCGATAAACTTAAGCAATGCTTAAATACTTCAGAAAAGGCATACATCACGATCAATACGGGGCAGGAGTCAACTATCCAGCAATTAACCACGGAATACGTAAAGGATTGTTTTGTGAACGCGCTAGCAAGCACAAAAATAACACTTAAAGACGTATGGACATACCTTCTCTCTAGGTAGAGATTAACTATTTTTGAGCCGCTGGTATCCAGCGGCTTTAGTTGTATGTGGTGGACGATAGAGGATTCGAACATTACCTGTTCAGCGCCCGTTTCGGCTTATTTTCTCTGCCAAAGGTGCGTATTGCCTCAAATACGTGGGTACACTCGCAAAAAACGCCATGTATGCTATTCTTGCGTCGAATTCAAATGTTTTTTGTCATAAGAGGCTACAGCAATGAAAATGAGAGACATGATGACCATCGTGGGTCTACTTGCAATACTAGGAGTATTGAGCGAAGCGATTTCGGTTGAGAATACCGTACAATTCTATGTTGTGAGCAAGGTGATCACCTACACCTCTTTCACAATCCTTTTTCTCTGTTTCGCAGCTGCCGCGTATCTCTACGCATCAGCGCGGACTGTGTCTGGTGAAGTGAACTTGTTGGGTGCAAGTTGTGTTCTATCGTTGTTCTTGATATTGCATATAGCAAACCATTTCAACGTCGAACTACTACCTGGAAATTACATAACAACAAGTAACTATACCCTTGTTGAAAAGAACCCGACACCTGGGAAATACCCTTTGCACGATGTTGCGGGGATGCGAGTGCTTACGTATGGACAACGTATCATGCTGACTGACGTTACTGCCGACAACAAACTTCCGAATGTAGGCTATACATTGAAAGTTTCAGCAGAGTTTACCACCGTTAACGTTGTAGAAGAGCTACCATTGTATGCACAATTTATGCAGAACAATGCGATCGTTGGAACAACTGTCGAAGAGAAGCTTACTCGGATACTTACCGATTGTCTGGACTATGCCGGTAGCACACAACAAAGCAGCTCACCCGAGAGCACAGTGCCTGTATCGTGGTCCGTTCGTGCTCCTATGCAAGAATGTGTTACAGGTAAACTTATTGCGACCGGGATACACCTCCAGGAAAATAAGTTTTTCGTTATGTAGTTACACACTGTTCTTTTAAAGCCACTCGGAGAGTGGCTTTAATTGTATATGGTGGACGATAGAGGATTCGGACATTACATGTTCAGTCCGTCTTACAGACGCCGTCCACTCATTGGACCTTTTGTATCGTCCCTCACAAAAGTTCTCAATGAGTCTTGCAAAGCTCCAAGTATTCGCTTCCCACCTTGTGGACCTTTTGGTTCGTCCTCATCGGACTCCCAAAACGTCTCACAAGGTCTTCTCGTCCTGTAACGCCCACAAAACAATAGTCGCGGAATGCATACGCATCCCGCTCGTTTGTTTTGTGGACGTTACAGGACTCGAACCTGTGACCTCTCCCGTGTGAAGGGAACGCTCTACCAACTGAGCTAAACGTCCATGATGTTTAACTACTATATCACCTTATCATTGAACCCTCACCTACGACCTCCTCTTACAGAGGCTGTACACCTTGTGGCTCTTTTCTTCCCCGCTATCGCGTGTCGAAAACAGATCACAAGGTCTTGCGGAGTGCCGTTGGGCACTCCTCACCCGTGCTCGGAACGCTCCCCGCCCGACCGCGGGTCGTACGGGCGGGTACCAACTGAGCTAAACGTCCATAATTAATACAACCTCCAAACGCTCTTCGTCTTTGCGAGCCCGCAGGCGAAGCAATCCAAATCTAGTTTGCTTCGTTGCTGCTCGCCCCATTGTATCAACAATACGGGGCTCGCATGACGATGCTCGTCACTGTTCACTGTGTACTGTTCAACTCTCTCTAACCTCCAATTTCTAACATCCTCGTACCGGCTATGCAAGCAGCTCTTTCACATTCGCCGCGATCTGATCGAGCGTGAGGTCGGTCTTGAGAAGGCATTTGGTCGGTATGCCGGGGTTTGCCTGTGCAGCGCCCAAGGCTTCAGTCGCACCCATGTTGGTGAGGAGTATCGCCGGCACATCCTTGCCCCAATCGTCCGCACGGATCTGCGTAAGCGCAGCAACACCCGAAAGACGCGGCATCATAAAATCACACATGACCAGGTCCGGCTTTGCCTCAAGCGCCCTCGCGACCCCGGACACGCCATCATGCTCAACCAACACGGTCAGACCCTCTGACTCCAGCACTTCTTTGAGCATGCTCGAAAAATCAAGGTCGTCGTCTACTATGAGTACTGTTTTCTGCGCCATGGATAGTATTGGTTAACTGGTATAATCTTCCTGCTAAGGACGTGGGTATTTGGATGAAATCCAAGGCACCGAGGAAGTTGTACCCTTAAGCAATACTCGGATGTATTGTGAAAGGGTCGACAACGAAGGTAACGCAGGAATTCGCCAAATACGCATGTCCTTAAGGTAATTTTAGCGTAAAAGTGGTGCCTTTACCAACAGTACTGGTAAACTCGATCGTGCCGCCCATACCCTCGGCAAGCGCCTTGCACATATACAACCCAATACCGTTACCGTTGACCTCCATCTGCTTTGCATTCGCCGCACGATATAGTTTTGAGAATATATGCTCCTGCTCCTCGGGTGGGATACCGATACCGGTGTCGGTGACCTCGAGGATCGCCCCGCGTCCGCCCGAATCTGACAACCGCACGGTCACATGCCCACCCTTAGGCGTATACCGAAGCGCGTTCGAGAGCAGATTCTGTGCAATGATACGCACAAGCTTGCCGTCTGTCTCGAACGGAAATTTCTCCGCCAGCTCTGCATCCACAATGATCTCTTTTTCTTTTGCGGTAGGTTCGAGCTCTTCGGTCACACTACGGGTAATATCGGCAAGATCGACGTGCTCACTATCGACCTTGACCCGGCCCATCTCGATACGCGACAGGTTAAGGAGTGTGTTCACGAGTTCGATCATGTCTTCATTGCGGCGATACATTTTGTGCAGGTACGAAACCACATCCTCTGACAAGGCCTCAGCACGCCGAGTGAGCAAAAAGTCGATGTACCACTTGAGGTTCGCAAGCGGTGCGCGAAGCTGATGTGAGGCAAGTGAAAGGAATTCGGTCTTCATGCGCTCCAACTCTTTCTGGTCATTGATATCAACAAACGTGACAAGGCCCTGATGCTTGCTTTCGCTGGGACTCGAAAGATCCTCGACCGACAGCAGCGCCCAGTGGGCAACACCTTCACTCTTGGTTACCTGCACTTCCACTTGTTCGAGTGGCACATGGTGCGATACCCGCTCTCTGTAGAGCGCAAGTTTGTCCGGATGTTCGGGAATGTTTAAAAATGAAAAGAAGTTCTTGCCTCGAAGCCCCTCCTCGGGAACGCCAAAGAACCGCAAGGAGGCTTTGTTTGGACGGTCAATGATACCGTGCGGATCAATAAGAAGGTACGGCACTGGACTGAGATCGTAGAACTTACGAAACTGCTCTTTTGAATTGGCCATATCACGCGAGAGCACATACGCCATACGCTTTGCATTGTCCCTTGTCATCAATACCGAATATATGAGAGCCGCAACGAGGATCGACACGGCGATCCCGAGCTTAAGAAGCATGCTAAGCAATTCTTGTGCCGAAGTGACTGCGTAGTTTGGATCGGAGGCAATCAAAACACCCCGCCCCGCAAAATACTCATACACAAAAAAGACACCTAAGAGCAGTGTTACCAGTGCGATAAAA
>Ga0172379_10011905_pt1 | contig 10273 bp, 10 predicted proteins | sample GrowelOW334metaG_FD_119756 | JGI IMG/M metagenome (GOLD analysis project Ga0172379, IMG submission 119756) | Groundwater microbial communities from an aquifer near a municipal landfill in Southern Ontario, Canada - Groundwater well OW334 metaG | ecosystem: Environmental > Aquatic > Deep...
CGAGAGCAAACACTGAATCAAATTTTGGTGGAAATGGATGGGTTTGATCCGCATGTCAATGTCATTGTCATGGCCGCGACCAATCGACCGGATGTTTTGGATCCGGCGTTGCTTCGTCCTGGCAGATTTGATCGTCGCGTTATTCTCGATTTGCCGGATATTTTGGACAGAGAAGCGATTTTGGTCGTGCATTCCAAGAAAAAACCATTGGCCGAGGATATTAATTTGAAAACGATTGCCGAGCGGACGCCCGGATTTTCCGGCGCGGACTTGGCGAATTTGTTCAATGAAGCCGCGATTTCAGCTGCGCGCAGAGACAAAAAATCCATCAATCAAATTGAAATGATTGAAAGTATTGAGAAAGTAATGCTCGGCCCGGAACGCAAAAGTCATATTTTATCTCCGGAAGAAAAGCGGGTCACGGCGTATCATGAAGCCGGTCACGCTTTGGTGGCTCATAAATTGCCGCACACTGACGCTGTCCACAAGATATCCATAATTTCACGCGGACGAGCGGCCGGTTATACTTTGAAATTACCTGCGATCGATAAACATTTACATAAAAAATCCGAATTCATTGATGATTTGGCTGTTCTGCTTGCCGGTTTGACCGCGGAAAAAGTGATTTTCGGCGAGCCGACGACCGGCGCTTCCAGCGATTTGAAACACGCGACAGACATTGCTCGTTCACTTATCACCGAATATGGCATGAGCGATAAATTATCACCTCGCGTATATGGCGACAAAGACGAAATGATTTTTCTGGGCAGAGATATCAGAGAACAGCGCAATTACAGTGAAAAAGTCGCGGAACAGATCGATGGCGAAATTGATCGATTGATCAATGAAGCGGCGATAACCGCGGAAAAAATTATTAGAGACAATAGCGTCGATATTGAAAAGATTGTCGCGAAATTGATTGAAAAAGAAACCATCGAACAAGCGGAATTTATTGCGCTCGTTGGTGAAAAGAAAAAATAGATTTACAAAAGGGCGATGAAAGTCGCTCTTTTTTATTCCCGTAAAAATTATGATATAATAAAACAGTTGATAAATTTAAAATCAAAATAAAAGTATGATGCCTTTTTATCGTCTTATTCTGAAAAAAGCGTTCAAGTTAAGTTTCAGACACAAATGGTTGTGGATATTCGGTTTTTTCGCCGCGTTTATCGGTAATACCAGTTTTTATGAGGCGCTCGTTCGTACTTTAAATAATTTATCGGCTAACCAATCTCCATTTTTGATTTTTAAGGATTATGCCAAAATGGGCGTCCTCGCGCTACTTGCTCCGGAGAATATCAAACGGTTGTGGGAAGCGGATTCCACCGCTTTCGGCATGTTGATTTTTGCGGCGATCTGTTATCTTGCGGTTATTGTCATTCTCATTGTGCTTGGCGTGATCAGCCAAGGATCTTCCATTGCCGGCGCGATCAAGCTCGATGAAGGTCATAAAATCGGTTTTCGAGAAGCTTTTGCGTTGGGCACAAAACATTTTGGCGTCGTATTGAAAATAAATGTCATCACCAAAGTGATTTTACTTGGTGCGTTGGTCTTGGTCGGCTATTTGTTGTCTTTGATAAATATCAGCACCTCGGTCAATTTTGTTATTTACAATATTTCTTTCGTTCTATTCATCATTTTCGGCATCATTCTATTTTTTCTCACGACATACGGCGCGGCGTTTGCGATTTTACGCGGTAAATCCCCCGTGCAATCTCTAAAGTCGGCGTTCAATTTATTCAAAAAACACATTATATTAAATTTGGAAATGGGTTTTATCCTGTTTGCCATGAGCGTGCTTTTCAGTTTTGTCGTGATGGTCGGTTTATTCTTGCTTTTTTCTCCGGCGCTTTTGATATATGTGGTATTTCTGTTTTCCGCCATGGATCAGGCTTCCAGCGTATTATTCATGACCATTGGCGTTCTGTTGTTTTTATTGGTGGTTTTATCTTTTTCTTGGTTTTCCACATTTCAAATTACGGTGTGGGCGCTTTTGTTTGAAGAATTGGAATTGCGTGGAGGTAAGTCAAAATTGATTCGGTTGTTTGAGCATGTTAAGACGAAGATTGGACGGACGCGGTAGGTGGGCTGTAGCCTGTAGACTGTAGCCTGTAGACTTGTGGGATGTGGACCTAGAATATTTAGTGGGATGGGGAAAGTTCAAAAATAATTGTGAAAAAATGGTATGACACTGGCGTTGGAATTGCTGAATATTGGATTGTCATCGAAGGAAGCGGAAGTATATGTCGCGGCGCTTCAGCTTGGGTATGCCTCGGTGCAAGATATTGCGGACAAGTCGGGGATAAATCGAACTTCGGCTTATACTTATATTAAAAATCTAATTGCGCGCGGTTTAATGAACGCGGTTGAGAGATTCGACCGTGTTTATTATATTGCGGAAAAACCGGAGAAATTGAAATATATCTATGAACAGCAAGAGCGTGAAATCAAACGAAAACGCGAAATATTGGATTGTTTGATGCCCGAGCTCGATTCTATCTACAATCTGGCGAAACAACGCCCCACGGTGCGGTATTATCGCAATGCCGATGAATTGGCCGCGATACGCAATGAAATTTCCATGCTCCGCGCCGATGAAATGTTGAATATTTTCAATTATCAAAAATTTAAAAATTACATTGATAAAAATTACATTGAAACTTTACTGGCCAGCACCGGTCGTTTCAAAGCGATTTATATCGCGGAAGATAGAGAAATAGATAATAAGATAAAATCTTTTTTGAAAAATCCCAATTTCAGTTTACGATATTTGCCGGTGGAAAAATTCGGTTTTCTTTGTGAGATTTTAATCGCCGGCGATAATGTGTACATTTCCAGAGAAGATGATTGTTTAATAATAAGAGATCCGCTCTTCGCCCAAACGCTCGGTTTATTATTCCGAACTCTCTGGGAAATCGCGGAGCGTGTTGAATAAAAATATGGAAAAGAAGGATTTGTGTTTGGAAATCGTTACAAAGTATAATAATTTTGTAAAAATTGAGGAAGCGTGGCGATTGGAATATGAAAAAGCGCTTCAAAAAAATAAAAATGCGATTCGCGTCGCGCACTCGGGCATGAAAGATGTCTGTGAATCTTTTGAACGAGTGGAAAATCTAATCTGTTGCGGTTATGAAAAAGCGAAAGAACTAATGGAAGAAGATTTTTATGGGACAGAAGAATTTGAGATGACTGTGGGGTTCAAGACGAATGTAAAAATTCCGAAAATTGAGTATACCGCTGCACACTTGCAAGAAGCGAAAGAACACGGTGAGATGCTGGTTTTGCGCATCGGGCAGGACAATGAAGGTAATCCGATGACGATGAAAAGGATTTTGGAAATAATGGCGCCGAGAATGCCGGAAGGTGAAAGGTTATTGTATAAGCAATTACATCCGGGTTCAGCGGTGATTCAATCAGACAGTTGGTATAAAGATGAACCGTTTTTTACACAAGATTCTTTGAAAACAGAATGGGTTTTGATCGGAAAAGAATTTGCGCCGAATACGATAAACAACAATTTAGCGCATCAGACTTTAGAATTGTATAACGAAATGAAAAGGCGTGGTTTACTGACAAAGGAGGAAGAAAAAGAAAATATTGGTTTGGAAAAAAGGTTGAAAGAGTTGTGTGAGAAGATGGGGGTGAATTGGGAATCGCAACATGTCGATAACCAAGAAAAATGCGGAAAAAATCGGCCAGAAGTGTCGCGGGAATTGGCGAATTTGTCGATAAACCGGAAACATAGAAGAAGTCCCGTGGGTATATTATATGATTGGGCCATGAGATTTAAAAGTCGAAAAGGTGAGCGTGGAGTTTTGAGTGGTTTGATGTACGATTGGTCAAATACTGTGACTGATCCTGGTTCTTTTGTAGGTCTTTGTGATTTAAATTCTGATGGTGGCGATGTCTATCGGATGCGCCTTGATCGTATTGACATCAGTGGTGCGATTTTGTTCCGCGGCCTGCCTGACCGGTAGGCAGGTGGTGCGGAGGGCTATTTGTTATTGACAGAAAAGGCAAAAAACTGTAACTTTAGACTGTCTCCAACAAAGAGGTGCATGATGCCAAAGGTCGGAAAGGCGCGTGATGCGGCACTGGAAAGGCACAGGTTGAGATTTGAAGATTCATACGGTTTGCGCGGAAAGGCGCTGGTGAGCGCGTATTGGCGTGTGAATCCGCTAAAGCGAAGGACAACCTCGGAGTATCTTAATTACGCTGAGAATTTCATTCAGGAATTGCTATCTGAAATGTGCGTTCCCGGTTTTGAAAAAATCGATTTCGCTATTTTGACAGCGGAATTGGTGCGTCGGAGTTTCACTTCGCGCCAGATCGCGATAGGCGCGGTTTCCACTGAACACCTCGCGAAAATCACGGGTTTGATACTTGAACAAAAATCGTTGATTTTGTCGGAATAATCCAGCCGTGCGTCATCTAACGCCGGCTTTTTGTTTTATTTTAAAGATTTGGTATAATTTTACTGTTGAAAACAATGCTGTTGCGTTGTTCGCATGCTGAGAGAAAAGTAGGTGTGCGGTAATTTGTTAAAATATGAACAAAAGAGTTTTTAGCGGGATTCAGCCGACCGGTATTATTCATTTGGGTAATTATTTTGGCGCGATTCACAATTGGCTGCCATTGCAAAAGGAATACGAATGTTTATTTTCCATTGTTGATTTGCACGCACTCACTTTACACCAGGATTCATTGGCTTTTGCCGCGAATATCAAAAATTTGGCGAAAGTTTTTATCGCTTCCGGTTTGGACTCAAAGTCCAGCATCATTTTTCGGCAATCGGATATTCATGAACACGCGGAATTGGGTTGGATTTTGAATTGTGTGACACCGATGGCCGAATTGGAAAGGATGACGCAATACAAAGACAAATCCGATCAGCACAAAGAAAATATAAACGCGGGATTGTTTACTTATCCATGTTTAATGGCCGCCGATATTTTATTGTATGATACAAATGTCGTGCCGGTTGGCGAAGATCAGGTGCAACATGTCGAGTTGGCGCGCTCCATTGCCAGAAAATTCAACAATACTTTTTCGGAAATTTTTGTGGAGCCGAAAGTTTTGCTTCACAAAGAAGCGGCCAGACTCCGCGGTTTGGATAATCCCGAGAAGAAGATGAGCAAGAGTGCGAGTTCGGAATACAATTATATCGCGCTCACGGATAATCCTGATTTGGTGGTAAAGAAAATAAAAAAAGCCGTGACCGATTCGGGTACGGAAATTATTTACAATCCTGAAACCAGACCGGCAATTAGCAATTTGATGACAATTTATCACTTGGTGAGCGGGAAAAGTTTTTCAGAAATAGAAGCGGAATTCAACGGCGGCGGTTATGGCAAATTCAAAACTGCGTTGGCTGAGCAGGTGATCGCGTTTTTGAAACCGATTCAAGAAAAATTCAACGCGATCGATGACAATGAGCTGGATAAGATTTTGAAAAATGGTGCGAAGCGAGCGCAAGCATTGGCGGAAAAGAAAATGGCGCAAGTAAGAAGAACCGTCGGATTATAAAAATTGAAAAAAAGAAAAGGCCGGCTCTCGAGAAGAGTCGGTCTTTTGATGTGGAAATTAGAAGGAGAAAACTTCTTCTTCTTTTTCTTTGGTGGGTGAGCAATTCGTGGAATTTTGCGATTGCAGGGAGAGAATACCGTTGTATACATTGAAGCCAACAGTGCCTTCCCAGAATTGTTTTATCGGAGAAAACATGAATATCAGAACCTTGCCTTCGGTGGAGTGTCCGGTAATTGTGAGCTCCAGATACAACTTATCGGTTTTGTCTGTGTACTTTTCGGTTACTGTGACCGTGCTGATCACAAATTCCAGTTCGATTTTTGGCCAGCGTCCCTTGCTGTCCGTGAATTTCCCGAGAAAATGTCCGATCCTGCCTGCAAGCACCGATTCGTATGGCAAATTCGCTTGCGTGAACAAAGCTTTCTTCAGTTTATTGAACGCTTCGACCTCTGTGTCGGTGAAAATCGTTGTTCTTTTCGCCATTTTCATCCTTGTGTGAGTGGGTTACTCAACTGGCCAAAAGAGACAGCCATGAAAACCTTTGTACAGAAATTGATGAGCGCTTTGATCGTAGGTCATGCTGTCACTGCCGTCAGCGCCATTGAAAAACAAATGCATGGTTGCGCAATTGTTGACGATGTACAAATCGATTCGTTGAATCACGAATTCCATGAACAAAGCCTCGTCGTCTTCATTGCCGCCAAGAAAAAATGCCGATCGCGGGTGCGGGAGGTTGAAGTCAGCCGGAAATCCCGCGTCAGCTTTCAGTTGGCGAAAGATATTTCTCAGGTGAACGAATTCTTGTATCTGCTCTGGGGTTGGCATCAAGACCTCCACTTTGGTTGTAGTTCCGGAAGTGGTTAGAATTTTTCGTTATAGTCAGATTTTTCGGTAAAATCGGCAAAGAGAGTAATCTTTGGATGTTTTTTGTAATCGAATTGAACCTCTCAAAAATGCTTCGGTGCGCGTTGTTTGTGAAAGAACCGTTTGGTAAACTTTATCATAACCAATAATCGTCGTCAATGTGTTTTTTTTATTTAATTTTTGATAAATAAAGCGTTTTTACGGTTGACATAAATCATCGAATTTGCTATAATTAAATCGCTTCAAACAAGCAAGTCTGCCGCCCCGCATTGGTGGGGAGGAAAGTCCGAACACTCATCTTTGTTTGCAGGTTAAACCTGTGATCCGGGATAAATTGGTAGCGGGTAATTCCCGCACGCCGCGAGGCGCGAGGTGCGAACAGTGACGGTCGAGTCCGAAATGGAGTCGACAATCCGGTTTCCGGATTAATCCCGATGGCAACTTCGGGAGTGAAACGGCTAAACCCTTACTTGGGTGCAAGAGCAAATGAGCTCGCACGAGTCCGCAAGCGATTGCGGAACCAGATAGATGGCAGACTGTTTTTCCGGCTTGCCGGGGAGAGAAACAGAATTCGGCTTATTCGCTTGTTTGGGGCTTTTTTGATACCAATTTTGCGAATTTATAAAACTTATCGGTTTGTGGTATAATTTCAGCAACGCCGTTATAATCAATTCATTTTTTTGAATATGAAAAAAAATTCGGAATTGTTTTTCACTTTTTTAAAAATCCCGTTGGATTATCTGACTTTGGTGGTGGCCGGACTTTGCGCTTATTGGCTTCGTTTCGGATCCACGGTCCAAGAAATCAGACCCGTTAATTTCGAGTTGCCGTTTGGCGATTATGTTTATTTTGTCATAATTTCCGCCGCCGTGTGGATTTTCTTTTTCGCGGCCGCAGGATTGTATTCGTTTTATCGCCGAAAAATTGTCGATGAAATTTCCAAAATATTTTTAGCGTGTTCCACGGGCATGACCGCGGTCATCATTTACATGTTTTTCATTCGCGAATTGTTTTCTTCCAGGTTTATTGTTTTAATCGCGTGGATTTTGAGTATTGTTTTTATTATAATCGCACGCATTATCATCAGAAAAATAGCGTCCGTCACATTAGCCAGAGGTTGGGGAGCGCAAAACATCGTAGTTATCGGCAGTGACAAAAATACGGCTGAGCTGATGGAGGTTTTCAAACAACAACCGCAACTCGGTTATCGAGTGATCGCGCAAATAAAGGATTTCGAGGAAGGCGACAAAGATGAATTGATCAGTCTGCACAAAAAATACCGCATCGACGAAATTATCCAAGCGGATTCCAATCTGTCTCGGCACATTTCCAGTTCCATTCTCGATTTTTGCAATGAACATAATATCGTTTTCAAATACGCTGCCGGCCAATTCGAAGCCCGAACCACAAATGTGGAAATGCACATGCTCGCCGGAATTCCGATTGTGGAAATCAGAAAAACCAGACTCGACGGTTGGGGCAAAATCATCAAAAGACTGATTGATTTTATCGGCAGTCTGATTATTTTGATAATTCTATCGCCGTTGATGCTTTTTATCGCATTATTGATCAAATTGGAAGACCGCGGGCCCGCGATTTACAAAAATGAACGAGTCAGCAAGCACGGCAGTTTCAATGTGTTCAAATTTCGTTCAATGTATGTGAAATATTGCACTGGCAAACAGTTTGCCAAATACACGGATCAAAAAGCGGTTTTGGCGTTCGAACAAGAATTGATACAAAAACAAAACGGCCGAAAAGGTCCATTATATAAAATTCTAAAAGACCCGCGAAGAACCGTTGTTGGCAGGTTTTTGGAGAAAACATCTCTCGACGAATTGCCTCAATTCATCAATGTGCTTTTGGGCAACATGAGCATGGTCGGGCCGAGACCGCATCAACCGCGGGAAGTCGCCAAGTATGAAAAATACCACAAGCGCGTTTTGGACATCAAGCCAGGAATCACCGGCCTCGCGCAAATCAGCGGCCGAAGCGATTTGGATTTTGATGAAGAAGTGAAATTGGATATTTACTACATTGAAAACTGGTCATTAAAGTTGGATTTCTGGATTTTAATGAAAACCCCATGGGTAGTTTTCAAACGCAAATCAAAAGTATAATAAAAAAAAGCGTTCCATTAAAGTGGAGCGCTTTTCATTTAATCATTTTTTTTATCTGTCATGGTGAGCCTGTCGAACCATGACTCTTTGACATCTTTCCATCAGAGATTTTTTATTTAGGGAACTAATTTTTTAAGCGGTTTTTCAGTTTTAATATTTTTAAAACGCTGGCATCGACTTGCTCACTATGGATCATTCCATTTTTAACCGCTTCGAGAACCGCGCCATACGCTTCAATTTGTTTTTGCGGCGCGCTGGCATAAAGCAAAATATCATTGCCGGCTTGAATCGCCATTACCGCAGCTTCCGCGTTTTTGAATTTGGTTTGAATCGCGCCCATTTCCATCGCGTCGGTGATGACGACGCCGGTCGCGAAATTGGATTGATTGCGAAGCCAATAATTAATGCAAGAAGGCGACAAACTGCACGGTTTTTCCGAATCGATGTTTGTGTAAGTAACATGCGAACTCATGACCATGGTATTGGGCGCGCCACCGAGCGCATTTTTAAAAATTTGCGCGCGAGTCGTTAATTCTGCCTGTGTAAAATCAGCGGTAACAGTCACCGCGTGCGGATCGGTCGCGTTGTCAGGATGTCCGAGAAAATGTTTCGGCACCGCGATTATTTTAGAATCACTGTAACCGGCAACCATCGCTTGGCCGAATTCTCCGACAGTTTCCGGATTGCCGTGAAAAACGCGTTCATACATAAAAGCGCGCGGATTGGTAATATAATCCAGCACCGGCGAAAAATTGACATTGATGCCAACGCTTTTCAACTCTTGCGAGCGTTTTGCGGCAACGGTGTACGCTTGGCTGTGAGAGGTGATTGCGGTTTGCGCGGTCAATTCCGATATTCCATCGAATTTTAATCTGGATACAATGCCGCCTTCCTGATCAACGGCGATAAACAGCGGGATTTTGCTCAATGTTTGCAGTTTTGAGGTAAGCGCGGTTAATTGCGCTCTATCGGAAATATTATATTTCATGAGAATCACGCCGCCGATGTTTCTTTCGGTTATCATTTTTGTAATCTGCGCGTTTGGCACTGTGCCCACGAATCCAAACATAAACATTTGTCCGACTTTTTCTTCAATCGTCATTTTTTCAAGTTGCAGTTGTTCCGGCGATTTTACGATTGGCGCGATTCGGCCATTTTGCCAATAATAAAAAATTCCGGCGGTAATTATTACGATTATTATGACGACGAAAAGAAGATTTTTTTTCATTTTTTTAGAATTGACAATTAAAGTATGACTTGATAGTATTCAAAGTTGCGAGCTTCGCAACGCCAGCGATGGAGGGCACAGTATGAGCGAACAGAAAAAGCGACCGGCGCACGAAGTGATTTTGAGTCAGCTTGACACGCGCATGCACGAGTGGCGGCGGCTGAATGCTCTCGTGTGTGATGAAAACAGGATCGACAGCGATGGTCTTGAAGAGGATCGATTCCTGTTGAACATGGAAATTGGCCAGATCGTTGTGTTGTTTTCTGTTTTGTCTCAGATGATCATTCCTGAAAAGCACTATAAAGAAACCATTGAACAGCTCCGGCAGTATGTGGACGGACCTGTCGAATTCAGCGCTCTCATCGACTCTCTCGTTGAAGAAAGCAAACCCAAAGCCCAGAATTAGGAACACCACTGTTCCGTTCATCACGCCCCGCTCAAGATTTCTTGGGTGGGGATTTTTTTTAAATTTAAGAAAAAGCGGTAATTCGTCAAATTTTTACTTTAAAGAGTCCCAAATTTGTTCTTCTTCAAA
>Ga0172379_10011906_pt1 | contig 10273 bp, 6 predicted proteins | sample GrowelOW334metaG_FD_119756 | JGI IMG/M metagenome (GOLD analysis project Ga0172379, IMG submission 119756) | Groundwater microbial communities from an aquifer near a municipal landfill in Southern Ontario, Canada - Groundwater well OW334 metaG | ecosystem: Environmental > Aquatic > Deep...
AATCTGGTATCGAAAGAATCTAAAAAAGATGAAATTTTTAAAATAGAAATTGAAACAAAACGGTTATGCTGGCATGATGAATTTATGATTTGTTCAGACGGAAAAGTCATATACCATGGGAGCGCTGCGGATGCCCCGGCTTTAACCGCATCTGTTCACAAAACAGATTCTTCCTTGAACTTAAAACTTGCCATTCCGCTTCCTATATTAAAACTGCCGGGAACATTTTACGCACCTCTAAGGGTCAATGTTTTTAGAATATATACTGACTCCAAAGGGGGTGAAATAACTCAGGCTTGGATTGCCCCTCGTCCGTTGCGGACAATCTTTGTTCTAGGATTTCATAATCCTGATGATTTCGGCTGGCTCGTTCCCGGGAAAAGATAATCCATACAATTTAAATTTGCGTAAAAAAAGCTAGAGAACATAAAGGTGAAGAAAAATGTTGAAAAAAATAGTTACAGGTGTTGTGGCGTTGATTGTTGTTATTGGTAGTTCCGCTTTCGCTCAGAATCTGCTGAAAAACGGCTCATTCGAAGACGAAGCCGTATTGAGTCAGGCTGACGAGCTAGTGAAAAAAGGCTTTACACTTGAGTTTGACAGCAAATACTGGGCCACGGGGTGGGTGATTAACAATGCGACAAAATCCGCTTCAATCTCTCTTGTCGTGGGGAATGACGTTCCGGACGGTAAAAGATATCTGAACGTCAAAACCGCTGGACAGACTCATATTTACGCTCAAGAATCCATTCCCGGCGAAGAAATCTATAAAATCTCATTCATGGCGAAAGGCGAACCTTTTAATGATAAAGCTCCAGCAATCGCTGTCCATGCGTTCCTTTATAAGAAGGCCGACGGTGCATGGGCCGGGAAGAACAATCTCCTCGGGACTTTCAACCTGGACAACAGTTGGAAGGAATTTTTACTCGACTTGCCCGCTGTCGGGAACGAACTGGTTTTTAAGCTATCTTTCGAGTTTCAAGGCTCATGCGATCTTGACAACGTGAAAGTAGAAAAAGCAGGCGGGAAGGTAGAGGAAGCAAAGACCGCCTCTCCTGTCGTATCATCCCCGGCACTACAGGCAGCGCAAAATACGGTGAGGCTGTTGCTTCCCCCGGCGGTTTACGCAGTGCCAGGAAGCGAGATAAACATCTACTTTGACAATGTTATCCTTGCTCTCAACATCAAGAACTATGGGTTTGATGTCGAATGCAAAAATGGCAGGCATGATCAGGAGAGGTGGCGTTTCACGCCTGATACCAAAGATGTCGGCAGTTTTCCTCTGACAATCAAAGTTTTTGACCAAAACAGCAAAATACTGGCTGAGGCGAGCACGACAATTATCATATCTCCAATGAATGCCGGAAAAGGCCGGGATATCAGTCTCATGATAGTTGGCGACAGTCTTACGGGCGCGTCTGTCTATCCGGCAGAACTCTATAAACTGTTCAAGACTGGAGAAAATCCCAATGTAAAATTCATAGGTTGCCATAGCGGTGCAGGCAAGTCGCCTAAAGATGGCGTACCATGCCACGAAGGACGCGGCGGCTGGACCTGGTCAATGTATTGTTCGAAGTGGACGGAAAACAGCACGGAGTCGCCCTATCTTCAAAAAAGTCCTTTTCTTACTTTAAAAGATGGCAAGCCGGTTCTGGACTTCAAGGCGTATTGCGACAAATACAATGAAGGTAAAGCGCCTGAATACATCACCATTTTTCTGGGTATTAATGACATCGGCAATGCGACCGACTCAACCATCGATCAGTCCATTGACAAGATGTTTGAAAACTCCGACAGCTTGATTGCTGAATTCAGAAGAGTCGGACCTGATACGAAAATTGGCCTGGCGCTTATCCCGCCACCCGCCGCCACTCAGGATGCGTTCGGGGAGAATTATCGTTGCGGACTGAACCGGTGGCAGTACAAAAAAAATCAGCATCGCCTTGTCGAAAGAATGCTTTCCAAATTACATGGCAAGGAAAATGAAAATTTGTTCATAATCCCTGTTTATGTGAATCTCGACTGCGCCAACAATTATCCCCAGAACGAAGAGCCGGTAAATGCCCGGAACACGAAAAAGACGAAAAGGGATTTCAACGGTGTACATCCCGCCGTCGAAGGATATTACCAGATTGCTGATTCTTTTTATTTCTGGCTCAAGAATGAGTTAAACAAAAAGTGACAAACCGGATAAGCTGGAGAGTTAAATAATGGAACAGAATTATGAATTCCGCAAAAGGCTGCGGCAGGGACACCGGCCCAACCGTGTAAATCCCGATTTGCTTTCCAAATCTGACGAATGCGTGGTCGATCAGAATTGGGCAATTGTGCTGCCGGAAGATTTTGCATCGGATAAAGTAGTTTATACTGCGGCTTTTGATTTGCGAGACTACTTGCATGTCAGTATGGGAGTGCCTGTCCCGATACGACAGACAAGTTGTGGCATTCGCGAGATACGTTTTGAGTTGGACGAGCAAATCAGTAAGCGAGTGGACGCTTTTGCATTGCAGATAGAACCATGCTTAATAAAAATCTCCGGTAAAACTGGTAAAGGCGTTTTTGCGGGAAGTATTTATGTTGAAGACTTGATGAACTTGCGCGAAGCACCGTTTCTGACTCACGGCAAAGTATTCTGTGAGCCGCTTATTGAAGTGCGCGGGGTTCATTCCGGGTTCGGACTGGATGACTTTCCTGACCATCACCTGAACGCTATAGCTCACGCCGGTTTCAATGAAATATATTTGTTCATCCGGGGAATCGGAAAATGTGCCAACTCCTACTGCGACATTCAAGACCTGATCGACCGGGCGGAGCTTTATGGTCTGGATGTCATGTTTTATAGTTATATTCACGGATACAAACATCCGAAAGAACAAGACGCTGAAGAATATTTTGAAGAAGCTTTTGGCAGCATATTCAAACACTATCCCAAAGCGAAAGGCATTATGCTTGTCGGAGAGACCGCCGAGTTTCCCAGCCGCGATCCGGCAACTACCGGAAAGCGCTGGGATGAAAGCCTGTGGCACGGCATTCCGGATTCGCGTCCGAGTCCAGGCTGGTGGCCGTGCAAAGATTATCCGTTATGGATAAGCGCTGTCAAGAAAGCCATTCAAAAACATAAACCGGATGCAAAAATTGTATTCAGCACTTATAACTGGCTCTGGGCTCCATCTGAGGAGCGACGCAAATTCCTTGAGTCTTTCCCCCAAGACGTTGAGTTGCTGGTTCCCTTCGAAATGTTTAAATCCATCCGGCTCGACAATGGCGCTTACCGGCAGGTGATGGACTATACTATTTCCGAGACTGATTTCAGCGAATGCTGTCGCGAAGAAATGGTCATGGCTCATAATCTCGGATTGAATATCGGCGTTACTTCATTGACAGGCGGAACGCCATGGAACTTTGGTACTGCGCCATACGTGCCGGTACCATTGCAATGGATAAAAAAATTCCGTATCTTGCAGGAAGCAAAGAAAAAACATGGAGCAGATAATTTTTATGATTCTCATCACATGGGCTGGTGGCCGTCCATTGTTACCGACCTGGGACGTGCCGCTTTCAGGCAGCCTGAAACTGACTTGGAAGTCCTGCTGAGAAAACTTACGATTCGCGACTATGGAGAAAAGGCCGCGGACGATATTATGGCTGTATGGCGCTTGTGGTGCGAGGCCATGACTTTTTTTGTGGCATCCAACGAAAATCAGTACGGTCCGTTCAGAGTGGGGCCGTCCTATCCGCTCGTTTTTCACCCCAATGTCACCCGCACCATGGAATCCAAGGATATCAAATTCCCGACTATGGAAAATTCTTATGCTGGTAGTGACTGGCTGAAAACTTTTTTTCAGCCGTTTGAAAACTCAAGTCAATCGCCATATTCATTCCGTCATAAGCCGGAAATGGCAAGCCTGATGAAGATGCTGGAACTCTGGCAGGCCGGCGTAAATAGATTAACCGGCGCGAGAAGCCTGATACCGGAAAATAAATGTGATATTTATCATGATTTGCTTCATCTCGTGCAGTTTATCGAATGTTTCATGATTACCGGCATCAATGTAAATAAGTGGTATCAATTAAACCTGCAACTGCTCAATTCAGATGATGCGTCACAATCGCTCCGGCTGTTGGATGAAATTGAAGCCATTGCCGAAAGCGAGATTGTTAATGCCCAAAACGCTATACCTTGTGTTGATGCTGATTCCCGGCTTGGATGGGAACCCAGCATGGAATATATGACTGACCGCTGGCATTTGGAATGGAAAATCAGACAGGTTAGAACTATGATCGACGGAGATATCACGGCTTACCGGAAAATGCTAAACTTAGGAAGGAATTAACATGCGTTACGAATTGATGTTTCCTGAACAGATACGGAAAGCTATCGACGGAAATTGGCCGGTAGTGTTGTCATTGGGCGTTCTGGAATACCATGCCGAGCATTGTTGTGTGGGCGTGGACACATTGCTGGTAGCCCGGGCGGTGGAAGAGCTTGAGAAAGAAATGGACATGGTGGTACTGCCGCCGTTTTATTACGGCGCGGCAAGTTTCGCCGTGGATTCCCCGGAGCGCAAAGGGACAATCCACGTCAAGTCGGAAGTGCTTAGTCTATTCGGCAAAGAATTGTTTTCCAGCCTGCTGCGGATCGGATTCAGAAATGTTCATTGTCTTTATTACCACCAGAGCGAGAATTCTATCCAGGGCATGCCGACCGACTTGAGTTTTAAACTGGCGGCTAAACAGGCAACTTTCGAGTTCCTTGAAAAACAACATGGCGAAGGCTGGTGGGGCCGGGAGGAAAGCTCCGACTATTATGAAAAACATCACGGCAAAGGTGAAAATCCTTTCAACTGGATTCAGATATATCCTTTCAAGTCGCCTTGCCTGCAAAACGTCTGGAAAGATGACCATGCCGGCTTGACCGAAACATCATTGATGATGGCGTTCTGCCCGGAAGGTGTGGATATGGCGAAAGAACGGAAATTGTGGTATGCAAAATCGGCGGATGGAGCCAATATTGAATACGGCATGAAAATCAAGGCGGATATTATGCGCGAATTGCGAAAGGCGCTGGCCAGCAAAGAGTCATTGGATGAAATTTTAAAATTAAAAGTGGATTTATAAATTGTTGTTAGTAAATAGTTTTTTTATTTAAAAGAACTCATGAACCATTATTTACAGAGGATAAAACATGGAAAACAGATTCGAACTATGTTCATCAATACTTGACGTGATAGGGAATACTCCGCTGGTGGAACTTTCCAGACTGACTAAAAATGTCGACGGGCGGATACTTGCCAAACTAGAATATCTCAATCCGGGCTTTTCAAAAAAAGACCGTATAGCCCTGCAAATGATAGAGGATGCGGAAAAATCAGGGGCATTAAAACATGGTCAGACAGTTGTGGAACTTACAAGTGGCAATACTGGAACCGGTCTGGCAATAGTGTGCGGAATTAAAGGTTATCATTTTATCGCGGTAATGAGCAAAGGCAATTCAATTGAAAGAGCGCGAATGATGCAGGCGCTTGGCGCTGAAGTCGTCCTTGTGGCGCAAGCCTACGGATCTCAGCAGGGACAGGTTTCAGGCGAAGACCTTGCTCTTGTCGAAAAAGAAACTCAACGCATAATTAAAGCTAAAAGCGCTTTCAGGGCTGACCAGTTCAGTCTGCAAAGTAGTTTTGATGCCCATTATCTGCATACAGGACCGGAAATAATAGTCCAATCTGAGGGGAAAATTGACATTTTTTGCGATTTTGCGGGTACCGGAGGTTCTTTAGCCGGAATTTCAAGAGCGCTGAAAGAGCACAATCCCAAAACAAAATGTTATTTCGTTGAACCCGAAAACTGCGCCGTTTACGCCGGGCAGAAACCAACGAACTCAAGCCACCGTATACAAGGCGGCGGTTATTCCATGTCCGACCTTAAATTTGTTGACAGGAATGATATCGACGGATTTGTACAGGTTTCCGATGAGGAAGCCATACATACCGCCAGGAGACTTGCCAAAGAGGAGGGAATTTTCGGCGGTTTTTCAAGCGGAGCAAATGCAGCAGCTGCTTTAAAATTGCTTGATAAACCTGAAAATAAAGGTAAAACTATTGTAATTTTGTGCTGCGATTCCGGCCTGAAATATCTCAGCACTGATTTGTGGAATTCAATGGGATCAGGCTGTAAAAAAGAGGATTTACCATGAGCCAAGTAAAAACATGTTGTCTATTAAGTATTATCAGGTATTTATAGAGGATTTTAAAAATGCATATTAATTCAAGATTCGGACATATGATGCAGGATTATTATCTTGACCAAGTCCGGAAAATATCGGCGAAACGGAAAAAAACGCTTGCCGGGATTAAAAATACCTTGCAGGCGAAGCAATATGTTGAGTCAGTCCGCAAAAAGATTGCCGCTGCATTCGGGCCATTACCGGAGCGCACCCCGCTTAACGCCCGCACTGTCGGCATTGTCAGAAAAAAAGGGTTTACGATTGAAAAAGTCATTTATTACAGCCGTCCGGATTTCCCCGTAACCGGCAACTTGTATCTGCCAGCGGGGATCAAAGGCAAAGTTCCGGCGGTGCTGGGGCTTTGCGGGCATTCTCAGAGCGGCAAAGCCGACCCTGCCTATCAGAGTTTCTGTCAGGGGCTTGTACTCAAGGGTTATGCGGTTTTCATAATTGATCCGGTGAGTCAGGGTGAACGCTATCAGTTTCTCAATACTCCGGACGCTGAAGACATCTCCGGCAGATGCTGCGATGAGCACAATATGACGGGTAAGCAGTTGCGGCTGACCGGTGAATTTTTCGGGACATGGCGCGCCTGGGACGGAATTCGCGGGCTGGATTATCTGCTGAGCAGGCCGGAGGTTGATGCATCGCGGATCTGCGTAACCGGCAATTCCGGCGGCGGCACTCTGACTTCTTATGTCAACGCGCTGGATGACCGGCCGGCGATGGCCGCGCCCGGTTGTTTCATCACTACCTATCTCCGCAACCTGGAAAACGAACTGCCTTCTGACTGTGAACAGATTCCGCCTGGAATGTTGAAACACGGATTGGAGATGAGCGATCTGATTATTGCCAGAGCGCCGCGTCCGGTAATAATTTTAGGGCAGAAGAACGATTTTTTCGATCCGCGCGGAACTCTGGAAGCTTACGAAGAGATCAAACATATTTACTCCCTGCTCGGCGCAAAAGATAACATAAGGCTGTCGTTCGGCCCGGACAATCATGGCTATACACAGACTAACCGGGAGTCCATGTACCGTTTTTTCAACGAATGCGCCAGCATGAAAAAAGATGACAGAGAGCCGGAAATTAAAGCCTGTGAAACTGCTGAACTGCAATGCGCCCCCGAAGGGCAGATCATCAATCTGACCGGGAATAAACTGTTGCGCAGTTTTACTCAGGAGAAAGCAGTAGCGCTCAGGCAGGGCCGCAAAGACATTACGTCAAAAGACGGGTTGAAGGCGGCAGTTCTGAAAAAACTTGCCATCAAAATTCCGGAATCAACGCCTGCGCACCGGGTATTGCGTCTGGCGGTTTACGCATCAACGCCGCCGTACATCTTTTTCAACCGCTTTGCCGTTGAAACCGAGCCGGGCATAACTGCGATATTGAACCAGCGCTGCGGCCGTGATTTGTACCACATTTCAGCGGCGGATAACGCGATACTTTATATTCCGCATCTGTCAGCCTACGAGGAGTTGAAAGACGGTCTGGGGCTTGATTCAGGCACTGATTCGCTGTTGTTCGGACTCGACGTCAGAGGCATTGGCGAGACGACTCCTCGCACTTGTAATATCGGTGATGAGAACTTTTTCTCGCCATATAATTATGACTACTTTTACGCATCTCATGGCATCATGCTCGGGAAACCGTACCTGGGTGGAAAAGTATTGGATGTGCTTTCAGCGGTGAAACTGTTGAAAAGCAGCGGCGTTAAACAGATTCATCTGGTCGGCAGAGGGCAGGGCAGTATCGTTGCCGCGTTTGCCGGTTTGCTGTCCGATGATATAAGCCGGGTAACGCTGCTTAACGCGCCGTTTGCCTATGAGGAAATGGTGCTGTCGCCGGTAACCAGATGGCCGCTTTCCTGCATGATTCCCGGGATTCTTGACGCGCTGGATCTGCCGGATGTGTATAACGCGCTGGCCGGGAAAAAACTGAAAATTACCGACCCGTTGGATGCTTTGTTCAAACCGTTGACGAAGTCCAAAATCAACAGTCTGATTAATAAATATTCAATCAAAAAAGCCATCGCTGGAGGATGCAATGCTGACCTTTAAAGACGGTAAAGAAATATTCCGCAAAAGTTCGTCAAAGGAAAAAGTCGAAGTCCTGATCGCCGGGGACTGCTGCCCCTGGGATAAGGCGATTGCGCCGATATGTGCAGGAAAATCTTCAGAAATACTATCAGAGATCAAAACTATTCTGGACGACTGCGATTTGTCCGTGGTGCAGCTTGAAACCCCGCTGACCAACGCCGAAACGCCTATTATCAAGAGCGGACCAACCTTGAAATGCCCGCCTGAGTGCGTGGATTTCGTCAAAGCCGGAGGATTCGATATTGCGGCGCTGGCCAATAACCATATCGGTGACTTCGGGTCGGAACCGGTCATGGAAACCATCAAAGTCTTGGAGAAAAACGGGATCAAAACCATTGGTGCCGGAAAGAATCTGGAAGCTGCGGAGAAGCCGCTGTTTATCAGCAGAAAGGGTATGAAAATCGCTTTTATCAACATTGCGGAAAATGAGTTCGGCACTGCTGATAGGAACAAACCCGGCGCTGCCCCGCTTGACCCGCTCAATAATATCAGGCGCATAAAAGAAACTGCGGTTCAGGCGGATCATGTGATTGTGATTATGCACGGCGGCAATGAACGTAACCCGCTGCCCAGTCCGCGAGTAATCAAGACCTGCCGTGCCTTTGCCGAGGCCGGGGCTCATGCGGTGATCAATATTCACGCACACGGTCCGCAAGGCATTGAAATCTGGAAGGGCGTTCCTGTTTTTTACTGTCCCGGCAATTTTTATTTCCCACTCCCATTACCCTGGCCGCAGTTTGATCCGAAGTCATTCTGGTGGAGTGGATTCATAATCAAACTGGCCTTTGACAAACAAGCGGCATTTGGCCTGGAAATCGTTCCTTACACTTTCGGGTACACCCCGGAAAAGATAGTTCCGCTGGCCGGTGAGAAAAAAGCCGCCTTCTGCAAATACATGGCTAAAATATCGAAGCTTCTTCAAGACCCGGATGAAACCGGGCGCTATTTTGACGGCTGGTGCGCCTGGCATGGAGGTAATGTAGTATCCGCTATTCGTAAAGTTTCAGCGCTCTGGCCGCTTGAATATCGCGACTCCGAAACGATTAAACAGTTCATGCCGCTAAGAAATTATTTTACCTGTGAAGCGCATAACGAAATGATCACCAATTTCCTGCGGCTGGTGGAGGAAGACCGCGTCAAAGAAGCGGAAAAATACATTCCCAAAATCCAGAAACTCCAGATCGCGGATTTTTGAGATGTACTACCGGTCAGAACGCATCGGCAGTATACTGGATAAGATGCTGGCAGGACAGTCAACGAAAAGATCAAAAAACTGGCGGATTCTAAGAATGTCTATTTCGCAGATACTGGGAATATATTTTGGGGAAAGGACAGTTCAATCTTCATTGGGTAAATTCCCCGACCCTTGGGGCGGCTTTAGTCTTTGTTTTGGCTTTTGTTTCCCAATCTCCGGTCCGCCCGTAGGGCGTGGGAGACCGTCCGTAATACCCCTATGCTTGCCTCGGGGATAGGATGGACGGGAGGAGATACTTTATTATGTGTTCATACAGGATGACTATAATTCGAATGGGAGTAAATAGTAATGAGCAATAGTATTTTATGGGAATATCTGGAGGAGTTACCGAAGCAAGGAGGTTGCGCGGAGTGATTGTTTATGTCAATCTCTAACAAGGAGGCCAGAATGAAAGAATAATTGTTGTTTATGTCAATAGTCTCTAACAAAAAACAAGAGGGCAGAAATGAAAAAGCGAAAAATGTCTATAGCGATACTTTGGGTTTTAATGGTATCTTTTGGATGTTCATTTGCCGCGCTAGGATCAGCTCCCATAGCAGCAACAGGTGTAACAATATTACAAGCAGAGAGTTGCGATGGAAGCTATAAAGCATCAGACGGTGGTTCAGTACCCGCATATGGTGTCAATCCCAGATTTTTAGGATATAATATTTCTGATTGGGTTACGTATAACATAAATGTTTTGCAGGCAGGCGTTTA
>Ga0172379_10011907_pt1 | contig 10273 bp, 5 predicted proteins | sample GrowelOW334metaG_FD_119756 | JGI IMG/M metagenome (GOLD analysis project Ga0172379, IMG submission 119756) | Groundwater microbial communities from an aquifer near a municipal landfill in Southern Ontario, Canada - Groundwater well OW334 metaG | ecosystem: Environmental > Aquatic > Deep...
CGCCGAGGCGGTGTGGAACCACCGCCTGCGCTGGCAAGGCTTGGGCCGAATCGAGAACTACCAGACCAACTTCATCAACCCGGATGGCAGCTTCTATGGCCTCGCCCAGGACCAGAACACCCTGATGCCGTTTGCCTCGGCCAAGGCCAAGTCGCCGGCGGACGTCGGCGACGTGCAGATGAAGATCCTCAACGTCGCCGTTTCGCCTGCATCCCGGGTCGGCGAAGTGATCCTGGCGCATTACTTCATGGGCAACAAGACCACCGATGCCTGGATGTATTTCCCCGGCCAGCGCCGCGTGCGCCGTTTGCCGGCCTTCGATTACGACAACCCGATTCCCGGCTACGAAAACCTCGAAACCGCCGATCAGTACCCGATGTTCGCCGGCGCGCTGGATCGCTACGACTGGAAGCTGGTCGGCAAGCAGGAAATGTATATTCCCTACAATAACTTCAAGTTCGTCGCCAAGCGCAAGATTTCCGAGGTGTACCAGGGGCTCTATCCGAACCGCGACCTGATGCGCTATGAACTGCACCGGGTCTGGAAGGTAGAGGCCACCGTCAAGCAGGGCATGCGCCACATGTTCGCCAAGCGCACTTTCTATCTCGACGAAGACACCTGGATGATCATGGAGGCCGACCAGTACGATGCCCAGGGCAAGCTCTGGCGCGTCATGGAAGCGACGATCTACCCGGCGGTGGAACTGGGCGCCTGCGTCAGCCAGGAATTCATGTCCTGGGATCTGAACGTGAATCGCTACCTCGCCGAGAATGCCACCCAGGAAGCCAAGCCGACGGACTGGCTGGCCGGCGAAGAAGGACGGATCGATGCGAAGCGCTTCGAGTCGGATGAGTTGCGCCGCGCCGGCGAACGTTGATCAGACACGCCTACTCCATCAGAGAAAAGGACGACCCCATGAAAACCATCACCTTACAGTTGAAGCCGCTGGCCATCTTTATTGCCGCGCTAGGCGCCACCCTGGCAAACCCCGCCGCGGCATTCAAGTTCGACCTGGACAACGGACTTACCGGCAGTTTCGATTCGACGCTTTCCTTCGGCATCCAGCGGCGCATGAAGTCACCTGACGCCAGCATCATCGGCAATGACTCGGGGGGCAACGTGCTTACCAGCGGGCAGTTGGGCGAACTGGTCAACGGGCCTGGCGGCGGGATCGCCTCGCCGCCGGATTTCAATTACACGCAGACCGATGACGGCAACCTTAACTACAAGAAGGGCGACATCGTCTCCGCCGCACTCAAGGGGACACATGAGCTTTTCCTCAAGCAACAGGGAAGTTGGGCGGCGCTGGGACGTTTCACCTGGTCCTCGGATTTCCGCGCGGACAAAGTCCAGCGCACCCCGCTCGATGACGAGGCCAAGGACGCCGTCAAGCAGAACGTCACCCTGCTGGATCTGTGGGTGTCGAAGGAGTTCTCGCTGGGCGACAACACCGCCAAACTCAAACTTGGCAACCAGGTGATCAGTTGGGGTGAAGACATTTTCATCATCGGCGGCGTGAATTCGATCAATGCCCTGGATCTGAGAAAGATCCACATTCCCGGCGTGCAGCTCAAGGAGATCTTCGTGCCAGCCCCCATGTTGTCCCTGGCGACGGGACTGGGCAACGGCTTCTCGATGGAAGGCTATTACCAGTTCAGTTGGAACAAGTTCATCCTCGATCCGGCGGGCACTTACTGGTCAGCGGCGGACTTTCTCGGCAAAGGCGGCAAACGCGGCGCGTTTATCCCGACCTCGGTGCTGAACAACTTCACGCCCATGTCGCCGATCCTTCAGAGCTTCGGCTTTCCTCTGCCGATCGGCACGCTCGGCGACTTCGATCCAACGCGCGGACGGACCCTGGACGTGCTGGCGGCGAACGGCACCATCATCCCCATCGAACAGACCTCGCCGAAGAATGGCGGCCAGTACGGTTTTAACCTGCGTTTCAAGCCCAAGGACGGCGACACCGAATATGCGGCCTACTATCTCCGTTACCACGACAAACTCCCCTTCGTCGGCTTCAAGGCTTTCTGCCTGGATCCCGCCGGGGTCGGCTGTGCCGATCCGGCCAACCTGATCTACGCCGCCGCGGTCGAGCAGTATGGCGCGGACAAGTCCCTGTTCGGCTTGTCCCTCAACACCAAGGTGGGCAATTGGGCTGTCGGCGCCGAGATTTCCTATCGTCCGCGCGACAGCGTCGCGATTGATCCGACCGTGCCATTCGCAGGCCGCTACAGCCTGGGCGAGGCGGCGGCGATGGCCAATGGACAGACCGTCATGGTCAACGGTTATAAGGATGAGAAGAAGTGGCAAGCTCACCTGACCGGCTTCCGCTTACTGCCACAAACGGTGACGATGCCTCTCGGCGCCGCCGAAGGTTATTTCCTGGGCGAAATAGCGATGACGAGTTATCCGAATCTTGATCTGTCAGGGGCGGTACCCCATCTTCTGAACAATTACACGCTACCGACCAGGACATCCTGGGGCTACGTGGCCGAGTTTGGCTTGACTTATGCCAATATCTTCAGCTCCGGCTGGACCATGACTCCAATGGTCGACTTGTACCACGATGTCAGGGGCGTAAGTCCCAACACCATTCCCTTCGTCGAGGGGCGCAAGGCGCTGGCCGTCAATCTCAACTTCGACTTTCACAACGTCTGGAAGGCCAACGTCGGTTACACCAAATTCTCCGGTGGCGGTAATCTCAACATGATGCGGGATCGCGACGTACTCACCGCGTCGGTTTCATACATCTTCTGATCGTTTCGTTTCGAGCCGGACGGTTTGCGCGTTGCCACCGCGCAAACCGTCTTTTCGCCTCCCGGAGCGGTATCGCGGTCAACGAGGACTTCAGCTAAATGGCAAGTTTCGTCAGTTTCGTAAAATCCCTGGAGAACTTCTTCTTCCGCTTCCGGGCAGCCACGCTCGGCGCGCTATTGGTTTTCACCATCGCGATGGCTTATCTGGCCTCGCAATTGCACATGTCGGCGGGTTTCGACAAGCAGTTGCCGATGGGGCACGAATATACCGATACCTTCTTCAAATACCGCACCCAATTGTTCGGCGCCAACCGGGTGATGGTCGTCGTCCGCGCGAAGCAGGGGGATATCTGGAACAAGGCTTCGCTCAAGAAGCTGAACGAGGTTACCGAGGCCGTGCTGTTCCTGCCGGGCGTCGATCGGCGCTCGGTGCATTCTTTGTGGACGCCGAACACGCGCTTTTTTGAGTTGACCGAGGAGGGGTTCCAGGCGGAAGACGTGATCGGCGGCAACGTCACGGCGGACGCCCTGGATGCGGAAAAGATCGCCCGCATCCGCGACCGTGTCGTGCGCGGCGGTTATATGGGCGACCTGGTGGCCAACGACAATACCGCCGCGATGGTGGTTGCCGACTTGCTGGAGGAAGACAGCAACACCCACCAGCAGCTCGATTACCTCGACCTGGCGGAAAAACTCGAAGGCGACGTCCGCGCCAAACTGGAAACGCCCGAGCATGAGATCGAGATCATCGGTTTCGCCAAACAGATCGGCGACATCGCCGCCGGCGCCAGGGGCGTGGCGGGCTTTTTTGCCCTGGCGATGTTGCTCACCACCCTCGCCGTTTATTGGTATTGCCGCTCGGTGTTGCTGACCCTCCTGCCCATCATCTGCTCGATGACTTCGGTGGTGTGGCAGTTCGGCACCTTGAAACTGCTCGGTTACGGTCTCGATCCGCTGGCCATCCTGGTGCCTTTCCTGGTTTTCGCCATCGGCGTCTCGCACGGCGTGCAGCAGATCAATGCGATTTCCAAGGCGGTGGCCGAAGGGCAGGACTCCATCGGCGCCGCACGCGAGAGTTTCTCCAGCCTGTTCATTCCTGGCACCCTGGCGCTGGTGACGGCTTTCGTCGGCTTCATCACGCTGGTGATCATCCCGATTCCCATGATCCGGGAATTGGGCATCACCGCCTCGATCGGCGTCGGCTACAAGATCATAACCAATTTGATCATGCTGCCGCTGGTGGCGTCTTTCTTTCGCTACTCGCGCGCCTATGCGCTGCATCTGGAGGACATCCAGGCCAAACGCGGCAAAGTCATCGAGCGGCTGGGGTTCATCGCCGACATCAACCACGCCCGGGCGGTGCTGGCATTTGCCGCCCTGCTGTTCGCGGTTGCGGTGTGGCAGAGCCATGGCCGGCATATCGGCGCGCTGCAGCCCGGCGCGCCGGAATTGCGCGCCGATTCGCGCTACAACCAGGATGCGCAGAACATCGTCAGCCGTTTCAACTTGGGCATGGATGTGCTCACCGTGGTGTTCGAGACGCCCAATGATTCGTGCAACAACTATGCGATCGTGAATTACATCGACCAGTTCACCCAGCATATGTCCCAGGTGCCCGGCGTGTTGACGGTATCCTCATTGTCGGCGCTGGCCAAGTTCGCCAATGCCGGCCTCAACGAAGGTAATCCCAAGATGACCGCATTGCCGCGCGACAGCAAGGCGCTGCAAGTGGCGGTGGCTTACCTGCCGGACGCGGGAGGACTGTCGAATCGCGCCTGTACCATGATGGCGGCCAGCATCTACCTGGCCGACCACAAGGCGAGCACGATCAAGCCGGTCATCGAAGCGGTCAAGAATTTCAGGCGCGAGTTCGGCGCCGATGCGCTGGGCGTCAAGCTGCGGCTGGCCTCGGGCAATATCGGCGTGCTGGCGGCCATCAACGAGGAGGTGGAAGCGCGCGAACTGCCGATGATGCTGTATGTCTACGCGGCGATCATGATCCTGGTGTTGGTGGCCTATCGCGATTGGCGCGCCATGCTGGCCTGTTGCGTGCCGCTGACCCTGGCCACCTTCCTGGGTTACTGGTTCATGAAAACCCTGGACATCGGGCTGACGGTGGCGACCCTGCCGGTGATGGTGCTGGCCACCGGCATCGGCGTGGACTATGCGTTCTATATCTACAACCGCTTGCTGATCCACCTCTCGCGCGGCGCGCCGATGAAAGCGGCCCTCGAAGGCGCTCTGCGCGAAGTCGGCATCGCCACCATTTTCACGGCGATTACCTTGTCCGTCGGCGTGGCGACCTGGTCATTTTCGGATCTCAAGTTCCAGGCCGACATGGGTATCCTGCTGACCTTCATGTTCATGGTCAACATGATCATGGCGATCACCGTGTTGCCCGCCTTCGCCGTCAAGCTGGATTCGCTGTTCCCCCGCAAGGGACCGGTGAAAGCGCCGGCCATCGGACATTAGCCATGACGACGACCCGAATCGTATTTATCCTCACCCTGCTCACATTCGCATATTGGCCGGCGGCGGATGCTGTCGCCAATGACGCCGCCGCCCCGTCGTTCCGTGCCTTTCGCGATGCGCCGAAGATCCAAGACCCCGAGAAAGCCCCGATATTGGCGGTAGCCCGCGCCGACAAGCGGGTCGTGGCGGTCGGCGATTACGGCATCGTGATCCTGTCGGACGATGGCAGGCGTTTCCGCCAAGCCAAGTCGGTGCCGACGCGCAGCGTGCTCACCAGCGTGTTCTTCCTCGATGGCCGGCAGGGTTGGGCGGCGGGCCACGATGGCACGGTGATTGCCAGCTCCGACGGCGGAGAAACCTGGCGAGTGCTGCGCGAGGAGCCTGGCAAGGAACGCGCGCTGCTCTCCGTGTGGTTTGAAAACGCCCTCCACGGTCTTGCCGTGGGCCAGTTCGGCCTGGCGCTGGAAACCGAGGATGGCGGCAAGTCCTGGCGCGAAAGAAGGCTGGTCGATGCCGGCGATGCGGGGGAAAAGCATTTGCTACAGATTTTTGCCGCCGCCGAGGGTTTGGTGTTCGTCGCCGCCGAGGCGGGTGGCGTATTCCGTTCCGAAGACAGCGGACGCAACTGGAAACTGGTCCAGACCGACAACAAGGGATCGTTCTGGACGGGGCTGGCCTTGCGCGACGGAAGCCTGCTGCTGGCCGGCATGCGCGGCCATATCTACCGCAGTGGCGATCGCGGCCTGAGCTGGCAGGAAGTGCCGGGGATCCCCCAGCAATCATTGACGTCGATCATTCAGGCCGCGGACGACAGCGTGAACCTGGTCGGCATGTCGGGCCTGGTGGTGACCAGCAAGGATCAGGGACAGACCTTTGTCACAAAGGTTCGTCCCGATCGCGCCAATTTGACCGCGATCGCCATCATGCCGGCCGGTGAGTTGCTGTTTTCGCTGGCGGGCGTCATCAGCGGCAAGAATGAGTCCGGCCCAGGAACGAAATGAGACCCGGCAAGAAAATACTCGTGCAAATTCCAGGCAAGAGGATGCGATGATGCGGCAACCAAGCTACGTGCACGGCGCCAGCGAAATGCCGCTGATTGGCAGCACCGTTGGCGACTGCTTCGATGCGGCTTGCGCCCTCCATGGGGCCCGCGATGCCCTGGTTGTCGTGCATCAGAACGTTCGCCTCAGTTTTGCCGAACTCAAGTCCAGGGTCGACCGGTTGGCGTGCGGCCTGCTCCGTCTAGGCCTGAATCCGGGCGACCGCATCGGCATCTGGTCGCCGAACAATCTCGAATGGGTGCTGACCCAGTTCGCCACCGCCAAGGCCGGCCTGGTCATGGTGAACATCAACCCGGCGTATCGGCGCGCGGAGCTTGAATATGCGTTGAACAAGGTCGGTTGCCGCGCCCTGATACTCGCCGCCGAATTCAAGACCAGCAATTATCTTGAGATGATCTACGATCTCGCTCCGGAACTGGCGCATGCCGCGGACGGCGGATCGGTTGGTGGACTTAGGGCGGCGCGTCTGCCGACCTTGGAATATGTGATCCGGATGGGCCCGGGAAAATCACCGGGAATGTTGAATTTCGACGATTTCTTCGGCGATCCGTCGGGCGCGGAACTGGAAGCGCTGGAGCAACTTGGGGGGCGCTTGCAGTTCGACGATGCGATCAACATCCAGTTCACCTCGGGCACTACCGGCGCTCCCAAGGGGGCGACCTTGTCGCACCACAATATCCTGAATAACGGTTACTTCGTCGGCGAGGCGATGCGGCTGACGGCCGAGGACCGGCTGTGCATTCCGGTGCCGCTGTACCATTGCTTCGGCATGGTCCTCGGCAACATGGCCTGCCTGACCCACGGGGCGACGATGGTCTATCCGGCCGGGGGCTTCGATCCGCTCGCCACCTTGCGCGCCGTCGCCGCGGAGCGCTGCACCGGTTTGCACGGCGTGCCGACCATGTTCATCGCGATGCTGGATCATCCCGAGTTCGCCCGGCACGATTTGTCTTCCCTGCGCACCGGGATCATGGCCGGTTCGCCGTGCCCGGTGGAAGTCATGAAGCGGGTGGTGAGCCAGATGAACATGCGTGAGGTGACGATTGCCTACGGCATGACCGAAACTTCGCCGGTCAGCTTCCAGAGTTCGACCGACGATCCGCTGGAAAAGCGCGTGTCGACGGTGGGGCGCATCCATCCGCACGTCGAAGTGAAAGTCGTCGACGACCATGGCTGCGTCGTGGCGCGCGGCCTGCCTGGCGAACTGCTGACGCGCGGCTATTCGGTGATGCTCGGCTACTGGGACGACGAGGAAAAGACCCGCGCCTCGGTCGATGCCGCGGGTTGGATGCACACCGGCGACATGGCGGTGATCGACGACCAGGGCTACTGCAATATCGTCGGGCGGATCAAGGACATGATCATACGCGGCGGCGAAAACATTTATCCCCGCGAAGTCGAGGAATACCTTTTCCGCCACCCCAAGGTGCAGGATGTCCAGGTGGTCGGCCTGCCCGACCGGAAGTATGGCGAGGAGTTGTGTGCCTGGATCGTTCTGCGCGAGGGGCAGCAAGCGACGGAACAGGAGATCCGCGCCTTCTGCGATGGCCAGATCGCCCACTACAAGATTCCGAAATACATGCGATTCGTGGAGGGCTTTCCGATGACGGTCACCGGAAAAGTGCAGAAATATCTGATTCGCCAGAAAATGAAAGATGAACTGGGGCTGGTGGAAGACAACACCGCTTGATGTGCGGCGCAGCATCCAAGCGCCTTGCGCCGCTGTCCGGGAAATAGGAGAACGCTTGCATATTTACTGGGCCACGGACATAATCAGTCGCAGGAAATCGTCGCTATCGATATCAATAAGGAGGAGGCAAGGTCATGCAAAAATCGCTGCACATAGAACCGAATAAATGCACCGGCTGCTTGCAGTGCGAGATGGCTTGTTCTTACGAAAACTACGGCGTTTTCAATATCTCCAAATCGCGCATCAAGGTATTCAATTTCGAGCATGAAGGCCGCAAGGTTCCGTACACCTGCACCCAGTGCGCCGAGGCCTGGTGCATGACGGCTTGTCCGGTGGATGCCATCAAGATCGATATGGCGACCGGCGCCAAGGTGGTTAATGAGGCGACCTGCGTCGGCTGCAAGGTGTGCACCATCGCCTGCCCGTTCGGCACGGTGAACTACGTCGCCGACACCGGCAAGGTGCAGAAATGCGACCTGTGCGGCGGCGACCCGGCCTGCGCCTCGGCTTGCCCGACCGGCGCCATCACCTACGTCGAGTCCGACTGGACGGGGCTCGACAAGATGCGCCTGTGGGCCGGCAAGACCGACACCCAACCGCGCGCCAACGCTTAAGAGGAGACGGACATGGCCTGGACAAGAAAAATCCTGCGCGTTGATCTGACCAACGGCACCTGCAAATCCGAACCGCTCAACATGAAGCTGGCCCAGGAGTATCTCGGCCAGCGCGGCCTGGCGACCAAGTATTTCGTCGACGAGGTCGATCCCAAGGTCGACCCGCTGTCGCCGGCCAACAAGCTGATCATGGCGACCGGCCCGCTGACCGGAACACCGGCGTCGACCGGCGGCCGCTATTCGGTGATCACCAAGGGCGCCCTGACCGGCGCCATCGCCTGCTCGAATTCCGGCGGCTATTTCGGCGCCGAGATGAAGTTCGCCGGCTGGGATATGATCATCTTCGAGGGAAAGTCGCCGAAGCCGGTGTATCTCTCGGTCGAGGACGACAAGGCCGAGCTGCGCGATGCAGCCCACCTGTGGGGCAAGACGGTGTGGCAGACCGAGGAGATCATCAAGAAGAGCCATCAGGACCCGCAGGTGCGGGTTTGCAGCATCGGCCGCTCGGGCGAGAACGGCGTGCTCTACGCCTGCATCGTCAATGACCTGCATCGCGCCGCCGGACGCTCCGGCGTGGGCACGGTGATGGGCTCGAAGAACCTCAAGGCGGTGGCTTTGCGCGGCACCCGGGGCGTGGCCGGCATGAAGGACGCCAAGGCCTTCATGAAGGCCGCCACGGCCGCCAAGCAGGTGCTCAAGGACAATGCCGTCACCGGCCAGGGTCTGCCGGCCTTCGGCACCCAGGTGCTGATGAACGTGATCAACGAGATGGGCGCCTTGCCGACGCGCAATCACCGCGACGTGCAGTTCGAGAGCGCGCGCAAGATTTCCGCCGAAGCGATGGGCGAAAAGCGCGCCAGCGATGGCAAGAGCCATCTGGTGACGAATGCTGCCTGCTTCGGCTGCACGATAGCCTGCGGGCGGGTGTCGCGCATCGACGAGAAGCATTTCAGCGTGGTCAACAAGCCCGAGTACTGGGGCGCCTCCGGCGGCCTGGAATACGAGGCGGCCTGGGCGCTGGGCGCGGCCAACGGCGTCGGCGACCTGGAGGCCTTGCAGTACGCCAACATGGTCTGCAACGAGGACGGCTACGATCCGATTTCCTTCGGCGCCACCGTCGGCGCGGCCATGGAGTTGTACGACCTGGGCATCCTGACCAAGGAGCAGATCGGCATGGATGCGCCCTTCGGTTCCGCCGAAGCGCTGTGCAAGCTGGCCGAGATGACCGCCAAGGGCGAAGGCTTCGGCAAGGAGCTGGGGCTGGGGTCGAAGCGCCTGTGCGCCAAGTACGGCAAACCGGAACTGTCGATGTCGGTCAAGGGCCAGGAGTTTCCGGCCTACGATTCGCGCGGCATCCAGGGCATGGGCCTGACTTACGCCACCTCCAACCGCGGCGCCTGCCACCTGCGCAGCTACACCGTCGCCTCGGAAGTGCTGGGCATCCCGGTCAAGACCGATCCGCTGGTCACCGAAGGCAAGGCCGATCTGGTCAAGGCTTTCCAGGACGCCACCTCGGTGTTCGATTCGGCCGGCGTGTGCGTGTTCACGACGTTTGCCTGGACCCTGGCCGACTTGCAGCCGCAGCTCGACGCCGCCTGCGAGGGCGACTGGACCATGGAGAAACTGGCGCTGGTCGGCGAGCGCATCTGGAACATGGAGCGCCAGTTCAACAACGCC
>Ga0172379_10011908_pt1 | contig 10272 bp, 6 predicted proteins | sample GrowelOW334metaG_FD_119756 | JGI IMG/M metagenome (GOLD analysis project Ga0172379, IMG submission 119756) | Groundwater microbial communities from an aquifer near a municipal landfill in Southern Ontario, Canada - Groundwater well OW334 metaG | ecosystem: Environmental > Aquatic > Deep...
AGGCTGGCCGGGGGACGTTAAGGCTGATAAACTTTTATTTTCCAGCGATTGCCTGGTTTATCCTTCTTTAGTCTACGAAAACTGCCCTAACGCCATTCAGAGGGCAATAGTTGCCGGTTTGCCGGTCGTAGCGTCTAATTTAGGCGGTATATCAGAGTTGCTAAACCAAAACGCCGGCATTTTATTTAAGCCGGCGGATATAAATGATTTAGTTGAAAAAATATCATGGGTGGTTGAAAATAGAGATAGTCTGCAAGTTCAGATTAAAATTGATTTTAAGGTTGAAAATTATATAAAAAAGTTGGAAAATCTAATAAAGTTATAATTTATTTTTTCTCATACTTAAACACATAAATCTGGCCATTATCAAGCGCTTCCCAGCTATCGGCGCTTAATTTAGCTTCATCTAAAATTTTAGTAAAAGCCCACCAATATCTATTTAAAACAAAATAGCTTTCATTAATACCAACCAAATCCATAGCCGCGAACATCGTCTCGCGGCTTGGTTTTTTATATACCATGTCTAAATAATATTGATAGAGCGGCGAGCTCGTCGGAATTGGGTAGTAGAAAATTCCGCCATAATATTTTTTAAAGCCGTATTGGCTTAAGGCCGCGGCGCCGACTTGCTGATTGGCTAAAACTATATAATCAGCTTTAGCATTATCGTTTATCCAATTCGCGGCTTTAATATCAGCTTTTGCGACCGAATAGCCGTGCGAATTAAAATAATTATCATAACGCGGATAGGTTATATACAAAGAAATACTGATTAATAGAGATAAAAATACAGCGAAACTTACTTTAATAAAATTATTTTGTTTAACTATTTTTTCCAGCAGCGCATAAATTGAAAGAATAAAAAAAGGCAGGAGAAAAAGGCAGGCGGCGAGTAATATTCTTCGCGGATAGTCATCTCTCTCATAGTTAATTAAAAAAGCAAACGGCAGTTTAGCCGTAATCAGATATGACGCGAATAAAGCGGCTGACATAATAAAATAAATCCACAAAATTCTACATTGCTCTCGATTTTTGTAAGCTATGAAAAATCCGCTTAAAGCCAGTATCGCTAAAATAAATTTTAAATTAAAACCGTAAAGATAAATAAAGTTTAAAATGAAGTTTTCTTGTCCGGGAATATTTAAGCGCAACGGATTTAAATTCTCCGTTAAATTATCGCTCGGCGCCGCGGTTAAATTTCTATTCAAGAAATAAAATAGAGCAGGTAAAATAACAACGGTAATTATAGTTAAGAAGAGATAAAAATATTTTTTTATATTAATTTTTTCGCTGTGGTAAAGAGCTAAAAAGGCACAAAAGATTAAAGCCGGTATGCCGGCGACCGGATGAGTGATAGCCGCGGCTAGGGCTAAAAGAATAATTATTAAATAATCATGGAAACTTTTACAGATTAATCCCAGTAAAATTACTAAAATCAAGAAAAAATAAGCCAGATTCTGCGGCGTGGTAACAATTAAAAAGGGGAAGCTTAAACTTAAAACACTTAAAATTAATATTAAACTAAGGCTGGCTGAGTCAAACCAAGACTTTAAAACGCGCCACAGCGTTAAAGGTAAAAATATACCGGCCATAATCGGTAATATAAGCTTATCCAGCCAGACTATGGGCGCGGTAGTTATCTTATGAAAAATTATTACTAGCGCGTATTGCCCCAAGTAATAAAATGGCTTAGGCTCGACCGCGCCGGTTTTATCAATTAAGTTTTCCGTGGCCTCGTGAATAAATGAGTCGTAGCCATAGCCTAGTTTATATATTATTAAAGCTACTGAAAAAGATAATAAATAGTGAGACATTATAAGGGGTAAGGCCAATTTTTTATCAACCGTAGAGACTAAAATTAAAAACAAAGTAGCTAGGGCATAAACAATAAAAAAATAATTTGGCACTATCTGCCAGGGGGAAACTATGGCCGCATCGGTTTGATGGCTAAATAAAATATAGAAGCTTAAAGCTAACGTTAATAAATAGACTCCGACGCTAAAAATTTTCAAAGTTAGCGAAAAGGGGGAGGGGGCTTTGTTAACGGCTTCTTTTTTAAAACGCCTTGTTTTTTTGTTTGCTAAAATACGAAAATATTGTATAATAACAAAAGAAATAATCGCTAAAATTAAGCTAATTATTAAGCCTATTTTATTAAGCGAATAAATACGATAAACTAGGCCGCCAAATATAGAGATCAGGCAGATTAAAATTAAGACCGAATTAGTGATATTTAAGAGTCTATTATTCATTTATATGTGTTAGATCGGTTAGGCACAGTTGCGGCTCCGCAGATAACAGCAAATTTTCTACTGCGAAACTCGCTTGCTAACGTTCGCTCAGACAGTCCTCGCACGAAAATTTGCCATTTTCCGCGGAGCCTGCCAATATAAAGCATATTTATATTTTACCATACTTTATGATAATTTCCATTATTGCCTACAGCCTAAGTTTAATCTTCTTATTATTTATTTTTATCTCCGGTTTTAGCCTAATTTTCTCAGTTTTGTCGTTTGCTCCCTGGGTACCTAGCCGCGCTCGCGATTTAAAAAGAATTTTTAAATTAGCTGATTTGCGTCCCGGGCAAATTTTTTATGAGTTGGGCTGCGGTAACGGACGGGTGTCAGTTTACGCGGCTGAAAATTTTAATGTTAAAGTTATAGGTTTGGAAATATCTTTAGGGCTTTATTTAGTTTGCAAACTTAGGCAGCTATTTAACCGAGGGGGGAAATTAGAATTTAAATTCAAGAATTTATATAAAGAAAACTTAGCTTCGGCTGACGTAGTTTATTTTTTTGGCATGCCCAACGTTTTAAATGAAAAATTTTGCTTAAAACTTAAGCAAGAATTAAGGCCGGGCGCAAAAATCATTTCTTATTCTTTTAAACTGCATGATTGGCAGCCGAAAGTTATAGATAAGCCAAGCGAAAAGGATCTGCCGATTTATTTATATGAAATATAAAATATGGCGTTAGTTGTTTTTAAAAATTGGCTGATAAAATATTGGCATTGGCTATTGCTCGGGCTTATGGCTATAATTTTTTTTATAGCCACAGCCAGTTTTAACTATTTTACGCAATCGGCAGATTTCGTTAAATGGTTATCGCCCGACGAATCGGCTAATTATAATTTTACCAAACTTTACGCCCAAGAATGCCGATTAATGTTTTTCGAAAAATATAATCTTTTGGCCGATAATATTTTACATCCGCGCAGTATCAGAAGTGATTTCGGCTGGCTTAAACCGGTGAGTTTTCTGGGTATTATTTTAATTTATGGAAAAATCGCCAGTCTGACTACTTACAAAATCATACCATTTTTAACCCCATTTTTTGCCGCCATAGGCATAATATTTTATTATCTATTAATTAAAGAAATTTTTGGCAAGCGCAATGCTATAATGTCCGCTCTAATTTTAAGCGTTTTCCCGCCATACATATATTATAGCGCCCGCAGTATGTTCCATAATGTCCTGTTTATCGTGCTATTAGCAATAAGCCTTTATTTCGCCTGCGCATCGGTAAAAAATAAAAAAACGGCAACCGACATAAATAAAATTAAAGGCAAAGCCGTTAATATTCTGCCGAATTTATTTGCCGGCTTAAGCGGCGCCTTTCTTGGCTTAACCATAATAACGCGCACTTCAGAATTAATATGGTTAATTCCGATTTGGCTGATTATTTGGCTGTTTAATATTAAAAAATTCGGCTTAGTTAAGCTTATAATTTTTATAGCTTGTTTATTATTTGCCATAACTCCGGCCATGTATTGGAATAAAATATTATATCAGTCATATTGGCGCGGAGGCTATAACGAAATGAACCAGTCTATTTTAAATATCGCCGGCGCCGGTTCGGGAATTTTAAAGAACGGCGCGGTAAATTCAGCGGCGATTAAAAACGGGTTGATAGAAATAAAAAATAATGTTTTTCATTTCGGCTGGCAGCCGTATAAAAGTTTGAAAATGTTATATTTTTATTTTGCTAAAATGTTTTATTGGATTTTCTGGCCGGCCTTTTTAGGTTTTTTGCTGCTGTTCTCAAGAATAAAAAAATGGCGGACTAAGCATTATGTTTATTTAATTGCCCTATTTACCGCGGCTGCTATTTTAATAGCTTATTACGGCAGCTGGGATTTTCATGACAATCCCGACCCGAGGAGCCGCACCATCGGCAACTCTTATACCCGCTATTGGCTGCCGATTTATTTAGGCGCTATCCCTTTGGCCGTTATCTTTTTAGTAAAATTATCAAATATTTTTAAAAGAAAAATCCTGGTTTATGGGTTGCGAATTTTAATGATTAGTATAATATTTTTTATCTCCATTAGATTCGTGCTGGTCGGTTCGGATGAAGGCTTAATAAAATCAGCGCAAAAACAATTAGCCGTTCGCACCGAATATGAACAAATATTAAATTTAACCGAAGCTAGGGCGGTTATAGTTACTCAGTATCATGACAAGCTGCTATTTCCGGCAAGAAAGGTAATTGTCGGTTTGTTTGATGATCCTAATATGATAAAAGAGTATGCGATTTTGGCTAAATATCTTCCGGTTTACTATTATAATTTTACTTTCCCGCAAAAAGATATTGATTATTTAAACAACAAAAAACTTCCTGATTTTGATTTAAAAATAGAAGCTTTTGCTGAAGTTACTAAAGATTTTATGCTATACAAACTGTCATTGCGAGAAGAAACGATAGCGACGGTAAAACAATCTGAAGAATAAATTATTTAAATTAAAATAGCGACTATATTATAAATTTTTCATACGTGAGATTGCTTCGCTCACTGCGTTGCGCTCGCAATGACAAAAATAGTTATGACTAATAATATTAAACGCATCGGCATTGACGCCCGCTTTTATGGGCCGCTGGGCAAGGGACTGGGCAGATATACGCAAGAAATGGTTGATAATATAACTAAGCTTGATCAAATCAATAAATACGTTATTTTTTTACGAAAAGAAAATTTTAATGAATTTGGATGCGATGGCGTAAGAGTAAAAAAGGTGCTGGCCGATATAAAATGGTATGGTTTTGCCGAACAGATTATTCTGCCATATTATATTTGGCGCGAACGTATAGATTTAATGCATTTTCCGCACTTTAACGTACCGGTTTTTTGTCCGGTTAAATTTATTGTGACTATTCACGATCTAATTTTAATAAAATTTCCGACAAAACGCGCGACAACATTAGGCCCGGTTATTTATAAAATAAAAAACTTTATTTATAAAATTGTAATTTTATCGGCGGTTAAGCGAGCAAAGAAAATTTTAGCCGTATCGCAATTTACTAAAGATGACTTAATTAAGCAATTTAAACTTAAGCCGGATAAGTTAGTTGTAACTTATGAAGGTGTGGCCGAATTGACTAATATTAATGCCCCGGTTGACGTTAGTGCGGTATTAAACAAATACATTATTAGTCGATCGTATTTACTCTATGTTGGCAATGCTTATCCGCATAAAAATTTAGAAGGTTTAATAAAAGTTTTTTCTGAAATTAATAAGTCTAAACCAGAATTAAAATTAGTTTTAGTTGGTAAGGAGGATTATTTTTATAGCCGGCTAAAACTATCAGCTAATATATATTCTACCAATATTATTTTTCCGGGCTATGTTCCTGACAACGAATTAAAAGTACTATATGATACAGCAACTCTCTATATTTTTCCTTCTTTTTATGAAGGCTTCGGCTTACCGCCTCTAGAGGCAATGGAGCATGGTTTACCGGTAGTCAGTTCTAATAAAACCTGCTTGCCGGAAATTTTAGGCGATGCCGCACTGTATTTTAACCCTGAGGATGAGGCAGATATGAAAAATAAAATTAAGTTGGCTTTAGCGGATGAAAAATTACGCGAAGATTTAAAAAATAGGGGATACTTACAGGCGAAAAAATATAATTGGCAGGAATGTGCCGAAAAAACGCTGGAGGTTTATAAAAATTTACTATTTTAAAAAGAAAGAAGGCTGACGCACGCAATGTGGTCAGCCTTCGGTTTTTACTTCTTTTCGATTTCAGAGAAACGCTTTTGTCTGCAAGCAATAAGGCCAAATTGATACTTATTGCAAGTTTTCTCGCATCTCTCTTTTTTACAAGGGTCAAACTTTGCCGCGCAGCAAATAGCGACCGCCTCGGTCGCGTCTTTAAGCGATAACTTGGTGGGTTCCACGTCCGGACAGGTCGGCGTACCGTTTAACAGCTGATCGCCGTTGGCATAAAAATACCAGCACGAGCACTCATCAATTGTTCCGGCAACTTCCAATAGCTTCCAGTTACGTGAAGACACGTGCCTTTTTCGCATTTCCATCATCCTGATTACCCTGGCCAAATCCCTCATGTCTATGATGCCTTGGGTTTTTTTCAATGTTGGCAGGATTATCATTCTCCCGACCTTGTCCTTTTTGATGATTACATCGGCCGAGTGCACGCTACGAATCCACTTGTGCATTTTCGAGCTGTTAGAGATGACAGTGGCGATTTTAATCGGTCCGCCATTTATGATTTCCCCGGTCTTGGCGAATTCATCCGCACAATTAAAAAAATATTTCTGTCCGAGAATATGGCTTTCAATTGCCTTCATGGCCCAATCAAAAACGATTTGCATACCTTCGTCATCGTCGCCAAAATCTTCATACATTTCTTTCATCACCGTGTGAAGATCAAACGGCATGCTCTTGCCGTCATGATCGACGCGTTTGCAGAATTTTAAAATTTTCTGCAATTCCGGCATATCAGCCACGCCGAGATATTGTGCCACTAAATGCGCGCAGGTTAATTCTCCATTGCCATGTTCATCAAATATGCCGCCGCAAGTTCCGACACAAAGAATTCCTTGTTCCGCTAAAAGTTGTGCCGCTGTTTTACCGGCGTACTCTTTTAACATCTTGCCCTCTGTCCAGGTTTCGATGTCAGCTTCATCCACGCCCGGAAAAATATTATTCCCGTAGCATATCAGAAGGTGAACAGCCAGCACTTCGTCGAAGTGCGGCCTGATGTGGGTTACAATTAAATTAACCTTGTTAACATTTTCCGCCACTATTACTTTCGCCATTTCGTTCGCCATTTTTCTGCCTCCATTTTTGATACTTTAAATTGTTAATCTCACAGCTATTTTCATAGCCGACCCTTGTTTTAAATGTACATTTTTAACCTTTTAATATAGCATTAAATTAATAATCTGTCAAACTGGCTGGCAATATCGTAAAATGAGTAATTAACTGATTCAAAAAATAATTTTAGTTTGTCCAAAAATATTTATTTGTGTTATAATAATAAATGTTAATAACTATCTTTACTGCTTCAAAAACAGAAATTTTTGTTATTAAAACAAATTAATATGGAAATGGATTCCGGCTCGCCTTCGGCTTTAAGGCCGGAATGACAAAATTTAAGAAATAAATGGCTTTAAATAAATTCCATAATTTAAAAGTTAACCCGGGCGTAGCGTCGTCCCGCTTTGTTATTGATTTAAAGCAAAATCTACTTGAAAAAGAAATGGAGCAGCCTAGGGTAAAAAAATCTGAAAATTTTGAAGAAAAAATTGAAAAATTAGCCGAGATTGATTATGGAAAATATTTTAAAAATGGAAAAGAAAAAAGCAAAATATTAGCACAAACTTTATTTGACAATGTCAAAATGGTTCGTAATCGTAGCTTCTGGATTCCCGCTTTCGCGGAAATGGTAAAGGGCAGGGCAGGGCTAGCAGTAAAAAAGCGAATCCGGAATCGTAAAAAGAATGAGATTGCTTCGTCGCTTAACGCTCCTCGCAATGACAGCTACTTGGTTGTTTTATCAAATCAGCTGGCGCTCGTTGTTTTAGGCAAGTTATTGTATAGTATTTTAAAAAAAGTTTTTATTTTATTTTATAAAATTTGTTACGGCATCGGCTGGGCGATAGTATTTATTTTAAGACTGGTTTATTTTTTGCTCTTGGCCATAATTAATCCGCTTATTGATGTCATAAAGATTTTTAAATCCGGTATGGCTGTTTCCGGAACTTTAAAAATTGCGCCGGAAGGCTATCAAACAACGCAAACGGCTGCCGTTTCAATATTTGTAAGATTGCTTCGCTTCTTCCGGAAGCTCGCGACAACAGGCAAAAATTTCACTATTAATAAAAAAGATATTTTACCACGGCCAAATATCGGCTATTTAAAACCGGCCTTAATTTTTGCCGGCATACTTTTAGTTATAATTTTACCGGTCAAAGCTTTTACTTATTATAAGGTTATCGACATCGTCAAAGGCAAAGTTTTGGGCGCCAGCGAGAGTGCTATAGGTAATTTAGTCTCCGCCGGCCAATCAGTTAAAAATTTAAATTTTAGCCAAGCCGGCCAAGGTTTTGAAAATGCCAGCAATAATTTTTTAAGCGCGCAAAACGAACTTGATGAAATCAATGGCTTGCTGTTTGCTTTAGCCTCGGTAATACCGGATAAAAACATGCAGCTAGCCGCCGCCAGTAAAAATATTCTGCGTGCCGGAGAATCAAGCGCTAATGCCGGTAAAAATTTAAGTTTAGCCATGTCCAGCCTTTTTAATAAAGAGGCTAGCGCCAATAATATTTTAGAAAATTTAAGTTTTTACGGACATAACGCCATAACTAATTTAACCGAATTAACTAAAACGCTAGAGCAAATTAATAGCGATGTTATTCCCGGAGACTACCAAAAACAATTTATTTTATTAAAACAAAAAACCGGAGAGGTTAATCGCGGTTTGACCGAATTTATCAGTTTAGCCGATAGTTTAAGCGGTTTTTTGGGCGCCAGCATGGATAAGCGGTATTTACTGGTTTTTCAAAATAATTCAGAACTTCGCGCTTCGGGCGGATTTATCGGCAGCTTTGCTTTAATTGATTTTTCCAAAGGCGAGATAAAAAATATTGAAGTTCCCGGAGGCGGCAGTTATGACACTGAGGCTGGTTTTCTAAAAAAAATAAAAGCCCCGGAACCTCTAGGCTTAGTTAGATCGGATTGGCATTTCTGGGACGCTAATTGGTGGCCTGACTGGCCGACGTCGGCTCGCAAATTGGCTTGGTTTTATGAAAATTCTGACGGCTCAACGGTTGACGGTGTGATCAGCTTTACGCCTAGCGTAATCGAAAAATTATTAAAAATAATCGGTCCGGTAGATTTAAGTGAGAAATATGGCCTAGTATTCGATGCGGATAATTTTTGGCTGGAAACGCAAAAATTGGCCGAACAAAAACCGGATGTGACCAAGCAACCTAAAAAAATAATCGGCGATTTAATGAACAAAATTATTGATGAACTGCCTAAGAGACTAAATAAAGATAATCTAGTACCGTTATTTAAGGCAGTTGAAGAATCGTTAGCGGATAAAAATATTTTATTTTACTTTACTGACGAAGCTTTACAAAGCCAAGTCGACGATTTAGGCTGGGCTGGTAGAATTAAAAATACAGCCGGCGATTATTTAAATGTCATTAATTCCAATATAGCCGGCGGGAAAAGCGACCGTAAAATTAAACAGGAGATTATTCATCGAGCCGAAGTTCAACCGGACGGCTCGATAATAGATGAACTAACCATAAAGCGCACTCATGAAGCAATCAAGCGCGAGCCATTTTCCGGAGTTAGAAATGTTGATTGGATAAGGGTTTATGTACCACTCGGATCCGAATTATTAGAAGTTAGCGGTTTTAAACCGGTGGATAAAATATTTTTTGATAAAGAGATGCCGGGGCTGGAGGACGATCCTGATGTTTTAGCCGGAGAAGGCCGGGCGCGAACAGATGAATTAACCGGCACTAAAATTTATAACGAACTCGGTAAAACCGTTTTTGCTAATTGGTCTCAACTCGACCCCGGGGAAACTATTGAGATAAATATAAAATATAAACTACCATTTAAATTAACCGACAAAAAAGAAACTGCCGGCCAAGAATTTAAAAATCAGTTAATCGAAAAAGCCAGCTCAGTTTTAAATCCTGAACAGAAAAATTTATATTCCTATTCGCTGTTAGTACAAAAACAACCGGGTATGAATTCATCTTCGATCGAAAGCGAATTAAAATTAAATAATTTTTATAAATCTGTTTGGAAATATCCGGCCGATTTAGATACTAAAGAAAACGGCTGGTTAATCAACGAAGATTTAAATCAAGATAAAATAATGGCGGCAATAGTTGAAGAAAAATAGTTTGTTTGTCATTGCGAGGAGGAGTGCTAGCGACGACGCGGCAATCTCCGGTTCAATGGCGCATACGTGGATTTTTACCAGAGATTGCTTCGTCGCCTGATTA
>Ga0172379_10011909_pt1 | contig 10271 bp, 8 predicted proteins | sample GrowelOW334metaG_FD_119756 | JGI IMG/M metagenome (GOLD analysis project Ga0172379, IMG submission 119756) | Groundwater microbial communities from an aquifer near a municipal landfill in Southern Ontario, Canada - Groundwater well OW334 metaG | ecosystem: Environmental > Aquatic > Deep...
ACCCTTTACGCCCAATGATTCCGGATAACGCTTGAGGCACTCGTATTACCGCTGCTGCTGGCACGAGTTTAGCAACCTCTTATTCTTAGGGTAACGTCAATAAACTTCCTCCCCTATAAAAGCAGTTTACATCCCGAAGGACTTCATCCTGCACGCGGCGTCGCTCCGTCAGGCTTTCGCCCATTGCGGAAGATTCTCGACTGCAGCCACCCGTAGGTGTATGGACCGTGTCTCAGTTCCATCGGTGGGGGTCACCCTCTCAGGTCCCCTAGGCGTCATAGCCTTGGTAAGCCGTTACCTTACCAACTAGCTGATACCGATCAAGCCACTCCCAAAGCGAAAAAACTTTACCCTTTCGGGACTATCGGGAATTACCTATCCTTTCGGATAGCTATGCCCGACTTCGGGGTGTGTACTTGATTATTACTACCTCGTCTGCCGGTTATCCGACTTGCGTCGGATCCCCTTGACTTGCATGCCTTATCCACGTCGCCAGCGTTCATCCTGAGCTAGGATCAAACTCTTAACTATAAACGAACGGAACAAAATAGAAAGCTGAATTCCCTATCAGGGAATTCATCCCGAAAGTCGTGAGACTTCAGGGGACATTATATTTTATATTTCAATTTATATATCAAAGTTTTCCTAACTCTTTTCTTATGTTTTGAATTATTGTTGAACTTAAACTAAAACTTGCACTGCCCACCAACACTCGGTTACACGAGCGAAAGCGGGCACTATTTTCTATAGGTTGGAAACCCTATAGAAACGTTCTCTTTTTGATTTTCAAAGACCACCTTGTCCGCCGAAACTTTCAAAGTGAAGGCGGGCCATGCCTTCCATGGCGTAGGTATCATATTACTTGGACTAGAAATAAAGTCAAGGGCTATTTCTTCTTTCCCCACTTTTCTATAGTTACGAGCAAAGGTGAACCAATGAAAATAGATGAATATGTTCCAGCAGCGATACCTACAATGAGTGCAAGAGTGAAATGTTGCGTTGTAGAACCACCAACAAAATATAGAACAATGAGGGCAATGAGCGTCGTAAGCGACGTATTTATGGAACGAGTAAATGTTTGGCTGATGCTTTCGCCGACAACTTCATTGAAAGGTTTCTTTGCGGAAGAATGCTTTAGATTTTCTCGAACACGATCAAATACGACGATAGTATCGTGCACAGAAAAACCGAGAATCACCAAGAGAGCTGTGATAAACAAAGTATCCACTTCATAGCCAGCCAAATGTCCGAGCACAGCGAAAAGTCCGGTTGGAATAATAACATCGTGAAGGAGAGCAACAATTGCAATCAAACCATATTTCCATGAAGATACTGGCTCTGAAACTTTTCTGAATGCAAAAGTAATGTAAAGAACAATACCGAGTATGACCAAGAAAATAGAAATATATGCTTTCTTCAAAGCTTCAGCTCCTAGAACCGGCCCAATAGAATCAAATGTTTTTTCCGTTGCTTGAACAGTCCCATTTAGCGACAAAATCTCACCAATTTTCGCATGTTCGTTTTCATCCACAGTTTTCATTCTGACAATGTATTCATTGGTACCACTAGGTCTCACTGAAACAGCAGCATCAATAGCAGAGAGAGCTGTTGCGAGCTCGACCTGATCTGGGCGACCATCTGGATAAGTAACCTCTATGAGTGTTCCTCCGGTAAAATCAACTCCAGGCTTCAAACCCCAGACAATGAGTGAGACGACTGAGGCTACGACTAATACAATAGAGACAGTGTAAAATATTTTTCTATTATTGATTATCCACATAGTTTTGTTTATTAACTTTTCTTTATTTTAAAGCCATTACTGATGAGAAACATTGATAATTTTGTCTGTTTTTGTGGAGCAACGGCATACAGGAATAGTCGTGAAGCAGTGATAGCTGTGAACATACTGACACAAACTCCGATGATAAACACTAGAGCAAATCCGGTAACAACCGATGAACTACCGAAATAGTAAAGTATAACTCCCGTAATGATACTGGAAATATTTGAATCACGAATAGATGTCCATGCTCTAGAAAATCCTTCATGCATAGCATCCCATGTACTGCGACCACGAGCGATCTCTTCTTTCATTCTCTCAAAAATGAGAATGTTTGCATCTACTGCCATACCTATAGTGATGATAAATCCGGCTATACCAGCTGCTGTCAGAGTCACAGGAAGAAACTTGAATATAGCAAGCATAATCGCTGTATATATTCCGAGAGCAACGACAGCTACTAATCCAGGAAGACGATACCAGACTAGAAGGAAAATACTTATGAGAATAAATGCTATTATACCTGCGCGAATACCTCCGTTTACCGCAGCGGCACCGAGTGAGGGTCCGATAGTTTGAGTAGACAAAAGTTTGATAGGAACAGGCAGAGCTCCGTAATTCAAATCACGAACGAGCTTTGTCGCTTCTTCTGTAGTGAAACTTCCACTGATCTCTGCTTTGCCATCTATGATAGCGTCACGAACGATGGGCACAGAGATCGGCTGACCATCTAGGAAAATACCGATATAGTTTCCGATGTTTGCTTTTGTAATTTTTGCAAATAAATCACGCCCTTCCTCTGTAAAATTGAGACCGACAGCTGGTTCATTTGTGGTTGGATTGAACTGTAGAGTAGCACGAGCGACCATACTACCAGTGAGACCTGTATCTTTGAATAATTTGATATAAGCGAGAGTTTGTTCGGCAGTAGTTGTTCCGAGTGTTCCAACTTTGTTAGCATCATCAAACGCTTTTATTTCATCTGCTGTAACAAGTTTGAATTCTAGAGAAGGTGTAGCTCCTATACTTCTAGAAGCCTCCTCAACATCTGTAACACCTGGAAGTTCTACGATGAGGCGATATGCGTTCGCCTTATCACTGAGTGATGCATTTTCTTGCGTCTGCACGAGTGGCTCACTGACACCAAAGACATTGACTCGCCTTTCCACAACATCTCGTAGAGAATTCATAGATGCACTGATGTCTGCCTTTGCGAGCTTTGAAACATCAGCTGTATATACGAGATGCGATCCGCCAGACAGATCTAGTCCTAGACGAAATGGATGAAATCCGGTCCAGCTACCCGGAAACTGTGAACTATAAGTAAAGTAGCCAATAAAGATAGCGATAATCAATAAATAAATAGCTTTTGCTCTGTGTTTGAACATACGAGCTATTGTACTTATTTTTTGAGATAACGCAACTTCTTTTTAGGAACATCCTTTTACAAGCCGACACTTCCACCGCAGAGCCTTAGCGGAGCGGAGTGGTTAATGGCTCGGAGGGGGAAGGTGTCGGCTTGTAAAAGGATGTTCCTAATCACCGGTGACTTACACCCCTTGCCTAGACAATATTGATTTTATGGTTTGCAAAGCTATTTTTATATCCAGAGTAAGTGAACGATTTTTCACATAATAGAGATCGTAAGAAAGCTTATCGCGGGTGTCGTCTACAGCGATAGCGTGATGAGGATGTGCACGATGATATATTTGCGCCCAACCAGAAAGTCCGGGTTTTATGAGGTGACGAGTATTGTAGTACGGTATTTCCTTTTGATAGACATCGACAAGTGCTGGCAATTCTGGACGAGGACCGATGAGTGACAATTCCCCTTTTATTACACTCCAGAGTTGAGGCAATTCATCTATTCTAGTCATACGAATAAATTTGCCGACCCTAGTCACTTTGAGCTGACTTCTTCCACCATTTCCGTGATATGCCCCACCATCACTAGCTGTCATGCTACGAAATTTTGCTATACGAATTATTTTCCCATTCTTGCCTATTCTTTCCTGAATAATGAAAACTTCACCTTTATCGTCCAATTTTATCGCCAAATAAACAAATGGATAAATTAACAGAGAAAAAATACCGACAATGCTAGCTACAACGATATCCATGAGACGTTTTAGAATTTCATAGGCCCTGCGTGTTCCGACTGTACCACCAGCATTCACGACTAGCCATCGCTCTTTTATCATAGATAGTGGAATACGATCAAAGACAGATTCATAAAGCCGTCCTGCATCTACCACCTGTACCCCAGAAAATATCAGAGAATATAGAAATGGCATAGCATCTTCTACTATCGGATTGTGCAAATCGGCAACAATCACAGAAACCTGATGTTTTTTTACAGCCTCGCTGATTGCGTGAACTGTGGCGTCTACCGAAGATTGTGGTGATATTTTTTCCTTGAATGAAATGCCGTAATTCGTACCACTATTTATTTCTTCGTAAATATCCTGCGTATCGGGACCAGTGCCGACCATTATCGCCGGCTGACTTTTTGCAAAATTAAAAACTGGAAACATTATGACTCTCCAGAGCCAGAGTGCGATAGTAGAGATTACAAAGTAAATAGCCAGATTCGCTCTCGGAGTTATGATAGCCGGAACAAGATAGAAGAAGGCGATACCGACTGCAACATTTACGAGCTGTGCTTTGAGGAAGAGACTATGTATATGATTTCTAATGAATGAAGATTGCTTATTGTAAAGTCCCGAACTAAAATTTATGAGAACGAATATGGCGAACAGTATTGAAAACGGCAAAAGATGGCTGAAAAACAGCGCTTTGGACGGAATGGCTCCGTAGCGGACAGTCAGAGTCAGAATAAGGGAGAAAAGATAGGCGATAATATCCCCCAAAATGAGCAAAATCGTGGCTTTGAAATTGGATATTTTCATAAATACGACAATACCATAATTTGGCAAATGATTCAATATTTGTTACCTTTATAGTTATGAAAATATTGTATATCATCACGAAGTCAAATTGGGGCGGTGCCCAGAAAAATGTCTTTGAACTTGCAAGCGCAATGAAAGAAAGAGGTCACACCGTTTCTGTAGCTCTCGGAGGTGAAGGTATTTTACAGAAAAAATTAGAGGATATCAGTATCAAAACATATCCAATATCTGATTTGGGACGAGATATATCTACAAAAAAAGATTTTGCATCATTTAGACAAATATATTCCATAATTAAAAGAGAAAAGCCAGATGTTTTACATTTACACAGTCCGAAGGCTGCAGGCATGGGTGCTTTAGCTGGCAGATTGCAAAAAATCAAATCTATTATAGTCACAGTGCACGGCTGGACATTCAATGAGGATAGATCTGTCGGACAAAAAATTGCAATTGCTGGTTTATCATGGTTTACATCATTATTGGCACATAAGACAATATTGATTTCAAAAAAAGATTACAATCAGGCCGAACATTTCCCAGGATTAAAGGATAAACTATCTCTTATCCCTACTGGTATCAAACCTCCAATATTCATGTCTATAGATGGCTCGAAACAAATTCTCGGAAAAAGTATCGGTATGGATATAGCTACTATCAATAAAAAAATAGTTATAGGGACGATTGCCGAACTTCATCCGAACAAGGGCTTGAAATATCTCGTAGCTTCTATGAAGCAAGTTGCAAAAGATCACCCTGAAGCTATTTGCATCATCATCGGAGACGGCGATGACAAGGCTATGCTTCACCTTACTATAAAAGAAGCTGAACTTGAAAATAATATTTTCCTTTTGGGCTACTTGGAAAATGCTTCTGACTATCTCAAAGCTTTCAATATCTTTGTTTTGCCTTCAGAGAAAGAAGGTTTGCCATATGTCATACTTGAAGCAGGTTGCGCTTCCCTACCAGTAGTTGCTACGACTGTCGGTGGTATTCCAGAAGTTGTAGAAGATATGAGATCGGGCGTTCTTGTTCAGCCAAAAAATGACAAGGAGCTTTCGCATGCTCTGTCATTTATGATCGAACACCCTGCCATGAGGAAACAATACGGCACGATACTCCGAGAAACCGTCATACAAAACTTTTCTATAGAAAAGATGCTGGATAAAACTGAAAATTTGTACAAAGAAATTAAATAGACAGAAACATCATTTACTTCGCCGACACCTTCCCCCTCCGAGCCATTAATCACTCCGCTCCGCTAAGGCTCTGCGGTGGAAGTGTCGGCTTGTAAAAGGATGTTTCTGAAAAAATTACTGTGGCCCAATAAATTCATTGACGATTTCGGATTTGTGGGAAGGTCTCGCATATTTTCTCATTGCCATAAATATTCCGAGCAGAGAAAATTCTATGAGTAGATGTGTACCACCGTAACTCATGAGGGGTAACGGTGTACCAGTTACAGGCAAGAGGTTTAGATTCATACCGACATTTACAGCGATATGTACTATGAAAAATATCGCAACACCCATACCAAAAAGTATTTCAAAATTGCTTGCCCCACGCATAGAACCCACGATGAGACGCCAAATGATAACACCATATAGTCCAAACAAAATAACTATTCCAGCAAATCCCCATTCCTCGGCAAATGCCGCAAAGATAAAATCTGTCTGATATTCGGGGAGAAACTTGAGTCGGGATTGTGTACCGTAGCCGACACCCTTTCCAAAGAGTTCGCCGGAACCGATAGCTATAGTTGATTGATAGGAATTGTATCCGACTCCGTGTATATCATAATAAGGATTTATGAAATTTCGTAGACGATTTTTTTGATATTCATGAAAACCAAAATTCCAAAGCAAAGCAAAAATGATAGCGCCGAGGGCAATCATAGAAAATAGGTGTTTTTTTGAAATTCCGGAGACGATGACCATTCCAAGCCAGATGAAAAATATCATCATCGCAGAACCAAGATCGGGACTCATTATGACCAAAACGAAGAATATAAAGGCATAGAAACCAGAAACAAGTATATGTCGAATATTGGCTATTTCTATATGCCTTCTAGAAAAATATTTTGCTAGAATAATGATGATTGATAATTTTGCAAAATCAGACGGCTGAAATGAAAAGAAACCAAAGGAAATCCAACTTTCAGCACCGTGGGAAGTTTTTCCTAGAATGAAAAGTAAAATGAGAAGCGCTATTGATATGATAAAAAGCGTAACAGACACCCATGTGGATCGGAGAAATCGTACATCTACAAAGCTAAGTACAAAGAAAGCAAAAACTGATACCAAAATCCAAACCACCTGATGTGTGGCAAAAGAATTGTCTCCAGTAAATGAGTTCATGGTGATAAGTCCCGCTGCAAATATCGGCAGTACAGCAAAAAACAACCACCAATCTATTCTGGATTGCGTTTTTACATTTCCGACTCTGTATTCAGAAAAATGTTTCTTCAAACTTTCCATCTATCTATTCTGCCACAGGTAGGACTTCAATGGAAATCACTGCCCCATTTCTATTAACTGGCCATGTGAACGGAGCGGTGATCGTTTGGCCTGCATCTATACCGTCTACAATTGTTTTGGAAAATCCGAGTGCATTGTTATTTTTGTCATAGAGAACCACATAGGCAGTGAATTGTCCTTGATTTTCTGCACTGGAATTTTTTATCTTTACCAAAAGAGTAGAAGTATTTTCTTCTTCACTGTATTGCTTGTCTTGAACAAAGATGGATGCAAGGGTATCGCTTTGTTTTTTCCATTCTGGAGCACCGGTAAATTCAAAGAGTGCCTTTGCAGGTATTCTCTCTTGGAGATCTACGGCTCCTTCAAATGCTATTGTATTTCTATGCGGAGGCAAGGTTACAGTACGATTGTACTCTGTAATGAGTATTCCCCTATCATCATACAATTGGACGCGATATGGGACATTGTAGGCGATACCATCTATATTTGGATTCACTATATATGTAGCTACATTGTAGAAATGTGGTGCGGTCTCCTCAAACCTCGTCCAGCTCACTATTGGCTGGAAGAAAGCACTCTGACAGAGTTTTGCGCAAGAACCACCGCAGTCCACACCTTTTTCATCGCCATTTTTGAGTCCATCGGAACATGTCGGAGCTTTGTAAAATAGTTTGAGTCCAATAGAAACAACTATTATCACAATGATTATTGTCGTTGTGCCACCATAAAGTATTTTTCTGTTTCTAGACCAAGAGGACATGATTGGAGGTTATTTTGTCGTATCGTTTAATTCAAGATTGATATTCTGATTTTGTAGCTGAGCTTGAAGCTGGGCATTTTTTGAGATATTTCTTGCAGAATTCAAACTTACAAGGACAATTGAAGCGACTATAGAAATGATAATCACAAGTGGACCTATTATAGCCAAAGCCTTGAACCATTTTCTCGCCTTTGAAACATCCACACTAGGGTTCCTATTTGCTTTCAATGATTCATAAAGTCTATACATATAAGCTCCCGATATAACACCCAATATGACATTGAGAATGAAACTGAGAATAGTCGACACGATATACAAATCAACGTTTCCATTACTAATCAACTTACTTACCACTAGTAAGACAATGGTTATAATAAAGGTTGAAATAAAAGATACAACAAACATAAAAACTCCAAGCACTATGACTCGACCTAAAACTGCCCACCAATAACTTTTTATAAGTCCATAACTTTCAGCAAGGACATCTAAACCTTTTTTACCTTCTATAACGAAAACATACGTTGTCATAGCCAAATAAACCGCAACAATTATTCCGGGTATTATAAGGAAAATAGAAGCCCCCATAGTTGCAAATACATGTAAAATATATACTACGATTAATGGCCAGAACATAGAGAATCCATACTTGTATTCTCCTTTTATGTTTATGATTTCTGTCGGATTTGCATATAGTTTTCGTATAGCATCAATAGACGCAACTGACATAGCAATAGATAAAACAATTCCTGCAATCATGAGAATAATTCCAACAATTGCAAGTGGAATATTTTTAGTTTCAGATAATAACTGAGAGATCAAGATAAAGACTGGGGGAATACCAACTATTATGGACAATACTTTCCAATGTGACCTGAAGAGTCCCCATGCTGATTTTAGTAAACTGATAGGACCTTCTAGGCGGGCTCGTACTGGCGCTTGAGTAGGTGGTGGTACTGACGGTACGGATACTGGTGGTGTAGATGTTGAAACTGGTACTTGTTCTTGAACTATGTTATTTGGTTCCATGTTATTTAAATAATTGATAATAAATGTGTAATAAACAAAAATACGCGACAATCAAATTATCGCATATTTTTATCTTGAATACTATGTTCTGGCGACAAGCTACTTTCGCCCCTTAGGACTATCATCGCCGCAACTACGTTTCACTGCCGTGTTCGGAATGAGAACGGGTGGTGCCATAGCGCCAAATCACCAGAACGCAGGATTCAAGAATCCTCTAGCGTACTCATATCTCAAATGTCGTACAAACAATGCGGTATAGCCCCACTACATCCGATAAATCGGATTTCGCGGGGGAAGCCAGCCTTCTCCCGATGTTCATCGGGATTCGGCGGGAAGCCAGCCTTCGCTCCCTTATCGGGAGCTTCGGCTTGGCAAAGCAAGCAGACTCACAGAGTTCCTAACGGGATCGACGGATTAGTACTTCATGGCTCAATACCTTGCGGTACTTACACCTAAAGCCTATCAACGTGATCATCTCTCACGGGTCTATAACGATACCTTATCTTGGGGTCGGCTTCGCGCTTATATGCTTTCAGCGCTTATCCGGTCCGAACTTAGCTGCCCTGCGGTGCCGTTGGCACGACAGCAGGTAGACCAGAGGTTCGTTCATTTTGGTCCTCTCGTACTAAAAACAAATCCCCTCAAGTATCAACGCCTGCAGTAGATAGGAGACCAACCTGTCTCACGCTTGTTACCCAATATTACTATTGGCAATGGACTGGAGCATATTCCATATTATGGAATGTTAACGTTCAGTCTCTACGGGTGATTATAGATTTCGTTGAAGGGACGATGATGATTCTATCGTCCTGAGTTATTTGGCGGGGGCTTGTGGATTCGAACCACAGACCGTCCCAATTTATCTACCAGAAAATCTTCCTAAGAAAAAGTCCTGGAGATTTGGGATGCTCTGACCACTGAGCTAAGCCCCTACACAAATCCCTCAACGAAACCTACAACCTTCCCTCGGTATTATCCCTCGAACCCTCTCGGGACTTCACCGATTTTAGTTAACTTGATCATCATATATTACTATATGTGACCGCCGTGATTGGATTGGTCATTCCTTCGTCACGCCGTATCCCGATGGACATCGGGAGAAGGCGGACTTCTCTATTATCACAAGAAGCTTAAATGACCTCTTGTGACTATTAAACGAAATTTTTATTCTCTCGAAGTGATTCAGACTGCAAAAAAGTCGAACTTCGACCTCTTCACGGTCTGAACCCAGCTCGCGTACCACTTTAATTGGCGAACAGCCAAACCTTTGGGAGCTTCTCCACCCCCAGGATGTGGTGAGCCGACATCGAGGTGCCGAACTC
>Ga0172379_10011910_pt1 | contig 10270 bp, 11 predicted proteins | sample GrowelOW334metaG_FD_119756 | JGI IMG/M metagenome (GOLD analysis project Ga0172379, IMG submission 119756) | Groundwater microbial communities from an aquifer near a municipal landfill in Southern Ontario, Canada - Groundwater well OW334 metaG | ecosystem: Environmental > Aquatic > Deep...
GATGTTTTAATATCCGCCAGCACCGGACCGATGCACATCGCAGCAGCTCTCAAAGTAAAAACGCTTTCTGTTTTTTGTCCACTTCCTGCTTGTGAACCAAAACTTTGGGGACCACAAGGGAACGAAGCATATTTTGTAATGCCGGATGAAAATTACTGTGGTAAAGTCTGTTCCGGCGATCCTCAAACTTGTATGTTTGAAGGTGATGGGGGAATCAATGCAGAAAAAATTGTTTCGCGCCTGAAAAAAATATTCCCCTCCGATGAAAAAAATTAAGTTATTGATCGCTCCAAACAGTTTTAAAGAATGCGCCGATGCAATTGAAATTGCCAAAATCATCACGGAGAATTTTGCAGAACCTGAATTCCAAGTAAAAAGCATTCCTATTTCCGATGGTGGTGACGGCTTCCTAAATATTTGCCAAAATAATTTCCACCTTGAAATTGTTCCAAGGGAGATTCGGTCTTTTTATGATGATACTTTTTCTCAAGTTCCCGTGGGAGTTTCTATCGACCACAAAATAATTTATATGGAATCCGCTGAAATTATCGGCATGAAGAAAATTCCATTGGAGAAAAGGAATCCATCCATTTTGAACTCGAGTAATCTTGGTGAACTTTTAATAAAACTGGAAAAGGAGTTTTTGGAATTTTCTAAAATAATTCTCGGACTTGGCGGAACAGCCACTAACGACTTAGGGCTTGGATTATGCGTTCCATTCGGGTTAAAACTTTTTAACAAAAATGGAGAAGAACTGCAGGTACAGCCAAAATATTTCGTTGAGGTGCATTCTATCGTTTTACCGAAGCAGAAAAATATTTTCACCTTAGAAATTGTTACGGATGTAGAGGTTCCTCTTTTGGGGGAAACGGGTACTTCTAAAACTTTCGCAAAACAGAAAGGGGCGACTGAACAAGAGATTGAAATCCTCGAAAAAGGTGTAAAAAATATTATTTCAATTTTGAAAAAAGAACATGGAATCGATTTTTCTTCCAGGCCGTTTGGCGCCGGTGGTGGATTATTATTGGGATTATCACTTGTGGCTAATCTACAAGTTTGTTTTGCGGAAGAATTTCTTTTGAAAAAACTTCACCTTGAAAAAGAATTAGTGAAAGCAGATTTTATCATCACCGGGGAAGGTTCTTTTGATGAACAAAGTTTGCTGAAGAAGGGAACCGGAATTCTCATAAATAGTGCGAAAAAACTTCAAAAGAAGGTATTCGTTATCTGCGGAAAAGTGGATCAGACGATTTCCGGGAGAATTGATGAACGTGTTATCCCTTTTTCACTCGAAAAATATTTCTCCACTGAGGAAGAATCTATTAAAAATTTCAAAACTGGAATTGAAAAAGCCTGCGGAGAAATAAAGTCTTACATTTTATCCCACCCTTAAATTTGTTAAATTTGAATTGACAAACTAGAAGACTACATTGAGATGTGTTAGCTTGTAATACAGTAGAAAATATTCTTAATCATAGTCGTTTTCTTAATCTTACTCATTTTTAGTGGACTGATGAGGATTATGAAAAAGATTATGATTATGATCAAGCAGTCGAATTAACAGAACATGAAAATTAATTTTATGGAGCATAATGAAAGAATATCTTGATTTAGTTCGTTTAGTAATGAACGAAGGTGTTAGAAAAAAATCGAGAACCGGTGTTGACACAATTTCGTATTTCTCAGCTTTTTATAAAGTGGATTTAACCAAAGGGTTTCCTCTTTTAACAACAAAAAAGATGGAATGGAAATCGGTTATCCGCGAATTACTCTGGTATTTATCAGGCGAAAACCATATCCGCAATCTGCGCAAGCATACTAAAATATGGGACGCTTGGGCTGATGAAGATGGAAATCTTGAAACAGCTTATGGACACTATTGGCGCCATTTTCCAAGCGCAAAGAAAGACAAAAACGGTAACTGGGAAGTAACTGAAATCGATCAAATACAATATGTTATTGATGAAATAAAAAATAAACCTTATAGCCGAAGATTGCTCGTGACCGCGTGGGAACCAGGCAACGCTACAACAAGCAAACTTCCGCCGTGTCATTACACTTTTGCATTTAATGTTTCAGGAGATAAGTTGAACTGCCATTTAACACAACGCTCCGGAGATATTGCGCTTGGCATTCCATTTAATTTGGCGGCTTATTCTATGTTGACTCATATCATTGCAAACGAGACAAATTTACAAGTCGGACAGTTTGCGCACACGATTATCGACGCTCATATTTACGTTGGTGATAAAGGAACTGAAAATGAAAAATACGATCATCTCGAAGGATTAAAAGAGCAATTAACTCGTGAGCCGATGGAATTACCGACATTAAGCATTGCAAAGAAACCGCTGAAGGATTTGACCTTCGAGGATTTTGAAATAGTCGGTTATCAAAGCCATCCCAAAATTAAATTTGAGGTTGCTGTTTGAGAATTATTATTATCTCTGCTATCGCTCAAAATGGAGTTATTGGAACTACTAAAGGAGAAATGCCCTGGCATGTAAAAGAAGAGTTTGCTCATTTTAAAAGTACAACTTTGGGTTCGCCAATTATTATGGGAAGAAAAACTTATGAAACATTGGGCAAACCGTTGAAAGGAAGATTAAACATTATCGTGACACGTTCCGAATCATTTCAGGTCGAGAATACAGTGGTTCAAAATAGTTTGTTGTCGGCAGTTGATTACTGCAACAAAGAAAAATATGAGAAAATATTTATCATTGGCGGAAGCGAAATTTATACTCAAGCAATTCCGCTTGCAGATGAGATGATCTTATCTTTTATGAAATTTAAAGCGGAAGGAGAAATCCTTTTCCCGGAATATGATGAAAATGATTGGCGAAAAACTGATGAGAGAAACTTTGAACAGTTTTCTGTTGTTACATTTGTAAGAAAAGGAAAGAACTGATACATGTCTAAAATATCAATCCTACCAGAAAATCTTGCGAATAAAATTGCGGCTGGAGAAGTTGTGCAGAGACCTGATTCGGTAGTAAAAGAATTGATGGAAAATGCAATTGATGCCGGTTCAACATTGATCGAAGTATTAATAAAGAAAGCCGGAAAAGTATTGATCCAGGTGATTGATAACGGCGAAGGAATGTTGGAAGAAGATGTTATTCTTTCCATCCAGAAACATGCAACAAGTAAAATTTCTACTTTAGAGGATTTGGACGCAATCAAGACACTCGGCTTTCGCGGAGAAGCATTAAGTGCAATTGCCGCTGTCAGCCAACTTGAAATAAAAACCGAAACCCACATCGATGAACTTGGAACGATGCTTCGTGTTGAGGAGAGTAACTTCAATACGGAAAAAGGTTCGTTCTCTAAAGGAACATCCATAGCGGTAAAAAATTTATTTTTTAACACTCCCGGAAGAAGAAACTTCTTAAAGACTGATACAACAGAGCTCAAACATATCATCAATACTTTTACGAAATTAGCATTAAGTAATCCGCAAATTGCATTTAAATTATTTATCGATGATGAACTTACTTTTGATCTTCCTTCAAGTAATTTGGCAAAACGGATTGAAGAAATTTTCGGGGAAGAGATGCGAGATGCGTTGATTCCGGTTCATGAGGAGACGGACTACATTTCGTTAACAGGATTTATCGGCAAACCGAGTCTGCTCAAGAAAAATAAAGGAGAGCAATACCTCTTTCTCAATAACCGGTTTGTACAAAGTAAGCAGATAAATCACGCCGTGTTTACGGGATATGAAAATGTGCTTGAGAAAGGGGATTATCCTTTCTTCATTTTATTTTTAAGTATTGATTACAAACGTGTTGATGTGAATGTACATCCATCGAAATTGGAAGTACGTTTTGATGACGAAAAAGATATTTACAATTTCGTGCTTGCAGTGATCAGAAAGAGTCTCGCTTCATTTGATATGGTTCCTTCATTAACCTTTCAAGCGGAAGCATTTCCCGGCAGTGAGGAAAAATTACGGATAAATCCCTCGCAAAGAATCGAAAAAAGAGATTTTACCGATCGTCCGACTTCAACGCAAACTTCTTACAATCCCAAAGTATATTCAGATAACGAAATTGATTTACTTTTTGGAAGTCTGCGGAAAAACATTGACTCTCAATCAATTCCATCAGATGATAAAACACCTTTTGATGAAGAGACAAACGAGACTCCGAAGCAAAAACAAACGGTAATCAAGCGGTCGGATGAAGACGATGCGAACACGACATTTATCATTCAACTCCACAACAAATATATTTTGTCGCAAATAAAAACCGGATTGATGATCATCGATCAGCACGTGGCGCACGAAAGAATCTTGTATGAAAAAGCATTACAATTGTTCGAAGCGAATTTCCCATTCAGTCAGCAGTTAATATTTTCTAAAACGCTTGATGTTGATCCGGCGACATATAGTTTATTGAAAGAACTTTATCCTCATTTATCGAATCTTGGTTTCACCTTGAAATTCTTCAGCAGAAATACTATTGTGATCGAAGGAATTCCGCAAGAAGTGAAACAAGGTACGGAAGAGAAAATCCTTTTTGAAATATTGGAAGAATATCATTTAAATGAACGTGAAAAGAAAATTATTGATGCGAAGGATAACATTGCTAAATCATATTCGTGCAGGACAGCTATTAAAGCTGGCGATAAACTTTCCGAAAAAGAAATGCGCTTGTTGATCGACCAATTATTTGCGACCTCAATGCCATACGTTTGTCCGCACGGCAGACCGATTGTTGTAAAAATATCTTTAGAAGAATTCGACAGAAGATTTGGAAGAACGTAATTAAAAGTAGTTGAGAGTAAAAGGTTGAAAGTATCAAGGTATCTACTTTCTACTTGTAACTTTCCACTTTTTGCTATAAACAATAAACAAAGAGGAAAAAATGCCAGTATCCGAAGAATACAAAAAGCTTCGCGAAGAGTACAACCAAAAAGTTGAAAACTCCTCAACTGATGGCAAAACTTATACAACTGTAAGCGGTGAACATGTAAATGGACTTTATGGTCCGGATGATTTAAGCAATTACGATTATTTAACAAACTTAAATTTCCCCGGCGAATATCCCTACACTCGTGGAATTCACGCTAATGGTTATCGCGGTAAAGTCTGGACGATGAGACAATTTGCCGGATTTGGTTCACCAGAAGACACTAATCAGCGGTTTCATTATTTATTGAAGAATGGACAGACAGGTTTATCTGTTGCTTTCGACTTGCCAACATTGATGGGTTGGGATGCTGATGCCGAATTAGCTCAAGGTGAAGTTGGTCTCTGCGGCGTTTCAATTTCATCTTTAAAAGATATGGAAACACTTTTAGATAGAATTCCTCTCGATAAAGTTTCTACTTCAATGACGATCAACTCACCGGCTGCGATGGTTTTCGCTTTTTATCTGGCAGTTGCAAAGAAACAAGGAGTTCCGTTTTCAAAACTTCGCGGAACTTTACAAAACGATATTCTTAAAGAATACATTGCTCAGAAAGAATTTATTTATCCGCCGCATCCTTCAATGCGTATTATTGTTGATATGATGGAATACTGCAAAAACGAAGTACCGCAGTGGAATCCGGTTTCTGTAAGCGGTTATCATATTCGCGAAGCAGGCTCTACCGCTGTGCAAGAACTGGCTTATACTTTGGCTGATGGTTTTGCTTACATCGAAGCTTGTATTGAACGCGGAATGGATGTTGATGATTTCGCTCCGAGAATATCTTTTTTCTTTAACGCTCACTTAGATTTCTTTGAAGAAATTGCAAAGTACAGGGCAGCGAGAAGAATTTACGCGAAAAGGATGAAAGAAAAATACGGCGCAAAAAATCCACGCTCTTGGTGGCTGCGTTTTCATTCTCAAACTGCAGGTTGTTCGCTTACTGCACAACAACCGGAAAACAATATTGTCAGAACAGCATTTCAGGCAATGGCGGCAGTGCTTGGCGGAACTCAATCTCTTCACACCAATTCAATGGATGAAACACTCGCACTTCCGAGTGAGAAAGCGGTAAAAATTGCTTTGCGTACACAACAGCTAATTGCTTATGAAACAGGTGTAACAAACACTGTTGATCCACTTGGCGGAAGTTATTTTGTGGAAGCTTTAACGGATAAAATGGAAATGCAGGCAAATAAAATATTTGATGAGATAGATGCGCTTGGCGGAGTTATTCCCGCAATTGAAATGGGATATTTTCAAAAAAATATTTCAGATGCGGCTTACCGTTACCAAAAAGAAGTTGAAAGAAAAGAAAAATATATCGTTGGAGTCAACGAGTTTGTTGAGGAAAATGAAAAAGTTGATATTCCACTGTTGACTGTTTCGCCAGAAGTAGAACGGGTGCAGCGAGAACAATTGAAAGCTTTAAGAGAGTCTCGAAACGCACTGGAAGTTCAGAAGGCATTGGTAGAAATTAAACTCGCGGCGAAAGAGAATAGAAACTTGATGCCGGTCTTGCTTGATGCGGCTGAAAAGTATGTTACACTCGGAGAAATGGTGCACGAACTCCGTGAAGTATTTGGAACTTACCAGGAAACAGCGGTTTTTTAATATGATGGACATAATAAAATTAATTCGCGTTCCACAGTGGGTAAAAAACTTATTCGTTTTTATTCCCGTTGTTTATTCACGCAATCTTTTTCACACAGATTATCTTATAAGCTCGATCATCGCTTTTGTTATTTTTTGTTTGCTCTCGAGTGTAGTGTATGTTATAAATGATATTGTTGATGCTGAAGCGGATAGACATCACCCTGTAAAAAAGTATCGACCGATAGCTTCCGGTAAAATATCGAGCAAGAAGGGAATGTTGATTGCTTCAATTCTATTTATAGCAAGTACAGCGCTCTCTGTCTATACCAATACGAATTTTAAAATCTTCGCTTCTCTCTTTTTGCTAATAAACATCTATTATTCTTTTCGACTAAAACATATTGTTCTCTTGGATATTTTCAGCATAGCTGCCGGATTTATGATCCGTGTAACGGCAGGCGCTCTTGTAATCTCCGTTGAAATCTCAAGCTGGTTGATTTTAACAACAATGTTTCTTTCTCTCTTTCTTGCGGTGATGAAACGTCGTTCAGAAATTTATGTTGCGGGAGATGAGCAAAATTCAACAAGAAAAGTGTTAGAATATTATTCGACAAATTTCATCGATCAGATGGCGACTATCGCCGCCGCCGGTGTTATCATCAGTTATGCGTTGTACACAGTTTCGGAAAGAACTGTTACCGTGTTCCAAACCGAACATTTAATTTACACTACTCCTTTCGTTGTATACGGAATCTTCAGGTACATGTTTTTAGTCCTTAATCACAACAAGGGAGAAAACACCACAGAAATTATGGTAACTGATATTTCAATGATCACAAATATTGTATTATATAGTTTAACAACAATCATTATCGTCTACAAATTGTTTTCTTAGGGTGTGTAAACAAGATTCGGAACTAATTTTAATGATTATTGTTTACAAAATAAAAAAGGAAAAAATATGTCTGTTACTTTAGGATCAATTGCCCCCGATTTTACACTCAAAAACACTAATGCTGAAAACGTATCGTTAAATTCATATAAAGGGAAAAAAATTGTCCTCTTGTTTTTCCCGTTTGCGAATACCGGCGTTTGTACAAAGGAAATGTGCTCAATACGTGATAGTATGAGCCAATATTCTGAACTGAATGCTGAAGTACTTGGAATTAGTGTCGACAGCCCGTTCAGCTTAAAACTTTGGAAGGAACACAACCAAATAAATTTCCAATTGCTCAGCGATTTTAATAAAGAAGTAGCTCCTGCTTACGGTGCATTCTATGATGTTTTTGCTCCCGGTAAATTTGATTATAAAGGTGTCGCAAAGCGTTCTGCTTTTGTTATTGATGAAGGCGGCGTTATTAAATATGCCGAAGTTTTAGAAAATGCCGGTGACGAACCAAACTATCAAGCCATCAAAGACGCACTAAAATAAATATTAATGAGGTAACAAAATGATCGAAGAAGGAAAATTTGCGCCATCATTCAGTCTTACTGATCAAGATGGCAAAACACATTCATTAAAAGATTACTTGGGTAAAAATGTTGTACTTTATTTTTATCCGAAGGATAACACTCCCGGCTGCACAAAAGAAGCTTGCAGTTTCCGTGATGAAATTGCTTTCTTCAAGAAAAACAATACGGTGATTTTAGGAATAAGCGCAGACTCAGTAAAGTCTCACAAGAATTTCAGCGATAAATTTAGTCTGCCTTTCCCGTTACTCAGCGATGAATCAAAAAAAATGATTGAAGCATACGGAGTGTGGAAAGAGAAAAGCATGTATGGCAAAAAATATTTGGGAATTGAGAGAACCACTGTCATTATTGATGAGAAAGGAAAGATCAAAAAAATCTTTCCAAAAGTTAAAGTTGAAGGACACACTGAAGAAGTCTTGGAAGCTTTGAAATAAAATGCTTTATGTAACTCGAAGAGAAGTATTTAGCGCGTCGCATCGTTTATATAACGAGCAATTGTCGGCTGAAGAGAATATTTCTTTATACGATAAATGTGCTAATCCCTACGGACACGGACACAACTTTGTTTTGGAAGTAGTCGTATGTGGAGAAGTTGATAAAAATACCGGTTATGTAATCGATTTAAAGATTCTTAAAAAAATCATCCACGAATTGATTATAAGTAAAGTTGATCATCGGAGTTTGAATTATGAAGTTGATTTTTTAGCCGGAATAATTCCTACAGCTGAAAATATTTGCATTGCCATTTGGCACCAGTTGCAAAATAAAATTCCTTCTGGCAAATTATATTCCGTTAAATTGTTCGAAACGGAAAATAATTACGTCGAATACAAAGGAGAATAAAATGGATCTTATAAAAGTTGAAAAGTTAGTTGAAAAATTGTTGGTCGATATCGGCGAAGACTCAAAACGGGAAGGACTTTTACGTACACCGAAGAGAGTTGCCAAAGCGTATGAGTTTTTAACTGCCGGTTATCATAAGAATATTGAAGATGTTTTGAACAATGCCATTTTCAATGAAAAATATGATGAAATGGTTTTAGTGAAGAACATTGACTTTTACAGTTTATGTGAACACCACATGCTTCCGTTTTATGGGAAAATTCATATTGCTTACGTTCCAAATGGGAAAATTGTTGGTTTGAGTAAAATCCCCCGCATCGTTGATGTCTTTGCCCGCCGTCTTCAAGTACAGGAAAGAATGACTCAACAAATTGCAGATACTCTGGCAAAATATCTGGATCCTAAAGGTGTTGCGGTTGTCTCGGAAGCTTATCACATGTGCATGATGATGCGAGGAGTTGAAAAGCAAAATTCTTCGGCAACTTCAAGTGCAATGCATGGACTATTTAAAGAGGATGCCAGAACCCGCACAGAATTTCTTGATTTAATCAGGATGAATAAAATTTAATGGATTCGTCAAAAGATAAAATATGGATAACCGGGGCAAGTTCCGGAATAGGGAAGAGTCTCTCGCTCGTATTCGCCAAAAATGATTATTCGGTCTATGCAACGTCACGGGATGAAGACAAATTATCAAAGTTGTATGATGCAGTTGACCGGAAAGAAAAATTGAAAATTACTTCGTTGGACATTTCATCTTATCAAAGTGTTTTTAACTTTGTTGATCAAACATTTGCGGATGAGGGAATTGATTGCCTTATCAATAATGCAGGGATAACCTCTTTCAAGAAAACTGAACATAATTCAATAAATGAAATTGACGGGATAATTCAAACGAATTTATTAGGTGCAATCTATGCCACAAATGCAGTTCTTCCCTTGATGTTAAAGCAACAAAGGGGAACGATCATTAATATTCTTTCAGTAGTTACTGAAAAAGTTTTTTTGCAAAGCAGTCTTTATTCAGCATCAAAAGCAGGATTGAAAGCTTTTTCCAAAGTATTACGCGAAGAAGTGAGAGAGAAGAATATCCGGGTGATCAATATTTATCCCGGAGCTACTGAAACTGAGATTTGGTCGGAGAAAAGCAGAGAAAAGTTTGCTCATCGAATGATGAAACCCGATGAAGTTGCTGAAATAATTCTTTCATTGTATAAGCAACCATGGAATATGGTTACAGAAGAAATTGTACTAAGACCTATCTTAGGAGATTTATAAAATTCATGAAGGTCCCGTAAGACCTTCATGAAAATAACATCTTTACATTCCGCCGTGAAATCCGTTACCACCTTGTCTTGGACCCATTCCATCGCAACCGTTTGGACAATCCATATGTCGTCTCATTCCTCTTCCCATTTTACCCATTCTACCTTGTTTATTAA
>Ga0172379_10011911_pt1 | contig 10270 bp, 9 predicted proteins | sample GrowelOW334metaG_FD_119756 | JGI IMG/M metagenome (GOLD analysis project Ga0172379, IMG submission 119756) | Groundwater microbial communities from an aquifer near a municipal landfill in Southern Ontario, Canada - Groundwater well OW334 metaG | ecosystem: Environmental > Aquatic > Deep...
CGTTACGCCGACGCCGCGCAGCTGCATGGTTTCGAGAGCGGCCGTCCGGCGCGGTGCGCCGGTATCGTCACCGGTCGCCAGCGTCCCGGCACCGCCGCCGGCACCTTGTTCGTCACGCTCGAAGACGAGACCGGGCTGGCCAATATCATCGTCCATCCCCGGCTTGCCGAACGCCAGCGCCGTGAACTGCTCGGGGCGCGCCTGTTGGGCGTGCTCGGGGTGCTGCAAAGGGAAGGCGAGGTGGTGCACCTGATCGCCCGGCGGCTGGTGGATCACAGCGAACTGCTCGGGCAACTGGCGACGCGCAGCCGGGATTTTCGTTAGGGGCCAACACGCCGTGCATCGAGGGCAACGGTGTGGTTTAATTCCGGCTCCAATTCGAGGAACCCGCGTGGCATGAAGCAGGAATTCGGCACCATCGCCCTGATCGGAAAATATCAGAGTCCGGAAATCGCCGGTTCGCTGCAATTGCTGGTCGACTTCCTGCGGCAGCAGGGGCGGTGCCTCCTGGTCGAGGAAGGCACCTCGGTGTCGGTCGGCAGCTACGGCTGCGAAGTGGCGTCTTATGAGGCCATCGGCGCCTGCGCCGACCTGGCGATCGTCCTGGGCGGCGACGGCACCATGCTGAATGCCGCGCGCCAATTGGCGCTCCACAATGTGCCGCTGGTCGGGGTGAACCAGGGGCAATTGGGATTCATGACCGACATCGCCATAGACAGCATGCTCGCCGGAATTACCGCGCTGTTGGCCGGCAAGTTCTCCCGCGAACAGCGTTTCCTGCTCGACGCGGAGGTGCTGAGGGATGGGCGGCGGATGTTCCAGACCCTGGCCCTGAACGATGTCGTCGTCAATAAGGGCGACATCGGGCGGATGATCGAAATGGAAGTCAAGGTCGATGGCGAGTTCATCTATGTGCTGCGCGCCGATGGCATGATCGTCGCCACGCCGACCGGCTCCACCGCCTATGCGCTCTCCGCCAACGGCCCGATCCTGCACCCGGCCGTGCCCGGTATCGCGCTGGTGCCGCTCTGTCCGCACGCGCTGTCCAATCGCCCGATCACCATCTGCGACCAGAGCCGCATCGAGATCGTGCTGATGCCCAACCATGACGCCCGCATCCACTTCGACGGCCAGACGCATTTCGAAGCCCGTGCCGGCGATTGCGTGCGCATCGTCCGCGCCAGCCATTCCATCACCCTGCTGCATCCTCCCGGCTACAGTTATCTCGCGATGTTGCGCGAAAAGCTGCACTGGAGCGCCATCCCTCGCCACTGAGCTCGCCACTGAGCACGACACTAAGCGCGCCACTCGTCCGCCATCGCCCATGCTACGCCGCCTGTATATTCGCGACTTCGTCATCGTTGACCGGCTCGAACTGGATTTCGCCAAGGGTTTCGGCACGTTGACCGGCGAGACCGGCGCCGGCAAGTCCATCCTCGTCGATGCCCTGTCACTGGCGCTCGGCGAGCGCGCCGACGCCGGGGTGGTGCGCAGCGGCTGCGAGCGCGCAGAAGTCGGCGCCGAATTCGATGTTCCCGCCGGCGGTCCGCTGGCCGGCTGGCTGCGCGACAATGATTTCAACTTCGATGCCGAGGCCGGGGCCATGTGTCTGTTGCGGCGCGTGGTCGACAGCGGCGGCCGCTCGCGTGCCTACGTGAACGGTGCGCCGGCCACCCTGGCGCAATTGCGCGCGGCTGCCGAGTTTCTCGCCGACATCCACGGCCAGCATGCCCATCACTCGCTGTTGCGCGCCGAATCCCAGCGCGGTTTGCTCGATGCTCACGCCGGCCTGACGCCGCTGGCGCGCGAAGTGGCGGAGAACTACCGCGCCTGGCAGAAGCTGCGCCTGGCTTGCGAACACGCCGCCCGCGACGCCGCGGCGAGCGCGCGCGAGCGCGAGACCCTGGAATGGCAGGTCAAGGAACTGCGGGCGCTGGCCTTCGAGCCGGCGGAATGGCTGGAGGACAACCAGGAGCAGCGGCGCCTGTCGCATGCGGCCAGCCTGATCGAAGGGACCGAGGCGGCGCTGGCCGCGCTCGACGAAGGCGAAATGGCGGTGGCGCCGCAACTCGAACAGATGCTGGCCCGCCTGGGCGGCCTGTCGGACTATGACGCCGAGCTCAGGGAACCGCTGGAGCTGCTGGCCAATGCGCAGATTCAATTGCAGGAGGCGGGCCACGCCTTGCGCCAATATCAGGGCAAGCTGGACCTGGAACCGCAGCGCCTAGCCGAACTGGAAAACCGTATGGCAGCCGTGTTGGCGCTGGCGCGCAAACACCACGTCACCCCTGAGGAATTGCCGCAGCAACTGGCGCAGCAGGCCGCGCGCCTCGAAGAATTGAGCCTGCTGGCCGACGCCGCGGCGCTGGCCGAGCATGAGGCCAGGGCGCACCAGGAGTATGCCGACGCGGCGGCCAAATTGAGCAAGGGGCGGACCAAGACCGCTGCCGAATTGAGCAAGGCGGTCAGCGCCGCCATGCAGCAACTGGCGATGGCCGGCGGCCGTTTCGAGATCGCCCTGGAGAAGCTGGAGGAGGGCGCCGCCTACGGCCTGGAGAGCGTCGAGTTCCTGGTCTCGGCCAACGCCGGGCAGCCGCTGCGTCCGCTCGCCAAGGTGGCCTCCGGCGGCGAGCTGTCGCGCATCGGCCTGGCGATCCAGGTGATCGCCAGCCAGGCGACCCAGGTGCCGACGCTGATCTTCGACGAAGTCGATGTCGGCATCGGCGGCCGCGTCGCCGAGATCGTCGGGCGCATGCTGCACCAGCTTGGGCGGAGCCGCCAGGTGCTGTGCGTGACCCATCTGCCGCAGGTGGCGGCATGCGCCGACTGGCAGTGGTCGGTCGCCAAGGAAGAGCGCGCCGGCGCGGCGCTGTCGCGCGTCACGCCGCTCGATCATGCCACCCGCATCGACGAACTGGCGCGCATGCTGGGCGGGGTGAAGATCACCGAGACCACCCGCAAACACGCCGCGGAGATGCTAGGCGCGAAGTAGCCCGTTCGGCGCTGTTCCGGACGCCGGAACGAGTACCTCGGAAAGCAAGGCCGGCGCTAAAACGCAGCGCCGGGCGCGCCGCTCATGGTCAAAACCCCGGTGGCGATGAACACCAGCGCTGCGGCGATGCGAATGGCTTTCAGCGGCAGGCGTTTGGCGAGCGCCTCGCCGACCATCACCGCCGGCACGTTGGCGGCCATCATGCCCAGGGTGGTGCCCAACACGACCGCGGCCAGCGTGTCGAAGCGGGCCGCCAGGGCGATGGTGGCGAACTGCGTCTTGTCGCCCATTTCGGCGATGAAGAAGGCAATCACGGTGGTGACGAACGCCCCGGCGCGATGCAGCGTCGGATCGTCATCCAGCGAGTCGGGATGCAGGGTCCACAGCCCGAAACCGACGAAGGTCAGGCCGGTCAGCCAGGGTAGCCATTGCGGCGACACCAGGCCGGCCAGCCAGACGCCAAGGGAGCCGGCCAGGGCGTGGTTGGCAATGGTGGCGACGAAGATCCCGGCGATGATCGCACCCGGCTTCCTCAGCCGCGCGGCGAGGACGAACGACAGCAACTGAGTCTTGTCGCCGATTTCGGCCAACGCGACCAGGACGGTCGAGGTGAGGAATGCTTCCATGGGGAGTGATACCGAAGGGTTGCTGGGTTACTTCTTGTTCGGGCAGCCGGGCTTGAGGCAATTGACATACAGATACAGGGCATGATCGCTGACCTCGAAGCCATGCTCCTTGGCGACGATATTTTGCCGCTCCTCGATTTGCGGGTCGAAGAACTCCTCGACTTTGCCGCATTGCAGGCACACCAGGTGGTCGTGGTGCGAGCCTTCGTTCAGTTCGAACACGGCCTTGCCCGAGTCGAAGTAATGTCGTTGCAGCAGACCGGCCTGCTCGAATTGCGTCAGCACCCGGTAGACGGTCGCCAGTCCGATGTCCATGTCTTCCGCGATCAGGTGCTTATAGACATCTTCCGCCGCCATGTGGCGCCCCTGGTTCGCTTCATTCTTGATGAACAGGTCGAGGATCTTCATGCGCGGCACCGTGGCTTTCAGGCCGCTGCTTTTCAGGTCGTAGGAGTGGTTCATGGCGCGGGGTTCGAGGTGGCGACAAGCGGCTTATGATATAGTTTTCGCATTCCGCTGGATATTGTTTGTAGGAATTCCCTGTTTGTATTGCTTTTTTATCCCCACGAGCCCGCCATGAAGCGCATTTTGATCCTGGTTTTACCCTCGCTTGTCGCGCTTGCCGGCTGTTCCACCATGCCGGATGTCACTTCGCTGATGACTCCCTACCGCATCGATGTCCGGCAGGGAAATTTCGTCACGCCGGCGATGGTGGCCCAGCTGAAATCCGGCCAAACCCAGGACCAGGTGCGCTTCATCCTCGGCACACCGCTGTTGACGGACCCGTTTCACGCCGACCGCTGGGATTATGTCTATCGTTTTCAGCCGGGCCGTGGTGAGGCGCAGCAGCGTCGCTTGGCGGTCTATTTTGTCGCTGGCAAGCTGACCCGCTTCGACGGCGATATCGTGGCCGAGGCCGCGCCCGCGCAGTCCACCGAACGCGTCGTCGAAATCGGCGCGCCCGGCGCTAGTTCCGCCGCTGGCGCGGCCAAGCACGAGCCGGCGAGGAATTGAGCCATGGCGGAAGGGCGGCAACTGCGCATCGCTATCGCCGGGGCGTCCGGCCGCATGGGCCGAACCCTGATCGAGGCGGTCGCCCAGGCTGAGGACACGGTTCTGGCCGCGGCGCTCGACCAACCCGGCAGCGCCCTGCTCGGCAAGGATGCCGGCGAACTGGTCGGCGCGCCATGCGGGGTGCGGATCGACGACGACATCGAGGCGGCCCTGGCGCGGGCCGATTGCCTGATCGATTTCACCCGTCCCGAGGGCACTTTACGGCATCTGGCGGCATGCCGGCGCCGCGGCGTGCATATGGTGATCGGCACCACCGGGTTCGACGCCGACGGCAAGCAGGCGATCGAAGCGGCAGCGCGGGACATTCCGGTTGTCTTCGCGCCCAACATGGCGGTCGGCGTCAATCTGGTATTTCGCCTGCTCGACGTGGCGGCACGCGCCTTGAGCGAAGGCTACGACGTCGAGGTCATCGAAGCCCATCACCGCCACAAGGTCGACGCGCCATCGGGCACCGCCCTGCGCATGGGCGAAGTGGTCGCCGCGGCGCTCGGCCGCGATCTGGCGGAGTGCGCCGTCTATGGCCGCGAAGGCCACACCGGCGAGCGGCCGGCGACCCAGATCGGCTTTTCGACGGTGCGCGGCGGCGATATCGTCGGCGATCACACGGTGCTGTTCGCCGGCACCGGCGAGCGCATCGAGATTACCCACAAGGCGGCCAGCCGCATGCCCTATGCCATGGGCGCGCTGCGCGCGGCTCGCCATATGCGCGGCAGGGCCAGCGGCCTGTTCGACATGCAGGATGTGCTGGGCTTGCGCTGATTTTGCGTTGATCTAACGCTGTAAGGACCGCTCTTGGCAACGCCCACTTATGACGACGTTGTTGCCCTGTTCAAGAAAGGGGCGGTGGCCGAGGCCGAGGCGCAATTCACGGCGCTGCACGGTATCGCCGTCCAGCGGCAACGGGAAATCTCGCAGCGCCGCCAGCGCGCTCACCCATCGGGCCGCGAGGCGGTAACGAAGGTGCAACCCCTATCGGACGGCATCGCCTATTACTGCGTCGACAACGGCAAGAGGCGCGGCCCGTTCTGCCGGCACTGCTACGACACGGCATCGACCTTGGAGAAGTTGCGGCCAGTCGACGGCGCAACTTACATCTGCGTTGCCTGCAAGACCGAATGCGCGAGAAACTTGTGCGGCTAGAGTCCGTTCGTGGCGCCCAGATGCGAACGCAGGCGGCGTTTCTCTTGATGGGCCGGCGGCGGCGCACCGGCGTGACCCGCTTGCGCCTTCGTCGAGAACGGAAGAACGCCCGCCTTGCCTGTAACGACGCTTCGGCGCTATAATTCGCCTGATTGACAAAGCGGGGTGGGCTGAGGCCCGCCCCGCTTTGCACATCTAAGCTGGAAATACCTCCAGCGCCGATTCAGGAGCCTCATCGTGACCCAGTTCCCGCCCGCCATCCTTGCACTAGCCGACGGGACGGTATTTCAGGGCCGGGGCATCGGCGCGGTCGGCAGCAGTGTCGGCGAAGTGGTGTTCAATACGGCCATGTCCGGCTACCAGGAAATTCTTACCGATCCGTCCTACAGCCGCCAGATCGTCACCCTGACATACCCGCATATCGGCAATACCGGCGTCAATCGCGAGGATCGCGAAGCCGAGCGAATTCATGCCGCCGGCCTGGTGATCCGCGACCTGCCGCTGCTGGCTTCCAGTTTCCGCAGCGAACAGTCGCTGGATGCCTACCTGAAATCGGAGAACGTCGTCGCCATCGCCGACATCGACACTCGCAAGTTGACCCGCATCCTGCGCGAACACGGGGCGCAAGCCGGTTGCCTGGTGAGCGGCACGGCGCCCGCCGAATTTCCGGATGCCGGCGCCGCCATCGCCAAGGCGCAGGCTTTTCCCGGACTGGCCGGCATGGATCTGGCGAAAGTCGTCAGCGCTACGCAGGCCTATGCCTGGGATGAGGGGGAGTGGCGGCTCGGGATGGGTTATGCCACGCCCGACGCCGAGAAGGCGCCGAAATTCCATGTCGTGGCCTACGACTTCGGCGTCAAGCGCAATATCCTGCGTCTGTTGGCCAGCCGTGCTTGCCGGCTGACGGTGGTGCCGGCGCAGACGTCGGCGGCGGATGTGCTGGCGCTTAAGCCGGACGGCATCTTCCTCTCCAATGGACCCGGCGATCCCGAACCTTGCGACTACGCGATCGCGGCGATCCGCGAATTTCTGGATCGCGCCATCCCGACTTTCGGCATCTGCCTGGGCCACCAGTTGCTGGCGCTGGCTTCGGGCGCCAAGACGGTCAAGATGAAATTCGGTCACCACGGCGCCAATCACCCGGTCAAGGACCTGGATACCGGGCAGGTGCTGATCACCAGCCAGAACCACGGCTTTGCGGTGGATGCAGACTCGCTGCCGGATCACCTGCGGGCGACCCACGTGTCCCTGTTCGACGGCAGCCTGCAAGGCCTCACGCGCACCGACAGGCCGGCTTTCTGCTTTCAGGGCCATCCCGAGGCGAGTCCCGGGCCGCATGACGTGGCCTATCTGTTCGATCGCTTCATTGCGTTGATGACGCGGGCCTGAGGCAATGATGTCCGACATGTACGGGATTACGGATATCTGGACCTACGTGCTCGGCACGATTTTCATCGTGCTGCTGCCCGGCCCGAATTCCCTCTACGTGCTTTCCGTGGCGGCGCGGCGGGGCGTCGGCCAGGGTTACCGGGGCGCCTGCGGAATATTTTTCGGCGATGCGGTCCTGATGGTGCTCTCCGCAACCGGTGTGGCGTCGCTCCTGAAAACCAATCCGGCCTTGTTCCTGCTTGTCAAATATGCCGGCGCGATTTACCTGGCCTGGATGGGGCTGGCGCTGCTGCGCGGCGCCTGGAGCCGCTGGCACGGTGCTCCCGTTCAGACTGCCCCGCCGGCAGCGCTACCGGCCGAGGCGGCCCGCGGCTTCGACCTTTCGCGTCCATTCCATACGGCGCTGGTGATCAGCCTGCTCAATCCGAAGGCGATCCTGTTTTTCGTTTCCTTCTTCATCCAGTTCGTCGATCCGGCGTACCAATACCCGGCGCTGTCCTTCCTGATTCTCGCCATGATCTGCCAGGCGACCAGTGCCCTGTATCTGTCGATCCTGATTTTCGCCGGCGCCCGTCTGGCCGAACAATTTCGTCTGCGGCGCCGCCTGTCGGCGGGCGCGACCGGCGGGGTCGGTGTCTTGTTCATCGGCTTCGGCGCAAAACTCGCCAACGCGACCCTGAGCTGAAACCCTATGCCTAAACGTTCCGACATCCACCGCATCCTCATCATCGGCGCCGGCCCGATCGTCATCGGCCAGGCCTGCGAATTCGACTATTCCGGCGCCCAGGCCTGCAAGGCGCTGCGCGACGAGGGTTACCAGGTGATCCTGGTGAATTCCAACCCGGCGACCATCATGACCGACCCGGAAATGGCGGACGTGACCTACATCGAGCCGATCACCTGGCAGGTGGTGGAAAACATCATCGCCAAGGAGCGCCCCGATGCGCTGCTGCCCACCATGGGCGGGCAGACCGCCTTGAATTGCGCCCTGGACCTGGCCAAGCACGGCGTGCTGGAGAAGTACGGCGTCGAGATGATAGGCGCCTCGCGCGACGCCATCGACATGGCCGAGGACCGCGAAAAATTCAAGCAGGCGATGACCCGCATCGGCCTAGGCTCGGCGCGTTCCGGCATCGCCCACAGCATGGAGGAGGCGCAGCAGGTGCAGGCGGCGCTGGGTTTTCCGACCATCATCCGGCCCTCCTTCACCATGGGCGGCAGCGGCGGCGGCATCGCCTACAACCAGGAAGAGTTCGTCGAGATCTGCAAACGCGGCCTGGAAGCCTCGCCGACCAACGAACTGCTGATCGAGGAATCGCTGCTCGGCTGGAAAGAATATGAGATGGAGGTGGTGCGCGACCATAAGGACAACTGCATCATCGTCTGCTCCATCGAGAACCTCGACCCGATGGGCGTGCACACCGGCGACTCGATCACCGTGGCGCCGTCGCAGACCCTGACCGACAAGGAATACCAGATCATGCGCAACGCCAGCATCGCGGTGCTGCGCGAGATCGGCGTGGATACCGGCGGCTCCAACGTGCAGTTCGCCATCAACCCGGCCGACGGGCGGATGATCGTGATCGAGATGAACCCGCGCGTGTCGCGTTCCTCGGCGCTGGCCTCCAAGGCCACCGGCTTCCCCATCGCCAAGATCGCCGCCAAGCTGGCGGTCGGCTACACCCTCGACGAACTTCAGAATGACATTACCGGCGGGGCCACGCCGGCCTCGTTCGAGCCGTCCATCGACTACGTCGTCACCAAGATTCCGCGCTTCGCTTTCGAGAAATTTCCTCTCGCCAACGACCGCCTGACCACCCAGATGAAGTCGGTGGGCGAGGTGATGGCCATCGGCCGCACCTTCCAGGAGTCCTTTCAGAAGGCGTTGCGCGGCCTGGAAGTCAGCGTCTATGGTCTCGACGAACTCGATGCCGAACAGGACGAGATTGAGCGCGAACTGGCCAACCCCGGTCCCCAGCGCATCTGGTATCTCGGCCAGGCGTTCCGTAGCGGCATGAGCTTTGCGGAAATCCAGCAACACACGAATATCGATCCGTGGTTTCTGGCGCAGATCGAGGATATCGTCCGCACCGAGCAAAACCTGGCCGGCCGCAACCTCAAGGATTTCGATGCCGAGGAAGTGCGCGGCCTGAAGCGCAAGGGCTTTTCCGACCGACGCCTGGCCAAGCTGCTCGAAACTTCGGAGACGGCAATGCGGCGTCATCGCCAGGCCCTGGGCATCCGCCCGGTGTATAAGCGCGTGGATACCTGCGCGGCCGAGTTTGCCACTTCGACGGCCTACATGTACTCGACCTACGAGGATGAATGCGAGGCCAGACCCAGCGCGAAGAAGAAGATCATGGTGCTCGGCGGCGGCCCCAACCGCATCGGCCAGGGTATCGAGTTCGACTACTGCTGCGTGCATGCGGCGCTGGCAATGCGCGAAGATGGCTATGAAACCATCATGGTCAACTGCAACCCGGAGACGGTGTCGACCGACTACGACATTTCGGATCGCCTGTACTTCGAGCCGGTGACGCTGGAGGACATTCTGGAAATCGTGCACCTCGAGCAGCCCACCGGCGTCATCGTTCAGTTCGGCGGCCAGACACCGCTGAAGCGGGCGCGCGAGCTGGAAGCCAATGGCGTGCCCATCATCGGCACCAGCCCGGACATGATCGACGCCGCCGAGGACCGCGAGCGCTTCCAGAAGCTGCTCCATGAACTCGGCCTGCGCCAGCCGCCCAACCGCACCGCGCGCACCCCGGAAAGCGCGCTGCTGCTCGCCGCCGAGATCGGTTACCCGCTGGTGGTCAGGCCGAGTTACGTGCTCGGCGGACGCGCCATGGAAATCGTCCACGAGCAGAAGGACCTGGAGCGCTACATGCGCGAGGCGGTCAAGGTCTCCTTCGATTCGCCGGTGTTGCTCGACCGCTTTCTCAACGATGCCACCGAGGTGGATGTCGATGCGCTGTGCGACGGACAGCAGGTGATCATCGGCGGCATCATGGAACATATCGAGCAGGCCGGCGTGCATTCCGGCGATTCC
>Ga0172379_10011912_pt1 | contig 10269 bp, 10 predicted proteins | sample GrowelOW334metaG_FD_119756 | JGI IMG/M metagenome (GOLD analysis project Ga0172379, IMG submission 119756) | Groundwater microbial communities from an aquifer near a municipal landfill in Southern Ontario, Canada - Groundwater well OW334 metaG | ecosystem: Environmental > Aquatic > Deep...
CAAACTGGCTGGAATAGCCGAAACGGTGGAAATACCAAAACCCGTTTCCGCGCTTCATGGTGGTGGGGATCTTTTCTCCGGCAACTTGTCAGCAAGGTTGGTGGCGGTTTTCAGGTACCTGGGCATCCCGATTGAGAGCACTCGTTTTGAGCGTTTGTTGGCCTTGGTGAAGCGTGCATCGGCAAGGACCGATTCCGATTTTGTTTCCCTCCTGGCGGTTGCCGCCGATTCGAAAGGCCTGCGCCTGAGCGAGGATGCCCTGTTGGGGCTATGCTCGCTTCTGGATGGTTCTTCAGGCAATAACAAGCATGAAGGCGCTTCCGACAGGGGTATGGAAAACCATGCCGATCGGAGGGATCCGGATCAGCGTGATATTCTCCTGTCTGATTCATTGGATGCCAGGGCTATCAAAACGGCTTTTGAAGCCAGTCTTGAGCGGAATGATGCATTATCCTTCATGAACAGGATAAAAAATGCCGAAACCAGAAGGTGGATGGCTTTACCTTTGCGATTGAAGCATGGGTCCGTTGAATTCCGGGGCTGCTTGCGACTATTATTACATGAAAGCGAAGCCGCCTTGGATCCAGAGATAGAAGGTCTGGTTCTTGAAGTGGTGGCGCCGGAGCGCACCTGGTCTTTCGTCAGTGCAGGGGAATTCACGGAAGGTTCGGTCCTATCCGTTTTTACCGCTCCGCCCTTGGGGGAAAATGCGGTGGAAATGGAGCGCTTGCTGCGTGAGGCTCTGGAGCCAACAGGTTTGAAGGTTTCCTTTTGCGGGGAAGGGACGGCTTTTGGCGTGGAAGGGCGTATCGAGGGCTATTCGGCTGTGGACGTGGAAGTCTGAGATGGAACGCACCCTTGCAAGCGCGCTGGTATACCATGCCGAGGAAGGTGCTCCCCGCATCGTCGCATCCGGAAGTGGTAGGGAAGCGGAACGCATTCTGGAATTGGCCAGGGAGGCCGGGGTTTCCATAGTGAGGGATGAGTCTTTGGCGCTTTTGCTGGAGCCGCTCGAGCCGGGAACCTGGGTGCCGGAACGATGTTGGGAAGCCGTAGCGCGGGTACTCGCGTTTGTCATGAAAATAGAGGATGGAAAATGAAAAGATTGGCGGTTGAAACCTTACGTGTGGGGCAGTCCTTTACGGAGCCCGTCTATATTGAAGGAAACAGCCTGCTCGTGCCGGCGGGAATCGCCATACGGAAAAAGGATCTGGATCAGCTTAAAAATTGGGGCATAGACATCGTGACCACCAACGGCGATGTGATCGCCGAGAGTGCCGCTACTGCTGGTGTGGCGGTTTCTGCTGCGAAGGCTACCAAGACTGCGGATGCTGCCCAGAGCACCAAGACCGCAACTCCGATCATTGCCAAGAACGGCCAGGCGAGTATCCTCTCATTGCCGGCGGTGCAGGCCAACAAGACCGTCTATCGCGCCTACATGGACCTCATTGATCGGCTGGATGAATTGTTCGGTCAGATAGGTTCAGGCTTGTCGGTGGAGACCCGTTCAATCGACGCGATCGCAAGCCGCCTGCTGGGGGCGGTACGGGAAAACCGGGACCAGGTCATCGGCTTCATCCTGGGTGGGGAGGTATCCGGGCATGAACTGGCAAAAAGCTCGGTAAACGCGGCCATCCTTTCCACCCTTATCGCCATGGAGATGAAACTGCCGAATCATAAGATTCTGCAGATAACCACCGGTGCTCTGTTGCACGATGTGGGAATGCTAAAGCTTCCCCGTGAAATTGTGGACAAGAAAGGCGGTTTGTCGGAAGCTGAAATACTGCGCATGAAAGCCCATCCCCTGTACGCGTTTAAAATAATCTGCAAGGAACTCCTCTATCCGGAAGACATCGGCGTTATAGGCCTTCAACATCACGAACGTTGGGATGGAGAGGGATATCCCCGCCGTACCGCAGGCAACGAGATCGATCTTGGGGCGCGCATCGTCTCGGTGGCCGACGCTTTCGAAGCCATGGTAAGCGAAAAGCCATACCGCAACTCGATGATCGGGTATTCGGCCATGAAGAACCTGCTGTCCGACAATTCACGCCGTTTCGATCCGGATGTACTCAAGGCTTTTATCAAGACTCTGGGTATCTACCCAATTGGGTCCATCGTACTTCTTAATAACGGCGCTGTCGCCCGGGTTGTTGTCGTGCACGGGGATGCTCCGTTGCGTCCGACCATCCGCATCCTTATCGACGAGTTTGGTAAATCCTTCGCCCAGGATGAGGGTGACATTACCGACCTACTTACAGAAAAAAGCCTGTTCATTGCCAGGGCTTTGAACCCCAAGGATTTCGTGACGCCCTTATGAACCGTTCCGCAGAAGGCAGAAAGGGAGAAGCGGCTGCGGCCGAGTATCTCGAAGCCACCGGTTGTACAGTAATAGCAAGGAATTATCGGTCCAGTAGGGGAGAGGTGGACCTTGTCGCGCTGGAAGGCGAATCCATCCTTTTCATCGAAGTAAAAGCGTGGCGTAGTATGGGTATGGAAGATATCGGTCTGGCTGTGGATGTGCGGAAACAAGGCCGGATTATCGAAACGGCTAAGCTTTTTTTGTCGCGGAATCGAGAATATAATGGCATGCGCGTTCGTTTCGATGTGGTTTTCATCGGGCCGGAAGGAGTCCGACACCTTGCATCGGCGTTTACGGAGTGTATATGATGGTTCATGGCGGCACCCATCGAAATCCTGGAGAGATCGAATACCTCAAGCGATTGATCGAGGATGAGGATTACGTGTCCGACGCCATCGGGCGGATAGCCCAAGTTCTGAGCGACGAAATACTGGGGGTCCGCACTATCGCCTTCCCCGAACACCATCGTCGCCCGGTAACCATTTCACACGGAATGCGCGCAAGAAGGCGATTCCCGGGAGCGCTTCATGAACGATAACGAACGAGCGCGCGGAGAGCGTCGAAGACCATCCCGTCATGGACGCAAGCGTCCGGGCGCAGCTGATAAGGGCGATCGGATACCGGTACGGGATGGTGGAGTCTCCGAGACGCATCGCGCTGTGGTGGACAATCCAGCTACGCCGAAGGTGGCTCCCCGGCAGGCACGGGAGAAGAAAAGCGGCGAGGCAAACCGTCGCAACGGCGGCAGGAACAATTCCAGAAAGGGTTCGCAACAGGACCAGCCCAAGACGTCCCAAGTCCAAAGATCAAGGAACGAGGCGCCCAACGGGTCGGGGACTCCTGATTTTGTCGACCGGCTTACTTCCGGATCCGCTAGGGACCTTTCCCAAAGACCGCGCCTGGGGAGTCAGAAATTTGTCCCCACCCAGCGCATCGTGGCACCGGAATTGCCCAAACCCCTCTGTCCGCGTTGCGGTTTGCCCATAGAGGATCTTCCGTCCGCCCTTACAGACAAGGAGAGCGGAAGCCCCGTTCACTTTGATTGCATAGTCTCCCGCATAGCGGAAGGCGAAACCCTGATGGACGGCGACAAGGTTGTCTACCTGGGCGGTGGCCGTTTTGGCATAGTACATTTTGATAATGGTCAGGACCTGAAAAATTTCCAGGTACGCAAGACCATACAGTGGGAAGAGAAAGACAAGCGGGCGTCCTGGCGACGCGAAGTGAGCGATTTGTATTCCTCTACCTGATGTTGGGGTGTGAATGAACGAAGAAGGCGACCTGAAGTCGGACCCCCGCATCCTAAAGCACTATTCGTTGCTTCAGGATTTGGGCATCTTCGATCATGTTGATTCCCTGCATCGCCGGCTTCGGGATTACGAGAGCCTCCTGATCGGCACTTCCGAACTTTTCAAGCATACGGCCATAGACGATATGATCGAGACGACGGTTAGATGCATCACCGACCGTTTCCTTCCGTCCTCCCTCATTTTTCTCTGGAAGCCGAGGTCAGGTCATGAAGACCTGGTGTTACGCGCCTACAGGAACATGAAAAGGGTTGATTCCAGTTTCAAGCTGGAAAGTATTGCCCCCTTTGAACCCTTCTTCAAGAAATATCCGGGGCCGATAAGCTACGAGTTGTTCGAGTTTCAGCTTGGTGATGAAAAATTAACCTCTCCTTTCGGCGCCATATCACCCCAGATTGTCGTTCCGGTAGTAGGCCAATCCGGTTTGTACGGCATGATCCTGATAGGTGCCAAACTCCTGGAGGACCAATATTCCGCGAGGGAACTGAGTTATCTGGACCGCCTGATGGCATCCCTCTCGATCTCCATCCAGAATCACCTCCACTACGAACATTCGGTCCGGGACGTAAAAACCGGCTTGTTCAACCATGGCTTTTTCATGGTGCGCATGCAGGAAGAGACCGCCCGGGGAAAGCGAAGCGGCCACGCCTTTTCCGTGATAGTGCTGGATGTGGACAGGTTCAAGACTTTCAACGATTCATTTGGCCACCTTGCAGGCGACAAGGTTCTGGAACAGATTGCGGAAACGCTAAGGGAGCACGTCCGTGACCTGGACGTGCCCGCACGCTTTGGAGGCGAGGAGTTCACCGTTCTGCTCCCGGAAACTGACCGGGAACAGGCCTGGACAGTGGCGGAACGGCTCCGCATCGCCGTCTCGGAGGTTAAGGTTCCTTGGGAACGGCCCTTGCCAAGCGTTACCATAAGCGCTGGCGTCGCCGTATTCCGTTCAGAAGATGATATCGATGAAAATATCCTTCTGCGCAGGGCGGATGAAGCCCTGTACTGGTCGAAGGAACACGGCCGAAACCGTTGTTCCATCTGGGGCGCGGGCCTGCTTTTTAAATCGGTACGTTTGCGGAACGAATAGAAGGCTCCAACGTTTCTTCCCTTGCGCGTTCCGGCGATGCGGTTTACGCTATAAAGGCCGGAGGCTCCATGAAATTACGCGCGAAAATACTGATTTTCTCCCTTATTCCCGTTCTGGTCGTACTGGTTGCCATTATTAGCGTGAGCTTGGTACTAACCAATCGCGAGACCCGTACGGCGTCGCGACAGCTTATGGAGGCGCTTTCCTCCCAATACGCAAATGAAATAGACGCAAATCTGGAACTGGCCATGGATAGCGCCCGTACCCTGTCGCAGATTTTCGAAGGATACGAGACGCTTGACATCGACGAGCGCCGCGCCGATCTGAGCAAGCAATTGAAAACGGTTCTGGAGAAAAACCCCGATTTTCTTGGCCTTTCTACCTGCTGGGAACCGAATGCCTTGGACGGACTGGATGCCAGCTATGCAAATACCGAGGGCCATGATGCCAGCGGTCGCTTCATTCCATACTGGAACCGCTTTTCCGGTGCCGTGGAATTATCGGCCCTTGTGGATTACGACAAGCCTGGTGTAGGTGATTGGTACCTGCTTCCGTTGCGTACCGGGAAGGAACAGGTCATCGATCCCTACGAATATACGGTGGGGAACAAGACCATCCTCCTGACCTCCTTGATGGTTCCGATCAAGTCCAGGGACGGGAAACCCATCGGTGTCGTCGGCATCGACATAAGCCTCGAAAATTTGACTAAACGCTTTTCGGGCATCAAATACGGGAAAAGTGGATTTGGCCGTTTCATATCGGCGAAGGGTTTGATGATTGCCCATCCGGACACCTCACAAATTGGAAAAAAATGGGGAGAGGCTGAAGATGGATCTGAAAAACACCTTTTAGAGCGCCTTGCCAAGGGAGAAACCTTTACCGAGGAACTCTGGTCGAAGAGCCTGAACAGGGAAACAACCAAGAGCATGGCGCCTATTTTTGTCGGTTATACCGATACGCCGCTTATTTTCAGCATTGTCATTCCTACCACAGAATTGTTCGAGGCTTCCGCGAGGCTCGGGCTTATTACCATGCTGATTGGTCTTGCCGGCATCGTGGCCCTTGTGCTCGTCTTCCTTTGGCTCGCAAACAGTATTACCGGACCTCTCATTGTGGCTGTGCGGATTGCCGACAAGGTCGCGAACAGCGATCTGACCGAAGAGCCGGACGCGAGAATAATGGCCAGGAAGGACGAGATAGGCGAACTCGGCAAGGCGGTGGGCCGCATGATGCAGGGCTTGCGGGAACTGGCTTCCGGTATTCGCGTTTCGGCGGAGAATATCGCCCGTGGTGCCGAACAGATGAGCATGAGCGCCCAATCCATCTCGCAAGGTGCGACCGAGCAGGCAGCCGGTGCCGAGGAAGTGTCCTCCTCGGTTGAGGAGATGAGTTCGTCCATCAAGCAGAATACGGACAATGCGGGAGCCACCGAGTCCATGGCCCGCAAAGCGGCGGAGGATGGAGCCCGCGGCGGGGAGGCTGTGGCCAATACCGTACGTGCGATGGGAGAGATCGCGGGCAAGATCGGCATAGTCGAGGAGATTGCCCGCCAGACCAACCTGCTGGCCCTGAACGCCGCCATCGAGGCAGCCCGGGCCGGAGAGGCGGGGAAGGGCTTTGCGGTGGTGGCCAGCGAAGTGCGCAAGCTTGCCGAACGAAGCCAATCCGCGGCAGCTGAAATTTCCAAGCTCTCCTCATCCAGCGTACAGATAGCTCACGAAGCCGGAAAACTTCTGGACGGCATAGTCCCGGACGTACGGAAAACCGCGGAACTCGTCCAGGAGATCAGCGCCTCCAGCCGTGAGCAATCCTCCGGTGTGGACCAGATAGCCAAGGCCGTCATACAGCTGGACAAGGTCATCCAGCAGAACGCGAGCGCCAGCGAGGAAATGGCCAGCATGGCGGAAGAGCTTTCCGGGCAGGCTGGTACCTTGAATGAGCTGGTAGCGGTGTTCAAGCTTGGGGATGAGACGGCCACACCGAGAGACTACGCCTCCAGGGGCATAGCGTTGCCGGAGGGAAGGTAGGACATGACCAGGCGGGAAAGATTCGAACGCTCCTTGCACTTGCAGGAAGTGGACAAGTTGCCGCACGGGGAACAGATGATACACGATGAATTGTTGGCCAAGCTTACAGGCCAACAATTCCCTGAGGATCACCAGAACGCCCTTTCGAAGTGGATGAAGGAGCTCTTGCCGGCGGATAATTTTGAAAGACATAAAAAAGTCCGTGAGTTGCTGGACTTTGATTGGGTGCATTTGTTCCCCATCGAACCCATGGTCGGGACCCTTAACGATGAAGGTACGACGAAGGAGCAGAGGGATATCTGGGGTCAGACCCTGCGTATTACCCCGGAATCCTATGAAATCATCAAGCGCCCCATAAATTCGGTAGGGGATTTGCGGACCTATGAATTCCCCGATGTGAATTCCTTCCTGTACACGGATATTGCGAAATGGGCAAGGGAAAGTGATTTCTGGGTTACCGCCCAGATAGATACGGGCTTTTTCAAGGCCGCCCAACTCATAGGGTTCGAGGAATACATCGGCTATCTTTACGATTATCCGGAAGCCTTGACGGGTTTCATGGAGCGCTTTACCGACTTCCAGAAAAAACTGATAGACAGGTTGTGCTCTTCCGGTGCAAACAGCATCTGGTTCTCGAACGACCATGCCTTCAACAATGGCCCCTTCCTCTCGCCCGAACAACTCCAGGAATTCGACTTCCGTTTTACCAAGGAGTTGGTTGCGCATGTTCATTCAAAGGGGCTTCTTGCCAATTTCCATTCCTGCGGGAATATAGGGAAAACGCTTCCGATGATCATCGACACCGGAGTAAGCAGTCTTCATGCGATCCAGCCATCCGCCGGAAACGATATCCACGCCTATAAGCGGGAGTACGGTAAGGACATCTGCTTCATCGGCAATTTCGACATGGATTACCTCATGCCGAGCGGCTCGGTTCTGGAAATAGACATGAAGGTGAAAGAGATGATAGCGGCTATGTGGGAGAAGGACCGGACGGGTTACATCCTGTCTACCTGCAACATGCTCAACAACGACCAACCGGTAGAAAATGCCCTTGCCCTGCACCTTTCTGCGGTAAAGTACGGGCGCTGAAACCGGTCGCCGTATTGTCACGGGGATGGTATATTTAAATAAGTCAAGGAGTTGGCCATGATAGACACCGCATCGCTCCAAAAGTATTCGTTGTTTGGCGGAATACTGCCGGAAGATATCGAACGCCTGCGGCCCATGCTCGTCCATGCATCCTTTCCGGAAGGGGAGGCCATCATGCGGGAGGGCGAACGCAACGACAAGATTTACTTTATTCTGGAAGGCAGGGTCGAGGTGAGTAAAAAAAAGAAGGCCCTCATCGAACTCAAGGAAGGGGACACCTTCGGCGAGATGGAGTTGCTGGACGTCATGCCCGCTGCCGCTACCGTACGCGCGTTGTGCCCGGTCCGGGTCGCTGCCATTTCGAACCGTGCTGTCCACGAGATCTACAAGATGGACCCCAAAATATTCTCACTCATGATCATGAACCTCGCCCGGGACCTTTCACGGCGTTTGCGTCGCATGGATGAGGTCGTCGTGGCCGAACCCGGGGTGGATGATCAAGCCTGATCACAGGCGGCGGGCAATCCGTTACTATTTGGACCCGTGCCGTGGGCTTCGGCAAGGGCTATGATTAAGAAAGCGTAATTGACCGTTTCTCCCTTCCTGAACGGTAGATAGCCTCGATCAGGGCCACTGCCTTGCGGCCTTCGGGTCCATCTACGGCGGGACTCCGGTCCATAAATATGGCCTGTGCGAAGTCACGGAATTGCAGGGTATGGAAATATTCAGTAGCGTCGATCTTTTGGAAAAGGTCGAGATCGGCCTTTTTCCATCCCGCCGACAAGCATTCTTCTCCCGGTACGGTCCAGATATCATTCTCAGGTGGTACGGTAATCCTGGACATGCCCGCGATGAACATGGCGCCGCCGTCGGTCTGTACGCCAACGGAAGAACCGTTACTGCCGTGGACGTGTACCTTGGCGTAGATGCCCGGCTTCTGGGAGTTGCTTACCAGTATCGACCCGAGGCCTCCACCTTCGAAGCGGAGTATGGCTACCGCGGTATCCTCGACCTCGATGTAGGGATGATTGAGGTTTTCATGGTATGCGCTTACTTCCCGCACCGGCCCCATGAACCATTGCAGCAGGTCAAGCTGATGGGGAGCCTGGTTCACCAGCACGCCACCACCTTCGCCCGCCCAGGAACCGCGCCAGGGATCGCTCTTATAGTAGGCTTCGTCCCTCCAGCCCAACATGACCACTTGGCCAAGGGCGGGTTTGCCGATTTTCCCGTCGTCGATAGCCTTGCGCAGGCGTTGGACCGCAGGAAACCAGCGTCGCTGGCAAATTACCCCGAGTTTCTTCCCATTGCGCTCCGCCGCTGCGATCATTGCGTCGCAATCGGCCGTATGCAGCGCCATGGGTTTCTCGACGATGACGTGGGCACCCGCTTCCAAGGCCGCTACCGCGTGTTCCCGGTGTTGCGGATGGGGCGAGGCAACGATGATCGCATCGACGCCTTCTTTCACCATGGCTTCGATCGACGGGTAGGAAGTGCAGCCAAATTCGTTCGCAAAGGCTTCGCGCTTGGCAGTGTCGCGTCCGTACACTCCGGCCAAGACCGCTTCTTCCAGACCGATAAGGGCATGGGCGTGAAGCCGGGCGACCTTTCCGTAGCTGACCAGTCCAAAACGTAGCTTTTTCATGATCCGGGTTCCAGCACGACTTTGAGCAGGCCGCTTTCCCGCGCGTACAGGCGGTCGAACCAGGCAGCTCCCTGCGAAAGTGGCGCCACTGCAGATACCAAGGCGCGGACATCGACCTTGCCCCGGCGCATCAGATCCAGCGAATGTTCGTATTCCCCGGCGATCGCGCAGGAACCCAGGATGGAAAGTTGGCGGGTAACGACGGCCTGCAGGGGCAATTCGATTTTTGGCGAAGCATTGCCGATCAGGGTGAGGGAGGCTCCCTTTCTGACGCAGGCTATGGCGAGGGCGATGGGTGCGCTGGCGCCAACGGCCTCGAAACCACGGTCCGCACCGCGGCCCTGTGTCAGCTCCCTCACTGCGGCAGGGCTTGCCGGGTCGGCTGCGTCGAGTACGAAATCCGCCCCGAAACGTGTGGCCGATTCCAGACGGCCCTTATCCAGGTCAAGGGCGATGATGGTGCCGGAACAGCTGGCCCGTAACACCTGCAACAGCAGCAATCCGATCAGGCCTGCCCCGACCACCACCACCGAATCGTTCACTCCCAGTGGTGTGATGTTCGCGGCGTGGACCGCGACCGAAAGCGGTTCGGTCATCGCGGCGGATGTGAAGTCCAATTCGTCCGGGACACGGTAGAGTATCCGGTCGGGAACGACGGTGAATTCGGCAAAGGTCCCGTCGCGCCGGTATTCTTCGCAGGAAACGCCCAGGACGAGCCTGTTGTCGCAGAGGTTCACCTCACCCCTTCG
>Ga0172379_10011913_pt1 | contig 10269 bp, 10 predicted proteins | sample GrowelOW334metaG_FD_119756 | JGI IMG/M metagenome (GOLD analysis project Ga0172379, IMG submission 119756) | Groundwater microbial communities from an aquifer near a municipal landfill in Southern Ontario, Canada - Groundwater well OW334 metaG | ecosystem: Environmental > Aquatic > Deep...
GATACGAGGATTGGATAAATTGATAGCCAATCAAACCGGTATACCCGTCAGAATGATGGAGGATCCTCTGACAGCGGTGGTGCGAGGAACCGGGATAGTACTCGATGATATGGATTCATTGCGGGAGGTGCTTATTGTGGAACAGCGCGGCACCCCTTTGCGGTAAATAAGAAAGGCCTTCATATTCGGCACACCTCATTCAAACAGGTAACTCTTCGTTAATGTATACGATATGAGCGGATGGCAATCTATGCAAAAAACAAGATTTTTTCGTGCCATTGCGATTTGTTGCGCACTTTTCGCTTTGATTTTTTGGAATCCTGAGAAGCTATTTTATCCCGTTCGTGTCACATTGGGTTTTATCGCAGTACCTTTTGAAAGAGTTTTTTCTATGATTGGTTTTCATACGGATGCTTCTTTGGAGTTTTTGGGTTCCATCGGGACTTTGAAACAAGAAAATGAACGATTGACAGCGGAAAATATTCGATTGACTGCAGAAAATGCGAAGTTTGCCGATATGACCAAGGAAAATGAACTGTTGCGCAAAGAGTTCAATCTTTTACCGCGAGGAACATTTCAGTTAAAAGCAGCCGAGGTCATCGGTTTTGACCAGCAGAATGCCGGTAACTGGTTGTCGATTGACAGAGGGTCGGCGGATGGTATTCAAAAAGGGATGGCGGTTATCGTTGATCAGGGTGCGGTAGTGGGCAGGGTGAGTGATGCGTTGGCGCACAGCGCTACTGTTGTCTTGTTGACGAGTCCGGAGAGTGTTGTGAATGGTGTTGATATTCAGACGGAAGCGCAGGGTATTGTGCGGGGTCAGTATGGTTTGGGCATAGTGTTGGATACTGTTTTACAGACAGATGTTTTGAAACAGGGCGATGCTGTAGTGACTTCGGGTTTGGGGGGTGAGTTCCCCAGGGGCTTGTTTTTGGGAAAGGTCGATGCCGCTTATCCGTCTAACGATCGATTGTTCCAGCAAGTCACGCTCACACCGCTTATAAATTTCTCGAAATTACGGACAGTGTTTGTGATCGTTGGCGGTGTCAAATAATTGTTTAGAATCCGTATTACAAGTATGGTGAGTTTTTTTATCCAATCCCTGTTTTTGTTCTTGGTTGTTATTTTTCAAATTTCTTTTTTGAATATTGTTTTTTCGCACATATTTTTAAACGCTCTTTTGGCAGTGGCTATCGCGCTCACACTGACTCGCGGTTTTTTTGTCGCGTGGCCTTGGGTGATTTGTTTGGGAATTATATTTGATATTTTTTCTGCAAATGTTGTCGGTGTGACGCCTATTGTGCTGATAGTTTTTTCCTATGGTATCAGTTTTTTGTCGCGGCGATTCCTATTGGAAAACAAGACATCCGGCATATTGATAGCGATGCTCTTTATGGCCATTGCTTGTCTCTTTTATTTTCCTCTCGTGTGGGTTGTACGGCACATCGCTTTTGGCGTACCACTCTCAACCGAACATTTCTCGCTGTATGTTGCAAGTACGAATATCTTGGGCGTAGTTATCTCGAATGCACTCTTATTTGTTTTACTGTATGCGTTGACACAGAGGATCAACCAGGCGCTTGATTTTTACGGAGATCGGGTCATCGTGAAAAGATAGTACGAAATTTTGAACAAGTACCGAGAGAACTATGTTTATCAAAAAACCGCACATATTGAAAAGAATGAACGGATACGAAATAGACGATGCTGTTTTGACTATGACCGAAAAAGATGCCGCAAAAGTCGAGTGGCCGATCAATCGAAAATGGCTGTTTATTTTTTGGTGGCTGATTATCCTAGTGCTCTGTGTTTTGGGATCGCGCGTGTTTTTTCTCAATGCTGTCAAAGGTGCCTATTATCAGGATCTTGCTCAGCGAAACAGCGTGCGTTCCATTGCCATTCCAGCACCGAGAGGGGGTATCTATGATCGTTTTGGAAAAACATTGGTGAACAATGTACCCAGTATCGATCTGATAGCCGTACCGGCGGATTTTTCCCAGGAAGAGAGTGCTCGTCAGGCCGAGATACAAGCGCTCAATACGCTTTTCGGACTGAGCTCTGATGAGCAAGATGAGATGTCCTCCAAATTGAGCGGAAGATTGCTTCTGCCTATTTTGATAAAACAACAATTGACGCAAGAAGAAGTCTTGATCTTTTCCAGTAAGAGTCGTGATTTCCCCGGGGTCAGTCTTTTGAAATCAGCTACGAGAAATTATACGGACAGCTTGATTTTTTCGCACGTAATCGGATATGAGGGAAAAATTCGCAAAGAAGAATTGGAACAGCATCCTGATTATTTGCCTACCGATTCGATCGGTAAGCAGGGTATCGAAAAGAATTATGATCAGTATTTGCGGGGTACTTATGGTGCGCATCAAGTAGAGGTCGATTCGATAGGCAAGGTACAAAAAGATCTTGGAATAGTTCCTCCCGTGGCGGGAAGTGATTTGATTTTGAATATCGACGCGGATTTGCAAAAAAAGATTTTTGACGTCTTGCAATCTCAGCTGGAAACCAATGGATTGCAAAAAGGAGCTGTGGTTGCGCTTGATCCACGCAATGGAGCGGTACTCGCGTTGGTGAGCTATCCGAGTTTTGATAATAATCTGTTTGCCAATGGCATTGCTTTCGGACAGTACCAAAACTTGGTCAATGATCCGAATAACCCCTTGTTCAATCGAGCTGTTTCGGGCGAGTATCCTCCCGGATCGAATATCAAACCGATTCTTGCATCGGCGGGGCTTGCCGAAGGAAATATCGATGAACACACGCAAATAGAGAGTCGCGGTGGTATTTCGGTGGGCAATTTCTTTTTTGGTGATTGGAAGGCGCACGGGTTTACGGATGTGAGGCAGGCTATTGCCGTGTCAAGTGACGTATTTTTTTATTCGGTCGGCGGCGGGTATGGCGCTATCAGGGGACTGGGTATGGATGTGATGAAAAAATATGAAAATCTCTTCGGATTGGGAGAGAAAACCGGCATCGACACCACGAGCGAAGCCTCCGGATTTATTCCTGATACGGCCTGGAAAAAAGAAAAAACAGGTGAGCGATGGTATGTGGGCGATGACTATCATGCGTCTATCGGACAGGGTTATGTACTGGCGACACCGCTCCAAATGACAAATGCTATTGCGGCTATTGCCAATGGTGGTATACTCTATGTGCCGCATATCGTTTCTCAGATAAAAGATGCTGCGGGGAACATCACAACTATCACACCTCAAGTGACGCGTGATCATATTGTATCTTCTGATATTTTGCGTGTTGTCCGTGAGGGAATGCGCCAAACAGTGACAGAGGGTACAGCTCAATCACTCAAGGATTTGCCGGTAGCCGTTGCGGGAAAGACAGGAACGGCTGAATTCGGAACCAATCAGAAAACGCAAGGATGGTTTGAATCGTTCGCGCCGTATGATAATCCGGAAATCGTGATGATTGTGTTGACGGAGGGACAGGAGGAGCACGGCTATAATGCGGTACCGATCACCAAGGAAATTCTTCAATGGTATTTCAGTGAGCGTAAGCGGTGAGCGAATTTTGAACAGACGATAAAATGTCAATAAGTGTTGTCATTTTGGCGTTTATTCACCGCTTGACATCGTGCCGTGTTTTGATATGATAGGTAGCATAGAAAAAGTAAATCAAGAATAAATCCACGTTCTTTGCAGGGAGAAGTCGTGGAGAATTCCTTATTAAAGAATAATGCAAAAGAAATGAGAATTGTTACACAAGAAGGTTTGGATAAATTGAAAAAAGAGCTCGAGGAAAGGAGAATCCGCATACGACAGGAAATCGCTCTCGCTATCAAGGAAGCAAAAGAACAAGGGGATCTTTCGGAAAATGCGGAATACAGCGAAGCGAAGCATCAGCAAAATGAGAACGAATCCCGTATTGCGGAGCTTGAGGTGCAACTGAAAGAGTCTGTGGTGGCAAAAACAAACGGATCAAGTTCGGAAGCGCAGGTTGGATCGACGGTAAAAGCGAAGGCTGGCGGTATGGAAATGACGTTTCATATTGTTGGATCCAATGAAGCCAATCCGTCCGAGGGAAAAATTTCCAACGAGTCACCTTTAGGACAGGTGTTGCTCGGAAAAAAGAAGGGCGCAAAAGTTTTCGTGGAAGCTCCATCCGGAAAGATGGAATATGAGATTTTGGAAGTGAAATAGTTTTTTAAAACTGAACTTTTTGCGAAAAAGGACTTTGGCTCAGGCGAAGTCCTTTTCTTGCTTCTTGTCGCAAAATACAGTACAGTAAAAGGAGACTGGAGGCTAACAATGAAATGATATTTTTTATGCGTGAAGACATTATTCAAACCAAACTCGATAAATTGGAACAGCTTAAAGCGGCCGGAGAGACAACCTATCCGGAAAAATCCAAGCGCACTATGACGAATGCTCAGGCGTTGGAAAAGTTCGATGCTCTTGCGGGGCAGGATATTTTTTTGGTTGGACGCATAAAGTCAATGCGCTCGATGGGCAAGGTGACTTTTGCTCATATCGAAGACGAAAGCGGAAAAATACAAATTTTCTTGAAAAAGGATGAGATGGACGAAGCTCGTTACAAACTTTTTATCAGCGCTGTGGAGATGGGGGACTTTGTGCAGATAGAAGGAGTGTTGTTTTTGACCAAACAAAATGAGAAAACACTTCAAGTCAAAAATTGGACGATGCTGGGAAAATCGATGCGACCGATTCCGACTGAATTTTACGGATTGAAGGACGAAGAAGAATTATTGCGTCGTCGGTATCTTGATTTATTGATGAATGTCGAGACGCGGGAACTTTTTCGTAAAAAAAGTAAGTTTTGGAATGCGGTACGAAATGTTTTGTTGGAACAGAATTTTTTGGAAGTACAGACACCGGTGCTTGAGCATATTCCGGGAGGTGCCGAAGCGGAACCATTCAAGACACATCACAATGCACTCGATCAGGATTTTTATCTGCGCATTTCTTTGGAGCTTTCTTTGAAACGATTGCTGGTCGGGGGTTATGAGCGTGTTTTTGAAATCGGGCGAGTGTTTCGCAATGAGGGAATTGATCGGGAGCACTTGCAGGAATTTGATCATATGGAGTTTTATTGGGCGTACGCGGATATGGAAATGGGTATCGCATTGACCGAAGATATGTATCGAAAAATCGCGCAGGCGGTGTCAGGAGGCTTGGTGACGGAGTGGGAGGGTACACAGATTGATTGGAGCAAGCCTTTTGTACGTGTTGATTATTTTACGGAGTTTCTCAAAGAAACGGGGATTGATTTGTCGGAAGATGTGAGTGTTGAGACGCTGCAGGCAAAGGCTCTCGAACTGGGTATCAAGTATGAGAAAACCTACGGTAAGGGAAGGATGATTGATACTCTGTACAAGAAAACCGTTCGTCAGAAATTGATACAGCCGTGTTTTCTTGTGGGACATCCGTTGGAGGTGTCGCCGCTCGCCAAACAAGACCCTGCCAATCCTAATAAAGTATTGCGCTTCCAGCCGATTGCCTGTAAAAGTGAATTAGGAAACGGATTTGCAGAGCTCAATGATCCGATTGATCAACGTGCTCGATTTGAAAAGCAGATGAAACTGCGCGAAGAAGGAGACCCGGAAGCGCAGATGCTCGATGAAGATTTTCTTCAAGCGCTTGAATACGGTATGCCGCCCGCTTGCGGATTCGGTATGAGTGAGCGTCTTTTTGCCATTTTGATGAATCGATCGGTGCGTGAGACGGTTATTTTTCCACCGACCAGGGAACGCTAAGGTTATGACGCATGAGTTGGAAAAATTTCGGATGTGTTTCCAACGAAAAAGTATTTTTTCTTGCCGGTACCGAGTACGCTAATGGCTTCAAAAAAATCTTTCTCGTTGGAAATACGTATTTTTGTTTCCAAACGCATAAGTTTTTATTTTAAAATATAAATAGTATGCAGGAATTGGTTGTCCTAGTGGACGAGAAGAACAATGTGATCGGGACAATGCCCAAGTCCGAAGTGCATCAAAAAGAAACTCCTTTGCATCGCGCTTTTTCATCTTTTATTTTTCGCGTGAGTGATGGTAAATTTTTGTTGCAACAGCGAAGCTCGCACAAAAAGACGTGGCCGATGATGTGGTCCAATAGCTGTTGCGGTCATCCGGCTCCCGATGAATCCAATGTTGCCGCTGCACGCAGACGCTTGAAGGCTGAACTTGGTCTTGTGCCGATTGCGCTTGAAGAAGTCGCGCCATATCGTTATAAATTTTCTCATTTGGATGTGATGGAAAATGAAATTTGTCCGGTACTAGTCGGGTTTGTCGATACGGAACCTCTTCTCAATCCCGATGAAGTGGAGGCGGTTCGATGGGTGGAGTGGCGGGAATTTATTGCAGAGACCAAACAGCATCCGGCTTGGTATTCCGAGTGGTGTGTCGAAGAGACCTTGATTTTGGAAAAGAATGATCGATTGAAAGAGTTATGTACGCAATATATTAAATAAGAGCGCGTATTGAACTGTAATACGGTAACTATTAAATACGATGAATATGTATCGCGAAGGATTTTCTCTATACAATGCCAATGAAGCATCCCAACCTGAAAAAAAGAGGGACGCACGTTTTGAAAAACAAGAGATACTGGAGAAACAAAAAATATTGATGTCAAAAATGGCTTGTCAAATCAACGAGTCTGTCGAGCAATATGGTATGAAACCATTGGTAAATTTGGATGGGCGAATTCGTATCGAAAATTTTGCTCTTGAAAATGGCGGGATATACGACGATGAAGTTATCGCAACCGATGGTGGATTGGTTCATACTGCGCATAGGAGCAACAGCGGCTCTTTTGAAAGAGCGACGCAAGATCGCTATCGCAAACAGTATGGCATAGAAACGGAAGAGGGAATCTTGGCGCACTATAAAGAAGAAAGAGAAATGAGTGCGAGTAATCAAGCGGAAGTGGTTATTACAGCTTTACTGCACAAAGTTTTGCGGGAAAGGTTTTTGGTGGTGCGCGCTTCAGAATTTGATGATTATCTCAATGGTATCGATAACCTTATTCTCGATAAAGAGACAGGTGCGTTGATTTGCGCTTTCGATGAGGTTGTTGAAAATATAAGTGACGCGGGAAAAGATTCTAAAAAAATTCTCAAAATGCAGGCAAAGGCCGAGCAGGGTGGCGCGGAAGCAAAATACGGAGTTATGTTGCAGGACGACGGGACGCTTGCGCGAGCAGACATAAAACACATACCGGTCTTTTATTTGAACCTCAAGAGTACGGATCTTAAAGATCTGACCGAGAGTCTCGCAGATCATTTCGAGGGAGAGGTCTCTCCTTTGGAACGTGGTATTTTTACAAATCTTGTTGATTCAATCAGGGAACAAAAAGCCTTGTTGGAGTCAGTGCATTTGCCGAAAAATATGAGAAGAAAGCTTTCTGAATTTACCCCGTCTTTGGATATTCTGCGTGATTTTTGCGAGAAAAAATAGCGGACATTACAAAGCGGAATGGCGGGTAGTCCACCTTTCTTTTTCCAAGAGAAAATGATAGAGTAGAGGGGTAAAGGGTCTTTAAACAGCGATAAATAGAGAGAACTATGATTGACATTCAATATATCCGTGAAAATGCGGAGGAAGTAAAACTCGCGGCGCATAACAAAAACATTGATGTGAATATTGATAAACTCCTCGAGGTGGACAAGGAACGTGTGAAATTGTTGCAAGAAATCGAGGAATTGAATTCGCTCAAAAATGATGTCAATGATTTGATGAAAGAGGCCAAGACTTCTGAGGATCGAGCGGAGTTGATTGTCAAAGGCAAAGAAATTAAATCGCAGTTGGAAATCAAAGAACCTCAGTATTTTCAGGTTAAAAAAAGTTTTGAGGAATTGATGATTAAGGTACCGACGGTTCCGGCTGAAGATGTTCCTGTAGGCAAAAGTGATACCGACAATGTGGAAATAGGAAAGTGGGGGAAGCTTCCGAAGTTTTCTTTTACGCCTCGCACACATTTGGAAATCGGAAAAATACTGGATGTGCTTGATATGGATCGTGGTGCCAAGGTGGGCGGCTACCGGGGGTACTATTTGAAAAATGAGGGAGTACTGCTTGTTATGGGATTGATGCAGTATGCTTTGCAGAAAATGGTTTCCAGAGGGTACACTCTTATGATTCCGCCAACGCTCGTAAAAGAATTCGTCCTAAAGGGGAGCGGGTATTTCAAGGGCGTGGAATATGATGGCGGGGTGGATGAGGTGTATCAAGTAGCAACGAGTGAAAAGGATGCGGACGGCAGCGCCAGCAAGGACAAGAAATTTCTTGTGGGGACAGCAGAACCGTCTTTGCTTGCGTATTATGCTGACGAAATTCTCAAAGAAGAGCAATTGCCGATGAAGTTGTGCGGATACAGTCAGTGCTATCGCAGCGAAATCGGGAGTTACGGCAAGGACACCAAGGGAATGTATCGCGTACACGAGTTTATGAAAGTAGAGCAGGTGGTGATCGCGTCTGCCGACAAAAAGTCCGCCGATAGTTTACAGCAAGAAATGATCGATATTTCCAAAGAGATGCATGAAGAGCTTGGTCTGCCGTATCGCCAGTTGAGTATTTGTACGGGTGATATGAGTGCGGGTAAATATCGTGCTTTCGATATCGAGGCGTGGCTTCCGGGTATGGATCGCTATGGCGAGACAGGATCGGCCAGTAACTTCTTGGATTGGCAGGCGCGACGTTTGAATGTGAAGTACACGGAAAAGGAAAGCGGTGCGAAAAAATTCGTCTATATGCTCAACAATACCGCTCTTCCGAGTCCCCGAGTTTTTATTGCCATTCTTGAGAACTTCCAACAAGAAGATGGGAGTGTCGTGATACCGGAAGTCTTGCGTTCGTATGTGGGTAAACGGATGATTGTGCCAAAATAGGCATACATAGTCCTTTTACAGAGCCAAACTGTGCTTGTTCTATTGACAAGCATAGTTTTTTATGCTAGTATGAATCATTCACAGTGTCATACATTTGTGAATCCCTCAAACTCAATCGGAGTAGAAAGAAGATGAAAAATTATGCAGCAATCATTGTTTTTGTAGCCTTAGCAGGACTTCTTGTAGCCTGTACGGCAACTTGGCAAGTGGCAGGGATTATAACGGCCTTGATAACAGTAACAGCAGCTGTTGTATACGTGATTATCCCAGAAAAACCCGGGAAACAAAAACAAAATAAGTACAATCCTGCCTTTGTGAGTATTACTCATAAAAAATATGGATAGACTCGACTAGAGACCGGCAAGTGTTATCACACACATGTCGGTCTAGTTATTTATTTGACGAAGCGGGAAAGTATGATACAATGTTTCTTGTACTGAGGTAAGAGCCTGCAGCGGTGTTTTGAATAGGTTCTAAACAGTGCTAAAATGTTTCGGGCGCATAGCTCAGCCTGGTAGAGCAGTTGCCTTTTAAGCAAACGGTCGAGGGTTCGAATCCCCCTGCGCCCACCGTAGAAAAAGAGACCCCCGGGTCTCTTTTTTGGTGGTGCAAGTGAGTAAACTGCTTTGCTTACGAGGGGGATGAGAAGGGTTGGTGCGCTTTGCGTGGCAACCCAGGCCCATCGGGCGAATCCCGCCTTCCGCCCACCGTACTAAAAAAGAAGTCCTCGGACTTCTTTTTTGTATGGAGCGCAAAGAAATAAAGGTCTTTGTAAAAAAGGTCATTTATTGGTATACTGACTTCAAATAGTTTCTCAATAAAAACATATAAATATGAAAAAAATAGCGTTGGGGGTAATGTTGGTCGCAGTGCCATTGCTTTCCGGTTGCGCGCTTCCGACTCTTGGGGGAGTTTCTTCGGGAGGAGGGCCGGCTGTTTCTTTTGTTCGTTCTTCCGATGGAGGGACTACCTTTGAATCAAAAACAACCTTGGATGCAAAGACAACTTTTGCATCGGCGGAGGTGATATCGATGGCGATGTCCGCACAAGATACCCGACGCATTTTCTTGGGTACCAAAGAGTCCGGAATGTTCGCGAGTGATAATAGTGGAGATTCATGGCGCAAAATAAAGTATCCGCCGACAAGGATATACGGATTGGTTGTTGATGGAAGCAATGCGCAGCGACTTTTTGCCACCGGTGAGTTCCAGGGTCGCGGTAAGATATATCAGAGTACCGATGCGGGAGAAAATTGGAATGAAGTCTACACAGAGCCGGCCAATGGGACAGTGATTGTTTCGCTGGTACAAGACCCTTTCAATTCACAGGTGCTGTATGCGGGGACGAGTGTCGGTATGGTTATTCGCACGAATGACGGTGGAGCGACGTGGAAAA
>Ga0172379_10011914_pt1 | contig 10266 bp, 6 predicted proteins | sample GrowelOW334metaG_FD_119756 | JGI IMG/M metagenome (GOLD analysis project Ga0172379, IMG submission 119756) | Groundwater microbial communities from an aquifer near a municipal landfill in Southern Ontario, Canada - Groundwater well OW334 metaG | ecosystem: Environmental > Aquatic > Deep...
AAAAAACCCGAGCCGCCGCTAAGATTCGCGAACGTATTGAACAGGTCGTTGACTTGTACCTCACACGTACTGTTGTCAAAGAAGTCATAGCAGGAAAACTCGACATAAACGCAATTCCAATGGGCGAGATCATGACAAGTGACACCGTAGTCGCTGAACTAATTGAACGGTACAAAAAGGAGTACGTCGACATCAATGAGTTCTTGAAGTGATGTTCAGAATATTCGTGTGAATTGATCTGTAGATGTCATCAATCGAATTGATGAATATGTCAGGTGTCTACGTAATAGACACCTGAATTGTTTAACCAACGGCGTTCATCATCATGATGTCATGCATACTTACGTTGAGGGGTTAACATGCGAGCACTAGTGTTAAGTGGAGGAGGCGTAAAGGGTGCATTCCAAGTCGGCGTTTTAAAGCGCTTGATGGGTGATCTGAAGATAGATTACGATATCATCTGCGGTGTATCTGTCGGTGCGTTAAATACCGCGGGTCTAGCGATGACGCCAAAAGGAGATCCCGCTTTTGCAATTGCATGGTTGGAAGAGTTCTGGTTGACACGGATCAACACTTCCGCGATTTACAAGCGTTGGTTTCCCTTCGGCCGACTTCATTCGTTATGGTTAAAATCAGTATATGACTCATCACCTCTGATCAATCTTGTCAAAGACAACTTGCATCTTGATCTGGTGGCAAATAACGGGCGAATCCTTGCTGTAGGTGCAGTGTGTCTAGACACCGGTGAACACAAATTTGCTCGCGAAAATGATCCTGATTTTCAAAAGTGGGTTCTTGCCTCCTCGTCCTTTCCAGTTTTTCTTCAACCTATTGAGATTAATGGACAATTGTGGTCAGACGGTGGGATCAAGAATGTCACACCATTGGGTGAAGCAATCAGGCTTGGTGCTGACGAGATAGATGTCATCATGTGTACGAACACTGCTGAAAGAACTCAATGGGACTCTCAAAAGAAACGCGCCATTCCTGATCAGGTAATCAGGGCAATCGATTTGATGTCAGATCAAATCGTGAACAATGACATTGAATTGTGCGGATTGAAAAATGATCTTGCTGTCATTGATGACAGGTTTCGAAAGGTCAAAGTTAGGGTCGTGATGCCTGATAACATCTTGACAAAGGATCCCTTGAACTTTGATCCCGTCAGAATCAAGGAAATGATTGATATCGGATATCTCGCAGCCGATAAATTCGTGGTGTATGATTGAAGTAACACGCCGTCGGTTGTTGTGGGATTCCATACTTAACGTCTAAGACGATGCCAATTTTCGCCCAGACGATATCTCCTACGCCGTACGGCTTTTTTGATTCTGACACTGACTTCCAACAGGAGGCAGATGGGTTTGTCACGTTTGTAAAGAGAAAATTGGGTGACGACATCCTTTCGGTCGAATTGACACGTAAGGAAATTTGGTCGTGTTTGGAAGAGTCGTGTTGTGAGTATGCTCGTTTCGTTCATGAGATGAAGATAACGTCGGAACTGGCCAACGTGTTAGGCATGCCCACAGGAAGTGGAACAAGCATGACAAACATGTATCCACATCAGACGTTAGAATTCCTGATGCGTCAGGCAGAACCATATGCATCGTATGCATATGTCGGCGGTTCGTATGACGCTACGTTGGGTTACTTTGATCTTGTCGGAGGAAGACAGGATTACAACATCTACACTGAATTGAAAGATGCTGTATCTGGAAGTTTGATATTCGACAACATGTCTGTGAAAGGTGCCATCAGAATCATCGAAGTGTTCCATGCTGAACCCCTCGCAGCACAGCACTTTCTCTTGAATGCGTCAAACATGACGAATTTTTTGGCAACGAATTTCAACTATGAGTCATATGTCAACAGCACGATCTTTTATGTCCTGCCTGTGTTTGAGGACGTGCTAAGACGTAGCATGCTTGAAACTGCATTCAGGGTCAGACGTTCGAATTACAGTTACGATGTGATTGGAAGCAACCTTCGAATTTATCCTATCCCGACGACAGACATTCAGATGGGAAGGTTATACGTGAAAGTTCAAGCCGGCGCGCAAAATCCCATCGATCCGACGGCACTTCCCCAAGACGACACGATGTACGGTGTGTCAGGTCCCCAGAATGTCCCGTTGGGAAACATTCCTTTCTCGTCGATCACGCAACCGGGTCGTCAATGGATCAGGCAATACGCATTAGCATTGTGCAGAGAACTCTTGGGTATAAACAGGTCAAAATTCCAATCAATTCCCATCCCAAATGCTGAACTTGTGCTCAACGGCGAAACACTGATGACACAAGGCCGTGAAGATAAGGAAAAGTTGGCGACGCAGCTGAAAGAGTTTCTAAGCGGCCTGACGAATGCAAAGCTCATGGAACAGCAAGCGAACCTTGCCGAGAACATGATGAAGCAGTTAAAGTTTGTGCCTATGCCTCTCGGAAAAGCGATAACCATAGGTTGACATCAATGAAAAAACTTCTCGTTGAAATCATCAGAAATCTTATCCTTGAGTACACACCTCAGGAGGGTGTGACTTTATATCATCGATCTTTTCATAAATTCAAAGTCGGTGACGTAATCAAGCCGAAAGTTGATCCGTCGACCGGAAAACCTCATCGTAGTGACAGAAATGTAGAGAAGGCACTTGAAATTTACAGATCAAAGAAACATCCAGAACTTCCTTCGAGGTTCAACTGTGTATATCTTTCGTATCTTCCAAGGTCGAGATTTTTGAGTAAAGGTAACCTGTACGCCGTCAAACTCGGACCAGGTCCGACACTAACGACAGATTCAATGATCATTGATGAGTTAGCTAATCGTTACAGGAGTGTATACGATTATAATTCAAGTAAATTTCTCGAACCATACGTGTATGACGACGATGATCTGATCGTGAAGTACTGGGAAGGTGTAAACCCAACTCGTGATAACCTTCATAACCTGGAGGTCTTGGCATCATCAGCAACAGTGATTGAAGTCATCGATGACAAAAACATGCACCCAGGTGATGTGATCGAGTTAGGTCGTGATGCAGAACAAATTCAATTTATGATAGACGTATACATCACTAATGGTGCTAAACACACGTATGCTAGTGATGGAGGAACCATGGTTCCATTATCGACAATAGAAAAAAAGATCAACGCGTTTGATTTTCATAACGTCAAGTTCATGAAAGCTCCGGACTCTGATTATCAGTATGGGAATTTTGTAGTTACATTTAATCGCGGCACAAAACTAAAAGTGGTGTCAACGAGATTGAAACCTGAACCAACAGGCAAACTAAATCCTAATGCATACATACGCATGCGTTTTGCGTTGTTAGATGATCCGGATGTTAGTTTCGAGTTAACAGGTTCAGAATCACTCAAACTGTTACGTTCTGTACATAAGAGTGTAACGAAGGTGATCAAACAATGAGTCGTCTTTACATCACGCCTCGCGAGCTAAATTTCATCTCTGACATTACAAAAGAGTTGATCAAGGACGTCATTGGTCAGAAGATCTACTATTATGCGATCTCTGAAGTGAAGACGAACGTACATGCTGTTTACAACGAATCGATGCAAAAGGTTTTTGACAATCCCATTGCGATCGACGCAATCGTCGACGCAAACTTTCAGACTGACACAAAGATCACACAATTTGGTGTAGACGCAAATTACAAGATCGAGGTGTTCATGCAACATCGCGACCTGGTCGACAAGGGAATCAACATCTCGATCGGCGACATTTTCTCATTCAGCGATATCTTTTACGAGATCACTGAGCGAATGTTCATGAGAAACATATACGGTCTTCCGGAGCACAAGGGCGGCATAAAAATCATCGGAACTCGTGCACGTGAAGGTTTGTTCGACACGCTCGTTGTCGGTCCGACTGACATCTCACGACCAGAACTTGATGCAGTTCAGACACAATTCGTTCAACAACGTGGACAAACGACGAACAAAGAGGGTCTGACGGGAGACAAGCGAGATCTTCAAGAAAATGGAGTGCTTGATCCACCGTTGTCAGGTCCCAAAGAAGTTTCACAACAAGGCGAACCTCTTCGTATAGGGTCTTCGTTCTACGATGAGTGAGGATAACTAGAGATGCCAACAAGGTTCAATATCAAGAGCGTACCGAAGTTCGGCGTCTTCGGAATCAAATCGGGGTACGAGTCAGGTCCAACACCTGATCTTAGCATCCCGTCGTGTAACATGGAAGACATCGACGAGGCGATGTTCTCATTGTTTTCATCGGAGATTCCGTTCCAGGCGTTGGACCCGGCGACGCAGACGATGAAGGAAGTCAATGTCGTGTTCGCTTCAGGTGAAAAGTGGGCCATGGTAAAAAAGACCATGGCCACACGTGACAGGAGCAAGTCTCTCAAACTTCCTCTAATCGCACTAGGCAGGTCTGGTATTAGACAGGCATATGACGGCGATATCACAGGCCGAGGAATGAACCAACACACAGGTGAAATTGTCATCAAAAGACGGCTGGATAAATCTGACAGAAATTACCAGGCATTGATCAACCGTCTTTTATTGAAGCATCAACAGAACTTGGCCGTGAGCCCTGAAGAGGCCGATGCGAGCCAATTGTCAACCGTCCGGACGATAGGTGACATGTCAGATGATCCTGAAATTCAAGCGGGTGCATATCTCAAGTCTGACCTGACGAATAACGTGTTTGAGACGATCGTCGTTCCAACGCCCCAATTTTACACTGCGACATATGAAATCATCATATGGACTCAGTACATGCAACACATAAATGACATAGCTAGTACACTTTTGTCATCGATGTTGCCTCAAGTGAAGGGTTGGAGGATTGACACAAAGAAAGGGTATTGGTTCATTGCCAGGGTGGCAGATGATCAATTTAATTCTGAGACCAATTTTGATGACATGTCATCAGAAGAACGAATGATAAAACTAACGTTCACTGTTGATGTACAGGCGGCGCTCTTCGCCGGCGCTCATCCCGGTGCTCCCGTTCCCGTCAAAAGATATGTGTCTTCTCCTGACATTCAATTCACCCTTTCACCAGAATCATCTCCGGAGTCAACAGAGACTAGCTTGATGGGTGATCCTTTTCTTGGATCTGACGATCCAACATTACCATTGACTGATGGTCAGAACAAACGTCCTGATCAACGTGATACAGGAAGGACGAGATTGTATCAAGCAGGTGACACGCAAGATGCTCACGATCCTGCGTTGTCTGGGTTTCCACGAGGAAGAAATCCCGCGAGGTACAAGACAGTAACGTACGTTGATTCAGTTGGAAAGAAAGTTAAGCGTCGTATACGTGTTGCAACCATCAACAGCCATACTGGTGAGACGTCGTATGCCCCTGGGACCGATCTCGATAACATGTCAATCGTTGTTGTTGATGATTGATAGTCGACCAGCTTTCGATCCTGCGTCGAATACTTATTGCTGCGAATCCCCACTGCATAGAGGAGAGCTGTAATGGCCGAGCAGACATTTAGGTCACCTAATTTTTACGAACGCGAAATTGATCTTTCAGCACCTAGGCCCGTAGGGCCAGTAGGAACGCCCGCCGGCGTCATCGGCACAGCTAATCGGGGACCTGCGTTCGTTCCCGTGACAGTAGGAAATTTTGACGAATTTGTATCGTTCTTTGGCAATGTTGATCCGAAATTGTTTGGACCATATGCAGTGAACGAATTCCTGAAACACAGAACCGCCCTTACATACATGCGCGTTCTGGGTGCTGGCGCAAATGAGACCTCGGCACATATTTCTACGACCGCAGCTACCGGTCGAGTAAACGGCGCAGGATTCTATCTAAATGGAAGTACGTCTGCAGCCATATTTGGTCGTCACAATGGCATCGTACAATTTTTGGCAGCACGACATACGCTTCAAGCAAATGAAGCATACGGCATGCCGATCTTTGCTGACAACGATTCGTTCAATGGGTCGACTGTAAATCTAGTTCGTGGTCTTATCCTTACTCCATCATCTTCAAGAGTGATGGTATTGGGTGGAAGCGTAACAGGAGTGGGTGCCTTCAACAGCCTAACGTCTGATGCCGCTGCAATCACTTCTGGTGTGTTTAAGATCGCTATTTCCTCATCACAAGGAAATACGTTCTGGAATACTGACGGTAATCCGGGCGTAAAAATTATGACCGCGTCGTTGGATCCTACGTCAGCGAACTATTTCGGAAAGATCCTTAACACTGATCCGGACAAATTTGTTGAAGAACAACATCTTTTGTATGCTGATTTTGCCGTCGACGATGAACTCGCAACGCCAACGTTTGCGGCGATCCTTTCGGGTTCAACGGCAACGAGTGATACATCGGGTGATACATCTCTTGTCATGAGACAGGCATTTGGAGCATACGATACGAGGTTCACTGCACCGAAGACGTCATGGTTTATTTCACAGCCTTTCGGAACAACTGAGTATGACCTCTTCAGGCTCGAAGCGCTCGATGATGGTGAATATGCCAACAACCTTTACAAGATTTCAATCACAAATCTCAAGGCGTCGTTAGACGACTCGAACCCATATGGTACGTTTAGTGTGTATGTCCGTGATTGGAACGACGTCGACACAAACCCGTTGGTTCTAGAGTCATTCCCAAACTGCAGCTTTGATCCTCAGGCTGACAATTATATTGGAAAAGTTATTGGCGATCGTAAGGTCACGTTTAACTTTGATTCAGACGTTGACACTGAGCGTCGTCTCATTGCAACCGGAAAGTATCCAAATCGATCTAAGTTTGTCAGAGTGGTGATCAGCGACGCAGTTGATCGTGGGCTGGTGCCACAACGTACGTTACCATTTGGTTTCCGTGGTGCCCCTGTCCTAAAGACCAACGATTCTTTGAATGACACTGCGCAGACAGATGCCCGCCTCGCCGGTGTACTTGGCGCTAGCGTTGCGTCTGCACTTTCGGGTGCAATCCTTCCTCCTGTACCTTTTAGGTTCAAGGTGACGAAGGGAGAGACGTTGAATACTGCGACGTGGTCAGGTCAACCTGGTTCTACTGAGCTTGCTGTTCCTTCGTATTACTGGGGTGTGAAGTTTGAAAGGAACACTCTTCCTCTCAACCCAAACCTCTCGTCAGAGAAGAACAAACTTCTAGAATCATACACCAAGTTCATGGGAATTGAGAAACTTGACGTTCTCATGACCGGGTCGGGTGCAGACACTTTCAACAACAACAAGTTCACACTAGCCAAGGTAGTTCTTGGAAACAGTGCTTTGGGTCACCTCACATCGTCGATCAACGATCACATGCGTGAGGCAGCATATGTCAGGAATGCAGTGCTTGACTCAACGAATTACACATACAACGATCCAACCCTTGGAACGCGTGTTACACTCGCAACGCTTCTTGCATCTGGTACTGCTGCTGAATTCAATAAATTCTCAACGTACGCTAAGTTTACTAATTTCCTCGCTGGTGGTTGGGATGGTGTAAACATCCTTGACAAAAATGCAAAGAGGATGAACGACAAGTCAACATCGTTTGATGCAGGAGGAAGCGCGGAAGCGAGCTTCACCGCACCGGGAATGTCGATCAATCCGAACGGAACGGGACAATCTAACAGCACGGTCATGTCTTACATGAAAGCAATTGACATGATGACTGACGGTCTGACTGTCAACACGAATATTTTGGCAATTCCAGGAATTCGTGATTCTTTCCTCACTGAGTACGCAATGAAGAAGGTTCGTGATTACGGACTTGCTTTCTATGTCACAGATATTCCATCTTATGACGACAGCGGCAATCGATTGTTTGATGATTCGGCGGCAAGACCAAGTGTTGATATGACAGCTGCTGCAGTCGACCTAAGAGTGATTGACAACGATTATGTTGGAACGTATTGGCCTGATGTCTTTGTCGATGATAAGACAAACAAACGTAGGGTCAAGGTTCCCGCGTCTGTCGCTGCAATGGGAGCGCTAGCGTTCAACGACAGGGTTGCATACCCATGGTTTGCACCCGCAGGTTTCAACCGCGCAGCGTTGGACTTCGTGACGAACGTCGTCGTTCGCCTGAGTGTCACCGACCGTGATCGTCTATACGATTCAAGGATCAATCCGATCGCAACCTTCCCGAGAATGGGATTTGTGATCTACGGTCAAAAGACATTTAAAATCAACAAGTCAGCACTTGACAGAGTGAACGTCAGAAGGTTGATTCTCGAAGTAAAGCGAATCATCATTGACATCGCAATGAAATTGACCTTCGAACAAAATACACCTGACGTCAGAAACAAATTTGTCTCCGATTCAATCCTGCAATTGGGTCTCATCCAGGCTCAAGCGGGTGTCGAGGCATTTCAAGTCGTCATGAACGAGACTAACAACACCAAGGAAGATGAAGACCTGAATCGCCTGAAAGGCAGGATCGTCGTAGTCCCAACAAGGGTGATCGAGTATATTCAAATAGACTTCATCATCACGCAAAGTGGAGTTGCATTTATTTGAGATGCTCCTCGTCTATGCGTAACAGAAGCGAAGTCTATAGTTAGTGACTAGGAGAAATCTAGATGGCACAACAGAAGTTTGGGAGCGCTGGCGTATCTGCAAGAGAGATTGATATCTCTGGACCAGTCACACGTCAGCCCGTTGGCGTACCCGCCGGCGTCATTGGAACGGCACTCAAGGGACCGGCATTCGTGCCGGTCACTGTTGGCAACGTCAGCGATTTCTTCGCAAAGTTTGGTGAGACAGACGGCAAGAAGTTTGGTCCGTTGGCAGTCGTTGAGTGGCTACGTAATGCAGGTTCAGTAACATATCTTCGTGTGCTCGGTGTAGGTGATGGCAAACAGAGGGCGACCTCAGGTACAACTGCCGGTGCTGTGACAAGCGCGGGGTTCACGGTCGGCGAAGAGTTGCCAGGTTCAACCGGTGCTTTGGCCGCGAATACGTACGCAAATGCTGGAGGCGTCTCAGGGAGGACATACTTCCTCGGCGCATTCATGTCTGAATCAGCAGGTTCAACAGTATTCAGTTCAGCAGGATTGCAAGGTCCTGGAAGCGTGACACCCGGCATCACTGGTTCGTTACCTATCATTCGAGGTTTGTTGATGGCACCTTCCGGCGTCATCATCGCGTTGTCTTCGTCTGTCTTCGGTGATAACTCAGCGCCTGGATCAACGTTGGTTGCTTCTCCTGCGACTGCACACGGCAATACGATGGGTGCTGTCAATCTTCTTGAAGGTACTATCGCAAAGTCTGAGTTCGTTCTTCTTTTGAATGGACACAAGGGAACGGATTCACTTTATCCGAATGTCATTACTGCGTCATTCGATATGACAGCACCCAATTACTTCGCGAACGTCTTCAACAAAGATGCGACGAAGATTGAACAGGCAGGTCATTTTCTTTACTCAAATTGGGACATTCACCCGTGCACTGCAGTAGTCACCGGAACAGGCGTTGTTCACCTTTTGAGCGGCGCATCCGCGACAACAGCACCCAAGTCAGGCGCTGAAGTCGCCGCATTCATTGCGACCAGCTCACTCTCTCGTAACGCGGGAAGCACCACAGTTCCAAACTTCGAAGCGTGGACAGACAGGTTTACCAACGCAAAGTCGCCTTGGGTAATCTCTCAGAAATTCGGTGGAAATGCATCTGATCTCTTTAGATTCCATGCACTCGACGCTGGTGAAGGTGTGTCGACAAATTACAAGATCTCCATCGAGAATCTTGCACCTTCGACTGATCCGTCAAACCTGTATGGAACGTTCGATGTTGTTGTACGTGACTGGACAGATCGTGATGGAGCATTGCTTCCTCTCGAACAGTTCAGAGGTCTGACGCTCAATCCTTCGGATGATCGTTACATCTCCAAGGTTATCGGCGACGCGAACGTGTTCTTTGACTTTGACAGGTCAGAATCAGCACAGAAGATTGTTGTCGATGGCAACTATCCATTGCAATCGAACCTCATCAGAGTTGAGATCAACCCAAGCATTGAGAACGACGCAATTGATCCGACTGCACTACCATTCGGATTCCGAGGAATAGAACACCTTGTCACGTCAGGTTCTGCACCTTTTGGTGCGACGGTCACGACGACAAACACTCACATCGGTACGTATTACCTTCAAAGGGCCGTCACTCCTCCTCTCCCGATGAGGTCGAACATAACAAACGGATCCGGTCTCAAGATTCAAGTCAATCCTCTCCTTTATTGGGGAACTCAATTCGAACACGTCAGCAGTCTTTCGACGCCGAACGCTTCGACGTTGAAGAATGCATCTCTCGATGCATTCTCAAA
>Ga0172379_10011915_pt1 | contig 10266 bp, 5 predicted proteins | sample GrowelOW334metaG_FD_119756 | JGI IMG/M metagenome (GOLD analysis project Ga0172379, IMG submission 119756) | Groundwater microbial communities from an aquifer near a municipal landfill in Southern Ontario, Canada - Groundwater well OW334 metaG | ecosystem: Environmental > Aquatic > Deep...
ACACAAAATCAAAACATGCATCGTTCCGGGGCGGACATATTTTAAAAAAAAGAACCCCACCTCTCGGCAGGGCTCTTTATACTATAAGCTTATTCCTCTTCTTTCTTCACCTTCTTCGTCTTCTTCTCTTTCTTTTCTTCTTTCTCCTTTTTCTCCTCTTTAACTTCTTCGACTTCCTTCACTTCTTTCACCTTCTCCTCCTTCTTCTCAAGATTCAAGGTCAACCCAATTCTATGCTCATCAAGATTTACATCTATAATTCTTGCCTTAACCTTCTGTCCTGATGTCAAATTGGCCGCAGAAAGTTCGCCTTCGGTTGGTATTTCGGAAACATGGATAAGACCATTGATTTCATCGCTAAGCTTGATGAATGCGCCGAATTGAGCGACACGAGTAATTTCACCGTCAACAATTTTGCCGACCTTGAATTTCTGTGCGGCATCAATCCATGGATCAGGAGTAAGTCTCTTCATGCTGAGAGAAATCTTGTCATTCTCAATACCGATAACAAGAACTTCGATTTCATCACCAACTCTGCCGTAATCCGCAGGATCGCTGACGTGACCCCATGCGATTTCGGAGATATGTACAAGACCTTCAAGACCATCGAACGCGACGAAAATACCGAATTTAACGACGCCGCTGATTCTGCCCTTAACCTTCTGCCCTGCCTTAAGTTTCTTCATTGCTGTATCTCTTTGTGCAGATTGAGCAGCCTTCTCGGACAAGATCAATTTGCCATTATCTTTATCTAAACCGATAACTTTACAGTCAAATAATTGACCGACAAGCTTGTTTAGTTTCTGTAAAATCATACTGCTATCGGCTCCGTTAACACGAGGATAGTGGAGAGGTGCAAGTTGTGAAACGGGGATAAATCCTTTGATACCGTCGATTTCAAGAAGAAGACCACCTTTATTGGCCTCATTCGGTCTGACTTCGATAATATTGTTGTTTTCATAAGCATCTGCGAATCTCTGCCAGCTCTTTTCTTGGCTTGCTCTTCTAAGAGACAAGACTGCGTAGCCTTCCTCGTTTTCGACTTCAAGAACAGAAGCCGAAATCACATCTCCAAGCTTGAGATTTTTGATTGTATCAAGACTGTCTTTGACTTCTTTACCTGTAATCAAACCGGTAATAACACCGCCGATATCGATAAGGATACGGCTCTTGGAAAGGCTGATTACATTCCCTTCAATAAGTTTTCCCGGGATAGGGAAAATCATCGGTGGAGAGTCCTCAAGCAACTCCTCCATTGAAATAACAGGATCGTTTGCCATAAGCATCTGCGCGCAATAGAGAATTAAGGTTAAAAGCTTCTGTTAACCTATGCTCTATCGCGAAATTATTTCATAAGTTAAAAAAGCAGAGAAAGTATAGGTTAAACAGATGCAGAAGTCAAAAACAAAACAATGAGTCGTCAAGACCTTCAGATGGGACGAATCTGTTAAATATGATATAATTCAAAGAATATATTTTGCATAACTTAGAACGACCAAGATGTTGAGATGCATAAATGTTATAAAAAAAGAAATTTTTGGCAATCGTTATGTCTTTAAATGTGCGGAAACTCCAAGAGAAGGAGGAAATGCTGAAATAAGCCCAATGCGGTCAGAGCTTACATGTTTAAAAGAAGAGATTATGTTAGAAAATGCCGCTATAGAGTTTGCAAAAAAAACTTTAACTGAAAGGCAATTCAAAGGTTCTCAATCTGTAGATCAATATGCCAGGCAAACAGTCGAAAGCATCAAACAGTCGGGTATGGAACTTACTGGCAATAATATAAGGTTTATTATTAGTCTTGCCGAAAGAGGATCTGAATTCGGTACGATTAATAGAAACGGTCGTTTTTTCTTGGATCAAGTACAGCAGAAACATCGTAAAACCATTAGTGCCTTAAGAGCGGTTTTGTTTTTAAATCCTACCTTGTCGGAAACTGTAAGTAGATATGAAGAAGAGTTGAAAAATTGTAATAATGAGAAAGAAGTATATGAACTGGTACAGAAATTATCCCATGATGAAGACCTCGCCGGACAAATCCCTGATTCGGTAATGAGTATCTTGGAAAAAATGTGTGGCGCTCGCTGTGGAAGCGGAGAGTCGGCTGAACAAATACTTCAGTCGTTACAAAACAGACCATTAAGGATTGGGAAATATCAGGTTAATGTAGATAGGGTAGTTGAAAATGCAAAGAAAGATATAGGATCAATATTGCGTAATCCATTGTGGAGTAGCTTAATAAAAGGAGGATCTATCGATAGAGACTTATTGGTTAGATCCTTGTTTGATCATGAAGATTCTGACCCATCATTGTTGCCACAAAAAACAGCAGAAGCCTTTGTAATAAAATATTATATACTTCCGGTTATGCAGACCAATGATTTTGATCGGGAATATGCTCTTGCTGATTTTGAGGCTGGTCAATTCACTTGTCGGAATACAGCGATACAATCGGCATTAAATGAAGAATTGGGTATATCACTTGTCCTTGATGGTGACTTGAGCTTTTACGATAGAAATGGACAGCCGAGAGTTGACAAGGATTCCGCAACGATGACTGCACTGAGAAGATTTGGAGTAGAAGGTGTAGAGGATTTTGTAAAATGTGGAAAAAAAGCCGGAATCGAAAATACGCAAATTTGGCAGGAATTAATAGTTGAGAAATCACGCCCGACAAGGGTTGTACCAAGTTTTATTCATTAAAACTACATGCTGAATATAATTTATAAAAAATATAACGGATATCATCTCACCGAAAACAGGTTTGTTTTTGAGGATATGGGAGGAGATATTGTGGATTTGTCCACTTCCCAATCTGACGAAGCTGAACAAGTAAAAAAATCTCAGGAATTCATAGATCAATACTTGTCGGATAATGAAATATCTCAGGATAGTTTCCTAGGTGCGTTAAAAATACTCGGTTCGTCGTCTGATGATCCGCAAGACTTTGCACCACCGAAGGGTGGGATCGAATTGGATAATTACATGAGAAATGTCGGATTATTGATAAAGAGCGATGCGGTCAACGAATATGTAAAGTTAAGGGCAGTACTTAAGGATAAGACAACAAGGAGTTGGGAATGGCGGTGGTTAACATCAACAGGTTCTCGAGAAACGGTGTCTTCTATTGTCACATTGAAGCAAGATGGAGTTTTTGAGCTGTTTTTAGAATTTGCAGAAAACAATATTGCTCAAAGTGATCGCGATAAATATTTGCCCAGTTCTAATGAGATTAATGCTCTTAAAGAAATCAAAAATAAAGGATTAAGGGATGCTGTATTTGAAGTAAATGCTAAATATGGATTAGCTTATATAAATACATTTTCCGTATCTTTTATCGAATGGTATTCGCTACTAAACGATGAGAAAAAAACAGATTTTCATACTGCATTTCAAGAAATTTCAACGGTGTATCAAGATTTTGCTAAAAATGGCGAAATTCAATACGAAGATTATATGAAACTTTTCGAGGATCATGGACTCGCAGGGATAAGGCAATTATTGAAATATAAGAGGGAAGGTGTAATGGAAATTAAATTTGGTTACGCATGTGCAAACGACAATCTGTTCTTGGATATGGGTCAAAATCAAAGAGATGAGGTTGTTGTTGTTTATAAGGCGATTAAGGAAAATCTAGAAATCGAATTCAGTTTAGGTGGTTGTATATACCTTATGAAAGAATTCCCAAATATAACTGATAGAGCAAAAATCATAGAGCGGTTGAAGAAATTACAAACCGTTTCGCCAAATGCTGAAGGAGGAGGGATAAGAGAAGAAAATATTACTCTGTCAAAAGAAAACTATCTCAAATTCATACTGGATTATCCGGACGAATCATGGGAAGGATTCGTGTCTTTCTTGAGTCAAAAGATGTCGACAATAAAAGGATTTGAATTTATCCTTTTCCGCATTCAAGAGCTTAATGATATTTTCACTAGCAACCTTTTTGAAACTATTGTTTATTTAAGGGATAATATCGATTTCAGGGAAGTGGATTATGGAGATATTATTGATTACGATTCAGTAAATATATTGAAAAAAATTAAAGATCTTCCTGACGAAAACAAGACAATCCTAATAGGACTTATGGAAAAAACAGGAAGTTGGTTTTACGAGCAGGGGAAAATAGAGTTACTTATATCCATTTGTGTGAAGAAAGAAAGCGAAATAAGAAATTTCAATTCATTAATTGATTTAGCGGGAGAGGATAAGGACAATTTGATGTTTACGCTTAGTTTTTCTGAATTGCTAGACTCTCCGAATTTCCAAAAGGTAATCGATCGTTTAATTAAAAATAAAAGCGGCACAAATTTGAATCTCAAGATTAGGGTCGCGATTTATTTAATAAAGGCAGGATTCGAGTTGAAAGATGTAAATGATTCGATAGATCAAGCAGAGAATTTGAAAATCGGTGATGAGAGTCCCGAAAACATAAAACTGTTTTTCAAGGTGATGAAGAAGGAAGATCTTCTGGTTTTTAAATTTGAGAATGTTGCAGAATACAACAATCTATTAGGATTTCTTGGTTATAATATGCTGAAAATACCAGGAGATACGCCAGAAAAGATGGGGGTATTATTAAGTGTGGTAGATATGAGCTCTGTTAGAAATGATATTGAGGAATCCGGTTATTTATATGTGATTAACAGATTGGAGTCGATGCCATATTCATGTTCGGATATGGCAAAAGCTTTATACAACCAGATCGATGTTCCTTGGGATATAGTCAATAAATTCAAAAATAATAAAAGGATTTCGTTGGGGATCGAAGATTTGAAGGATTTTGCCGGTTTAATGACTTTTTTAGACCTCTCGGGATATGGATTCGAATATTCCGAAAAATGCCAAGACATCTTATTGAATCTTTTCCCGGGTAGCCAAATTCAAGATTTTGACAAGAAAGGAAATGGGAATTTGAATAAACAAGAGGTCATCGACGCAATAACAGAAAGAATCGATTTTACATTTTCGGCAAAAGATGTGAAATCTCTTGAGCAACTTCATTTTCTGTCTGCAATTTGCAAAGTATCGGAAGAAAAAGAAAACACGGAAAATGGGAATGGAATAGAGAGAGGCCCATTTAGAAATATAAATTTCGAGGAGATAGATTATGATAAAATATTCGAATTAGAATATTCGGTAAACGGACTTTCTAGATCTTTTTCTCCATATGCACTTGAGACAATAAGAGTTATTATTGGGAGCAAAGTTGGTTTCGGAGTTGCCTCGAATTTTATAGTTAAGTTAGGACAAAAATTTATAAAAGATAATCCTGTCTCTTACGATAACTTGTATCCACTTGCTCTAAAAGCGAACGAATTTGCAAGCGTGTCAAAAGGCAATGTAGGCATGAAAGGGGTGTCGGATGCTGCTGCAGTTTATAAATTGATTGGAAATTTCACTTTAAACAACATCGCACAGTTTCTTATCGATGAGGTCGATAGATCCCCAAGAAATATTACAAAAGTTATACGAACCCTTGGTAATCTTGATGTGGATTATGATGAGGTGGAGGCGATTTTTCTTGAGAGAAACATACCGCTTGATTACGGTATGACCAATTTCGCAAAAGGTATTATGAATCTGAGAGAAGGTAATTTTAAATATCTTTTCAGTGCAGTATTCAGGAAATTTAGAGCGAAAATATCAAAAGATGTAGATAGATCGGGACCGGCGAGTAAATTGGACATCGAATTAACGGAGTCGAATTGGAGTGGCGGAAAAGGAGTCCAAGTTCGTGATATCTCGGTCGAAGGACGAGAAGAAGCAAGATTGATAGAGGTAGATCTATCCGAAGCAAGAACACAATTGATAATCGGACGCGGAGATAAACTTAAATTTGCTCCAGGAGAGGTATATTATCCATCTAAAGATAATGTGTCCTTCTATGGTTCACTTGCTTTCACGACACAACAAGGTGAGTTAACAGAATTAGCTGCTTATAACGGAGAAATGATAAGTTATCTCGTAAGCGCTGATGGTAAAGATGCTCTTGTAATAGTCAATGGCAATGGTGAAATGATTATTTTGGATAAAAGGAATTTGATGCTTAACGATATCGAAAAAATTGCCGGAGCAAAAATCTCAAGTCCGAATAGAAAACTTGATATAGTGCGAAATTTTGAAGATTATCAAGCGTTTGTTGGTCTTGTAAAAAGTGGCAGGTTAAGCATGACATCTTCAATGATGTTGGTTGCTAATGGTAAGCCGGAATATACAACAGATGAAGGGGATAGAGCTCAAAGAAGAATGCTTATACAATTTAACGATGGGAGATTTGGTATTTTGAATTCATCAAGAGGTGTTGCAACTAATGAAATGATAGATCTTGCATACTCCTTACCGGATGTTAAATATGCGGTTTATATGGATACTGGTAGGTATAACAGCTCTTATTATTATGAAAGCGGGGGAGTCCATCAGCTCGGTGATTTAAAAGAAAATGAACTTGTTTCAAACATAATTTCGTTTTCTTCAAGACAAGAAAGATTGTCGAGTGCAGAAGTACATAGACCGGAAATAATCGGACGCGATCAATGGGGCGCAGCTGCACCTAAAGAAGGTGCGGTTTTCACGGAATATAGAGAACCTCTTGATGATGTTTTGGATTACATAGTGGTTCATCATTCAAGTATAGGTTCACAACCGGGACCTCAAGAAATACAACGCATCCACATGGAAACAAATGGATGGGATGATATCGGATACCATTTTGTTATAGATAAAGACGGTAATATTTACGAGGGAAGACCTATAACATTGATGGGAGCTCATGCCGGTATGTCGGAAGAAGCGAATAATATGTCGGAATCCGGTAGTGTTGATGTCGATACTGCTAGGCGTTCAGATCCGGATTATGGAGCTATCGGTATTGTCGTTGATGGTGATTTCAATAATGGTGGAGGATTTAATCCTAAACAGAGAGAAGCCCTTTTGCGGTTAACGGCTTATCTTAAACAGGAGTACTGCATCCCATCCAGCCATATATTCGGACATGATGAAGTTAAAACAAGAATAGTTGAAGCAAAAGGATTAACTCTCTCAAGTGGTGAAACAACTTGCCCTGGGATATACGGGTCGGCAGATTTAGCTGTCATGAAAGACAGGCTCCCTCCAGATTCGGAGAAAGCAAAGACAAAAGAATAGCCATCAGCTTACAGGCAACAGCTCCCAGATTTAAAAATCTTTCTTCTGTCTCTCTTAACTATGTCACTCTGTTACTTCTCCTACTTCCCCAACTTCTTCTCTGCTGTCTGTGTCTTGTGTCTTGCTCCTTGTTGGCTTCCCAGCTTCACACTCTTTTCCCCATCCTTCAACACCTTAACCGTCGATCCATCCTTGAATTTACCTTCGAGAATCCCTTGAGACAGAGAGTCTTCGATAAGGTCTTGAATTTTTCTTCTGACGGGACGAGCACCGTAGGCCGGGTCGTAACTCAACTTAGCCAAGTTATCGAGTCCACCAGGAGTAAGATCAATCTTAAGATTGCGCTCATTTAGTCTGTTTTGAAGTTCGGCAACCTGCAACTTAACGATATCCTTAATGTTAGCATGAGTAAGCGGATCGAAAACAACAACCTTGTCGACGCGATTTAAGAATTCAGGTTTGAAATGATCCTTAAGTTCATCGAGAACCTGCTGTTTCTTCTCTTTAAAAGCTTCTTCGGCCATCTTAAGTTCATCAGATCCCAAGCTGAAACCTATCGGACCGGCACTTTCCGTCAACTTGGCTGCGCCGATATTGGAAGTCATGACAATAATAGTGTTTTTGAAATTCACTTTGCGCCCTTTGCTATCTGTCAAAACACCATCTTCAAGTATTTGTAAAAGAAGATTGAAAACATCCGTATGCGCCTTTTCAATTTCATCAAACAAAATAACGCTATAAGGTTTGGTTCTGACAGCTTCGGTCAACTGTCCACCTTCTTCATAACCGATATAACCAGCAGTTGCACCAACAAGGCGAGAAGTATTGTGTCGTTCCATAAACTCACTCATATCTATCTTAATGAGCGCGTTCTCATCATTATAAACTTCCGAAGCTAAAGCCTTAACCAATTCCGTTTTACCCACACCTGTAGGACCCAAGAAAATAAACGAACCGATCGGTCTTTTCGGGCTTGCGATACCCGTTCGAGATCTTCTGATTGCCGTTGCGACAGCCTTAACAGCCTCTTGCTGTCCGACGATTCTTTTATGTAAAGAATCTTCAAGTTTCATAAGTCTGTCCAAATCGCTTTTTACGAGCTTTGTTGCAGGAACACCGGTCATATTTGCAATCACATGCGCAATTTCATCCGCACCGATTTGTCCTCGAAGGGATTTCGGTACTTTTACTTGTTTTGCAGTCTCCATTTTTTTGATTACATCTATCTCGCCGGCACGCAATTCAGCGGCCTTTTCGTAATCCTGACGAGAAACGCACTCTTCTTTTTCCTTAATGATTTTGTCGAGAGCTTTTTGTAAATCTTTCAACTCGGAGCTGTCAGTTTTTGCCTTCATGCCCTTAAGAGAAGCGGCCTCGTCCACAAGATCGATAGCCTTATCCGGTAAAAATCTGTTCGTGACATATCTTTTTGAAAGAGTTACCGCGGACTCAAGCGCCTCATCGGTAATAACCAAATTGTGATGTTCTTCAAAGGAAGGTCTGATTCCTTTGAGAATAGCCAAACACTCTTCCTCGCTTGGTTCTTCAACCGTAATAGGTTGGAATCTTCTTTCAAGAGCCGGATCTTTTTCAACATTTTTTCTATATTCGCTTATCGTTGTTGCGCCAATCATTTGCAGCTTGCCTTTCGAAAGGGCAGGTTTAAGGATATTTGCTGCATCAAGACTGCCTTCGGCTGCGCCTGCTCCGATAACCGTATGCAACTCGTCAACAAACAAAATTACATTATCGACAGATTGCGCCTCGTCGATAATCTGCTTCAATCTCTCCTCGAATTCACCTCTGTACTTGGTACCTGCAACAACAGAAGACATATGTAAGGATAAAATTCTTTTATCCAGCATATTTTGAGGTACATCTTCTTGAACAATAGCTTGTGCTAATCCCTCAACGACTGCAGTCTTACCTACACCAGGTTCGCCTATTACGACAGGATTATTCTTTGTTTTTCTCTGTAAAATACTGATAGCTCTTTCAATCTCTTTTTCCCGTCCGACAATCGGATCGAGTTTCTTCTCTCTATACTGTTGAACAAGATCCGTGCAGAAGTAATCGAGGGCCGGAGTCTTGCTTGACCCCTTTTTCTTTTTATAAGGGGCCTCTTTTTGCTGACCTGCCATTACATTTTGCAGTCCACCCAAAATCATCTCGAGAGGATTTGTTCCCATGGCTTGTCCCATCGCGCCCATAGCTCCGCTTCCTTGCTTGATAGTTTCAAAAGCGTGCATAAGCTCGTTCTTGATATCTTCGGGGTTGATTTTCATGTTTTCCAATATAACAGTTGCGGCAGTATTCTGTTGAGAAACAAGGGAGTAGAGGAGATGTTCGGTACCGATGAACATATGTCCAAACTCGTGAGCATATTTAACAGAATCTTCTATGATTTTTTTTGCAAAACCGCTCAAAGCGGCGCCCCCAACCTGACCTGCAACGCTTTTTACGGGAGATTTGGTCCTGCCGACAGTCTTCAAAACCAAATTTACATTCTCAAGAGAAACGCCAAAATTCATAAGTACGGCGGCTCCGAGAGAATTGGTTTGGCTTAAAATACCTATTAATATATGTTCGGTTCCCGTGTAGTCGCTCTTCATATCGCGAGCAACCTCTTGGGCTACGATAAGCGCTTGCTTGGCTTCTTTCGTGAATTTCTCGAATTTGTTTGGTTCGTTCATATTTTTATTTATTTGTTAGTAAATCCTGTAAATTATACCAGTTTTTCGTCGCTTGGGCATGTAAATGTCTTTGCACAAACCTGCGAAAAGGCGTCTGGTTTAAAGAAGGTCATGGCTGGCACTCGAAAGTATAGAGTGCTAAAGGCGAATTCACAATGTAATTCGGCCTTACCGAACTTGCATAAAAGCAAGGTTTGTGTTATGATAAAAAATCATTAAATACCTTATGAACAGCATAAGAAGAATAGAATCAAAAGATACAGAAGTTTCGGCCAGCCATGTCGAATTGGATGACGAAAGCTTTCAATTCGAAATGGAAATGCGACAAATAGCAATCAGGGCATTAACGGAACTCTTTCCGAGAAACTAATATGAGTCCTTTCTATCCCGTCATCAATCGACATATTTCCGTTGCAAATCTTTTGCG
>Ga0172379_10011916_pt1 | contig 10266 bp, 12 predicted proteins | sample GrowelOW334metaG_FD_119756 | JGI IMG/M metagenome (GOLD analysis project Ga0172379, IMG submission 119756) | Groundwater microbial communities from an aquifer near a municipal landfill in Southern Ontario, Canada - Groundwater well OW334 metaG | ecosystem: Environmental > Aquatic > Deep...
AATCCAGCGTCGCTACGCTCCGATCAGGGGTGGCGGAATGGCCGGAATCCCCTGGCGCTTTGCACCGGAACAGGGTGGCGACTTCCTCCGGAATCGAGTGGCGGAATCAGCGGAATACACAATCATGGCCCGCGCCATTGCTATCTGCTGATCAACATAGGAATCAGCCTGACCCTGGGCTTTCCTCTTGGCCTGATAATCTTCCAGGTCAACTGGTTTTAGCTGATTTACAATGGTATTCCCCAAAACCTGATTGAAACTGTTCAGGTTTATTGTCAGGATAGGATACCGCGCCAATGCTTTCACGCTTTCAAGTTTGAGATACCACTTGGTCAATTCGCTGAATGTCATCTTTGCTTCGGGTTTGATGTCCAGGATTCTGTTTTCTACTTTCAAGGCCCTCGTTTTACCTTCCGCTGCCTTAGTCTTCGTCAAATCATATCCATCACCTTCGATTTTGCGTACTTGCTTCCCGCCGGGTAATCTGTAATTGATCCAAAAGCGGACCCGATTTGACTTTTTGGCCTTAACAAGGTCCTCGCCACAAGCACAAAGTCGGTTCCGTAAGCTTTGTTTCTTATGACAGATAGGACATTCCGCTAAAACTGCCATACTATCCATCCTCCTTTCGCATTATTTTCATTATTCTTCTCCTTTCATATCCGTATACTGCAAAACCATTTCAACAAAACCTTAGCCATTTTTTCCCCTATTATCCCCCCTTTCCAGTCGATCAATGTAGTTTCCACTTGTCCCAACTATTTCCCCGAAAACTTTTCGGAAATAAATAAAACTTCTGATGTAAATTCCTGATGCCTTCCGCGATGCTCATTTTTTCTATGAGTCATCAATTACTGACCCTGAATTAATATGTCAAGAAATTGCTCGGAGAGTCCGTTGACCAAGCGTTGACCAAGTGTTGACCATCCGTTGACCAAGCATGTTTAAAGTATTGTTATTTAACATTAAAAACGTAGCGCATTACAATATCTATGTAGTGGGCAGACTATCAATGAACCGGTCAAGCTCTTTTTTATCGAATAAAACCCTTTTTCCGATACGCCGAGGCTGTACTGGAAAAGGTTTCCCCGCTTTTGCACCTATTCGGTTGCGTAATGTTTTGACCGCAATCCCTAAATAAGCTGCCGTTTGATGCACACTCAATAGCCTTGGTTCAATGTTGTTTTGTCGCATATTAGAATTACTCCGTAAGTTATCTTTTCACGAGCCGATCTCTATTTCAGCCTGTTTTGATAAGCCATAATCTGTTTCTCGGCAATAGTCCCGGCCTGAACCCTCCCGTTCAATGTAGAATTCCCGCTTAATTTTGAAATCATCGGCCTTGTCGTGACTATGGCCAAATTCGTGCTTTAGCTCGTGACAGTTGCTTGTCTTTGCCTCTCTTTCGCATTGTCCATGGACAGCCTTCGGATTGTAAAGGATTTGCTGTTCTGTCTTAATCATCTCCGGGGTGCTGTAAACTTTTTCCGACAAACCACTCTTGAAATCTTTCTGAGCAATCTGCTGAATGTGCCCTGTCTCGCGTGCCTCACTGAAGGCTCCAGAGATATCCGTTTCTCGGCAATTTCCTATAAATAAGGACATGGCATGAGTGAGCACGTCTTTGTCCCGGAATGTGCTTTCATAAGTCTGCAGGTCTCTGACTGCTGCCTTGACGCATTCCTGAGCGGTCATAGGCGCTTTGCCAGTCTCTTGCGCCTGTTGCCGGTCGAAGGCGGCTTCCACACTCTTAACTAGTTGGTCTTTACTTATGTACAGGTTATTATTGATTTGCTGACTCCATGATTTGCTGAGCTGATCCGGAGTAATATTTTTGTCTTTGGCAGCACGGGTTTCAAGAGTCGCCATTTTTCGGAGCTCGGCTTCGCAGGCTTTGGGATATGTTTCACGAAGGGCGTTAACGGCCTTGTCAATCTGGCTGCTCCGCTTTGAGAATTGGTCGATTACTTTTTGATCCACACCCCCGATCTCATAGAGGCCTTTTCCCCTGGCTTCGATGGCAAAGCCATTCCGTGCGAGGGAATATGCCATCTCGGAGTGATACATGGAGGTAAGGTATTTTTGGTCTTTAAAGATCATCTCGTTGGAAAGAGCCCGTATTTGCCCATCCGGACACTTTATCATGTTGGAAATGATGACATGCGTATGCGATTGCGGGTCATTTTTGCGGCTCAGACTGTGACCGAAAGCAGCAATTATGCCTCTGCCGGGCGCCTGGCGCATTGTCGTCACTCCATTCACGGTCTGGCGATAATATATGTAATTTTGATCGATGTGACTGATGGCCTTTTCGAGGGCTGCTTGTCGTGCATTCTGGATGACATCGGCCTTGTAGTGAAGAACATGTTCGCAGATAGATACTGATTTGGGATCATCGAATGTGAAATCCACACCGGCGCGATGTTCCGTCCTCTTGGAGTTGGAGTGAGTAAGTTGCACCAATTGGCAGCCGTCAAGGTTTTTTCCCCCAACGATGCACTCAAAGTCTTTTGCCATCACCCTGTCCCCTTCTTTTAGCCGAAGTTCTGCCAAGCCACCGCCATACCACTTGGCGTTTTTACCATTTCCCTCCGGATTTAGGATCGGGTCTTTTTCTATGTAATAATTTTTCGCGCTGGAGCCGCTAATTGCCACTGGTCCCATTCTAAAACTCGTGAGATATTTTATTTGTGGGCAACCCATCATTGTATTCGCGAAGAGCCGCCGAAAAGGCAGACAAACGCATATCGTTGCGAATCAAAAAATATTGATGGCAAGCAAAGTATTTGATAAAAGGTATATAAGTTCTCGCATAAGAGTAATTTGCCAGTTTGACGATGGCTTCAAGGTCACGCAGGGACTGCAGATCCGAAGGAAGCAAGAGCTTTTTTGTCCTGATATTCTTTGAAAAGCTGAGGCCATCCCGGAGATTGGCTGGACCCATGGACTGTGTTTCATTTGCGGACCGGATTTCTGTTTCGCCGATCATATCAGATAAGTATGTTGCAGTATCAGGTTCGGCTACAGAGAGTATAACTTTAGTGGCGCACCCATTGATGATTGCGGCGCGGAGTTCGCGGCCATACAGTTTTTCTATTTGCCCGATCTCTTGAGTCCCGAGCCAAACTGATGCACCCTTACTCCGCGCACGTGTGAGCAATTCGATGATCGAATTCATTGGATTTAGCGAGCCAAACTCGTCAAGAAAGATGTAAATTCGACGGTTATGATCGTCTGGCATTGACAAAATTTCGTGAGCAGCAACATCAATGAGTAATGTCAAAATTGGCTTCAAAATATCCTTAGATTTACTGTGATTTACCACGTACAGAGTTCCTGGGGTCGGATCGTGCAGCCATGCTCTTACAGAAAAATCGCCATCCTGACGCGCCATCAATTCCAAAATTGCGACATCTTTCAGCAAATTAGCCATAATTCCCTGCGTTTGCTTCGACGTGGCTTCTGATATCATTTGCAATCCGATTTTGCCTTCAGGGATTGTCCTCAAAATTGTTCCAATATTTGCTGCCCCACTCTGCAATGTGTCCCATATTTGTTTGTTTTTTATTTTTTGGCCCCGTGAGGACCGCAATACATAATAAAGGACACTCCGCAAGACTTCGCGGGCAGCATCCTCCCAGAATGGATCACGAGAAACGCTGTCTGGAAAAAAGCTATGACATATTACCTGATCAATATCTAGGGTATCCATAGCATCATTCATTAGAGACCACGCAACCGATCGACTGTCCGTGGGATTGAAGATTATGTCCCTGTCAGGATCATAATTAGACGGCAGATAATCACCTTTGTTATCATAACATATGATTTTTGCTCCCTGCGCCTGCAAATGCGTTAAGGCCCGTTTCATTACTTGCGTTTTCCCGCTACCTGTGCGGCCAACCACAAAAAAATGCTTAGTTTCGTCTGCAACTGGAATCGTGAGCTCGCCCAATGGAATTGCAGTGTCTATTTTGCGCAACTTTTTTTCAATTTTAGATACTGGGATGAGTTGTGATCCGGAGATGTACTCATCGGATTGCTGCTTCGCTGAACGCTTTCCGAAGTACCAGAGGATAAACGCATAAAAAGGAATACCGACAAGGATCGGCGCAGCTGCGTAGAAAAGTCTATTCGCCCAGAATATTTTTTTTACTAAAACCAGCACGTCATATACATTGGCAAACTTCCACAATAGGAGGGACAAGATTAGATGATCAGCCAGAATAATCAGATCATCGCCATGACGATAATATACAATACTGCTTGCGATTAGCAAACAGACGGCGAGATCTATTATAATGATATACATATGCATCTTCAGCGCCATGCGCACGTTATTAAACCACGTTTCGAAACCTTTAAATGTGTTGTTCTCGTTCATAGTTTCTTTTCCATCCTCTGATCACAAACTGATTTTGCCTGTGGATTGATATTCGTCGTGCTTTTTATCATATTTTCGCCACGCTTCCTCATACTTGTCCATCGGCATCAGGTGTTTCGAAAGTTCATTCTGTAATATTAAAATATTAAATATCATTCGAAATTCGCGGTCTGATGCTTCTCTGTGGGCAGCAAATTCTTTCCGCAAAATCGAGAAAGATGTTGATAAATCTGATACAGATTTTGCCAGTGAATCACTCTCGCATTCGCCATAAGAAAATGCTGCGGCAGAGACTATTTCAGCGATGATCTCGGAAATAGACTTTTTTTCTTTTGATGCTTTTGCTGCGATTAATTTTTTTACAGGCTCCGTTAGCCTCGTCGTGCATCTATTTGCCATTGCATCTCCTCCATCTGCCTGGAATTATTAATCGTATTACCATGTAAGACCTGGAACTTGCATCAAGCCTGCATCAGTATATCTTCCAATAAAATCAATGCAATAATGAGCATAATGATGATATCCTGATGCAGGACAATCGGGAAACGTTGCGTAGGGTGTAGATGAATTCCAGAAATAGATTTTTTCATGGCTGCTGAAGCTTCTCTTGTACCCATCGACCACCGATATTACCTTTTCAGACGTTGTGCAGTTCAACGGAAAAAAAAGGTTAAGACATCACTAATTCCTGTGATAATAATCAATGGCAGTAAAATGTAAGCGATCACCCACGCATATGTGTAAAATCGCGCATAAGCGATGATGTCCGCAGGGTCGCCATTTTTCATGGCTTCAGATGAAGTGAGTCCCATTGATATCTGCAATATTTTTTCAATCATTTTTTTCTCCCTCCTGGTGTTTTTTGCTTTAATGGTTTTTTCTGCAACTTCTTTGTTTTTCAATTGTTCTGTCGGTTCACCCATCTTTGTCTCCTTTCATGTTATGCATAATTATAAATCCCAATAACATAATTTACGTCTTTGTCAAGTTTATTCTAATGCATATTATGATGCTTATTTTTAATATAGCAGACACATATAAGGACTGCAACATGAACAATAAAAAATATTGACTTTTTAGGAAATCATATTATGATTAATAAAATTTCAAATATGGTGCCTGAACTATGATAAAATTAAATCAAATATTCAGAGAAGTTCGAAGAGCCCAGGGAATCAAGCAAATTACAATAGCTGGCATCTTAGGATTGGATCAGTCAGCTATCAGTAAATTTGAGGATGGATACCCGTCGCTGTCGAGCGAAAAAGTATATGAGATAGCCGATCTACTGCAAATCAGCAGAGATTTTGTGGATGGCACAACGGACCGCATATTTATTCGAGGTGCATTCATTAGAGCAAAGATTAATAATTATATAGGATTATGGCCTGTTGATACGAGCCTGTCTATCACACATACATCATTATTTATCAGCGCAAGACACGAATATAATGTTATATTGGTTGATCGGAAAAAAGTAATTGCGATTGCATCGATGGATGATACTCATAAAACACTGATTCTTTCCGAAATGAAATTCACGTTATCAATAAACAGAGCTTGGAATTATCTGAATGGGCTATCGGACATTGGTAATAAATCAACATCACTAGAAATACCTTTAAAAATAAGGGTTGTCCAAACAGGTAAAGACACATTGCAAAAAATTAAGTCAGATTCGATATCTCGAGAAGAATTACAGGCTTTAATTGAATGGGCATTTAACGAAGATGTGATTCATGAGCGCGAAAAGATTATTTTGAAATTGTTCTACAGTGGAGCAAGCCTTACTGATACACATTCCTTCTGGAAGTCAATATTATAATAATTATTTAATAAAGGGGGGGGTATCCATTTAACGCAAGTGCCCCCTATATGTTGTGATTTCTCTCAACGATTTGTCGGTATGGTAAGCTCCTTTATGAAAAAGGCGGACTCAACCTTGACAACCTCACCGAGGAGGCCATGGTTAATGTTGAAGAGGATTATCAGGTATGCGTCCGAATGCTGGTGCGTGCTGGTGGTGTCGGTTTTGAGAACAAACCAAAACGAGGAAGAAAGGTGAGCCCCTGATTTTCACTAAATCATCACTTTTCAGCAAATGCTGAAAATGATATAATCAGTGAAAATATCACTTGACAGCTGATAATTTTCACCATAAGCTGCATTTTCAGCAAATGCTGAAAGGTCGCTTGGCAATGAAAGTAAATGAGATAAATATGCTGGATAAGGTTGAAGACAGCTTAAGAGCTTGCCTGCAGCGTATCCCTTTTCTGGAAATAGAGTCCCTTAAAAGAGAACTCAAGGTCGGAGACACCTGTATTGATATCACCGCCACCGTGCGAGTAGCAAAGCAACGGCAGCGTATGGCGATTGAAGTAAAGAACAATGGTCAGCCCCGCCTTGCCCGCACAGCAGCCTACCAGCTCGCCCGTTTGGGGGAGAGTGACCCCGGTGTGTATGGTGTGTTTGCCGCGCCATATATCTCACCCCAGACAGCCGAAATATGTGTTCAGGAGAAGATTGGGTATCTGGATCTTGCCGGAAACTGCCGACTCACTTTTGGCCAGGTCTATATCGAACAGGGAGGCAACCCAAATCCTTTTGCTGAAAAGCGGGATTTGCGTTCACTCTATTCTCCAAAGGCGGCCCGAGTCTTACGTGTGCTCCTGACTGATCCTAAAAAGCCATGGAGGGTCCAGGCATTGGCAGAAGAGGCGAACGTCAGCCTGGGCCAGGTTTCCAATGTCAAAAGCCTCCTGGAAGACCGCGAGTGGCTTAAAAGTTCCGATGCCGGGTTGCTGCTCAAGGATCCGGAAAGCCTTCTATCTGAGTGGTCTGGAAACTCCAACTACCGGAAAAATATACTCAGAAGCTACTATACGTTAAGCAGTATTGCCGAGATAGAGGCTGACCTGGCTAATGCCTGTGACGGGGAAGGAATAGCGTATGCCCTAACTGGCTTTTCCGGTGCCGCTCGTTATGCCCCATCCGTTCGCTACCAGCGGGCCATGGCATATGTGTCACGTGATGTGGAAAGTATTGCGAAGAGTCTTTCGCTGAAAGAAGTGACCAGCGGCGCCAATGTCACTTTCTTTATCCCCTATGACGAAGGCGTCTTGTACGGCACACGACAAATCGACGGTATTTGTATCGCATCACCGGTTCAGGTTTACCTCGATCTGCTTGGAGTGAAGGGCCGAGGTGCGGAAGCGGCAAATTCAATATTGGAAGAGGTGATCAAGCGCTCATGGTAACACGGAGAGATTATACGGCTGACGCAGTGGAAGCGGCAAAATCGGTACTGATCGAACTGACGCACCTTCTCGGTGAGTACCGGGACAATATCGTGCTCATTGGCGGCTGGGTTCCGGAACTTCTAATCCCCCAAAAACCGCGCCCCCATGTAGGAAGCATGGATATCGATCTTGCCCTGAACCATTTAAAAATCCAGGAAGAAGGTTACAAACTGATCGAGGAATTGCTCACCTTCCGTGGTTATTATCAGGAGGCAGAAAAGCAACCCTTCATCTTCTTCCGCGATGTGCCGCTCGGTGGTTCGGTTATAAAAGTGCAAGTTGATCTTCTATCCGGCGAATATGAGGGCACCGGCAAGAAGCACCGCACCCAGGTGGTCCAGGGAATAAAGGCGCGCAAGGCACGCGGCTGTGATTTGGCCTTTGAAATGGTCAGCGAAGTATCCGTAGAGGGCGAAATCCCGGGCGGGGGGTTGGACCGCGTGACCATAAGAGTCGCTTCCATTGTCCCGTTCCTTGTCATGAAGGGTATGGCACTGGACGATCGGCTCAAGGAGAAAGACGCCTGGGATATTTACTACTGCCTTCTGGCCTATCCTGGCGGGATCGACGCCCTTGCGGAGGAATTCCGGCCCCACCTGTCCCATGGTTTGGTTCAGGAAGGACTTGCAAAGATTGCCAAGCACTTTTCCTCCCTCAAATCACTCGGGCCAAAGTTCGTTGCTGATTTTGAAGAAGCCTATGATCAGGAAGATGTGGAGCGAATCACTCGGGATGCCTTCGAGCGGATAAATGCCTTCTTAAATAGACTGGGGATTGCATGAACAATAAACTTAAAGAAATATTCCGGGGCAAGGTCGTTAACAAGGCCCATACGATAAATACCGGTGTGGACGAGTTCCCCGCTACGTCTTGGAGTGTGCACTTAGCCTCATCAAGGAATTGATCCCGAAGATCGGCTGGACCAATGCCGTGGCCGGGAACTACGTGGTCATCGATCACGGGAACGTTGAGTTCAGTGCTTATTGCCATCTTCAGGAAGGGTCTATCCGCGTGAAAACCGGAGACAAGGTGAATCAGGGTATGGCGATCGCCAAGGTTGGAAACAAGGGAAATTCCGGTGTGCCCAATCTCCATTTTCAACTGATGGATTCCCAGAATTTCTTCATTGCCAACGGCCTTCCCGTGATGTTTGAGAATGTGCCGGCGCAAGTTATGATTGCTGAATTCCCTGTCAAGGCCAACACCCTGAGCTTCAGTGACAGTATCTTCTCTGCGGTGCCAATAATCATTAAAATGATCTTGGGCTAGAGTCATGAGCGCATGAGAGGGTCAGACGGTGACAAGGAGCAGAAAAAGTAACATACACCCAGATCCCGCACAATAGGGGGTGATTGCATTGATCGGCCTGCTAAAGCCATTTGACCGTGAATAATAGCAGGATGTTGTGGCGCAGTTTCTTTTCACTTACATCTTGATGGTTTTGATTTTTACCGTTACAGAACGCAACGGCTCCAGTAGAGTAGAGAGCTGGCGTAGTGGCTGATTGCTCTATCTCCAGCTCCCCCTCGTCAAACCGGACGTTCGGTTTTCCCGAATACGGCTTTCCGATTATCTTCATCCGGGGGCTTTTACACTTTGAGTCCAAGGAGCCTTGGTTGGAACTTCGTATAGACCCAAGGAGTCAAAATAGTATCTGTACGGATACCTCTTACACCCAAAACTACGGTAGTGGTGTTTCCGACGCAGATATATTCTCATCCTATAGACCAAGTATCCCTTCAAAGCAGACATGGTTTTTGTGCAATTGCCAAATCGAAAGTAGCCCACCCATCCTCTCGCGACTTCATTGACTCTCCGGATCACAACCTCCGTCGGTGTCGCACTGTACCGCTCGGTCGTCAATTGCTTGATTTCCGATCGTATATGTTTCAGTGCCTTCTTGGACGGCTCTGTGTGGGGATATATTTTCCCGGTTTTCTTTCCTCGTTTCATGCCAATGCTGAATCCAAGAAAGTCAAAGCTCTCTTGACGAGCATCCACAATACGAGTCTTTTCCTCATTTAAGGTGAGGCCAAGATCGTCGAGAACCCGTTTTATCCCCGTCAGTATCCGGTCAGTGTTGCCTCTGCATAAAACGACACTATCATCGGCGTATCTCACTAATCTTGCCCCCAGTCTCTCCTGTACTTTCTTGACCGCCCATAGCGTATCAAGCACGTTCAGATAGATATTGGCGAGCAACGGAGATATTACCCCACCCTGCGGCGTTCCCTTGTCATTACCTTTGTATTCTTTCTTTCCGTCCTCACGTTCCTCCACAATCGGCGCTTTGAGCCACATCTTGATAAGTTTCAGTATCTGCTTATCAACGATGCGTTTGGCTACCAACTGCATCAGTCTGTCATGAGGTATGGTGTCGAAATACTTGGAAATGTCGGCGTCGATTACATCTGTCTTGCCTTTAAGGAGATGATTTCTCACATCTTCCACCGCCTGATGGGCACTCCGTTTCGGTCTGAATCCGTAAGAGTTTTCCTGAAAGTCGGCTTCGAAGATAGGCTCGATTACTATCTTCACTGCCATCTGCACTACTCTGTCCTTGATTACCGGTATTCCCAGCGG
>Ga0172379_10011917_pt1 | contig 10266 bp, 11 predicted proteins | sample GrowelOW334metaG_FD_119756 | JGI IMG/M metagenome (GOLD analysis project Ga0172379, IMG submission 119756) | Groundwater microbial communities from an aquifer near a municipal landfill in Southern Ontario, Canada - Groundwater well OW334 metaG | ecosystem: Environmental > Aquatic > Deep...
GGATAAAAGTTTATTTAAAAGATCATGCTTCCACCTTGTCGACTTGGTCTGAAACCGGCGGCATCTATTCTATTGCTAATATTCCTCCGGGAACGTATGAGGCGAGGACGGATGCCACTGCCGTTTATCAAGTATCGTCAAAAGAAGTTACTATTGCCAGCGGTGAAACGTTTCCCTGGGATTTTGTGCTTCAATTGCAACCTGGCGTAAGTACCACCGGCACCACGCTGCCTCCTTTTTAATCCCCCTGGCAATAAAGTTGCTGTATAACTCCGCAGAGGTGAAAAATGAAAAGGTTGTTTCTCTGTGCGGGGTTTTTATTTTTGGTTTTTCTGCTTTCTGCCTGCCAGCCAAAAAAAGACGCCCCCGAGACCACGGTAGAAGTTCCCCTTCCCGTTGCGCCCAGCCGGGAAGCGGTTTTTACCTATAATAACCAAGCAGGAAATTATCCTGCAAGAATCGTTCTGACGCTGCCGGGCGCGCCGGTGTTGGTCGGGTCCGTTTATCTTAAGCTTGCAGGGATCGCAGCTGGAGACCACTGCTTGGCTTTGGTCAGCGCCGGCGGGAAAGAGCTGGTATTGACGGAAGGGTCACGCTGGGAAAACTATCAAGTGGTGGCAATAGAAGACAATAGAATTATTTTAATGCAAAACAAGGAGGAAGAAGAATGAAAGTAAAAGAAATGCGCTGGGTTTTTGTAATAGTTTTTGTTTTGGTTTTGACGCTGGTTGTTGGTGCGGAAGAGCGGCTGCGCCAGGTTGATTTCGAAGATGCGGAAGTGATGGGGGTGGTACAGACGCTGGCGCACAGCGCGGGGTTTGACGTGATCTTGTCTGGTGACCAGGGGTCTGCGCAAAGCAAAAAAACCACCATCCATTTGAAAGATGTCACGGCCGAGGAAGCGATCGGGGCCATTTTGCGGACGAGCGGGTTTTGTTACGAAAAACAAGGTAAAGTTTTTATGGTTTCAGCCCTGTCGCAAGATTTATTGCAGACGGGATATAAGCCTGAAATGGAAACTTTTACATTGAAATACCTGGCGGCGGGTAAAGCGGTGGAAATTTTATCGAAGCTAATGCCCGCAGCGCTTTTCCAGGCGGGCAGCCGGGCCAATTCGCTGCTGGTGCGCGGCAGACGATCAGAAATTGAAGAAGCCCGAGCGTTGATTGCCTCTATCGATAAACTTGCGCCGCAGATTTTGATCGAGAGCCAGGTCATGGAGCTGGCGCAGAGCGATTCCATGCACTTGGGGTTATCTTACGGCAGCGGGGCCTATAAATTTATTACAGATAAGATCACAAAGAAAACAACACCGGCGGATAATCTGGTAACGACCTTGAACGCATTAGCGGCAGATGGTCGTGCCAAGGTGGTGGCTAATCCCCGCATTGCCACCTTGGATAACCAGGAAGCGCTGATTAATATCGGTGACCGGATCCCTTACGCTGTCCCGGTGACGAGCGGCGGTATCACTACGCAGTGGACGGTTGAGTATATCGATGCCGGAGTGAAATTAAAAATTATTCCTCAATTAGGGGCAGAAGGTTATATCACGACGTTGATCCAGCCCGAAATTTCCGCCATTTCGGAATGGCGCACGACGCCCGCGGGGGACTTTCCGGTCATTTCCACCCGTAACGCGGCGGCGACAGTGCGGGTAAAAGACGGAGAAACGATTATTATTGGCGGATTACTTTCTGATACGGACCGAGTCAACATTTCTCGTGTTCCGATTTTAGGCTATATCCCACTGGTAGGATTATTATTCCAGGATCGAAGCGTTGAAAAAACAAAGACAGAAATCGTTTTCTTGATTACGCCGCATGTTATTTAAGCGGTACGAGTTTAATCTTCCCCAAGGCGCCCATTTGGTCGCCTTTGATAATCAAAACTCCATCCAGGCCGCGGATTTTTTTTGCCACGTTTAACCCTTGTTCAATATCAGATACTTCTTTGACGGCGTTTCCCACGACGGTGGCGGCGGCATCGGCCAGGGAAGCATTGCTAGCAATGATAATCACCGCGTCGGCCTTGCCGAAGCTGAAAGACGGGCCCACCGTGCCGGATGAACAGCAGACCGAAAAAGGCCTCGCGCGCGGCTCAATCTCTAACCCGACCTTTTCTGAAAAAGGGGAACTGCCGGCAAAGATCCCAACCGTCCGCGTTTGGTTGATTTTCATGAAAATATCCCCGCCATTTTCGACAATAATTTCACCTGTAAAGGGTAAAAGGTCGCGACCCACAAATTCGGCTACCGCCCCGGCCACCGCGGCCATGGGACCGACGCCGACTTTGCGGGTGGCAGAGCACATATCTTTAATAATGGGAGGAGCTTTGAGCGATGGGCGCAGGGGAGCAAAACTTGTGGCGAATTGCGGGTTTAGAGCAATTTGTTTTTCAATGTCAGTGCGATATTTAATGGTTGCTTCCAGGGCTTTTTCATATAAATTACTTTCAGCGAGGATTAACAGGTCGGTTTCCTTCTCGATGATCTCAAACTTTACCAGGTTTTCCGCTTTTACATAGTTGCGGTATGTCCGCTCTTCATAGCTCATGTTATAATTGCCTTATGCTGTATGGGATTATAGCAGATGTGCACGGGAATTTGGAGGCGCTGGAGAGTGCTTTAGAGAAGCTGGCCAGTGCGGATAAAATTTTGTGTTTAGGGGATGTGGTGGGGTATGGTCCGAACCCGAACGAGTGTATCCAAAAACTGCGGGACGTAGGCGCGGTTTGTATTGCAGGGAATCACGATCGGGCGGCGACGGGCGATTTGGATACGCAATGGTTCAATGAATATGCCAAAAAAGCGATTGATTGGACGGGAGCACAGCTGACAGAGGAGAATAAACACTATTTAAAAGGTTTGCCGCTGACACTAGAATTTGAAGATTTTCAGGTCGTGCACGGAAGCTTGCGCCAACCGCTCGAGGAATATATTTTAAACCTTGCCGATGCCCTGCCGACCTTTGCTCTCATGACCCGGCCGGTTTGTTTTATCGGGCATTCACACCAGCCGTTTTGCCTGGCAAAAAATAAAGACGGGAATTATGGCGGCAGAATTTTAGCGGATGGGGATGAGTTTTTGGTCGATGATTATGAACAGGCGATTATTAATGTGGGGGGGGTGGGACAGCCGCGGGATGGGGATCCGCGCGCTTGTTTTGGGATTTATAACTCAAACAATAAATTGTTTTCTTTGAGCCGGTCTATCTACGATATTTCTGCGGTACAGAAAAAAATGAAAGCCGCTAATTTACCGCAAAAACTAATTGATCGCTTGGCACGGGGAAACTAACTACAGGATTCCTTTGGTTGACGGCACGCCTTTTTTCCGCGGGTTGATTTTGCAGGCACGGGAGAGTGCGACGCCAAAAGCCTTGAAGATTGCCTCTATTTTATGATGGGTGTTTTTCCCCCGGATCAAATCAATGTGGAGTGAAACTCCTGCTTTGTAGACAAACGACTCAAAAAACTCCCGCAACATTTCGGCATCTAAATAGAGCTTGACCTGTTTTTTACCTATTTGGGCATAAATTAGCTCTCGAGGAAATTTGGCCTTAAAGGTAAAGTGCGGGCGGCCGGAAATGTCGATCGCGGTTTTAACCTCGGCCAAGGATTCGTCCATAGGGAGGATGGTGTGGCCATAGCGCTCGATCTTTTTCTTGTCCCCCAGCGCTTCCTTGAAAGCTTCTCCCAATGCCAGTCCGGTATCTTCAATTAAATGATGCAGGTCGACTTCAATATCGCCTTTTGCTTTTATTGTCAGGTCAAACAAACCATGTTTTGCAAAGAGGGTGAGCATGTGGCCCAAGAAGGGGATGGGGTAATCAATTTTACTTTTTCCGGTACCGGTTAGCTTAAGTTCAATCTTAATGTCGGTTTCTTTGGTCGCGCGATGGATTTTTGCTTTGCGTTTCATAATAAGCTCCTTGAATTTACCAAATTATTATAGCATATCTTGCCAGCTATCCAGCGAATGGGTTAGACTATGTACGAGGAAAATTGATTATGAAAAAACTTTTAGCGGGCATGTTATTGCTGTTATGTGTTACGGGCTGTGGACGTGAAGTTCTGGAGTCTACGACTTCCACAACCACGGCGGGCAACTCAACTACCACAACCACGACTGCAGTCCCTTCCGGGGTCTTGGGCCCTGCGAATTTAACTTACCTGGGAGCTTTTCGTTTGCCATCTTCCGTGGCTTACCCCGGCAGTGGTTGGGCGTGGGGCGGTACCGGAATGGCATATTATGCGAGCGGAGATCCCGGTGGGCCGTCTGACGGTTACCTCGGGTCACTTTATGGTATAGGCCATGACCATACCAAGTATGTGGCTGAAATTAGTATTCCGGTTCCGGTCATTTCTGCCAGCAAAGACGCCAGTGCCTTGAATACTGCAACCATGCTGCGAGATTTTACGAATGTCAGAAGCGGAATTAGCGCGTTGGACCCTTTGTTTGTGGATGTTTCGCAAATTTCCCGCACAGATTTGGCTATTTTACCCGCGCTGGGCAGCCAGACAACGCCGAAACTTTATTCTTGTTGGGGCGTGCATTTCCAGTCGGATGCTTCCATGACGCCTTCGCACAGCTGGTGCGACCTGGACTTGACCAACCATCAAGGGGCCTGGTGGGTTGCGGCCAGCAATGAAGCAACCCTGTATACTACCAACGATTATCTTTTTGAGATCCCGGAAAACTTTGCCACCACCTACCTGGGAGGCCGGAGGCTAGCGACCGGCCGTTATCGTGATGGAGGGTGGGGAGGTTTCGGTCCAAACTTATTCGCGATCGCCCCGTGGGCAGCCGGTAATCCACCAGCTAACGGGACGGTTTTGCCGGCTACCACGCTCATTCGTTATGCCAGTAACCATACCGAAGGTTATTTATATGGACAAAGCTACAAGATGAACAACTATCTCCATTCCGATGAATGGTCGGGCGGTGCTTGGTTGACGGCTGGCAGTAAGGCGGCGGTTATCTTTATTGGGACTAAAGGCACGGGGACTGCCGAGGCCTGGTATGGTTTTTCTAATGGGGTAAAATATCCCATCGAAGACCCGCCGGAGATACCGGTCCCAACTTATCCGCCGGCACCTTATGATGACCGTGGCTGGTGGACACCTTCGTTTGAGGCGCAAATGATTTTTTACAATCCATCCGACCTGGCGGCGGTGGCACAGGGGACAAAGCAATCTTATGAAGTCCAACCTTATGCCATATTAAATTTAGATAGTTATTTATATAACATTAATAAAACTGCCGGACTCCCCAGTCCGTTGCAAAAACAGCGCCTCGGTGCCTGTACTTATGACAGTACAAACCAATTGCTTTATATTTTTGAATATCGCGGCGATGCAGAAAATGACCGTCCGCTCGTGCATGTGTTCAGGGTAAGTTCTTAGGGGTTAGCTTTTTTTGTCGATAAAAACTACATTTTCAAGATGTTTGAAATGAGCATCGGACGTAACGATTTTGGCTTTTTTTGCGGCGGCCGTGGCGTAAACAATGGCATCGGCCATGGGAATCTTTAGCTCTAGGCTATAATCCGCAGCGGTCAATGCGATTGATTCGGTCAGCGGGACAATAATTGTTTCTCCGGTTTGAGATGCTGCCAGCAAGGCGTCTTCTTCCCCAAAGTCTTTTTTAATTTTTTTGTAGATTTCGTATAGAACAATGGTCGGAGTAATAATTTCTTTCGGCCTTTTTAGGTATTGGTAGTAAGTACTAGCCAAGGCACTGCCGGAAAAATATTCCAGCCAACCGCAAGAATCGACAAGAATCATCGGTCCGCCTCGTCTCGTACGCCTGTTACTTTCAGGCCTTTTAAGTATCCTTTCATATCTTTGAGGCGATGGGCGGGGATAAGGTTTATCATGCCTTCTTTGGCAATCATAAAAATCTTTTCTCCCTTCACAAGCCCGGCTTCTTCTCTTACATCTTTCGGAATTACCAGTTGATACTTTGATGATAATGTTGCCTCTGTCATGTTATTGTTTCCTCCTTTTTGATGCGAGTTCGTCTTACTATTTAACTATCGATGGGCATATTGTAAGACAGGGCGGGCAGGTTGTCAAGGGTCTTAGGGATTAGCTCGCCAAAGATTGTAATAATAGTTTAGCAACGGTACAAATTCCGTGGTTGCTTTTGCTTCGCCGACTGCGTTCGCATGCGCGTCCCCATCGCCAGTAGCATCTACCGGATAATATTCGGTATCACCACTACCGGCGGCCGTTGTATGTTGCACTCCGCTGCTATAGCGATGATGGTTGTTGGGATCCGTTAACACATTAAAGAAATCAAAAACTGCTACATTGTAATGTCCATAACCAGTTAACCAGTCATTGACCAGCCAATTATTAAAAGCGCGGGCATTGGCGGCATAGGTGGAGGCATGGTAATGGGCGTCGTTGTCATGGCTTGCGTCGTAGGCGAGCAGGGGAGGTGCAGTAACGACAATGAACAGTTTGTCCTGATGATTGTGAAAATAGGTAAGCAGGCTATTATAAATACCTTTAGCATTTGCAACCGTCATGGCTGCATCAGGGGCGGATCCATCATCGTTCCACCCTCTTTCTGCCAGTGCATTGGTTCCGGTGGTGGCGGGATCCGTCGGATTGCCGCGCAAGTTGGAATTAGGATAGCAGGACTTGAACATGATAATTTGGTTCTCTCCGCCCGGATCGGTTGCCAGACGCGAGTAAGTCCTAATAATGTGGTGTTCACCGCTTTCACTATAAAGTGCGGCCGTATGGGTTGAAGCGTAAGTTCCAAGAAACCAAATATACCATTGCCCGATGTCGGTCGTATCGCCAACATTGCCGGCCGAACTGCCCCAGCCATAGTTGGTGTCAGAAACAAAATAGTTGTTATCGCGCAAAGAGATGCCCAAGCCGCCCCAGTCGTCTCCCAGCCAGTTATCGCCGTTAGAGTGATGCATGAAAATCAGTTTTGTTGTTGATGTGGGCTTTGCGGTAGGATCCGTAGGCATGGGCGTGGTGGTGCGGGTGGTAGATGATCCGCTAGTGGTAGTCGTGCCTCCTCCTCCAGTAGTGGTGGTTGTTGAGCTATTGGCAACTGTTGCGCAACCGTTCAAAATTACACTGGCCCCAAAAATAAACGCTAACCCAATAATTTTTAAACGCATTTTTTTATTCTCACTTCAATTCTACACGTCTAACCGAGAAAAGGCAAACAGGGTCAGAATAGCTTTTCCTGCCCGTTGGGTTTATCAGATTTTAATTTGCGGCCAACATGTTTGGCGGCGGCGGGGGTGACCATCCGTCCGCGCGGGGTGCGTTCAATAAAGCCAATTTGCATTAAGTACGGTTCGTAAACGTCTTCAAGCGTTTCAACTTCTTCTGAAATGCCTGCCGCCAGTGTTTCGACGCCTACCGGCCCGCCATTAAAATTATCAATAATGGTTGTTAAGTACCGGCGGTCGGTTTTATCCAGGCCAAAAGCATCCACGCCCATTGAGTCCAGGCATTCCCGGGCAATGTCCGCGGTGATTTTGCCGTTCCCCTTAACCTGCGCGTAGTCGCGGACCCGACGCAAAAAACGGATGGCGATGCGGGGCGTGCCGCGGGAACGTTTCGCGATCTCAACTGCCCCTTCATCTTCGATCGTGATTTCCAGTTTTCCGGCGGCACGAACAGCGATCTGTTTGAGCTCTGCGTGATTGTAAAATTCCAGCCGATTGACAATGCCAAACCGGTCGCGCAAAGGGGCGGAAAGGAGCCCGATCCGGGTAGTTGCGCCAATCAGGGTGAACCTGGGCAGGTCCAGCCGGATGGAACGGGCGCTGGGGCCCTTACCAATAATAATATCCAGCCCAAAATCTTCCATGGCGGGGTAAAGCACTTCTTCCACTACTTTGTTGAGCCGGTGGATCTCGTCAATAAATAAAACATCAAACTTTTTGAGGTTGGTTAAGATGGCGGCAAGGTCTCCCGGACGCTCAATGGCCGGACCGGAGGTGATTTTAATGCTGGCGCTGACTTCGTTGGCGATTAAGTGTGCCAATGTGGTTTTTCCCAGTCCGGGTGGGCCATAAAATAAAAGATGTTCGAGTGCTTCGCCGCGCGAGCGGGCGGCATCGATGTGGATTTTTAGGTTTTTCTTGATTTCTTCCTGGCCGATGAAATTGTCAAAGCGTCGCGGGCGGAGGTTTTCGTCCTGCGGAAGCGCGTCAAAATTATCCTTTTGTTCCGGCATATAACCTCTTGTACTCGAAATAACTGCCCATCACTTTCTGTACATAAAGTCGGGTTTCGCGGATTGGGATGCTTTCAACAAACTCATCAATATCGATCGCGCCTATGTCGCCATTATACCAGTTGTTGACATACCTTTTTATGCGGTTTGGGCCGCCATTGTAACCAGCCAGCGTCAGGTAAAAATTATTGCTGAAGTTTTTCAAAAGCCGCGACAAAAAGAAGCTTCCCATTTCGATATTTAGCGAAGGGTCATAGAGACGGGAGGTGCGGTAGCGGGAAATATCCAGGTCTTTGGCCAACCCTTTGCCGGTTGAAGGCATAATTTGCATCAGGCCCCGCGCGCTGGAGCGGGAAACGGCCTTGGGATTAAAGTGGCTTTCTTCCCGGATAACCGCCATGACAAAATAAGGGTCAACCCCGAAACGGTCCGCTTTTTTAGAGACATGTTTCCAATAGCCTAGTGGATATGCCATTTGCCAGAGCCTTTTCGAGACGGCGCTGGGTTTGCCGGCAATAACGGCGGTTTTTATTTTACGGTCCGCGAAACGCAGCGGAGTACGATATTGCCCGGCCTGTGCCATCACTTCTCCCAGCCGGGCCTGTGCCGAATCTTCTATCATATCGGAGGTGGTGTCTATCAGGTGACGGGCTTCTTCGGCCGCATAGTCCGGGCGGGAAAGCGTGAGGAGCGCCTTGTATTTATCAAGATGACCGCGAAGTTCTTTGCCGCCTTCCGTTTTTAACAGTTCGGTGTTGGTTTCTTCCCATATTTCCATGATGGCGGAAAGTTTTTCGGAGGTGCCGTCATCCAGTTCTGTCAGCGCTTCGGAAAAATCTTCCGCGCTGAAAGGGTCGTAAGCGTAGAAAGAAGAGGCCGTGCCAGCCAGTTTTTCCATAGCACGGTAAGCATAATAGGTGTGGTCAAAACGCTTTGCCAGTTTCTGGTAAATTTCCGTCGCTGCGGTTTGGTTGCCCAGGCGCTCCTGCGCTTTAGCCTCAAAAAAATAACAGCGTGGAGTTTCTTCTCCTGCAGGATAGAGCTGGGCTTGGTGCAGGATTGCTGCCGCGTTGCGGAAATCACCGCTCCAATAATAAATCCTTCCCGTGCGCCAAACGGCGGCGGGCACAGAGGAACTGAAAGGATATTGTTTGATCAAATCAGCATAAGTTTTCAATGCCCCATCAAGATCATCATTTGTTTCCTTATAGTAAGCGATCCAGTAAAGGGCGTCGGCCGCCACACTGGAGTCCTCTGCGGCGCGCTTAAAATCGGAAACGGCGGCTGGTTTGTTCCCTCGCAATTCAAGCTTTCCCAACATGAGCCAGGCCTGGCTGACATATTTACTTTGCGGATATTCCCGTGCCAGCCGGTTAAAAATATTGGTTGCCATGTCGCAATCATCATTTTCAAAATAGGCCATCCCTTTTTTGTACAGAGCTGCAGCGGAAGCCTTAAAAGTGGGTAGTTTTTTTCGGTGCGCTTTTTTTAGCGAACGGATGGCGAGACGTGCTTTTTTACCGAACGGGCTTAAGGGATAAAAAAGATCGGTTTCTTCATAAGCCAGATAAGCTTCGCGCCATTTACCCGCTTTTTCCCATGACAAGCCAGTTAAATAGCGGGCTTCAGCGTCTTCGAGGCGCGTAAAAGTTTGCGCGGCGAGCGCGAATTTTTTCAAGTTAAAATAGCATTTTCCCTGCATCATTTGTGCGCGAGCCGCAAGAACGCAGTCAGGATAGGTCTTTATCAGGAGTGCGTAGGCTGCGGCGGCGGAAGAATAATCGCGATTAGTATAAAAAGTTTCTGCCGCATCAAATTGGGCATAATCTTGCAGCAGGGGATTATTTTCCAAAGAACGGGGACCCTCTGCTTCGCCGGATACAGCTTTGAGAGGGGAAGCGATAAGCAATAGTAATATTGGGATGATCCAAAATCGCATGCGGATAAAAAGATTATAACACTCCCCATGTTATAATACAATTCAATGAAGAAAAAAAAGCTTGATCACCCCTATGCCAGTCGAGGAGGCGTTAAGCTCGAGCGTGCCC
>Ga0172379_10011918_pt1 | contig 10265 bp, 8 predicted proteins | sample GrowelOW334metaG_FD_119756 | JGI IMG/M metagenome (GOLD analysis project Ga0172379, IMG submission 119756) | Groundwater microbial communities from an aquifer near a municipal landfill in Southern Ontario, Canada - Groundwater well OW334 metaG | ecosystem: Environmental > Aquatic > Deep...
TCTAGTGACCCGGCGGTCGCCGACGACTTGGAAGCCTATGTGAAGGCACACTTGCCGCCAGAAGCCTTGACTGAAACCCACCGGACCGTCGATGCGATACGGATCCGCGCCAAGCTAAAAGCGCGTGTATTGCCGCAAGTTGCACCGATTCTTAACGCAGTGAAATAACAAGACGCAGTAAAAAAGGCCGATCGAAGTGTTCATCGGTCGGCCTTTTTATTGGTTGCGATCGTATCGTGACGTCAGCGTTTAGCGCACGCCGCTTTGCACGCGGCGCGGCGCACTAAAGCTCACTTCTGTGCCGATAAAAACGCGATCAAATCCGCCGGGTAAAGCGTGGCGTCGGTTTGCCGCTTGAATTCGTGACCGACAGCAACTCGCCAGTACGGTGCTGGCCCACGTACTTGCTGGCGATCTTCAGCCGCCAAGCCGAGATGACCCTGAAAATCGTTGGGAACGCCGCGATATGCGCCGCCTTCCAAATAAACCCACTCGTTGATGTAGGTATACGCAGTTAAGCCGAGTACTTGCTGGCCGATACCGCCCGCGATCAGCGGATCGCCCAAGGCGCCGGGCGTTAGCTCTGAGCCGGTGTAGGCAAATCCCCAGGCCGGCAAGGTATTCCAGGGGTCTTGCGTTGTCGGACTATTTTTCAGCGAAAGTCCGAATACGGTGTCTTTGCCGTAGATGTCGTAGCTGCGGGTGTAACGCAGATCAACGTTATCCCAGCTGATGCGGCGGTCAATATCAGAGTAAGTGACCTGCGAAAAGCTGCCGATATGATCGGTCAGCTTGCCAGCTAAAAAGACCGAGGCTTCGTTTAAGGCCACATTATTGTTATCGCCGAAATGTTCAGCGGCGCCGCCGGGTTGTGCTGCAGCCGTGTTGGTAAAGTCGGCAATCGCCATAACCGACAGCGGAATGCCACGCTTGCCTTCGGTATAACCACCAATTTTAAATTTTGTGCCGTAGGGCGTGAGCTGAGGATCAAAAGCGCCAATGTAGCAGGCCGTGCAGTCGTTGCCGGTTTGGCGTGCATAGGCCGGCAAGGCTTGCGCGTGACTGGTTGCGGCGAGTAGCGCGAGTGCAGCAGCAACGCGCCCGCAGAGGTGGCGTAAGGACATCAAGTTCTCCGGTTGAGTGATCTAAAGGGGAGTAGCAACAGAGCGGCGTCCTTTCCGCGGCAGCATCGAAATCAGCACCGCATCGCCGCGGCGATAGTGATGCCAGAGCGCAGCCAGCGCATGGCTCGCCGCGAGCGCGAGCAGCGCCCAGGCAAGATCGACATGAATCAGCCCGAGCTGATCGGCGAAATCACGATCGCGCTCGGTTAATGTTGGCAATGGCAAGACGCCGAATAGTTGAACGGCTTGGCCGTGGGCATTGCTCAGCAGCCAGCCCACGAGCGGCAACGCCAACAGCAATAGATACAACGCGGCGTGACCCAGCGCTGAGGCAATGCGCAAGCGCGTTTGCAGGTAATTATTAACCGCGCCAACGCCAAGCGGCCAACGCAACAATAGCCGGATTGCGACCATAATCAGCACCAGCAGTCCACTGTTGCGATGCACGGCCAGCAAAAATGCGCGCGCGGGCTTTTCATCGAATAGCTCGCGGGTGAACACCGCCGTCAAACCTAAAAGAATCAGCAGTAGCGTTACCCAGTGCAGGGCGATGGTGGCAGGGTGGTGGCGGGGCGCTAGGATCGCTTCGGAAGATGCGGAAGTGTCATTCATGTCAGGTGCCAGATTGAGCCCTGATTGAATCGCGTCTACCTTACATCGCCCCTACATTGAAGCATCATTGGTACCGGCATATTCGGGACGGCAGAATTTAGCCGAAAAACGGCAAACATTATAAACGAATTCAATGCTATACGTTAAGGAAAATCATTTGCATATCCTGCTCGTCGAAGACGATGAAATGCTCGGCGAGGTAATGCGCGATGGTGTCTTACAAGATGGCCACCAGGTCGACTGGGTCCGCAGCGTCGCCGACGCCCGGGCAGCGCTACAACGCGTGTCATATGCGTTGATCTTGCTGGATCTGGGCCTCCCTGATGAAGACGGCAGTACGCTGATTAGGGACTTACGCCGGTCCGGCTCAGAAATCCGCATCCTTGTGGTGTCGGCGCGCGATGAGGTCGGCGGGCGCGTTGCCTGCCTACGCTTGGGCGCTGATGATTACATCGTCAAGCCCTTCGACCTCGACGAACTTTGCGCCCGCATCGATGCTTCAACACGCCGCATCTCCGGGCGTGCATCGTCATTGATCGAAATCGATGGCTTGTTGGTCGATACCGCCCGACGCAATGTTAGTCGGGACGGAGAAGACGTCGTGCTATCAGCGAAGGAATACGTATTGCTGATGACGCTAATAAATGGCCGCGGCAAGGTTTTTTCGCGCGAGCAGTTGGAATGCATGGTCTACGGCGAAGGCGTGCTCGTTGAAAGCAATACGATTGAGGTTCATATCCACAATCTGCGCAAAAAGCTCGGCGGCAATTTGATCCGGACAATACGGGGCCACGGCTATGTCATCGGATAGCAACGCTGCCGGCCAACGCTGGTGGCTGGTCGCGCGGCTGTTGCAACGCGTGCTGTCTGTATGTGCGGTGGTCTGGTTTGCGAGCACGCTCTACATCATGTTTTTTGGTTACGCCGAAGGCCAGCGCAACTTGGACCACTCACTTGAGAGTACGGCTGAACTGGTGCTCGCTTACGCTGATCATGAATTGACTGAATCGCATAGTGGCCTGGAGACGGTGATCGTTTCGGAGCGCGTTCACAATGCCGGCTACCTGTTTCAGATGTGGACTAAGGATGGCGTCTTACTGGCGCGCTCGGCGCAACTACCGCCGCTGCCGATGACCAAGACGATGCGTGGTTTTGAGAACGTTCAGATTGACGGCCAAGGTTGGCGTGTTTATGTCGTTTGGAACGATGATGCGAGTGCCTGTTTGCAGCTTGCGCAGCGCGATACGGTTCGCACTGATGTGATCCGGCAAATTGTCTTGTCGTTGATCATTCCGGCGGCGCTCGGCGGGCCATTGCTCGGCGTGCTGATCTGGATCGTCGTCCGTCGGGCGATGGCACCAGTTTCGCAAGCTGCCGCCGAATTGGCGTGCAGAAACCTTAGCGATCTCCGTCCGATTTTGGCCGGGCAACTGCCCGGTGAATTGTCGCCGCTGGTCGTTGCGTTTAATAATTTATTGGAGCGACTCGGCCGAGCGGTAGAAGCGGAACGGCGTTTCACCGCCGATGCCGCGCACGAATTGCGGACACCGCTCGCGGCCATCCGCTTGCAAGCGCAATTGGCCCAGCGAGCAACGGCCCGAGAAGATGCTGCGCGCGCGCTAGAGCGCTTGATCGATGGCGTTGATCGCGCAACGCGACTGATTGAGCAGCTGCTGACGCTAGCCCGCTTTGATCCGGATGGTGCGCTCGAAGCCTATTCCGGCGTCGCGCCACTGCAAGATGTGGTTCTGGACGTGATCATCGAATTAGAACCACAGGCGCGCGAACGGGACATCGAATTGCGCAGCCGCTATCGCGGCCAACTCATCCGCGTTCCGGCGGAGGCGACACGCATATTGGTGCGGAATCTGGTCGAAAATGCCATCCGCTACTCGCCGCAGCAGCGCGTGGTGCAGGTTGCCGCCGCCCTTGAAGGCCAGCACTGGCTCGTCGAAGTGCAGGACGATGGCCCTGGAATTCCTGCCGGGCAACGCGAGCGCGTATTCGAGCGCTTCGTGCGCTTGCAACGCGGTCGAGAAGGCAGCGGCTTGGGGCTGTCGATCGTGCATCGGATCGCGCAATTGCTGAAAGGCACGCTTGATGTCTGCAATGGCCCCGATGGCCGCGGCACTATCATTCGGCTCATCGTGCCGCTACAAAAATGAATGCCGTCCTATTAGCGTTAGCAACTGCCGGTGTAAAAGCGACGCGGGCAAACGCCTTCGTAGCGATCTTCGCCGCCGATTTCAACTTGCGCGCCTTTGATAACGCGCTGGCCGCTGGCGTCGAAGCGCAAATTCATCGTCGCCTTGCGGCCGCAGCGGCACACGGTTTTTAACTCTTCCAGGGAATCCGCGAGTGTTAACAAGGCGCGCGAGCCGGGAAACGCCTCGCCGCGAAAATCGCTGCGCAAACCATACGCGATCACCGGCGCGCCACGGGTGTGCGCAAGCCGGTGCAACTGCACGACTTGAGCATCGCTGAGGAACTGCGCTTCATCGATCAAAATGCACGCCGGCAACGGCCGTTGCTGGTAAAGCTGCTCGAAGTCATCGCCGTCGGCATAAACCTCAGCGTCCCGCGCCACGCCCAGCCGCGACACAATCCGGCCGACGCCAAACCGGCTATCGATCACCGAGGTAAAGAGATCCACGCGTTGATTGCGCTCTTCGTAGTTATGCGCAACCTGCAACAACGCGGTGGATTTCCCCGCGTTCATCGCGGCGTAGCGAAAATAGAGTTTGGCCATCGAAAGTGCAGGGCGCAGAGCGGAAAACCCCCACTTTAATACCTGCCGCATTCGCTGGCATCTTGTGATCTTTAAATGTCGTCGACACGGCCGATTCGAAGTCGGTGCTACGACGAATCAGCTGCTCGCTCGGTAATAAAGCCACGCTGAGCCGCCCAGAGTCCGAGGTCGTGGCGTTCAATGGCAGCCGCCATCAAATCCGCGAAGGCATCCGGGCTGCACGCGAAAGCCGGAATGCCGAGTCCGGCGAGTGCAGCCGCGTGGTGGTGGTCGTAAACCGGCTTGCCCTCGTCCGATAGCGCTAACAGCGCAACCATTTGCGCGCCACTGCGCTGGATCGCGCTGGCGCGCGCCAACATTTGCTCGGCAATGCCGCCTTCGATGAGATCAGAGATCAGCACGACGATCGTGTCTTGCGGCCGCCGGATCAGGCTTTGGCAATAGGCCAGCGCGCCGTTGATGTCGGTGCCGCCGCCGAGCTGCACGCCGAATAGCACGTCGACCGGGTCGTCGAGCTTTTCGCTGAGATCGATGATCGCAGTATCGAATACGACAAGCCGCGTGCTCACCGCTTTCAAGCTTGCAAGCACGGCGCCGAAAATGCTGGCGTAAACCACCGAGTTAGCCATGCTGCCGGATTGGTCGATGCACAGCACGATGTCACGCATCGACGACCGCTTGCGGCCGTAGCCGATCAGCTGCTCCGGAATCACCGTATTCAACGTTGGCTGATAGCGCGACAGGTTGGCGCGCAGCGTGCGGCTCCAATCAATTTCGTGATGGCGCGGCCGATTGTTGCGCGTGGCGCGGTTGAGCGCGCCACGTACTGCTTCGCGCATCGGTGCGCCCAGTTTGCGTTCGAGGTCGTCGCAGACTTTACGCACCACCATTCTGGCTGTTTCCTTGGCTTTTTTGGGCATCACCTGCGACAAACTAATCAAGGTTGCAGCAAGGTTGACGTCCGGCGTCAGCGTCTCCAGTACTTCCGGTTCGAGAATCAGCTTTTTCAGGCCCAGCCGTTCGATCGCGTCTTTTTGCATGACTTCGACAACGCGGTTGGGGAAATATTGGCGGATGTCGCCGAGCCAGCGGGCAACGCGCGGCGCGGAACCGCCGAGACCGCCGGTGCGGGGGTCTGAGTCGGCATCGACGCCGTAGAGCGCGGCGAGTGCCGCGTCCATCGCAATATCTTCCGGTGACAAGCCGCAGCTTGCGGCGCTGTCAGCATCACCGCCGAGCACGAGGCGCCAGCGCCGGGCTTGATCGTCGGCGCTCATTGGCCTAGCCATCCGCGCAGGCCTGCACGGACGCGTGCGAGCCCGCCTGGGTCGTATTCGTCATTGATATTCACGCTGGTTGAGTGACTGCCGGCTTGAAGAATGTCCTGCAACAACAAGCGGCGTTCGGCGGCGGCGAAAGTGCTGAACGCGCGGCGCACCAACGGCAAAGTCGATTGAAAGTCGACGTCGTTCATGCCGGATAGCCAGCTGCCGATAAGATTACGCAGTTCGGCGTGGCCAAGCAGCAAGTGAACGCTTCCGCGTAAGAAGCCTTCGAGCCAAGCGGCGGCATCGACGGGCGCTGAGGCTCGCGATAGCGCCTGCGATAGCCGCTGCGAGGCGGCAGTGTGATTGATCTGGGACGCATCAAGCAATAGGCGCGTCGTACGGCCCGCGATCAGCGGTGGTGTGCTGGCCGCACCGCCTAAGGTCACCAGCGCCGCGAGCCATTCTTCGAGTAGCGCAGCGTCAGCGAGCATACGTAGGCCGTCGTGTGTGCCGTCCAGCGACTGCACCAGCGCCAACGCAGCATCGGCGTTGAGCTGCGCGCAGGCCGAGGGTAGCGCCACGCAGCTACGCGTCAACACGCCGTGCAGCAACGCCTGCAAACCGCTGAGATCAGTGCCGCGAACATCGCCATAGCGCAGTAGCGCGATCAGCGGCGGCATCGCCGCCATCAGCTCAGTGATGTCGCTGGCTACCGCGGCGCGCGCGTCCAATGCCGCGAGCACGTTGGTCAATACATCGTTCAACGCGGCCTTGAGCACGTTGTCTGCGAGCGCCAGCAGTTGCGCGAGCGCCGCCGAGGGTTCGAGTTTCGTCTCAACGCGTGCCCGCGCCGCTAGTGCAATCGTGCCGCCGTAGCGGCCGGCGTCGATCAAACAGAGCGCCGCCTCCGGCGCCCAACATAGCGTCCAGGTTTCCCGAAAGCTGCCTTTTCCGCGGCTTTCGGCAACCGGTGTTGCCCAAGCGAGACCCAGTAGGTGCAGGCGCCAAAAGTGTTGGCTTTTGGCGCGGTCGGCGTCTTGGCGTAGATCCAGCGCCAATACGCGTTCAAGCGCTTCAACTTTCAGCCGAAGGCTGCGGTTCTGCGCCGAAAAATCGCTTTGCAGCGGTGATTGCGGCAGTGTTTCAGGCACCTGCCCCAATACGTCGTAGCGTGGTGATAGGCCGAGTAAACGGGTCTCGGCCAGCTTTAATTTTAAGATTTCGCCGTGGCAGAGCACGGCGAGGCTAGCTTCGCGTAGCTCACGCAGATCAGGCGCCGGTCGCCAGCGCATCGTTGCCAAGGCTTGCGCCAGCCGTACGGACTCAATCACGCTAGCAACTGGTGCATCGATGTCTTCGGCGCGCAGCGCTTGCGCCATCTTCGAAAGCCAGCTCGCTGCGACATCGTCGGGGCTCGCCGCCTCGAATAGGTGGGCGTACCAGCCGGGCGCTTCAACACCTGCGCCATAACCGCTGGCGATTGCGAATTTTGTGTGCGACCACGGCACCCATGTCGCGTCGACTTTGGTTTTAGCTAGGCCTTTCAGCCGCGCGGCGTCGTCCTTAATCGCGTGCGTTTTCAGCGCGTCGGCGGTTAGCACTGGCGCGTGAAACGCGCCACAGATTACGGCGACCTGCGCATGCCCGAATTTCAACGCCGCCCGCAGCGTCTGCCGCATCCAGGCTTCGCGCCGCAGCGTTTCATCATCCAGACGGCCGAGGCCGGCGGCGCGAGCGACCGCCATCGCCTCGGTGATCGCCTCGAACGCCGCGTGTCCGCGTGCTTCGACAACGTGTTCCCACCAGGATTCGCCGTCGGCGTAGCCGGCGGCTTGAGCAAGTGCGTTAATTGGGTCGTCGAAATCTCCAGGCGGCTGCGGGTCGACTGTGGCGTCGGCGGGATCAGCAACGAGTGGCTCGACGCGAACCTGGGCACGAAGCGCAAGGCTGTGGCGCATCGGTAAATCCATGCAATAGACCTTCACGCCGTGCGCCCGCGCCCAGCGCAGGGCCACCCACTCCGGGCTGAACTGCGCAAATGGGTAAAAGCTGGCCTTCTTGGAATCCTCCGTGGCCCAGATCAACGCCGCAACTGGCGGTTGTAGCGCTGGATCGTCTAGCCACGGCAGCAATTCGGCGAGCTCCTCCGGTGCTTCGATCACCAGCGCGTCCGGCGACGCCGCCGCCAGCGCTGTTGCGAGGCTGCGCGCCGAGCCGGGGCCGTGGTGGCGGATGCCGTAAACCGCGTGCATCGGCGCGCTCAAACGCGCTCGCGCGCGGCGCGGTACCAGTCTTTCCAGCCCTCGCGTTCTTTGATCACCGTTTCCAGGTATTCCTTCAGTACCTGCGCGTCTTGCACCGGGTCTTTGACGATGGCGCCGGCCACGCCGGGCGCCAGATCCGCCGCCCGTGCGGTGCCATCACCGAAGTGCGCTGCCATCGCCCAGCCGTGGCTGACCACGGAGATCGCTTCGGCGGTTGATAACGTGCCGCTGCTCTGCTTGAGCTTAGTTTTGCCGTCCAGCGTTACGCCTTCGCGTAGCTCGCGGAAGATTGTGACCACGCGGCGAATCTCGTCGAGCGCGGGCGGCAGCTCTGGTAATTCGAGTGCGTGACCGAGCTGTGCAACCCGCATCTGGACGATACCGACTTCCTCTTCGAGCGTTGCTGGCGATGGCAGCACCACCGTATTGAAACGCCGTTTTAGTGCTAACGAAAGCTCGTTTACGCCTTTATCGCGGTTGTTCGCGGTGGCGATCACGGTGAAGCCTTTTTCGGCGCGGATCGCGATATCGAGTTCCGGCACCGGCAATAGTTTCTCGGAAAGAATCGTGATCAGCGTGTCTTGCACATCGGCCGGGATACGCGTGAGTTCTTCGATGCGCACCAGCTTGCCGTCGCGCATGCCGCGCAGCATCGGGCTGGCGACGATTGCCGCCTCGCTCGGGCCTTTTGCGAGTAATAGCGCGTAGTTCCAGGAGTAGCGCAGTGCCTCTTCCGGCGTGCCAGCGGTACCTTGCACGATTAGGCTAGAGTCGCCGGAAATTGCCGCCGCGAGGTGCTCGGAAACCCAGCTTTTTGCGGTGCCGGGTACGCCGAGCAGCAGCAGCGCGCGATCCGTGGCGAGGGTCGCGATCGCCGTCTCGATCAGGCGACGGCTGCCGACATACTTGGCCGTGATCGTCTTGCCACCGGCGTCGCCGCCCAGCAAGTAAGTGGCAACAGCCTGCGGCGAGAGCTGCCAGCGCGGCGGCCGGGGTAGGGTATCGCTGGCGCGTAGCGCTTCCAACTCTTCCTGGAATTGAATCTCGACGGGCTGTCGCAGCGTGGTCATGTGTTTCTCTTCATTTATGCCGTTGCCGGCGGGTGAAATTGATGCAGTTTGAAGCGCAAGTCGGCAATTTCCATCGCCGCCATGACCGACCGGCTGGCCGCGCCTTCATTCCCGAGCGGATCGAGCAGCGCCAGCGTATCTGCTAGGACGCTGGCATCGGCGCGTTCTGCAAACCGCGGGAGCAGGTCGGCCCAGTGTCCGGGTTGGCCGCGGTGGCTGTCGATTAGTGCCGAGAGCCGCTTCAGCAGCGTGCGTGACCAGCGTGCGTCCAAGCGCGGTAAGGCGTTGAGCCAGAGCCGCAGATCAAATGCAGTGTCGATAATCGGGTTCAGCCAAGGATCAACCTGCGCCGCAGTCGCCGCGGCGACAAGCCCGATGCGCTGCACGCGCGCCTTGTGTATCGGCGAAGAGGCAGTGCAGAGCGCTTCCAGCAATTGCGGCGTCGGCCAGCGCTCGAAGCTCTCGATGCTGCCGGCCCAAAGCGCGGCCGCGTACTCGTGATCGGCAATCAGCTTGATCCACGCCGCAGGTGTGAGCATCAGCTCAGCAAGCAAGGCCTCTAACGGCAGATGGCTCATCACTTCGACCAGCCAATTGGCTTTATCGCCGATGCCTTCGTGCTGGCGCGTGGTTTTTTCGGGCAGACCATCGAGCGCCCAAGCGCGTTCGTACGCCGCTGGCAGGCGCAGATTCAACTTGGCGGCGCGGAGTAATCCGCCGGGGATATGAACAATCCAATCGCGTGCGTAAGTCCGCAGACGCTGAGCAAAGGCGCCGTGCGGCAGCTGTGCCAGTAGCGCCCGCGCCTGTTCGCGCACCCCTTTGCGTTTGTCGACACGGGCCGCTTCTAGCAGCGTTTCGTCGGCCATCGATATTCCGACCGTGATGGCGCCGATCAACTTCTCGCGCACCTCGGGAGGTTCGCTGACCCATACCGTCTGCAGTGCCGTGCGCCCGGCCGCTGCATCGCGATAACGTAGCGCGAGCAGCCATTCATAACGCTCGGCCAAACTGCCGGTCTCCCATAGCGCATCAACTGGCGGCTGTCCGAGTAAGGGCTGCCACTTGGGGTTTTGCGGCAGCAGCCACGCGCCGCGTGCGCCGATGTTGGTCAGCAGCGCAGTCTGCTCGTTGGCTGAGCGGGTCAGTGCGTGCTCAAACCAGCCCGGCAGCAGCAA
>Ga0172379_10011919_pt1 | contig 10264 bp, 2 predicted proteins | sample GrowelOW334metaG_FD_119756 | JGI IMG/M metagenome (GOLD analysis project Ga0172379, IMG submission 119756) | Groundwater microbial communities from an aquifer near a municipal landfill in Southern Ontario, Canada - Groundwater well OW334 metaG | ecosystem: Environmental > Aquatic > Deep...
TCAACCATAACTTACGTGAACATGAAGAATAAAAAAAATATTCTATTGTATGTGGCAATCGCACTGTCTGTTGTATTAATGGATTTGTTTGCGGCCGGAACACCAGCAGGCACGATTATCCAGTCGCGGTCACGGGTCACATTCACGTCACGCAGTTCTGCAATGATCGATACGGTCTATTCTGCATTTGTGAGCATTATTGTCGCACAGAAAGCTGCGATAAATATCACTCCTGTTTCAAACACAATGCTAACGCAAAGCGACAGTACAAGCGCGGATTACCCTGTTACAGTAACAAATTCTGGAAATGGTAGCGACGGTATTCGATTCTCAACACTATCAACAAAAGCTTGGTCCTCACAGATATACAGGGATGCAAATAGTGACGGTGTTTTGCAAAGCGATGAAATATCGGCAGGAACAATAGCGCAGACACCAAACATTGGTTCTGATGGTAGTGTTGCAATTGTTGTTCGCGTAATCATTCCGCGCGATGAATCGTTGAATGGACAAACCGATACGACCACGCTTATTGGGAAATCCGTATTTGATTCAACTACTGTGAATACGGGAAAATATAGTACGACCGTTCGTACTACAGGAATGGATATGTTACATCCTGGATTGTCTGTGAATAATCAGTCCCCAATAGCCGGACAAGAAATTGTTTATTCCATGACAATTACGAATGCAGGTTCTGTGCAAGCAAAAAATATTTCTATTCTCAACGCCATACCATCAGGATGCGCTGTTGTATCCGGATCAACCTCTATTGGAACATTTAATGGAAGCGCCAATCCTATAATATGGACTATTGGCACACTATCACCGTCACAATCGGTAACGATCACGGCAACAATGCGCATTAGTGCAAGTGTTCTCTCTGGTACAGTTATTTCCAATGTTGTTGAAATCCATTATTCTGCCGGTGCAAATTCTTATCTGGTGAATTCCAATACGGTACCGGTAACAGTAAGCGGTGTGCTGGAATTTGGTGTCGAGATTATTCCAGCAATCAATGCCCAAACGAAGGATGCCGCTGATAGTATTTGGTATCGCTATACCATTCGAAATATTGGATCGTTTAAAGACATTTTTGAACTTGCAACAACATCAACACAACATCTAGAATGGATGTTGTATCGCGATAATAATAATAACGGTTTGTGGGATAGATCGGACGTTGCGCTGATCAATTCCAATGACTCTGGGGGAGTTGATAGTGACTCGCTGGCTGTCGGAGACAGTATAAGAATATTTGCTTCGACATCAATCCCGGTTTTTGAGACAGATTTGGAACAAGATACTTTAAAAGTGATTGCTGTTTCGGCAGGGGACCATTCTAAATACGATGAAGGGTCTGCTGTTACCACAGTTCGATCACCGGTTATTCTTCTTGAAAAATCCATGCTGCCTGCTGGGGATCAACCTGCCGGATCAATTCTTACCTATATGATCAAATACTCGAATTTGGGTAGTGTCGCTGTATCGAGTTTTTCCATTGCAGATATCGTTCCGAAACAAACAACGTATGTTCGAAACAGCATCACGGTGAATGGTATAGCAGCCGCCGATGATGGTGGAGTCGTAACGATTGCATCTGACGATAATAATAATACGGTGATTACTGTTTCGATCGGCACACTTGCAGCAACTACAAACGGATCAGTTGAATTCAAAGTAAAAATTAAATGATCCATTTTTTTATGCCCGGTAACGGTAAGTACATATCATTCAAGAAAATTGTCTCACAGCTGAGTCTATTGTGCCTGGCAGCGTTTGCATTACTCTTCCCGCAAACTGCTCCCAATACGATAATCTCCAATCAGGCGAAAGCATCGTATCAGTACAAAGCGCAGCCTGCTGATACAACACGCTCCAATTTCGTATTGTTTACCGTACTCGATGCACCGAATTTTGAAATGGCAATTAGCAATGTGGATACTCTCACGTTCGGCAAAGATACCGTGACAGTCCGTATAGTGTATACGAATGTCGGAAATAAGTTGGCGGACAGCGTCATGATTGAAGGCCTTCTTCCACCAGCAGGGTTAAGATTCGTTCCAGGATCGACCGGCGGGACGATCTCCGGTAATTCTGTCACATGGAGAGTGTTGAATGTCCCTTCAGGCCGTTCAGATTCTGTAAAGGTTAATGTTGTGGTGGATAGTGGTCTTGTGATGAATTCGGAATTACAGCTGCAAGCGAATCTCAGTTGGCAGTCGTCGACAATTTCTGCTTCGAAATCTTTTGTCATTGCAACGTTCCCAAGATTGTCACTGAATATCATCCCGGATCGAACTGTTGTAGGATCCGGCCGATCTCTTACGTACCGGTTGGTCATCAGCAATACGGGCAATACACCGTCGGTAAACACCATTGTGTATGATACTCTGTCAGCATTTGGCGCGTTATCCGGCTCCAGTGTCGCGTATGATAGTATTTCTGCCAATAAACGATTAATTAAGTGGAATATCGGCTCAGTTCCGGCGTTTTCATTTAAGGATTTTCTTCTCACCGTAGGAACATCTCCAAATATTGGGCATCAGTCAATTCGCAATGCCGCGATGACATATTCCGATAATGTGCCGTCCATTGAAAAATCTGTTGTGACAATTCCCGTAGTTCCAATTCTACCCAAAGTAATCAGTATTGTACCGGAGCCTGAGTATATTTTTGGTCAAGTGAATCGGGACAGCTCACGCATTTCCGTGATCGTTAAGGATTCTTCCAACGAAGCGCTGCCAGATGGCACTCCGGTGCAATTTATATCGTCGCTTGGAAATTTTACCACAGGTGCAAATGTGGTTACCACTACGATAAAACACGGCAATGCTCTTGCAACATTGCGCTCCGTGAACGTGACTAACGATATTGCCTCGTCAAAAATAACTGTGCGTGCCGGTGAATCATCTATCGGGACAATAGAGGATACAACATCAGTTCATTTTTACCCCGGTGCAGTAACAGGGGTAGTTGTTAATGGTGTCAACAGAATTCCGTTTCAGGGAGCAATTGCTAGAGTATTCAATTCCCAACATTCGGTTGTCGGTGCGGACACAACGGGGTGGGATGGTAAATTCTTTATTGCGTTGAACAAGGATATTGCAAAGTATACGTTGGAGATTCTCGTCATCGATAAGTTTGGGGATTCGATAAAAACTGTTTCCGATATCGATCCAACACGATTTCCGTTGCCACCAATTGTCATTCCCAATATTATCTCCGGAAGAATAGAATACAGGGTAACAGGTCAACCTGTTCCTGCACAAAATGTCACTGTGATTTTGGATTCTCTCGGTTCCTCCCCAGCGGCTCGTTCCGGCCGGACGATAAGCTATAAAACATTGACCAAACAGACATCAGTAATACGAGTTCGTGAAAGTATTACCGACGCAAATGGAAAATTTAAATTTGAAAACCTGACGCCTGCGCGCTATGTCATTTCGTTAGATAGTACGGAATACCCGAACTTTAACGGATTTACATTCCTGACCGATACCGCTTCAGGAACATTCACGATTAATTTAAGCTTGCAGATCGTCTTGGATTCTACCATCACGGTAACAGCATCAACTGCTCCTGCCGCAAACGCCGGTGATACAGTTGAAGTGAAAGTTGGGATTGTAAACTCTGGAACGGCAGTACATAAATCGGTTTTTCTCATAGACACACTCTCACCGTTTGCCGCATTTGTTTACGCATCGACGGGTAATTTTACAACGGTGAACTATGACACATCAAATCGTACCGTTCGATGGCAGCGCGATACTCTCGGTACGTTACAGTCCGATTCTGTGACCCTGCGATATGTGATTTCCCGGAACATTCCGGATAAGACGAGGATACGCAATCATTTCTGGTTCACTTCGAACATAAAAAGTGCCGATGTAGATACTTCGACAATTATTCGATCTAACGGAGTAGTCGAATTTGCAAACAAATTTATTGTTCCGCAGGATACCATTGTCGCAGGCGACAGTATTGTTCATATGTTTCAGTATAAAAACATCGGGACGGATAGTGTACGAAACATTCGTATCGTCGACACGCTGTTTTCCGCCGGGACAGTTGGAATATCGATGGTGAAGACAGCTGCACATGATTCCATGCAAATAGTCGATAGCATTTCGATGATTTATATCGGTTCTATTGCCCCTGGTAAGGAAGACTCGGTTTCGTTGAAATTGACAACTGATTTTGCATTGCGGAACGGTTCAACTATTGCCTCGCATGCATATCTTATGATAGGAGATTCTATCATTGTCAAACGAGATACGACATTTATCGTTGAAGAAAATCCTTCGTTGCCTTCGTTCATCACCGTTGTAAAAACAGCAAACAAGAAAGTTGCTGAAATTGGCGACATTGTTACCTACCAAATCCAGATTACGAATGCAAGTCCACAGCCACTGATGAATATTGGAGTGCATGATTTACTTCCGTACGCGTTCCAGTATATTAAAAAATCAGCCCGATATAGTAAACAACCGATTGAACCATTGATCAATCCCGTGATGAACCAATTGGATTGGACTATACCGGATACACTCGCTGCTGCAGCGAGTGTCACACTTGTCTATCAGTTGGCGATAGGATCCGATGCACTTGAAAGCGAAGGAATGAACACAGCGTACGCAAGTGCGTTGACCAGTACGGGAACTCCGTTGCGGTCGTCTCCATCGCAATGGCAGGTCACCGTACGACCTGGCGTATTTACAGAAAAAGGATTGATTGTTGGGAAAATATTTTATGATGACAATAGAAATACATTCCAGGATGTAGGAGAGAATGGCGAAAAGGGAATTGAGTTGTGGATGGAAGATGGTACGAAGATCATTACCGGAACTGATGGAAAATATTCTTTACCAGAAGTAAAACCCGGTCAACATGTCATACGCGTGAACGAAGGAACACTGCCAAAACAAACGTCGTTACTTCTTGGCAACAACGCGTTTGCAAAAGACCCGGTGTCGCGATTTGTGCGTGTAACCGAAGGCGGGATTGCCAAAGCCAATTTTTATTTGAAACGATCTATCTCCGATTCAATAGTGCAGTTGTTGTCGAAAGTGAACAAACTCGTCGCAGTACGTCAGGCAAAACCAAAATATCTGTATGAAGATACATTAAGAGCTATCCGGTTAGATACGGTAACAATGTATGTATCATTCAATTACTCCGGTAACGCACCGCTTCATTCGATTGTGATTAACGACAGAATAGATGACCGCATGACGATAGTGCCGAACAGCGCTACATACAACGGACGAAGAATCAATCCGATGATCGACGCCAATTTTATCCAATGGAAATTGGGAGCGGCAACATCATCGCTACAGGGCATTGTCAGATATACTGTCGCAGTAAATCGCTTGCCTGTTGCCAAATCGAAACTAACTTCCGTCTCATCTCTGTATCTGATGTCGGCAGATTCCATCGTCATGGAAAGCGGGAAAATTGTTGCGGAGAATATTGTTATCGATACTATGAAAAATAGAATAGAAACATCTGAAGTTATGACGACGATTGCTGATCCCAGGGTAAACACCAGACTGTCAGACTCAATTCAAATTTCGACCGGAGATGATGTATTCTTTAAAACATCCATTTTTATCGACCCGAAAAAAAATGTCAAGGAAGCTGTTTTCATCGATACGATTCCATCATTGTTTATTATTAACGAACGAACCTACTCCGTCAACGGCATCCCGGTACCGTCGCGAAATCTATCGGTACGAGTTCGATCTCTGGCAATTTCATCCTCACGAAACCGTGTCGAGAATTCAGATTTGGAATTCCTCCGCATCTCTTCATTGGAAATGACAGAACTGTTACGAGCTGGAAAGAATGAAATAACGTACTCTGCCCGCTATTTAGCGACAAAAAAGGATACATTTTTTTCGAAACATGCATACGCTCTTATTGTTGATGAACATAACGATTCAAGCATTCTCCATTCAAAAGATGCTAAAATATACATCCGATCAGCGTTTAACACGGTTTCCCTGTCCCTCGAAACAACGTATGTTGATATACCGCGCACATCAATAAAAGTGTCGGAAAAAGTTGCCGATGCAATAAAATTGGTAGAATCATTGGGTCATGGTTCCGCTAAAGCTGTGGTGATGGATGGAATCACTTTTGAATTGTCGAAAGCCACATTAACAAGCGAATCAAAAGTTGTATTGGATAAAATTGCGCAAATTCTTCTGGAAAACGTCGCAATAAAAATTCAAATTAACGGCTATACCGATAATACAGGAAATACAGCAGCAAACCGTACAATGTCACTCAATAGGGCAAAAGAAGTTGCACAGTATTTGATGAGTAAGGGGATTGATTCAAAGCGTCTTCGTCCACAGGGATTTGGACCCGCGAAACCCATTGCATCGAATAAGACGGAAGAAGGACGGTCTAAGAACAGAAGAGTGGAATTTGCACCGCTGAAATAACCTGCAAACAAGCGAAGTTTTCCTTTATATGACCTGTGCTAAATCATAGGAATTCTGTGCGCGAAGACACGCCTGCGCTTGACTATTCATTCCACTGTTTCTATTTTCTTCTTGCATAAGGGGGGGAAGTAGCGCTTGTGAAGTTGGGTGCCTTTTACCATGCTTTACAATAATTTAGGTATTGAATGAAGCTCAGCGCTTCTTTTCGCTATGCTTTTATTTTCTCTGTAATTCTGACATCCTCAGTATTCGCCACCACGTACTATTCCCAAAACAGCTTAAATCCTTCAAATACGAATAATTGGAATACAATTCCCGCTGGTGGTGGAGCAGTCCCTCCAAATTTCACTTCAGGTGATATTTTTATTATTCAAAACACCCATGCAATGCAATTCAGCAGCGGAACGTGGACAATTTCCGGTGTTTTTTCAAAACTTATTATTAATTCAGGCGGATCACTGGATTTAACTCATATCGCATCAATTGTTGAAGTAGATCAACTTCAAATAGATTCCGGCGGTGCGTTAACCATATCGACTGCAACGGGTCTGTTAAAAGTGTTTAATGGAAATGGGAGTGGCGCCGACTTTGTTGTTAATGGGAATATTTTCAATCAAGGTGACATCAATTTCTACGTTGGAGGAACCGGTGAAGTCGGAACTACTGGACACTATCGACACACTGCAGACGGTGACACGATCCCTTCTTTTACTTGGACAGGCAATGCAATTTGTTCAGTAACAGGAATGATCAATTCCACGACCATATTTGGTCTCAATCAGACTTTCAGAGAATTCCGATGGAATTGCACCGGACAGACCTCCAATGTTCAATTCAATTCACAATTAATCTCCGTTAATAAATTATTCTGGGTAAGTGCAACGGGAACAGCCGGCATTGTTCTGTTTAATTCAACGACAGATTTTTATGCGAGTTATTTTGACTTAACTGGCGGTACAATAGATTTTACTACGACACCTGGAATCTCTCCGACAATATCTATCAACTCTACAGGTACATCCTTCGGACAATTAGCCGGCACAACAATTAAAACATCCGGCGCCGGAAGCACTGGAATGTTCCGTATTGGTGCCACTGTCAATAACATTTCACAAGCGGGAACGATCGGTCCCGGTCCGGTTGGATTCCATATACTTCCCGGCGCAATTGTAGATCCCTCAAATTCGGATGTGGATGTTACAGGCGATTTCATTATCGATTCGGCTGCACATTTTGGAAATACCAACAATTCACATTTTAGGGTTGTCGGTTCCGGTAATTTTGAATTACGGAAGAATGGGTCATTCTACATTTGGGACAATAATGGTTTAACAACAACCCCCACTCTTTCGGGGGAAGTATTGGTTACGGGCACCAGAGTATTTAGTAGTGACGCAAACTATTATTTTTGGGGTACCGGAGCACAAGTTACAGGAAATGCCACACCAGCGACGATTAATGGCAATGTTGAACTATGGCCTGTCACATCAGTAACACTGACGCAAAACATGATCATCAATGGAGTATTAACGATCATTGATGTTCCATTGTACATTGGAACTACTACACTCGAACTCAACGGATTCGTTGTTGATTCGCTTAATTTGTTAACCTCGAAAGGTTCAATAATATCATCTGCCGGCGGAACAGTTATCTATAATCAATTTTCAACTGGTCAAAAAATTATTTCCAATAATTCTCAATACGGAAATTTATCCTTCAGCAATTTCCCAAAGAATCTTCCTACTGGAGTGATCAAGATACTAGGGGCGTTCAATCCCGGTGCCTCAGCAACACATACCGTTGATATGAATGACACCATCGAGTTTAACGGAACCGGTGCACAAACAATATCTGGATTTACGTATTCCAATCTCATTATTTCTGGATCGCGCGGTGCGAATAGTATTACGTTTGCAGTTGCCGAGACAGTGTACATTTCAAATATTTTTTCGGCAACAGCATCATTTACCGCAGGAAATTATGTCACAACAAATTCATTCATCGGTTTTAACGGCATTGAAGCACAGAGTATCGCTGCATTATCCGGCGGTACAACGTACCACCATCTTATTGTGAATAAATCTGCCAGCGCATTGACCGCCGGTTCTGCGTTGACAATCGAAGGTAACTTATCGCTCAATAATGGAATCTTTGTTGACGGCGGTAATGTCATCACGCTTAAGGGAAACATTAATGGTTCCGCAGGCGTTCACGTAAGTTCGGCTGGCGGTAAGATTGTACTGACAGGCAGTGCGGTAGCACATCAAATTAGTGACGTTGATCTCGGTACAGTGGATATTAATGATACGAATGGTGCATCCGTGATTGCTGCGCCTGGTATTAGCGATTTATTATTAACATCCGGGTTGTTCGATATTACCAATGGAATCTCTATCCTCAATGCTGGAACTATTTCAAGCACTTCCGGCAGTTTGTCCGGAAATGGCATCGTTTATTTTAATGGTTCTGCAACGGTAAGCGGAACTATTTCTTTCTATAGTGTGGAGTTGAGTGGAGCGGTAGATTTTGGTAGCGGCTCAATCATCACAAACGGTATGATGATCAATTTTGGAGGATCAGTCACGGGAAATGCTCCAACATATTCAGTATCTGCACTTTTGAAATACTCTACGGGCGGAACATACTCATGCGGCCTTGAATGGAGCGCACTCAGCGGAGCAGGGTATCCGGTACATGTTCAGTTATCGAATAACACCACACTCAATTTGGGTAATGCGGCAACTTCCACTGCTCGTCAGCTTTCCGGCAATTTAACTATCGATGTCGGATCAACGTTGAGCATGAATGTCGGTGGAAGTCAGATGACAGCTCCACTCATTGTTTCTGGGAATGTATTGAATAACGGAACGCTGACATTATCCTCTTTGGTCGGCGGATATATTGAGATTCAGGGAAATTATATTGAAAGTGGATTGATAACGAACAATGGTCAATTTGTCGTCTTCAAAGGGAGTGCTCAGCAATCAATTGAAAGAAGCGGCGGCGGAGTTATTGGCTTTCCCAAAATAAAAATTGATAAAGCTTCGGATACTTTAAAACTTTCCTCCTTGCCACCGACAAATATTACCATTTCAGATTCACTGGTTCTCTTAAACGGAATTTTTCATCTCGGCGGATCAATTCTCTACGTCGCATCAAATGCATCAATCCATGGACTTGGAGGAAATTTTGTTCCGAACACCGGTGATGTGGAATTTGACGGTATCGGAACCGTTACAGGAACTGTAGATTTTCCGGTGGTGGACCTTTTTGGAGCAGTTGATTTCGGCACCGGTTCAACCATTAACCAGGGTTTGTATGTACGTTCAGGCGGATCGGTAACGGCAAATCCTCCTGCGTATGCAGTTGGATCTTCATTGAATTATTTTTCCGGTGGAACATATTCCCGAAGTCTTGAATGGAGCGCAACGACTGGAGCAGGGTATCCTCAAAATGTGACCGTTCAAAATAATACAATGCTCAATCTTGGAGCGAATAGCGGAACGAACACCAATCGAAAAATTGCAAACACGTTGAATATTTCTTCCGGTTCAACATTAACGATGAATGGTGCCGGGAATGAAATGTTGAATTACCTGGAGGTACTCGGGAATGTAACAATTAACGGAACATTGATTCTTTCGTCACAAGGCGGTGGAGATTTGAGAGTTGGAGGAGATTGGACTTTAAGCGGGACATTTACCCCCAATTCCGGCGCGGTGATGTTCAACGGAACAAACCAATCTCTAACAGGTACAACGACATTCGGCAATGTAATCATCAACAATGGAAACAATCAGCTTCTTTAA
>Ga0172379_10011921_pt1 | contig 10262 bp, 7 predicted proteins | sample GrowelOW334metaG_FD_119756 | JGI IMG/M metagenome (GOLD analysis project Ga0172379, IMG submission 119756) | Groundwater microbial communities from an aquifer near a municipal landfill in Southern Ontario, Canada - Groundwater well OW334 metaG | ecosystem: Environmental > Aquatic > Deep...
GACCGTTCCCGGCAAGCGCCCGAGTTGCGTTAGTGCCGCCGTGCCTTTTTCCAGATCGCGCGAGCCGAGCAGCACATCAACGCCGGCCTGCGCCAGTTGCCGTGCCGATTCCAAACCCAGGCCGCGGTTGCCGCCGGTGATCAGCGCCAGTCGGCGCCGATTCCGGGCGACGTGATCAAACGGAATACCGGCCGCTTCCGGCGCGGTTGCCGCACCATCCTTGGCGCGCGAGGTCCGGGGTTTCTTCCCTGTGCTCATCACATGGTCTCAGTTCGTTGCCGCGGGCGCCGCTGCCTGGGCCAGCGCCGTGCACGCGAGATCGCCGCAGGCCTGCCAACCGCCGCCGAGCGCTTTGTAGACGGCGATGGCCGAAGTATTGATCGCCGCCTCGCCCTGCGCCAGTAGATCGTCCGCGGCCAGCGCAGTGCGTTGGGTGTCGAGCAAGGTCAGAAAGTCCGTTGCGCCTTCCTTGTAACGAACCGTCGCGTAGTCCGCGGCCTTGCGGCTTTGCTGCGCCTGTTCACGCAGATAAACGAGGCGTTTGCGCTGCTCGTCAAAGTGCGCGAGCGCGGCTTCAGTGTCTTCCAGTGCCAACAACACCGTTTGCTGGTAGTCGGCGAGTTGCGCTTCCGCCGCGGCTTTGCGGCCGACGACGCGCGAATGCACGCGCTGCACGTTTAAGCCGGTCCAGGTGATCGAAGGCGCAATCGAAAACGCTTGCGACTGCAGGCTGCCCAGATCGGCACTCGCACCAGAGAAAAAGCCGATGAAGCCGCCCACCTGCACGTGTGGATAGTAGTCCGATACGGCAACGCCGATATCTGCCGTTGCCGCCGCCAAGCGCCGCTCTGCTGCTTGCACGTCGGGCCGGCGTTCGAGGAAGTCGGTGGCGTTGCCGATGTTCAGCACGGCCGCTAGCGGCGGCGCAGTTTCCGGGGGCGGCGCCAGATCGACATCGATCTCGCCCGGTCGCTGCCCGAGTAATACCGCCAAGCGGTAGCTGGCGATCCGTGCGGCGCCTTCCAAGCTCGGAATTTCGGCTTCGGTTGTCGCGACCCGTGCCGCGGCGCTGGCCACGTCTTGATCGATGCCGCGCCCGAGTTCACGCCGCACCGTGGTCAGTTTCAGCGTCTCCTGCTGGGTTGCCAGGTTGTCGCGGGCGATTTGCAGACGCCGCTGGGCGCCGCGCAGATCGAAGTAATTGCGCGCCACTTCGCCGAGCACCGACACCTGCGCGGCGTGCAAATCATCGACCGCCGCTTCGGCCGATGCCCGGGCCGATTCCACGGCCCGCCGCGTGCCGCCGAATACGTCCAGTTCCCACGAGGCGTCGAAGCCGCCGCGGTATTGATTCACGCCAACGCGATGGCGCGTGAAGCTCGGCTGCACTTCATACGTGCGGGTGTAGCTGGCGCCAACATCGACTGTCGGCAACTGATTCGACTGCGTTTCGCCAATCACCGCGCGTGCCGCTTTGATCCGCGCGCTGGCGATCTGCAGATCAAGATTGCCGCCCGCCGATTTTGCGATCAGTTGGTTTAACGTTGCATCGCCGAATTGTGTCCACCAGCGCGCGTCGAAATCGCCGTTCGCCACTTCCGATGTCTGAACTTGATTCAGCGTCACCGGCGCGATTACCGGCTTTTTATAGTCGGGGCCAACCGACGCACAGGCACTGAGCAGTAGTGCCGTAAAAATAGCTGTAGGTTTCAACATGAAACGTTCCTCGAATGGCGCCATCTTAGAGTTCTTCATGGCGACCTCAAATGTGTTCCGGCAGTGCATCAGTTGCCGGTAGCGAAGCTGCTTTGCGCGCAGCGCGCCGTTCTGTCCAACCTTGAATTACGACGTAGAACACGGGCGTCAGCAGCAAGCCGTAGAACGTTACGCCGAGCATGCCGGAGAACACCGCAACGCCCATTGCATGGCGCATTTCAGCGCCGGCACCGGTCGAAGTTACCAGCGGGAAGACGCCCATGATGAACGCGAACGAAGTCATTAGAATCGGACGTAAACGCAAGCGTGCCGCTTGCTTCACCGCAGCGACTAAGCCCATGCCTTCATGTTGCCGCTCGCGGGCAAACTCGACAATTAGAATCGCGTTCTTACAGGCCAGACCGACAATTACAATCAAGCCAATCTGGGTGAAGATGTTGTTATCGCCACCGGCGATCCAAACGCCACCGATTGCAGAGAGCAGACCCATCGGCACGATAAGAATTACCACCAACGGCAGCGACCAACTTTCGTATTGCGCGGCCAGAACCAAGAACACCAGCAACACGCACAACATGAACACGAGGTTGGTCGTGTTGCCGGACAGCTGCTGCTGATAGGTCAGCTCGGTCCACTCGTACGACATTCCATTCGGCAAATTTTCGCGCAGCAATTTCTCCATTTCCGCCTTTGCTTCGCCCGAGCTAAAACCGGGCGCCGCGCCGCCGTTGATTTCGGCGGTGACGTAAGTGTTGTAGTGACTGACGCGGTCCGGGCCGTTAGCCTGGGCGACGGTGACGAACGAGCCGAGTGGAATGGTCTGGCCGCGAACGTTCCGCGTTTTCAATTGCAGAATATCTTCGGGCTCGCGGCGGAACTTCGGCTCGGCCGAGAGATTCACCTGATAGGTGCGGCCGAAGCGGTTGAAGTCGTTCACGTACAGGCTGCCGAGATAGGCTTGCATGGTTTGGAACACATCGGCCAATTCCACACCTTCGGCTTTGGCTTTCTCGCGATTCACGTGAGCATCGATCTGCGGCACGGCGACCTGGAAGCTTGAGAACAAACCGGCCAGCTTGCCGCTTTCATAGCCTTTCTTGATCACGTTTTGCGTATTCTCGAACAAGGCTTTGAAACCAAGCCCGCTGCGGTCCTCGATTTGTAGGCGGAAGCCGCCGATCGTGCCGAGCCCCTGTACCGGCGGCGGCGGGAAGGTTGCGATAAACGCCTGCTGTATGCCGCCGAACTTCTGATTCAACGATGCCGCGATGGCCCCGGCGGATAGGTTCTTGCCTTTCCGTTCCTCGAACGGCGCCAGCGTTTCGAACACGATGCCGGAGTTCGGGCTATTGGTGAAGCCGTTGATCGACAAGCCAGGGAACGCGACGGCGTTTTGTACGCCCGGCTCTTTCAGCGCGATGTCGGACATCTTGCGAATCACGTCTTCGGTGCGTTCCAGCGACGCTGCGTCCGGCAACTGCGCGAACGACACCAGATACTGCTTGTCTTGCTGCGGCACGAAGCCAGTCGGCACCGCATTGAAGCCGAGGTAGGCCAAGCCGATCAGGCCGACATAGAACACCAAAGCCAGTGACGACGAGCGTGTGACGCGACCGACGACGCCAACATAGCGCTCTGAGGCGGCACCGAACACGCGGTTGAACGGCCGGAACAGCCAGCCGAGCAAGCGGTCCATCACCACGGTCAGGCGGTCTTTCGGCGCTGTGTGGTCTTTCAACAGAATCGCGGCTAGGGCCGGGCTCAGCGTTAGCGAGTTGAACGCGGAAATGACGGTCGAGATTGCAATCGTTAGCGCGAACTGGCGATAAAACTGCCCGGTTAGGCCACTGATGAACGCCGTCGGCACGAACACCGCACAGAGCACGAGCGCGGTTGCGACGATTGGCCCGGTGACTTCGCGCATTGCCTGCCGCGTTGCATCCTTCGGTGACTTACCGAGCGCGATATTACGCTCAACGTTTTCGACGACGACGATTGCGTCATCGACGACAATACCAATCGCCAACACTAAGCCGAACAAAGACAAAGCATTCAGCGAAAAGCCGGCGATCTTCATGATCGCGAAGGTACCGATCAACGACACCGGTACGGCGACTAATGGAATGATCGAAGCGCGCCAAGTTTGCAGGAATAGAATAACGACCAACACCACTAATAGAATCGCTTCAAACAGCGTATGAACCACCGCTTCGATCGAGCCGCGCACGAATACAGTTGGGTCATAGACGATGCTGTAGTCGATATCTTCAGGGAAGTCTTTCTTCAGCTCGGCCATCGTTTTCCGCACGTCGTCGGAAATCTTGATTGCGTTCGAGCCTGGGCGTTGGAAAATCGGAATCGCGACGGCGGGTTTGTTATCGAGCAAGCTGCGTAGCGCGTATTGATTGGCGCCGAGTTCGATCCGGGCAACATCGCGCAAGTGGATAACGGCACCGCTGGCATCGGTGCGAACGACGATATTCTGGAATTCCTCTTCGGTTTCCAGACGGCCTTCGGTATTGATGTTTAACTGGAAATTGGAGTCATTGGGTCCCGGCGGTGCGTTCAGCGCGCCCGCGGCAACTTCAACATTCTGTTCGCGAATGGCATGGACGACGTCGCTAGTCGTCAGGCGTAGCGATGCCAGCTTTTCTGGATCCAGCCAGACGCGCATACTGTATTCGCCGAGGCCGAAAATCTGCACGTCGCCGACGCCATCGAGCCGCGCTAATTGGTCTTTCACACGCAGCCGCGCGTAGTTCGACAAATAGAGCATGTCGTAACGATTATTCGGCGACACCAAGTGAACAACCATCGTTAGGTCGGGCGAGCTCTTATCGGTACGCACGCCGAGCCGTTGCACCTCTTGCGGCAGTTTCGGCAGCGCCTGAGCAACGCGGTTCTGCACCTGCACCTGGGCTTTGTCGAGATCAGTTTCGAGCGAGAACGTTACTGTTAGCGTCAGCTGGCCGTCGCTAGTCGCCTGCGACGACATATACAACATGCCTTCGACGCCATTGATCTGCTCTTCCAGCGGCGTGGCCACGGTTTCGGCGATAGTTTTTGGATTGGCGCCGGGGTAATTGGTGCGAACAACGACCGTTGGCGGTACCACTTCTGGATATTCGCTGATCGGTAGATTCGGCAGCGCGAGCGCGCCGCCGATCAAAATCAGCATCGACAACACGGCGGCAAAAATCGGCCGGTTAATGAAAAATTGCGAGAGATTCATAGTAATTCCCCGAGCGGCGGGCAGACCTTAGCCGCCGCTCTTCTTGTTTTCTGTGGCGGCAGCTTGTTGCAGGTCTGCGGCTTGCGCGGCTTCCCGTTCTTGCTGCCGGGTGCTCATCGCGACCTGTTTCGCATCAACCTGAGCGCCCGGGCGGACCCGCTGCAAACCATCGACAACAATGACATCGCCTGCCGCTAGGCCGCTTTTAATTACACGCAAGCCATTGACTAAGCTTCCGATTTCAATTTTTCGATAGGCAATTTTCGACTCGCCATCGACAACGTAGACAAATTTGTTGCCGAGATCGGTGCCGACGGCACGGTCGTCGATTAGCGTCGCCGTGTGGCTGGCGCCGACGTTCAAGCTCAGGCGCACGAACAAACCCGGCCGCAGCTTGCCGTCGCCGTTATCGAAGACGGCGCGGACGCGGATCGTGCCGGACTCAGGGCTGACTTGGTTATCGACAAAATCAACTTTGCCGTTATGCGGGTAGCCGTCTTCGTTGATCAAACCCATCGTCACCGAATTGCCGTGGCCGGCTTTGTCGGTGTTGCCGGCGTACTTCAAATAGCTCTGTTCGTCGACATCGAAATAGGCGTACACCGGATTGACGCTGACGACGGTTGTTAGCACGTCGGCGTTCGTTACCAAGTTGCCGGTCGTCAGTAGCGCATTGCTGACGCGGCCGCTGATCGGCGCGGTGACATGGCTGTATTCCAGATTCAAGCGCGCTGCGGCCAGCGCTGCGGTAACCGAAGCCAGCTGCGCGCGGGCGGTTTCGGCTTCGGTGAGGTTGCGCTCGGCTTCTTCGTGCGCGATAGCGTTGGCATCGAGCAGGCGCTGCGCGCGCGCAGCGTTGCCTTGCGCCAGCGTGAGCTGCGCTTTGGCCTGCACTTGCATCGCGTTGAGGCGCTCTACTTCAGCTTGAAACGGCCGCGGATCGATCTGGAATAACAGCTGGCCCTTATGAACGAGCGCGCCTTCGGTGAAGCCAGTGGATTCGATATAACCGCTGACGCGCGGTCGAATTTCGACGGTATCAACGGCGCGCAGGCGGCCAGTGAATGTGTCGCTGTCAGTAATATCCTCGACCAGAACCTGGGCCACCGTCACTTGCGGCGCCGGCGGCGCAGCGGCAGCTGGTTTGTCGGACGAGCCCCCGAGGACTTTGGCGACGGCGGCCGTCGCAAACAGGGCAATGGCTGCTACAGTGATGATTTTCTTGTTCATTTCAACTCCGGATAGACCCTATACACGACCAACGCGGTTGCTGCGTCGCGATTGTTAGCACTCTAATGATCAGCCAGACATAGAAAAAGCGGCTTACACTCAGTGCACTCGTGACTGGGCGGCACGAATCGGAAATTCATGGATAACCTGACGGGGATTGCAGCGTTTGTTCGCGTGGTCGAAGCCAAGAGCTTTGCCGCGGCGGCGGATCAACTCGGCATGACGTCTTCTGGCGTCAGCCGCGCAGTCTCGCGGCTGGAGGAAAGTCTTGGCGCCCGGCTGTTATTTCGCACCACGCGCAGCCTGCGGCTGACCGAGGACGGTGCCGCGTTTTACGAACGCTGCACGCAAATCCTGACCGATCTCACCGATCTCGCCGAGTCGATCGGCGACTCCGGCAAGCGCCCGCAAGGTCGCATTCGTATTGAGATGCCGGCGTCGTTGGGGCGCATGTTTATCGTGCCGAATCTGGCCAATTTCCAGGCGCGGTATCCGGATCTAAAAGTGCAGCTGGGGATGAGCGACCGCACCGCAGATTTGGTCGAAGACGGTATCGACTGCGCGATCCGCGTCGGCGAATTGCAAGACTCGAACATGATCGCGCGTCGGATCGGCGTGATCCGTATGGTCACCGCTGCGGCGCCGTCGTATCTCGCCAAGCACGGCGCGCCGAAATCGATCGACGACCTCAAAAATCATCAGTGCGTGAACTATTTCTACGCCCGTAACGGCCGTGCTTATGAGTGGCAGTTCGATACCCCCGGCGGCCGCATTCAAGTGCCGATCGATGCCGCGCTGATGATGAACGATGTCGATGCCCTTATCGCAAGCGCTGAAATCGGCTTAGGTATTGTGCAGCTCGGCAGCTTCACGCTGGACCGCGCGCTGCGCGCCGGGACCTTGGTAAAAGTGCTGGAGCACGGCGAGGCGATCGGCCCGCCAATCTCGATCATCTACCCGCAGAAGCGCCATTTACCGGCGCGTGTGCGGGTGTTTATCGACTGGGTGATCGAACTCTTCGAAGGCCAGTATCCGAAGTTTGTCTAACGTGTGAAATACGCACTTTGAGCGCAAGCGGTTTACTTGAGCAGCGCCTGCAAAAAAAACGCTGTTAGGCGTTGCTGATACGCGATCAGCGCGGCGGACGCATACCCGCCGTGGCCAGCACGCGGGATCAGCCACAGCGCTTTCGGCGCCGCGGCGTCGTTAAAAAGGCGCTGAGCCATGAACGGCGGTACGATCGGGTCGGCGTCGCCAGCCAGAATCAGCACCGGCCGCGGGGCGATCCGGGCAACGGCTTGTTGTGGCTGAATTTGCTGGCTCTGCGGCCAGAACTGGCGCAGGAGCAAGGCGACCGGTCCTTCGCTGATCGGGCCCCAGCGCCGCACCTGCCAGCGCGCGTAGTCGACATAATCCGGGGGCGTTGCGGCGAGCACAACCGCGCGCAGCCGTTGGTCCTGCGCGGCAACTTGTGCCAGCGTGTAGCCGCCCATCGAAAAACCAAAGCCACCGATGCGTTGCGGATCAATATCGTGCTGCATCGTCAGCCAGCCGAGCGCGGCACGGAGTGCGTCTTGTTCTTCCTGACCCCATTCGATGTGGCCGGTGCTTTCGCCGTCGCCGGGCCAGTCGAACGCCAGCACGCCGAAGCCGGCGGTGGCCAGTATTCGCAGTTCCGGCAGCAGCACGCTGCGGTCGGCGTTAGTGCCGTGCGCGAGAACGACCGCGGCGCGATTTTTTGACGGTACATACCAAGCCGCCAGCTTGGCGCCGCCGCTGCTGACGAACGAAACCGGCGTAAGTCCGGCGACGCCAATTTCCTCCGGGTGCTTTAGGATTGCCGAACCCGGCCACGGTTCGAAGTCGTGGCTGGCGATGCGGTAGCTACTGCGCGCAACCCAAGCCAGACCGAGCAAGCCGAGCCCGGCAAGCATTATGATTCCGCGCCGCAATAAAGCCGTCGCTGGGCCAGTTGGATAGGTGCTGCACTTCGGGTCCACCGATATTCTCTCAGGCGCGATTAAAGGGTGCAGCGAATTTTGCTGCCGGTTTCAGCCGGTAGCGCAAACGCTGCGACGCCAACGCTATTCCATTGTAGTAACCGACTTCGCGATGAAGATACTAAAAGACTTCTCGTTTCCCGCCATCGTTGCCGGTTTTGTCACCGTGCTGGTTGGTTTCACCAGTTCGGCTGTCATCGTATTCCAGAGCGCGCAGACTTTGGGCGCTTCCCCGGCTGAAATCGCATCGTGGATCTGGGCGCTCGGCTGGGGCATGGGGCTAACCTGCATCGGCTTATCGCTGCGTTATCGCGTGCCGGTGGTTACCGCCTGGTCGACGCCGGGCGCGGCGATGCTGATTACCAGCGCGGCTGGCGTGCCGCTGGATCAAGCCATCGGTGCGTTCCTAATTTCCGCCGTGTTAATCGCTGCCGCCGGCTTCTCGGGCCTGTTTGAGCGCACGCTGAGCCGGCTGCCGGTGTCGCTGGCGTCCGGCATGCTCGCCGGCGTGCTGCTGCGCTTCGGCATGGATGTTTTCCTGGCGATGAAGACGCAGTTGGCGCTGGTGCTGGCAATGTTTGCGAGCTACCTCACATTGCGCCGCGTATCGCCGCGCTACGCGGTTGTTGTGACCTTGCTCGTCGGCATCGCGATTGTCGCCGCCCAAGGCAGCTTAAAAACTGAAGGTCTGCACTTGGCTTGGGCGCAGCCGATTTGGGTGACGCCGGCATTCTCCTTCGGCGCGTTTATCGGCGTCGCGTTGCCGTTGTTTGTCGTGACCATGGCGTCGCAGAATATTCCCGGTATCGCAGTGATCCGAGCCTCGGGCTACCAAGTACCGTTATCGCCGGTGATCGGCTGGACCGGCGTGGTCAATTTCCTGCTGGCGCCATTCGGTGCCTTCGCGCTCAATCTCGCCGCGATCACCGCCGCGATCTGCATGGGTCGAGAGGCGCATGAAGATGCGGCTAAGCGCTATACAGCATCAGTTGCTGCCGGCATTTTTTATTGCTTGATCGGCATCTTCGGCGCCAGTGTCGCGGCGCTGTTCGCGGCGTTCCCGAAAGCCTTGGTCGCCGCCATCGCCGGTTTGGCACTGCTCGGCACGATCGGCAACGGGCTGGCGGCCGCGCTATCAGCGGAAACCGAGCGTGAGCCGGCGCTGATCACTTTTTTGGTAACCGCCTCGGGCGTGACCCTGTTCGGCATCGGCTCATCGTTTTGGGGCTTGGTCGCAGGTATCGCCGCGCTGTTAATTCTTCGGTGGCGGAAATGAAATTTATTGCCAGTTCTACGGTCTGATCCGGGCATCATTTACGCAGCCGTTTTACCTCACACCGCGATCACTGAAGATCACCGCGTGTATCTATCAATAAGGAGCGAAGCCGCATGAGTCTTGAGAAGGAATTGAACGCTGTTACCGAAAATGTTCGTCAACACGCGCCGGCTGAAGTTTTTTCAGTTATGGCGAGTGATACCGAAAAGCTGGCGGCGAGCGGTATCAGCGAGCGCGCATTAAAGCCCGGTCAGCGCATGCCGAGTTTTTCGTTACCGGATGCCACAGGTAAAGCCGTTACCAGTGCCGAGCTGTTGGCAAACGGGCCGCTGGTGATCTCGTTCTACCGCGGTAATTGGTGCCCGTACTGCAATCTTGAGCTGCGTGCGCTGCAGGCGCAGCTGGCCGACATCGAAGCCGTCGGCGCAACCTTGGTCGCGATTTCGCCAGAGCTGCCGGATCAATCGCTATCGACGCAAGAAAAGCACGACCTGAAGTTCCCGGTGTTGTCCGACATCGGCAACGCGGTTGCGCGCCAGTTCGGCTTGGTATTTGAACTCGATGCCAGCGTCCGGCCGATTTATGCCGCGTTCGGCGTCGATCTGCAAAGCCACAATGGTGATGGCTCGTTCGAGTTGCCGCTGCCGGCAACCTACGTTGTTGATCGCGACGGCACGGTTTTGAATCGCTTCGTTAACGCCAATTACCGCGAGCGACTGGAGCCGGCGACGTTATTGAGCTGGCTCGATAACACTGAGACCGCGTAATTCCATCCGGCAGGTTGAGCTCAGTGGGGAATGGCTCAGCC
>Ga0172379_10011922_pt1 | contig 10261 bp, 9 predicted proteins | sample GrowelOW334metaG_FD_119756 | JGI IMG/M metagenome (GOLD analysis project Ga0172379, IMG submission 119756) | Groundwater microbial communities from an aquifer near a municipal landfill in Southern Ontario, Canada - Groundwater well OW334 metaG | ecosystem: Environmental > Aquatic > Deep...
ATACCAATAACCGGAAAGACCTCGATGGGAAATAAAATACCAAATCACGTGAGTGTTTCCGGCCAATACCGTGGCAAAGGCTCCGGTTAACCCGCCAACCATTCCCGCCACCCGGTTTTTTGCGCCACTAAGAAAATACGAGACGGAAAAGGCAATCGAAAGCGACAAACCCGCAATGTAAGCCAGAACCAAGTTGTATCCCATCGCCGGGGACACTCCAAAAAAACGAATTACGGTGCTACTCCAAAAATGTCCAAAAGAATAATAGTTTATTGATTTTCCCGCTTGCCACATATCCATGGCCGGTAAGCTGGGGGAAATTAGATACCGGTTCACAAAACCGAAATCCATAAATTTTTCCAAACTGTCTATGGCGGGATTAAACCCTCTGATAAGTGCAATTCCAAAAAGGCCAATCAAAAAAAGATATTCCTCAACCACTACTATTTTTAAAGTCGCTTTTGATATCGATATGCCGTTAAAACCTTCTTTGTAGAGTATCCAAAGGTTCAATACAATTAATCCCGAAAAAGCTACCCACAAACCCGCGGTCGTATTGGCCGGAACACCTAAGTTGGCCACTTCCCATACCGCCAAGGAGGTAATCAAAGTAGCCAGAAGACGGGAAAGGGGATAGCCGGCATCGGGTAGTCCGGAAAATATTTTTTTCGTCAAGGGAAAACAGACAATTTGCAGGATAAAGCTAATTAGGTAAACCCGGAGAATAATCAGTAGATCCGAATAGATCATCCCTTTATCTTAAATCAGAGATGACTAACTTTGCCACTTCTTTTCCCAGCTTTATAGCATAATTTGTCCCTCTGTCAAAAGGGTAAACCATACTCATATTCGCCGTGTAAATACCGGTGGCAACTCTAAATTTTGAAATTTGTTGGGAGTAATTTAAGGGAAAAACCGGCTGTGAATAAGGTTCGCGGAAAAGAAAGACGTTTTTTATATGTTTCCGGCGGAAATGCTTATTAATTTTTTTTAAATACGGAGCATAAAGACTCACCAGCTGTTCCTTGGTCATCTTTAGTTGTTTGTGTCCTTCCGGTAAATAATTCCCCAAATATATCACTCTATTGTCTCCATACATTTTCTTGTCAATCATGTTTGTGTGCTCTACCATCACCAAATACGGAAAGTCTTTTTCCAAGATATTCATCCAGTAACCCCGAATCATTTTTTTTGACAACTCCAATATTAAGGTTTGACCCCATAAATAATTAATTGCCGGGACTTGCACTTCGCTAAATAGTTTTTTGGCCACCGGTGCGGGAGTGGTAATCACGACGGCATCAAACACCTCGCCATTTACCGTTACTCCACCGCCATCACGGTTTTGCACCGAAGAAATTTCCGTTTCGGTTAGGATTTTTCCTCCACGCTCTTTAATATACCTCTCCATTTTTTCCGTCAATCCGGCAAACCCTCCCTCGAAATATCCTAACTTCTTTGATCTTTTGGCAATTCTGGTCCAAAACCAAGCAAGGTTTACTTCCCCGAGATATGGTCCAAACTTTGCCGACAGCAATCTTTCCCACACAGCTTTATACCCTTCGGGTCCCAACAATTTGGGTAATATTTTTACCGCATGGTATTTTTCCAAAAACAATCCGTTGGGAATAAGTTTCAAAAGCAGTAACCCCACCCCCATTCTGATGCGGGACAAAAAGCTAATACCGGAAAACCTAATTAGCGACAGGGGGGAATCAAGCTCCACTTCTTTGGAATTAAAAAAACTGGTCGCTTGTAAGTTGTTAATCGTCATTTCGGCCCCAACCTTTCTAGCCATGGCAATAATATCTTTATCGCTGGTAAAGAAGTGATGATAGAAAATCTCCAAATTCCACCGCCAGTTAGCGGGCTTAAAACTCTTGGCCAAACCTCCACAGCCGGAAGAAGATTCAAAAACTGTCGTCTCTATTCCGTAGTCAACAAGATGAGCAGCACACGACAAACCGGTAAATCCCCCTCCAATTATCACTACTCGCATTCCGTTAGAGGGCTAAAAGTATTCCTACTATCGCCAGTATCAGTCCACCTCCAAAGGCTGCTACTCCGGGGAAGTCAAGGATACCTGCCTCCGGTAATACTGTTGGCGAAGCGACCACTACCGTGGGAGCAACTTCTCCATCAGCCGTTGTCGGTTGTACCGTCGGTTCCGTTGGAACAACTCGTGTTCCACACGCTGCTGTTGCGGCACAGGCTTTGGTAGCTTCTCCTCCACAAGAATCTGTACAACTGGTAATCGTTGATGCTGCGCTGCCACAAGCGGTGGGGCATCCCGGATTACAGGTGATGACTCCTGAGGGGGTACAGTCACATTCTGCCGCACTACACGCCACAGTTTCTGTTCTATTGGTAGGCGTTGTCAAGGTATCGTCTGCTCTGGTACATTCCGCACCGCCATTTGAAGGTGCCGGATCGTTACAGGTGCGGGTCTTTGTTCCGGATGTTCCACAAGCAGTTGCGCTACAAGATCCGTACTCGCTCCACCCTCCATCCACTCCACACGCTGCTGTTGCGGCACAAGCCTTGGTGGTAGCTACTCCACACGAATTGGTACAAGTAGAAATCGTTGAAGCCGCTGTTCCGCAAGCGGTTGGACAATCGGGACTGCAAGTTACTACTCCGCTTGGAGTACATGCTACTTCGGCGGAAGCAACACAGCTTACCGGTCCGGACCAACAAATAGTAGTGTTTATATCTGTTTTGCATCGGCCATCTGCCGGATCGCACGTTAGACCGGATTGACAATTTGCATTGGTTTTGCATGTTCCGCAAGCCGGTTTCAAAGTACCTGCCGCCTCTAAAGTTTTTTCTTCGGCATCTGTTAGGACATCGGCTTCTTTTATCTCCGCTGCCATGGGTTCACTTTCGGGCGCTGTCGGAGCTACCTTTTGCTGTGAACTCATCCGGTACGAGACCATCACCGCTGCCCCTGCGATTACCATAATCACTATTAGAGAGAGTACCGCTAGTATTTTTTTCTTGTTTGTATTCATGGTCTCTTTATTTGGTGCTAACTTGGGCTCTAAATGAGTAAGTACCGACTTTGGTAATTTCATAGTCGTAATACGGCACCTTGTGTGCGTCATCCGTATATCCGATCTTTGTCTTCCAAATCGGTGTTTCGGCTACACCGTCGATAGTAATCTTAAACCTTGCTTGTAAATCTTTCTTGTTCGCCGTGGCGGTCAATCGGATCTTATCTCCTTCTTTGAGTGTATTTAACTTAGCCGTCGTCAAAGGTACCGCCGGATATGTACCGTCAACTTTCATTTTATAAATCTTAATATCCATACACGCCCCACCAACTACCGTGGGGGAATCGTCTGTGTATCCAAAAACTAGAGCAAAGTCGTTGTAGTCATAGTCCGATATCGGATCCGGTGGAGACTGAACTGGGTCACTCCAACATTGAACGTTAGCCTTGGTAGTTCCCACTGTGATACCGGTAAGATTCGCTTTGTCCTTTGCGTAATCCAGCAATGGGTTTATATCATCCCTTGCTCCACATTTTCCGGCTCCGGTACCAGGGTTATTTTTTGGCCCACATTTCCCTGCGACCGGTGGCGGATTCCAGCCATACGCGGGCTTCTTTCCAACAGGGTCAGGATAAATAACCTTAAAGGTATAAGTATATTCTTGACCGGCAACCACATCAAACGTTTTTGAAACTGTAGCAATTTTGTTATCAATTAATACATTACCCAAGGTATTATTTTTTGGCCCTGTAAGTACAATATCTGCCCTAAACTGCACGGGAGACTTAGAATATACAGCCACAGTTCCCGTCTTTGCGAATTTTATCTTTCCTGTAATCCGGTCAGTTGTACAAGCTCCTCCGCTTCCTTCTTCCTCACAACAGTTGGCAATCGTAATTGGTCTCAACCCATCTACCCCTTCACACAATCCATTACTCACATATCCGGCCGGACACTCTGGTCTTCCACCGCTTCCGCAGGTACACTTCGGTTTTCCATCATTACCGGTTTGCCCGGTTGCATTACATGTACCACCATTACACGAGTCGCCGTCACTTTTTCCCTGACAACTTGCCGCCGATGCACTCGAACACCCACCACCCGTCGGCGGATTAGTAGGACCAACAGTCGTTGTCGGTGTCTGCCCGCTTCCACAAGAACATGTCGGAGGGGTGTTGCCTGAACCGCCAGAGGACACATTACACGTTAGCGTTGGGTTTTGTTGGCATATACTTCCTGGTGATTTTCCAACACAAGTCGAAACCGAATTCGCCGCACATCCTGTAGTCGTTGTCGGCGTCGATACGTTTGGGACACACGAACAATAACCAGTAACTCCTTCGGCTTCACAATGTCTTGATCCACCACAATTTGCACCAACATTTTTTCCAAAACAACTATCGCCTGCTGAATTAAAACATTCTGTCGACGCCATGGGTTCGCTTAAGGGAGCCGTCGGTGCAACAGCTTGTTGTTGACTCACTCTAGTCGAAACTACATAAGCTCCTACAGCGGCGCCGACCACTAAGAATAGTGCAATCACTCCCATCAATACTTGTGGAACTTTACTCTTCGGCTTTTGTTCCGGCCACTGGGATTCCGGCTGATCTGCAGGAGGTGCCGGAGGAATAATGGTCGTCGTGGTGACGGTTTCTCCGGGAGTAGTGGTCGTGGTAGTAGATATAGGAGCAACCGGTTCGGGAGTCATGGTTGGTTCAGTTGGAGTCGTCCACGAAGAAGAAGGTAGCGGAGTATTAAACGATGATGGCACCGAAGGTTCGGGGGCAACGGGAGGAGGACTCTGTAATGGATCCGGAGATAAAGGCTGACCTGAAGATGGGTTCAAAGGATTTTGTTCGTCCATTGCTATGTTATATATCGGCCCAATAAACTAGGACCTGCTTTCACTATATCCATTATTATTGTCAACGTCAATATTATTTTGAATTTAATTTTTTCTTTGACGAACTGCCGATAAACAGCATTACTAATCCAAGAATCGCCAGGCCTAAAGTAGTGGTTAGGCCTCCGGCGTCGGTAAGATCGGCCGAGGCGGTTGCGGGCATGACCTCTGTATCGGTAGGATATATTCCCGTCGGAGTTGCCGAAGGTGTTGCGGTAAATGCGGGATTATTACTTACCAGCACCGTAAATGTGCGGACAATTTTTTGAACTTGATTGGTGGTATCCGTATACTCTATCGTCAAGGTGTGTGATCCGGGATCCAATGCTTGTGGGGGAGTCCACACCCAATTGCCATCAATATCCGCTTGAACCACCTGAATCATTTCTACCGACCGAACCGTGAGTTTTACTACCGTTCCCCCGGGGGCTTTACCGCGAAATTCCGGTCTGTCGGTGGCAATAATTTCTCCATTGGTTGCCGGATTAAGAATTTTGACTGAGGAAGTTGCTTCCAGTTGCTCGGATAATGAAAGCTGGGACGCTTCCAACTGAAAACCCTCTCCCGTTTGAGCACTGTCGGTCGCCTCCAAAGCGTTTGAAAGCTGTCCCAAATCCGTAAATACTTGATTTTTTCCCAGCACAATATCGGCTACCGGTTTTGCTTTACTCGTGTCGGTCAGCGCCGTCGCTGTTCCTGCGTTTCCGGCTCTCACAAAAATTGATAACAGTGTTTTTTCCGGATCATAAGTTAAGACTTTTCCGTCTTTATCCCTGGAACTGGCTAGATTAAGTCTCCACGTCCCATCCGTTTTGCTAATGGTGGAAAGGGTTTGGCCACCTTCCGCTTCGACAAAAACCACACCCCCATTTACCGGATCGCCGGTATCACGGACGACTTTTCCAAAGATAATATCTTCCGGCGGGGCAATTACTTGAGATGTCGTCCTAACTTGAAACGGTTTGCCGTTATCATCATAACTTCCGGATCCGGAGATAATGACAAAATAATAAGTTTTTGCCGCCGAGAGACCGGAAACATTTACGGAGTGAACATTGTAACTTTGAGAAGTTCCGGATATCTGGTCCCGCACATCGCCTGCCGGCGTCGTAATCTTGGTGGGATCTTCGGAATATTTGATCAGCCCTGTCAGGGGTGTATCGGTTGTCCAGCTGACACTAAAGGTTGTGGATCCCAGATTGGATATTTTCAGATTTTTTGGACTTTCCGACGGTCCGGCTTTGGTTCCCAAACCTTGTCTCTTATTTACCAAAATCACTCCGGCTATCAAACCACCAATCAGGATTAAAACACCCAGTAGTGTCGGAATTCGTTTGGTCATTAATCCTTTTGTAGCCATGTTATTGTATAGGTGTCGGTTGAGCCGATACCGTAGCTTCTGCCGATGCCGATGCCGAAGCCGGCGTCGGTGCCAATGTAGTAATTATTTGTGTCATTTGAATTCTGCTTATTTCATCTTCACTCACTTGAGTTCTTTTTTCAAGGTTGTTTATTACCGTTTGATTAATCTTACCGTCAATCGGTTTAATTGCCGCTGCCTGTTCCGGTGTTAATTGTGTTTTTGTCGTTGCGGAAAATATTTGAAAAGCCAAAATACCACCCACAATCGAAAGCCCCATGACACCTATAAGTAGTACATAAACCGAAAAAGTTTTTTTGGGTTTCATGTTGGTTGATAAAAATAGAAATATACTTGACCTGAAGCTTTAAGTGTCGAAACGCCTTTGATTGGACCCGGTTCCGTTGTCAAGACCACGCTGGTAAGCACAGCTAGTCTATCCAGATTCTCCAATTCAATCAAAAATCTTTTTACACTACCCGGATCCCCATTCACGGTAAATGTAATCGTGGTTTGGACAATATTGTTTTGATTTTTGGAGACCAATTTTTCCGCCCACACACCTGCAGGTTTTCCGTTGCCGAATAGACGGGTTCCCGGAATGGAGATTGTCTGAATGGTTAAACCTCTATTCTTAGCTAATAATTCGATCCTCCCCGCCATATTTTGATAAGAAAAACCGTGGGGCACGGCATCATCATAGAGATATAGTTTTTCTTGGAAAGTATCCAAGTCGGTCTGTGCCTCAAAAATCTGAGCGATCTTTTTATCCGACTTAACATTCAAAGAATCGAGATCCTCAATTTTTTTCTGTAAAGACGCCACATTTGTGAGGGTGGGTCTAATAGCCGCAAAAATCAATATGGTCACGGTAAAAACGGATAAGATTACCTCCAAAGATGCTTTAACCTCCGGTCTTTGATAGATAAGGTTGATCCTCTGGTAAAAAAGTGAATATTTTTCGTTATCAAGAAGTGCCATTATTTAAAACTGGTTTGAATATTAAATTTCACCACTCCCGTGGTCTGGTCAAAATTGGTTTCTTTCATCGATAAGCGGACTATGTTTTTGATTTTCTTTAGATTTTGCAGAAGTTGGGCAAATCCCAGTTCCGAAGCCGACTCTCCCACCAAATTCATTCCGGAGCTGTCCAAAGTAAGTTTTTCCAGCCTTACTCCACTTGGCATTATTCTGCTTAGCTCGTCATATCTTTCGCCGAAGGTCAAATTTCCCGACATATATTTACTAATTGGTTCTTGTTTTGCCAAAATTGTCCGGATGGTCGCTTCGGTTTCCGCGTAGGCTTGTATTTGAACCTGTTTTTGATCAACCTCTTCTTTTAAATCGTTTACTTTTTTATCAAAATAAAAACGTGATCCAAAAGCCAGTAGAACTACGAATTCGGTTAAAACCACCAATACTCTGCCCGTCGTTAATGCCCATGACAAGAACTTCCCCAAAGCGGAAAAACTAAAACTGTCTTTAGGTAGTAAGTTGATATGAAAAACACCTTGCTGGGCAGCCACACATTCAGTATATCAAAGCAGGAACGGGATTTTCTATTTGTCTTACTTGGCGATTTTCTTCGAGAGCCTGGACTTAATTCTGTCGGCTTTGCCTTTTTTGATGACCCCTTTTTTGGCGGCACGGTCAACGGCGGAAAAAGCCTTGCCGAGAGATTCCATCGAAAGGAGCTTTTTGAACTCGTCAACGGCGGACTTGGCCTTTGTTTTGGTAGATCTGTTAAAGGTAGCCTTCTTCTTGTCGGCTCTTAATTTTTTGATTGCGGATTTGGTTATAGGCATGTGGCTATTTTATCACGACTTCTTCTTCTGGCACATCTTCGTTTCCTGAATTAAAATAGCTAAGTGGTAAATAAGATAATATCTAAGTCACAAGAGTTTTTGAACCGGAAAAGCAACAGTATCCTTTCCGCTGCCGTTATCATAGGAGTTTCATATCTGGGATCGGCACTTTTGGGACTTATCCGCAATCACTTGCTGGCTGCCCGGTTTTTTGGGGGTATGGAGGCGGACCTGGATGTATATTTCGCTGCTTTTGTTATCCCCGATACGGTTTTTCAGCTTCTGGTAGTGGGGGCCGTTTCGGCGGCTTTTATTCCCGTCTATCAGGAATATCACGAAAAGTCCAAAGAAGAAGCCAACAAACTTGCCAACTCCGCCCTCAGCTCCATTGGCTTTTTCCTTCTAATATTTTCGGTCATTATCGTCATCTTTGCCCGGCCATTGGCCGGACTTCTGGCACATTTTTCTCCGGAAAAGCTGGATCTGATGGCCAACCTTATCCGGCTGATGTCTATTGCTCAGATACTTTTTGCCATCTCCGCTTTTCTAACCGGTGTACTTCAGTCTCAGCGCCGTTTCTTAATTCCGGCCCTAGCGCCACTCTTGTATAACATCGGTACCATTACCGGTATCTATTTTCTCTCTTCACGTTTAGGTATCTACTCCGCCGCCGTAGGTGTAATTTTTGGAGCTTTTCTTCACATGGCGGTCCAACTTCCAACTGCCGGAGCTTTGGGTTACTGGCCAAAAATTGTTTGGCGTCCAAATCATCCGGGAGTTGCCTCGATGATCAAGCTCATGCCTCCCCGTACTTTGGCGCTCGGGTTGGACCAGATCGAAAGGTGGGTGGCCGTCAATCTTACCTCTCTGCTCGCGTCCGGTTCACTTTCAATCTTCAATTTTGCCCGTCAGCTGTATGTCTTACCCATTTCGCTTTTTGGGGTTTCTCTCAGCCAAGCCTCTTTTCCCACCCTTGCTCAAGAAGCCCTTTCCGAAGATAAATCCAAATTCAAAGAAACACTTTCAAAGTCTATTCTTCAGATATTCTTTTTTGCTCTTCCGGCCAGCGTGCTGGTTTTGGTTCTCCGCATTCCTCTGGTTCGCCTTGCTTTTGGAGCCAAAAACTTTCCCTGGGAAGCCACCTTGTTAACCGGAAAATCCTTGGCTTTCCTTAGTTTGGCCATTGCTCCTCAGGCGGTTACCAATACCCTAACCCGCGCTCTTCATGCCCTAAAGGACACCAAAACACCTCTGACAATTGGCTTCATTACTATGGTGTTATTCGTGGGTCTCGCGTACATTTTTGGTCTTTTTACCCAAAGAGACGTTGCCGGAATTACTTTGGCCATGTCCATTGCCAATCTTCTGGATTTTTTACTGTCCTACTTGGCGATCCGCCGGAAAGTGGGTCCTTTGGGTATTTCGGTGAGAATAATCAAAATGTTATTTGTCAGTTTCTTTACCGCCATCTCACTTTGGGTGCCCATGCGTTTACTTGATCAGCTCGTTTTTGACACTACAAGAACCATTCCCCTGATTACTTTGACCTTGTTTGTTAGCGCTGTGGGAACCTTTGTGTATCTTTTCTTTTGTTGGCTCTTTGATATTGAAGAATTACAAGATGTTGTCGATATTGTGAAAAAGATTGGTAATTGGCGTAAAATACTGGCCAGTAGCGACGAGGTTCTCGAGACCACTCCTAATAGTATCTAAGTTATATGGACGGATTAATCAGAAATTTTTCTATCATTGCTCATATTGATGCCGGCAAATCAACCCTGGCCGACCGTTTGCTGGAAATTACCGGTACGGTTCAGGCGGATAAAATTACCCCGCAATTATTGGATAGTAACCCGATTGAAAGAGAAAGGGGCATTACGATCAAGCTTGCTCCGGTCTCCATGAGCTACCGAGGTTATACTTTGAATCTTATTGATACTCCCGGACACGTCGATTTTAATTACGAAGTCGAGCGGGCGCTTCAGGCTTGTGAGGGGGCTATCTTACTGGTAGATGCCACCAAAGGTGTTCAGGCCCAAACTGTAGCTAATTTCCGACTTGCCAAAAATCTGGGGCTTACAATTACCCCCGTAGTAAACAAAATCGATGCCCCTCTTGCCGAGGTAAAAGCAGCTTCCCGTCAGATTAAACAGTTATTGGGCATCGATTACGAACCGTTTTTGGTTTCCGCCAAAACCGG
>Ga0172379_10011923_pt1 | contig 10261 bp, 8 predicted proteins | sample GrowelOW334metaG_FD_119756 | JGI IMG/M metagenome (GOLD analysis project Ga0172379, IMG submission 119756) | Groundwater microbial communities from an aquifer near a municipal landfill in Southern Ontario, Canada - Groundwater well OW334 metaG | ecosystem: Environmental > Aquatic > Deep...
CCAAGACACCAAGTATTTTCTTTATCCCGGGATAGCGTGATAAAGACTGTGATTTCAACCACAGGTAAATCATACACCCCCCATCCGTCTTGAAGAGACGGAGTTGTTCCAAATATCTAGAATTTGAATACATAAAGGTATTACAAATTTCAACAGTTAAAAAAGGTATTCCCCATCCGGCGAATTTGTTCTACAATTGTCAGACAAATTTCTCTTGTCTTTGGCATTCATCACGGTATGGTATGCTGTTCGTGCAAATTTATGCTGAGGATAAGACACAACTGAAGTTGTGAACTCCAACGGTGGGGCATAAAACAAAGATTTCTCTGTTTTTGCAATCAACGCTTATTTTTTAATCACGGGATTTCCAATGCTGAGTTATATTTTAAGAAGAACCGCGTATTCGATTCTGGTGATAGTGGGGGTAATGCTCCTCACGTTCGTCCTCTTCCGTTTTGCGGCTGGCGACCCGGCTGAAATCCTTCTCGGCAAAAACCCCTCCCCTCTTGAAGTCGAACAGCTCAGGAAAGATTTGTCGTCCGACAAACCGCTGTTCTGGGGCAACTGGCAGAAAACTGAAATCTTCCGGTCAGTCAGATTCAACGAGAAAAAAGAATATTCCGGCATGAAAACCGAGGGTGCCGCCGAATACTGCAAGGGATTCCTTAAGATTGACGGCGGGAAATTATCTTTCACACGCAACTTCGAACTTGCGGACACGAAGCTCTCTGCGAGTATCGTCTTCCGGGGCATATTTGCCCTTCAAGGTAAAGTTTATTTTTCCAGTTCCTGGAAAAATAAATTTATTGAACTGCAGACTTCAGGGAAAAACCTAACACTGGCAACCGACAAAACACTTGAACTGAGATCAGTCGAATTCTACAGGGAATATAAGACTCCATGGGACAGCCAGTTGCTGGCGTCATTCCGGGAAATCATGAGCTTCACCGACGCTTTCCCGTTCCTGAGCTTCCTGAACTTCGGAAAAACTCTTCAGACAAAAGAGGACATACGTCATGTCCTCTGGCGCGGAATGTGGCCGTCGCTTTTCCTCATGCTTCCTATTTTCTTCGGGGAACTTGTTTTCGGAATCGCCCTGGCCCTTGTTTCAACAGCGTTCAGGGGCAAATGGATTGACAGGGCAATCGTGATATTGTCTGTCGCCGGAATGAGCATCAGCTATCTTGTCTTCATCATTTTCGGACAGTGGTATCTCGGTTACCACTTCAACTGGTTTCCGGTATGGGGTTACGGCTCGGTGAAATATCTTGCACTTCCGGTGATTATCGGAATCCTCAGCGGACTTGGCGGCGGTGTAAGGTTTTACAGGACAGTCTTCGTCAACGAACTCAACCGTGAATATCTCAGGACAGCCGAAGCAAAAGGCTGCACACCGTATTCAGTCTACTGCAAACATCTCCTCGGCAACGCGATGATTCCAATCATTACGCGGGCGACAACACTGCTGCCGTTCCTTTTCACGGGAAGCCTGCTCCTTGAAAGCTTCTTCGGCATTCCGGGACTTGGTTATGCGGGAATCAACGCACTCATGAACTCGGATCTCCAGATGATTAAATCGCTTGTGATTGTCACTGCATTTATCTTTGTTTTTGTAAACCTGCTGTCCGACATCGCCTATGCCTGGGCCGACCCGCGCGTGAGGCTCGAATAAACGCCGAAAACAACTTTGACGGGATAACAGGATTCCCAGGATATTTGAGCCAATTTCAAAATTGGCGAAGGTAGGGCGTGTTCTCCGTAACGCGCCGCCTCAAAACGGACGGCTCGGAGAGCCATCCCTACCTTGGATTCGGCAATTTTGAAATTACCTCATTTAAGAAAAAACACTGAACCGGCATCACTTGAAACAGCCTCAATGATTTTTCTTGCCTTTTATCCGGCAAGACGATATTTTAACGGAATGTTTTAAATTGTTCCCGGGGTGTATGAACCCTGTAAAAAAGAAGGGAGGGCAAGTGCGCAATATCATTATTCTCATGGCAGGGGCTGCTGTACTGTTTGTACTGGCCGGATGCGGAAGCTTGAACCGGAAGGTTGGCGGGCCGGAGCTGTCAAAGCCAGCCATGGAATTTGCGAAGCAGATGCCGTCCGGCGATTCAGCCATGTCCATTACATACGGCGAAAAACAGATTTTCACCGACAAGTGGGGTTCGAAAGCATATCCGATCTTTCCGGTTTTCTACTGGTCAACTCTTGGCAATTTCACACCGGAGCCAAGCTACGGTGTACGTACGGCAACTATTCTGTTCCCGGTATTTGTGCTGTTCCGTGATTCGGCATACGACAATCTCGGTCAACGGCTGCAGTTCGAAACCACGTTCAACATGGCCCTGCTAATCGGGTATGAAGACCGGGTGACGCCAAGATCAAGCGAATTCAAGACCGGCGTTTTATGGATTCCCGGAATCGGCCCCTTTCTCGGAGTCGGCCCTGAATTCTTCCAGTTTTTCTGGATTCCGTTCACCGATTTCAAGTAAGGAGCCGTACAGAAACAACCTTTACATTTTGTCACATTTAATTTTTCATGAAAGATTATCAATTCAGTACTTGCAGGCTGCACCATGTTTTTCGGCATATCGCTGGTGATAATCCTCGGCACGGTAAAACTCTCCCGCAGCTTTGATTTCCGTCACTATTTCACCTTGGAAAGTTCCGCTTTGTTCAAGTCTGCCCTTTGATTCCAAAGCCGTCTCTTCCTGTTCCTTGTCATGAAAGAATATTGCTGAACGGTACTGGGAGCCGACATCAGGCCCCTGCCGGTTGGGGGTTGTCGGGTTGTGGATTTTCCAGAATACTTCGAGGAGTTTCCGGTACGACACTTCTTTCGGGTCAAATTCGAGGTGGACCACTTCCGCATGTCCGGTGTTTTCAGTACATACTTCCCTGTAAGTCGGATACTGGATTTTGCCTCCCATGAATCCGACCGAGGTTGAAACCACTCCCTTGACTTTTGCGAATTCTTCTTCGACGTGCCAGAAACACCCCGCCCCGAAAGTGGCTCTCCGCATGTCTGTTCTCTGTTCTGACAACGAGGAGTCCTGCATGAAGGAAAGGGAATCTGAATTGACGCAATATCTCAGACCTGTCGGTTTCGGGCCGTCGGGGAATACGTGTCCCAGATGGGCGTCGCACCTGGCGCAGAGTATTTCCGTTCTCTGCATGCCATGGCTGTTATCTATTTTTGCAGCTACATGTCTTGAATTGAACGGCGCGAAAAAACTGGGCCAGCCTGTACCCGAAACAAATTTCTGTTTTGACGTGAATAAAGGAAGGGCGCAGCAGACACAATAGTATATCCCCGGCTTCTTGTTGTCATTGAGCAATCCGCAGAATTGCGCCTCCGTCCCCTTCCCCCTTGCGATTCTAAACTGCTCGGATGTCAGATAACGCATCCATTCCTCATCGGCTTTGACTATCTTTTTCATATGGGAACAATCCCCCTCGCATTCCTCTCCGGCGACTTTGCCGCCTGAGAGAAATATAAATAAAACGATAAACATGAATATTATTTTTTCAGACACGCTGTAAGTTTACACTCCAATCACTGTTAAAACAATATTTTTGAAAATACCAGCATGAAACGCTTTACCACGGTTTCCGTAGGTTTTATTGATGTCAACTGCTATCTGATTCCCTCGGAAACGGATGACTGTCTCTACATAATTGACCCCGGCGCCGAACCTGCGAAAATCCTCAATGGGATTGACATGGGCAAATTCAAGGATTTCAGGATTCTCCTGACGCATGGACATGTCGACCATATAGGCGCAGTTCCGGATCTGATGAAAACACTTCCCGTATCGAAACTTTATCTGCACAAAGACGATCTTCCGCTCTACAGAAGCCCAAACAACTGCCTTCCCCCATGGATTCCGCTTGTGCAGAATCTCCCGGAATCCGCAAATGAAATTGAAAACTGCGAATTTCGCGTAATTCATACGCCGGGGCATACGAGAGGAGCCGTTTGTTTTCTTTTCATGAGATTTAACGCGCTTTTCAGCGGCGATACGGTTTTCCATTGTTCTGTAGGGCGGACCGACCTTCCCGGCGGAAGTCATGAAAGCCTGATGAGATCAATAAAAGAGGAAATCTTCATGTTGCCGGACAACCTGGAAATCTTTCCTGGACACGGACAGGCGACAACAGTAGGCTTCGAGAAAGCAAATAATCCTTACGTGCAATAAAATTTCCAAGGGAAATTTTATATCTTCCAGACATTAAGTTTTAAACACCCAACTGAAGTTGTGAACCCAAAGGTCGCTGGTCACTGATTACTGTTTCTCTTCCTCCGGAGCATTCCCAGCCATTCTTCTGCCTCGGCGCTATGGAATACCGAGGAGATGAAAAGGTACATTACGACGAAAAAAGAACCTGTGACTGAAAGCGGAATCAGGTCGCGAGGGAGATATTTCACCTGTATGCCCGCAATCGGCTGATATATGAACCAGCATATGATAAGGACATAGGCGGATACGGCGATTGTCCTGAAAAGACTCGGAAGAATTGCGGACAGATGGAGCGTTCCCAGCTGTTTTTTCAGAAAATAAAGAAGTACGCCGCAATTCACGAAAGAACAGATTGAGGTTGCGAGCGCAATCCCCCCCTGCTTCAGAGGCCACATGAGAATAAGACATAGGACTATATTCAGAAGTATGCAACTGACGGCGACCTTTACCGGGGTTTTCATGTCTTTCCGGGAATGGAAGCCGGACACAATGATTTTCACTGCGGAAAAGGCAGGTATGCCGATAGAATAGAGTTGCATTGTCAATAGAGTTTCAGCAACCTCCCTCTCCCCGAATTTTCCGCCGAAATAGAAAATGTGGATAAGCTGTTTGCTGAAGACAAGTGTAAAGAGGGCCACGGGGATGCAGAGGAAAAGGATATTCCGGAGCGCGTGAAGGAAAGACGACAACATCCCCTCTATATCGTTTTTCGCGGCGTATCTGGAAAGCTCGGTCAGGACAACCGAACCCATTGCCACGGCAAAAACACCTATCGGCAGATCGATGAGCCTGTCCGAAAAATACAGCGCCGGAACAGCATAGTCGCTTATGTAGCAGGCTATGGTGCGGTCAATGACAAAGCTTATCTGGAGGGCGGACGCGCCAATTATTCCCGGAATTGTGAGCTGATACAATTCTCTGACAACAGGCTCCTTCAGGAGGTTCCTTAACTGTATGCCCGGCATGAGCTTCTCCTTTTCAAGCATCCACAGCATCATGACGAGCTGGAGAACCCCCGATGCAAGCACGGATAACGACAAGGCGTAAAGCATGTGTCTCGGATTGTCCTTATAGTAGGGGCAAACCAGGAGAAGGCACAGGACCATCACGATGTTCAATGTTATTGAGGCTACGGCGGGCATGAAGAATTTTCCGATGCTGTTCATCACGGAACCGAAAATCCCTATCAGGCATATGAAGAATGCGTACGGGATTAGAAGCGGAAGGAGTTCGAAGATGAGTTTCACGCGTTCCGGCGCGCTTCCGAGAAAAGGGAGTATGATCAATGAACCGGCCGCTATGACAATGCAGACCAGTGCAAGTATCACTCCAAGCGCAGCAGTTATCACTGTTAATTTTCTTCTTGCGGAATCCCTGCTTTCATTTTCGAAAGTATGGGTCATGATCGGTACCAGTGCGGTTCCGAGCGCGCCTTCACCCAGAAGTCTTCTCAGGAGGTTGGGAATCATGAATCCCATGGCCCAGGCGGACATGTACTCACCTCCCCCCACAATTCTGGAAAGGAGCATCTCCCTGGCAAGACCCAGAATCCGCGAGACGATGGTCGCAAGACCTATCCCGGACGTGTTTTTCAATAAATTGTGCTTCTTTTGGGGCATATATGATTTTTCACAAAAGGAGTACTTTATGGCAGATTGAGGCAAATGCAAAAGTTTTGAAAGACTTCAACAGGAATAATGCGCAAACTGCGCTACCACCCGCAATTCAAGTTCGAGATGGTATCCCGAGTCACCTTAAAGCCCGCTAAAAAGGAAAAGACAGAGCCGTTACCGGCTTGAAGTAATTTTTTGCAATTGTCTCATTATAACCTGTTGACTTTATTATTATATCGTTATATAATTACTATAACATATAGGGTCATGGGTATGCGCAATCATCTTTTCATAGACATAAGCGAAAAGCTTAAAAGAAGAATATCCGATGAGGCTGAGGCACATCAGGATGACTGGGCTCTGCCGACTCTCAGGGAATTGGCAAAGGAATATAAAATCAGCCTGGTTACCGCCAAAAAGGCCGTAGACGTTCTTTCAATGGAGGGACTGACCTGCGCCCGACCCGGTGTTGGAATAAAAGTGAACAGCAAAGCCCTGAAGAAAAAAAGCGGGCAGATCGCCTGCTTCAGCATAGGCGTTATTTTTCTGGATATATTCGATACGAACAGCCCGGTTATCGGTGATATGATTCACGGGATTGTAGATATCCAGAAAAAATTCGGGTTCCACCTTAAATTTACACCCATCCCTTCACAGCAGCCTTTGGCAAGCCAGATATCAGTCCTTGAAAATGTCTTGGGAAGTGGTGTGGACGGCCTGATAGTGGCATCAAGGATGCCTCTCGGGATCATCTCCAGCCTTCAGGGGAAAAACATGAAGTTTGTATGGGTTAATAACAATATACCGCATGAAAAAATATATTCCGTGATGTTTGACAAGAGCGACATGTATCTGAAGGTAATCAGGAGGATGAAGGAATTGCGTTTCAGGAAAGCCGCATTTATATGTCCTACCACTTCAAGGGAAGACAGCAACATGTTTGCGAATCTCTGCGGGAATTCGAAGATATCTTTAAAAACTTTCGCATACGACATCCTTAAAAAGGCTGAAGATGTACGGCAGATCGCAGTAGAAGACACACTTAAACTTCTTTCCTCGTCCGACAAGCCGGAAATTATAATCTGCGGCGGTGAAATAGCGACAACGGGAGCATTGCAGGCGATTTTCAGCAAAGGACTCAGGATTCCGGAAGATATCCATATCATATCCATATCGGAGCAGGATAGCCTGCAATTCAGGATCCCAGTTCCCCTTGACATGCTGACACAATCTTTTTCCGATCTTGCCCGGGAAGCAGCTCTGATGCTGTACGAAATGCTTAAAGGCAGAATCCCGGAAACACATATAAAATATTTACCTGTAAATTGCCTGGAGAAGGGTGAGGGAATAGCACAACAAAAGCATGAGCGGGAGGTGGAAAATGGAATCGCACTTTGAAAAACTGGAGGCAGGGAAGAAGACACGCAGCTCTAACGTGGATATTTACAAGGAAGCCATCGTGCCGTCGAGCCGCAAAGCCATAAGGCTCAACGACTTCACACTCATCGAGCTCCTCGTTGTAATCGCGATCATCGCAATTCTCGCCGGGATGCTCCTGCCGGCATTGAAGGTCGCCAAGGACAAGGCGAAACTTATTGTTTGTTCGGGAAACATGAAACAGCAAGGCGCGTCCGCATCAATGTATCTCAACGATTACGACGGTGTCATGTTGACACAGACTTATGAAGGAGAGGTTATTCCCGATTCACGAAAGGGGTCGGTTTACTTTTTTCTTTCGGCTTCTTATCTGGTAGAAGAAGTACCGTATGAGTACCCTTCGCTTATATTGAAAAAAAAGGCGATGGCTTACCAGTGCCCCGCAGAAACAAGCAATATATATTACCGTTCATATGGTGGCAATTATTATCTTTTTGCAACGGGTTTTCTCCGCGGAGCCGTCAAAAGATTAAGGAACCCGGAAATCACAGGATTGGCCCTGGACTGCTATTGGAGTTCATTTTGTCCTGCCGGAACATACTTGGACGATCAGACAAAATGGATTACATACGTAATGCCGGCGATTGTCCGTCACGACGGGATGCAGAATGTCTTGTATGTGGATGGACACGTCGACCAAGTCAAAGGCTACAATTTTTTTAATGATTCGCGCCTGCGTCCGACATGGCGCGATAGCGTGAATCCGTAAGCAATGAAACTGACAACAGAGTGGAGGAAAACATGGCTGTGAAATCTCGAAACATTGTACAGTCTCAACGCAAAACCGATAAGTGGAAACACACCTTTGCGTATTTCTGGTATGACGAGCCGCATATATTTGAATGGGGGCAGAGTGATTTTGACCGTGCAATGAAGAAATATAGTGATACTGGCATCAACCACATCATTGGATTCAGCATCACCCACTTCAGATGGTCGTTTTATCCTTGGTGGGATATCATCAACAGGACGATTGGAAAAATAGTGTTGGCATGTCATAAGAACAATATTTTTTACACCGAGCATCATTCTGCATCGCTACATTTCTGTCTCGACACTCCAGAACGGCTTGCCTTCGCCGAAAAACGGGTTTTTGGGAAAAGAAAGGGGTCGTATCATAATTGGCCTGACTTTCAGGAAAAGTGTCTTGGCAATATCATTATTGATGGCAAGAACTTGAAAGACATGTTTCAAATCGACATTGCGAGCAGGAAGCCGCATTATATTGATGAGTGGGGGGCGAACATTTTATGCCCAAATAATCCTGATTTTATTCATGTTTACCTGAAATACCTTGAAAGTCTTTACAAACTCGGCATTGATGGAATAATGACCGATGATATTCTATTCTACGGTAGCTCTTCTGATGAAATCCGCCTTTGTTCATGCTGTTATTGTCAGGAAAAATATAAACGTCTGACGGGGTATCAATTACCTTCCAGCGATGCCGAATTTGAAGAGTTCCAGAAAAGAACAAATCTCCTTGCATATATCGCGATTATTCGGTTTCGGGAAGAATCGGTAAGGGGTTTTCATGTAAAAGTAAAAGAGCATTATGAAAGTCTTGGGCTGAATCCATTCCGTCCCAACTATAGCGCGACAGAAATTTATTGGTCCAATCCGTGGCAGTACTGCTTTGACCGGCTTCCCGCACTTGACTGGGTGATGATCGAAAACACCTATGAACACATCATCCGCTATTCCTGGCCGGAGTGGTTGCTTGAGCATAATCATCGCTTCGCCTTGGCTCGCTATCGGCGCATTCCCGCAGCGGCGATGTTTTATCCGCATGCGAAGGATCAGGTTGAATTCTGCTGGGCGCTTGCGATGACAAGCGGGATACAATATCTCGGCACCGCCAATTGTAAACCGTTGGATTTGAATCCATGGGAAAAGCCACTGCGGAAGTTTGAGCAAGAGCATCAGGCGAGTATGCAGCATGCAGACAAGTTGGCGCGAGTCGCTTTTTATTTCTCCCGGTCAACGCGCGATTTATATTCGGAATACGAGGGACGTACCAGGGAAAATATAACCTCGTGGATGTTTGCATGCGAGCTGGGAAACGTCCCCTATGATCTGATATTGCCAGAAGAATTGGGGGAATTGAGCCGATTCAACATCATTATTCTTAATGAGGCGTTCGTCATGTCAGATGCCGAACTTGATAAGATTAAAAGATTCGTCGAAAGCGGCGGCAAGATTATCTGGGCGGGGGAAAATGCTGCAAAAGACGAAAATTTTCAGATTACAAGAACATTTTTCGATATTTGGGGATTCGAGCGGCCGTCAAGTTGGAATAGTTATGGAAAAGGACAAATATACGCAATCAATCTTGAAGACTGGACAGGTCCGTTGCGTCGTAGAGTGCTTGGACCATTGCATATGATCAAGGACGATGAGCCGAATTATGATTATAAATCGCCGGGTGCGGTAGAACTGGCGCTGTACCGGAAAATCAGCGGATTCATAAGCGATGCGCTGACTGAAGCGGATATGACATTGCAAAATGCGCCGGACGGTCTCCTCTGTCATCTTTTCGCCGCCGAAAAACGCGATCATCTTGTATTCCATGTGCTGAATGCAGCGGGGACATTGGATAAACCTGAAATAGGTTATGTCATGCATCGCGATCCATTGCCTTTTCCAATGTTGGGAGAAACCATGACAGTGAAGATTCGCAAACCGGATGGCATGAGGTTTGATTCCGATTGCGAGGCAAGACTGTTTGTTCCAACTGAACCTGATCGAAAACTCGAGCTTTCAGATTCTGGAAAACACTTGCAGTTTGAGTTGCCTCTTAAGTTCATCCGATTTTATGGTCTTGTTACCATAGGGGAAATATTAAATTAGGCGGCCAAAGGGCCGCAACTTTTAATACCAAAATAAATTCCAAACTTCAAACTCCAAGTACCAAACAATATTCAAAATAGAAAATTCCAAATTTCAAACAGATTCATAAAACAA
>Ga0172379_10011924_pt1 | contig 10260 bp, 8 predicted proteins | sample GrowelOW334metaG_FD_119756 | JGI IMG/M metagenome (GOLD analysis project Ga0172379, IMG submission 119756) | Groundwater microbial communities from an aquifer near a municipal landfill in Southern Ontario, Canada - Groundwater well OW334 metaG | ecosystem: Environmental > Aquatic > Deep...
CAATGAAAGCTGGTCATCGGGAACAATAACCTCCATGCACCGATTTTCCTCATCAATGAGCACACGATCCACCTTGGCAGGCGACAAGGCTGCGTAGACATACTTGGCGGGATCATCGGAAAACGGAACAATATCAATCTTTTCTCCCCGCAATTCCTGGACCACGCTCTGGACCCGGGAGCCCCTCATGCCTACACAGGCGCCGACCGGATCGATATCCTTATCCCTGCTCTTAACGGCAATCTTTGCCCGCTTTCCCGGTTCTCTCGCAATACTGACAATCTCAATCAACCCCTCTGATATTTCCGGGACCTCCACTTCGAAAAGGGCTTTTAAAAACGCCGGATGGGTCCTGGAAAGGATAATCTGTGGCCCCTTAGATATCCTCTTGACATCACAGATAAATGAACGGATCCTCTCGCCCCGCTTGTAGACTTCCCGGAAGATTTGCTCCGACACGGGGATAACGCCTTCCGAACGGCCAAGATTGACGATGATGCTGCCACCTTCAAATCTCTGGACGAAGCCATTGACGAGCTGCATCTTGCGGTCTTTGTATTCCTCATATATATTGTCACGTTCGGCATCCTTAACGCGCTGGATGATAATCTGCTTAGCCGTCTGAACAGCAATACGGCCAAAGGTAGACGTGTCAACCTTCATGCCCAAGCTGTCTCCAGGTTCCACTTCCTCATCCATATCCCTGGCTTCGGCCGTGGATATTTGCATATCCGGATCCGTTACCTTTTCTTCCACCGTTTTGAATTGAAATACCTCAATTTCTCCGGCCTCTTCGTTATAGTGGGACTCGATTTCGACGTTGGGTCCCATTTTCTTTCTTGCAGCATTTAGCATGGCCGCCTCGAGGGCTTCGATAATGATCTCCTTCTCGATTCCCCTATCCTTGCTCATCTGCTCGACCAGCCGTTTCAGCTCCGAAAACATGCCCTCTTCCTCCATTCATCACTGTAAGGATGATTTTTCTTAAAATTATCTATGATCCAATAAGCCTACAAGATTGGCCTTGACCACTGCTTCCATGGGAACAGTAAAGATCTTTCCCGACAAATCCAGAATAATCGTCTTTTTCCCGTTTTCGCCTATCCGGTAATCCTTCAGGAGACCCTTGAAATTCCTTACGCCGTCAATTTTGTATTCCGTCTGGATGATCACCCGGCGCCCGAGGAACCTTATAAAATCGTTATCCTTAACCAGGGGTCGGTCCAGACCGGGAGAAGATATTTCCAGTGTATAGGCTTCCGGAGGAACATCGTTCACGTCGAGGAGGTCGCCTACATGGTTACTGATAAGGGCGCAGTCATCAATGGTCACTCCCCCGTCCCTGTCGATGTAAAGGCGCACAACCCAACGTGATTTCATTTGGATGCACTCTACGCAGACAAGCTCCAACCCCTCCGATTGAATCGCGGGTTCCGCTATTTCCCAGATACGGTTTTCGTAAATTTTTTTCAAAAAGCCCATTCTGTGCAGAAAAAAAAAGTGGGCAAAAGCCCACTCGTCAGAAATTCAACGATAATGTTGATCCCCAGCTAACACAACTGCAAGGTAAATGCAAGCAAAAATCAAGGGCATTCGGGGAGATAAAAATGGAGCGGGCGACCGGGATCGAACCGGCGACGTCCAGCTTGGGAAGCTGACATTCTACCGCTGAATTACGCCCGCACTCGCCGGAATGCAGGGGACATATTAATCAAACGGGTCATTTTGTCAAGCCATATTTACATTCGCACAGCAATGGACCTGCCGTGGGCATCGAGCCCCTCCAGGGCGGCGAATCTTTCCGTCTGACGTCCGTAACGATGAAAGGCCTCCCTGGTAAAGGAAAGGACACTCGTCCTTTTGACAAAATCATAGACCCCCAGGGGAGAAGAGAATCTGGCTGTTCCTCCGGTGGGAAGGATATGATTGGGTCCGGCCATGTAGTCACCCAGGGCCTCCGGGGTGTATTGTCCGAGGAATACCGCCCCTGCATGCGTTATTTCGGACAGGAGTGCCTCGGGGTTCGCTACCATCAATTCCAGATGCTCCGGGGCAAAACGGTTGGCCAACCGCACTGCTTCCCCAAGATCTTTTGTTACCAGAACAGCGCCATAGCGATCGATCGCCCGGCTGACGATTGCCTTCCTCGGTAAATTTTCAAGCTGTCGACAGAGTTCGGCAACAATCTGCCGGGCTGTGGCCTCATCAGTGGTCAGGACCACGGCACTGGCCATTTCGTCATGCTCCGCCTGAGCGAGGAGGTCGGCGGCCACGAAGGGTACCGGCGCCGTGCGGTCACAGATGATCAGCACCTCGCTGGGACCGGCAATCATATCGATGTCCACGTGCCCATAGACCAGTTGTTTTGCGGTGGCAACGTAGGCATTTCCGGGTCCGACAATCTTATCGACCCGGGGAATGGATGCGGTTCCATAAGTAAGCGCCGCAATGGCCTGGGCGCCCCCAATCTTGAAAATCCTGTTTACTCCTCCCAGCTCCATGGCCAGGGCAACCAGTGGATTAATCGTCCCCCCCCGCAGCGGGGTTACCGCAACAATCTCCTTGACACCAGCAATCCGGGCCGGAATGGCCGCCATGAGCACTGTCGATGGATAGGAGGCAAGCCCACCGGGGACATAAATACCCGCCCTTTCCAGGGGCGTGATCCGCTGTCCGATCCGGACGCCGTCCTCCGATTCATCCCGCCAGTCCTTCACGATCTGGGACCGATGAAATTTCTCTATCCGCGCGGCGGCAAGTTGAAGAACAGCGCGATCATCAGGGTCAACAAGGGCCGCCGCTTCCCTGATCTCTTCCGGCGATGCCTGAACCGTCTGGGGAGTCAAGACATAACCATCGAACCTCGCTGTATATTCAAACAGGGCGGCGTCGCCTCTTGCGGCCACATCCTGCAAAATGCCTTCCACTGTGGTACGCAGGGCCGGATCGCCCCCTCCGCCACGATTCATGATCCCCTGGAAGACCTCTTCAAATATTGCCTCGTCTGTTCTGATTACTCTCACTGAGATTGCCTCGTCATGCTTTCACCCGCTCCATGGCCGCTCCCAGGCGGGAAAACTTTTCCTCAATCCGCTCATAACCGCGATCAAGGTGATAAACACGGGAGAGTTCCGTCCTGCCTTCCGCCGCCAGACCCGCGAGGATGAGTGACGCCGAGGCCCGCAGGTCCGTTGCCATGACCGGGGCCCCATGCAGCTTCGGAACCCCCTTGACAACGGCGCTGTGTCCCTGAACAGCAATGTCCGCACCCATGCGCATCAATTCACTGACGTGCATGAAGCGGTTTTCGAAAATCGTTTCCGTCATCAAACTGAGACCGCTCGCTACGGTCATGAGGGACATGATCTGGGCCTGAAGATCCGTCGGAAAGCCCGGATAGGCGAGGGTCTTGACATCCACGCTCCGAGGCCGCCCATTGGCGATTGCCCGGATAGTGCGATCCCCCACGACCATCTCCATTCCTGTATCACGGAGTTTGGCAATAAGGGCATCGTGATGGCCGGGGTGACAGTTTCTGATGCAGATGTCCCCCTCCGTTATTCCGGCGGCGATCATGAAAGTCCCCGCCTCGATGCGGTCAGAAATGATTGTTCCTTCCACCGGATGAAGAGACGGCACACCGTCGATGCGAATGACGTCCGTTCCGGCGCCGATAATCCTTGCCCCCATGCCATTGAGGATTTCCGCGAGATTTACCACCTCCGGCTCCCGGGCGGCGTTTTTCAGCAATGTCGTCCCATCAGCCAGGGCGGCGGCCATCATGATATTTTCCGTACCCGTTACCGTGATTATATCGAAATAGATGGTGGCGCCTTTCAAACGCCGCGCCTTGGCGATCACATAGCCGTCTTTCAGCTCCACTTCCGCCCCCATGTCCTGAAGGGCGCGGATATGGAGATTGACCGGCCTGGCCCCGATAGCACAGCCCCCGGGCAGGGAAACATGGGCTTCTCCCAATCTGGCCACCAATGGTCCCAACACGAGGACCGAGGCCCGCATCGTGCGGACCAGGTCATAGGCGGCCGTACATGATTGAATATCCTCGGCATTGATCCGGAGCGAACCTTTCTCGTCTGCAAAAACAACCCCGAAACTTCCCAGCAGCTTTTTAATGGTTTTGATGTCCACAAGATCGGGAATATTATGAAATGTATTCCAGCCCTTCGTCAGCAGGGAGGCCGCAATGATTGGTAGCGCGGCATTCTTGGCGCCGCTGTTCTCAATTTCCCCTTCCAGTCGCTGCCCGCCCGTGATCAGTATCTTGTCCACGTTTATATTCTCCTTGCCAGGATCACCCGGTCGTAACCGGCATAATCCTGCCGGCATGATATGTTTGCATATAAACCTGTTTTTAGCAACAGATCCTCAAGCCGCCGCCGCTGCGTAGCCCCTATTTCCATGATGAGATGACCGCCGGCTTCGAGATACTGCGAACCGCCGTCGATGATCTCCCGATGCAAAGAAATCCCTTCCGATCCCCCCAGCAGCGCCTCGGAGGGCTCATATTTCCTGACGTCATCGGGTAGGCAGAGGAATTCTTCATCGGAGATATAAGGAGGATTGGAGACGATCACATCAAAAACCCCGGAAAGGTCAGCGAAAAGGGATCCGACGAGAAACCGGATTCTCTCGGCGACACCAGCGTTAGCGGCGTTCAGTCTGGCCACCGCGATCGCCTCCGGTGATATGTCCGTCGCAACCACCTGCATGTTCTCCTGCGACGCCGCCAAGGCGACACTTATGGCGCCGCTGCCAACGCCGATTTCAAGAATCCTGGCCGGACGGTGATCAATCGCGGGCAGGATTCTCAGGACCTCTTCCACCAGTATTTCCGTCTCCGGCCGGGGGATGAGGACATGGCGATTCACATAAAAAACAAGGGACCAGAATTCCTTCTCCCCAACAATGTAGGCCACGGGCTCATTGAGCTCCCGACGGGCCACCCACTGACGGAAGGATCGCAACTCCTGATCCGTCAGCAGGGAATGCCCCCGCATCAGGAGTTGCGTCCGGTCCACATGCAAAACATGGCACAGCAGGACCTCGGCGTCAAGTCTGGGGGTGGTTATTCCGGCCTTTCGGAAAACTTTTACCGCCTCATCGAGGCTCCCCTGTATTGTCATTAAGGGTGCGTCATCTTTCATTGCCTGCGGCGGGCTGACTAAGGGCCGCCGCCTGGAAATTTGCGCTCAGGGCATCAAGAAACATATTGATCTCGCCATCAAGAAAATTCTCCAGATTATAGATGGTAAGTCCGATGCGATGATCCGTTACCCGTCCCTGGGGATAATTATATGTCCTGATCCGTTCGCTGCGGTCCCCGCTTCCCACCTGATTCTTTCTTGTCTGGGAAATCTCGGCATTCTGTCTCTGGATCATACCATCCAGAAGCCTCGCCCTCAGAACCTTCATGGCCTTATGCTTGTTTTTCAACTGGGACTTTTCATCCTGGCAGGAAACGATCATTCCCGTGGGCAAATGAGTAATACGAACAGCAGAATCAGTCGTATTGACTGACTGGCCGCCGCACCCGCTGGAGTGAAAAACATCGATCCTCAGCTCATTGGGATCGATGGTAATATCAACTTCCTCCGCCTCGGGCAGGATAGCCACCGTAACCGCCGAGGTGTGAATGCGTCCCTGGGCCTCTGTGACGGGAACCCGCTGCACCCGGTGGACGCCGCTTTCATATTTCAACCTGCTATAGGCCCCTTTTCCTTCGATCAGGGCGATAATCTCTTTAAACCCCCCCATGCCGCCCGCCGGTGAATGGCTGATCACTTCAACTTTCCAATCACATCTTTCTGCATACCGGCCGTACATGCGAAAAAGGTCGCCCACAAACAGGGCGGCTTCATCTCCCCCTGTTCCCGCCCGTATCTCTAACAGGACATTCTTCTCGTCATTCGGGTCCCGGGGAAGGAGGAGAATCTTCAAGCGGTTGCCGAGTTCTTCGAGCTGCTGTTTCAACAGCGGCATTTCTTCCTTGACGATCTCCTTGAGTTCCTCATCACTTTCTTTCAGGATCTGCTGAGCTTCTTCAATCTTCAGTCTGATATCTTCATGGACGCGGTACGTCTCGACCAGATCCTGGAGATCGGAATGTTCTTTGGCGTATTTCTGATAGAGAGCAGGCTTGGTAAAGACTTCACCATCGCTTAAATACACCTGCAAATCCTCGAATCTGCTCTCAATTTCCTTCAGTCTTTTATACATCGTTACCTTACCGGGATAAAAGGGGAAACCAGCCTGACATCCTTCAGGAAATTTCCTTCCTGATGAATAGGGTGGCTATTTGTTGATACGGTTAAAATACTTAAAATTAGGGGGGATAGAGTCAACAGAACCGCGGACGCGGACAGCCCGGCCTGCACGACCAGATACACAGACCCACAACGGGATCGTGGCGGGAACTTCCTTACCGGAGCTGGACATGATCATGAGCGAACGGTTGATCCTTCGTTCATGGCTTTCAGGAATACAATCAACTATCTTTTTTGTTCCCTAGGCCTGCATATTTTTTGTTGAAGCGTTCAACTCTCCCCGCTGTGTCCATGAGCTTCTGTTTTCCCGTTATAAAAGGATGACATTGGGAACAGATTTCCACCTTAATGTCCTTTTTCGTCGCCCGCGTATGGATGACGCTCCCGCAGACGCAGGTAATGGTGGTTTCGTAGTAATCCGGATGGATACCTTCTTTCATGCTTTCAACCTTCCTCCCTTAGAAAATGGGATCGTATTATAGTCCTAGATTCGAGAAATTCAAGAAATATTTTTCATATTTGTTGTTATGAATTCATGGAATCAAGAAACGCCTGATTGTCCTCCGTCTTGCGAATCTTGTCTATCATGAAATCCATGGCGTCGACAGGGTTCATTTCCTGGAGAAGGCGCCTTAATATCCATATCCGGTTGAGATTGATTTTCGGGATCAGGAGTTCCTCTTTTCTCGTGCCGGACCGGACAAGATCAAAGGCAGGGAATATCCTTCGGTCGGCAATGCGCCGATCGAGATGGAGTTCCATGTTTCCCGTGCCCTTGAATTCCTCAAAGATGACTTCATCCATGCGACTACCCGTATCAATCAAGGCCGTAGAAATGATCGTCAGGCTACCGCCGTTTTCAATATTCCGCGCGGCCCCGAAGAAACGCTTGGGTTTATGAAGGGCGTTGGAATCGACGCCTCCGGAAAGAACCTTGCCACTCGGCGGGACAACGGTATTATAGGCCCGGGCCAGCCGGGTGATGCTGTCGAGAAGGATGACGACATCCTTCCTGTGTTCCACCAGCCTTTTCGCCTTTTCAATCACCATCTCCGCCACCTGAACGTGCCGGGTAGCCGGTTCATCGAAGGTAGACGAAACTACCTCTCCCTGGACGCTGCGCTGCATGTCCGTGACTTCCTCTGGCCGCTCATCGATGAGGAGGACCATAAGAATCACTTCGGGATGATTGGCGGCAATACTGCGGGCAATGTCCTGAAGGAGCATCGTCTTGCCCGCTCGGGGCGGCGACACGATGAGGCCGCGTTGCCCTTTGCCAATGGGGGTAAACAGGTCCATGATCCGGGTAGAAAAATTCTCCGCATCCGATTCGAGGTTAAATTTCTCCTCCGGATAGAGGGGCGTGAGGTTGTCAAAGAGAATCTTGTCACGGGAGGCTTCGGGAGATTCATAATTGATCGTGTCGACCTTGAGGAGGGCAAAATATTTCTCTCCTTCTTTGGGAGGTCGGACCTCTCCGGAAATGGTGTCTCCCGTACGGAGACTGAAGCGCCGGATCTGGGACGGCGAAACATAGATGTCGTCGGGACTGGGCAGGTAGTTGTAGTCCACCGCCCGGAGAAACCCGAAACCATCCGGGAGAATTTCCAAGACTCCGGAACCGGAGATAAGTCCGTTTTTCTCCGTTTGGGCCTGAAGAACGGAAAAAATGAGGTCCTGCCTTCTCATGCCGCCGTAGCCGGCGACATTTAGGTCCTTGGCCAGATTGGCCAGCTCACTGATGGGTAGTCTTTTAATATCTTCGATGTTCATGTGTGGATATCCTAAATAAAATCATTATATTGTCAGTCCCTGAAGGAATCGCAACCGGGACTTGGTCAATAACCTTTGGCAGATTATGCGTTTCCCTCTGGACGTAACGAATAAGAATGTATCATGCAACGATAGATTATAACGAAAAGTGGATTGCAAAAGGTCTGCTTATCTGAACGCCGGAAACTATCCAAAACGGTAGGACCTAGCCTGCGCCTTTTTAAAGTGGCGGTATTTTTAGCCTATTGGAAATGTAATGTCAAGAAAATTTCTTCATGAAATAATATTGTCATTTAACGTAATGAACTTAAGTTGTTACGCAATAATTTGATTCAACTCTTCCAGATGATCAAACCGCTCTCCTCGCCACCACCTTTTAAAAACTCCCATAGGAGTCAAGGAAAAAGCGCGCGCTGCGACGATTTATAAGATCACCGGCCCGAGGGACGAGGGTCCGGTGGATCGCTTGATTCGGCAATTATTTCTCACGAATCTTTTATCGCCTAATGCACAAAAATATCGCCGCGCGATATTTTTACTTAACTGACCGATATATCTATTAATTTTACAATGCGCATGTGCTGCTTTAAACAGTGGGGCTGGGGGAGCCCCCCCGGCTACCCGATTCTGCTTCTCTCGTATTCTACGCATTTCCCATTGATATATCTAGACTCATTTTTTTAAGCTTTCTTTTTCACCACAAGCGACGGCCATTTGGGATGGTATGGTCTGCCATATTCAGTGAAAAACCACATCTGCATCGCGTTTGTCGGGCAGATGTTGACACAGCCGAGACAGAGTGTACATGTGCCTTTCGCCTGCGGGTGTCCGTTCACCATCCGCAGACGTTCCGCGGGACAATAGTTCACGCAGATGCTACAGCCGTTGCAGCGTTTTTTGAACGTGTGGTTTCGGTAGATCCTGTCAATGATCGGATTGTCGACAATTACCCCAGCGATCGAGAGGAAAAACGGCCAGAATATGAACGGGAGCCCCGCAGATTTACCTTCGACAAAACGTCTGCCGGATTCTACGGCGCCGAAGGCATCACACCTGAACGGCATGAGCGAATCAGACCATTGCCAAAAGGCCTTCGTACCTATGCGTATCGTCGGCACATTTACAGGATATATCCCCCAGCTGCGTCCGGCAACGCGATAGCCCTTGAGTGTGAGCAAAAACCATACGAACGTCCCTGCGTTCTCCGGCCCACCGGCAGCCGTATATAGAATGTATGCCGGTTTGCCGCCACCCCAAGGTAGTTTCAGAATGAGATAATATAACATCGGCCACGGCGGTTTCCATCCGATAACAGGGAACGCAATGACGAAAGCATCGCCTTTGTAGCGTGCGGTAAAGCCGCGATAGTGATGAAAGCGATGCACCAAAACCTTTGCCCCCGCCTTATTTGCGGCTTCAGTAAAAAGGCCGGTGAAATGAGCGGTATTCGAAGAATACGAACACAGTAGGACGTCGATATGCAGAGGGACTTTCCGTGGGCGCAGGATAATGCTGGCGGCAAATATGAGGAGCATAAGGACCGTCGCGGCAAAGAAGAACCATTGCGTTGCCTCGAACATCCTGAGATCACCACCTGCAAGAATGAACCATACCGCCGTCAACGCCGCCGCCACAATTGGCGATAATATCGGCATGACTGGATAGCTCACAGAGACGAGAACTGCCGATACGAGCGGAAGGTAGCAGAACACACTGTTCCCATAGCCCTCACCTTTGAAGACAAGCCAAATGAGACCGATGGTGGTCATTTCAAGGAACAGCGCAATGCTTGAGTAGGGAAGACATGCGATAATAGCGCCGACGGTGAGCGCAATGAGTGCGACAAACCAGAACGTCAGGGCGCTTGTAAACGGGACATATCGCACAACGGCAATGAGACTTATGGAAAAGAGAATACCAGCAGCGAAAAAAACCCACAGAGAAAGTCTCTCTTGAATATTAGCACCCTTTCCCATGGTCATGTATTCCGTTTCGATACTTATAAAATGCGATAACCATACTTCCTCACAATACGCGGGATTTTCTATAAGAGCAGAACGCGTGGACCAGCCAGAGCCAACGGCGATTGGTTGCATCCTGTGGTTGGGCGATGTTTTTCATTCATTCTTGTCCCTTGTCAGCGCCTAACTCCCCTTTTGTTTTTTCATCAAATACTTGTTGGGCTGCCATGAGACCGTCCATC
>Ga0172379_10011925_pt1 | contig 10257 bp, 10 predicted proteins | sample GrowelOW334metaG_FD_119756 | JGI IMG/M metagenome (GOLD analysis project Ga0172379, IMG submission 119756) | Groundwater microbial communities from an aquifer near a municipal landfill in Southern Ontario, Canada - Groundwater well OW334 metaG | ecosystem: Environmental > Aquatic > Deep...
ACTTTATCAAACATCATTTGCCACTTCATGACTTACCTCCTCGCCTATTAACTTGTAATAACTTTACTTTAGCACGGCATGTAAATGAGTCAGCCCCTTGCCCAAGCTACTCATATCTTTAATTAGTTCAATCTTAAAACCATTTTGTAGAAAGGTCTTCTGAATTTCTTCAATCCGATGCTCTTTTCTGGGATGCACTTCAATCAAGTAGTTTTTAACATTACGAATCAGCGGTCCAGCATTCCTTATAATTTCATACTCCATGCCCTCGATGTCCATCTTAAAAATATCTATTTCCCCCTGCAAAATCTCCTGGATCCCTCTTGCCTCGACCTTGATCTCTTTATTAGTCTGTATTCCTTTCCAACCTTTAGGGATGATCCCTGCCCCCGATTTCCAGGCGCCCTCTCCTACCGGCTCCTGTATCCTTAGCATCCCACTCTTTGGCGCCACTACAGCCCGATACATCTCAACATTTTCTAGTTGGTTTTCCTCTACATTCTTCTGCAGCAGCTCATAGTTCTCAGGCACAGGCTCAAACGCAATAATCCTCGCTTTGGGAAATAACATTTTAAAATAAATTACCGTCATCCCAATATGGGCGCCAGCATCCACTATTACCAGCTCTTCTATGTCAGATTCTAGGTAATAACAATTCTCCGAAAAAATCTCCTTTTTTAACTCATAAAACTCATCCGAGTTCTTGTACCAGATCTCATATTTACCAACTTTTGAACTTTGCATAAACTCTATTATATGCCAATTAAACTCATACTTGACGAGGAGTAGTATGATTTAGTTATTAAAAAAGGAGGTATTTATGATGAAATCATATCTGCTCGCACTCTCTGGTACCATCATTAGCCTAGTCGAATTTCTCATCTCTCTCCGTATCGTCCTCAAGCTCCTTGGAGCCAGAACCTCGGCCCCTTTTGTCTCCTGGGTCTATGAAACCACGAGACCACTCCTTGCCCCGTTTGAAGGCATGTTCCCCTCCTCTACCCTCTCTACGGGATTTATCTTAGAGATATCTGCGCTCTTTGCTCTCATTACTTATGCTTTTGCCGGATTTCTCCTAGAATCGGCCATCCACCAGCTTTCTACTACGCACAAATAGATCAGTTTATGCTCCCTAATCATGTCAATCACTTGACAACTTGTTCGGGTTTTATTAGCATTAAAGTATGACACGAGTTTTATTTAAAAAAGGTCAGCTAGATCAATATCTTTCTCTCTGTAAAGCAAAAATGAATATGTCCCTACCCCAACTAGCTCAGATCATTTCTGTCGAACGTCATACTCTAAACGATTGGAGGAGAGAAAAACTCCTTCCAAATCTAGAAAAGTTAAAATTACTTGCAGGTTTTACAAACACCCCCCTACCACCGATTCTGGAAAGCAAATCAGATACTTGGGGATCGTCCAAAGCTGGACTTATTCGACAGCAAAAATATGGTTGTACTTTATCCGTACAAGATAGAATAAGGGGTGGCCATAACTCCCAAGTTAACCGACACGACAATCCTGAGTACTATCGGAAGCTAGGCTGTCCTATTCCAAGAGATTTTATCTTTCCAGATCACAATAATCATCATCTAGCTGAATTTATTGGAATTCTCTTGGGAGATGGGGGTATACAAAATCTCCAACTCAGTATCACTCTTAATTCTGTTGCCGATAGTGACTACATAAAATATGTTGGTAAATTAATTTACGAACTCTTCCAATATAGTCCTACTGTTTTATCTAGATATCCAGTTAAGGCTACTGTTTTACTAATATCAGGTGTGAATTTCATTTCCGAACTTCTAAAAATTGGAATGAAGGTTGGTGACAAAGTGAAACAACAAGTTGACGTCCCAGATTGGATCAAATCAGATCCTGAACTCTCTCGTTGGTGTCTCAGAGGAATGATGGATACTGACGGAGGTGTTTTTCGCAATACATACATAATTAACGGCAAATCATACTCTTATCTCAAAATTTGCTTCTCAAATCTTTCTCAACCATTACGACATTTCGCTTACAAGGTGCTTTCAAATTACAACTTGAGCCCTTCATATGTTGGGAATAATCAAGTATGGGTTGCCTCAGAAAAAAATGTCCATAAATATATGCAGGCAATTGGAAGCTCAAATGAGCGACTCCATAGAAAATTTCGATGATATAATAACTAGATCTGGGGGAGGTTGCCACAGCGGTCATACTGGAATGGTTTACTAAACCATCGTCCGAGTAATCGGGCCGTGGGTTCGAATCCCACACCTCCCGCTTTTCAATGTTATAATTTCTCTATCTGGAGGCGTCGCATAGTGGCCATTGCGAAAGATCGCTAATCTTTTGAGTCGCAAGACTCGCGTGGGTTCGAGTCCCTCCGCCTCCGCATTTATAAATAAACTATAAATCTACTTGAGTAACGTATAAAGACTTTATAAATTATCTTGCTATATTTCTCCTCATTTGAGATAGTTAACGCATGGAAAACGATCAAACACAGCCAACTCAACCAATTACTCCCACGCTATCACCAATCGTCACACCTACCACTGAGCCCATCCCACTAAAACCATCCAGATTACCAATAATTCTCCTATCTCTACTCTCGCTTACCTTTTTATCTGGATTGATTTATTTTTATCTGCAGACACAATCACTTAAGCAAATTAAATCAATTAATACTACTCCGTCTCCCTCAACAACACTCGCACCAAGCACTACTCCAATAGCCCAAGATACCACTACCTGGGTTACTAAAACCTACATCCTGAAATCAGATACTGCTGTTAGAGGATCATATTCAACAAATCTCGAATTTAAGATACCTAGCGATTGGACAGTTGAAACTATTCCAAAAGATGTTGAGAATGGCATCATCACCAATTGTGCCGACTATTTAATAGAGTCCCCTCAAAGTGAAATTACTATTACTTTAAGCCCTATATGCCCAGGATGGGCAGCACAAAACTCACCTTGGCCAAAAGACGCTAAAGTTGTTATGCAACGTCAACAAAGTGGGAATACTGGAGAATACACAAAATATCGTCTTAGATTCAGCAATATTAATACTGAATATAGTTACGTTGATGCTCAAGCAAACGATCTTGTCGAAGATGCAATCATAATTACCTACACACCACCAAACGAAAGTAAGGATGATTTTTACTTTATTCCGGCATCATTTACTACAACTTCACTCAAATCGATTAGTGATAAAGAAAATTATTTGAAAATAATTGATCAAATTGCAGCTTCCATCGCTCTAAAATAAATTATAACTTCGTATATAGTTCCCTGCGGTTTATAAATAAACTATAATAACCAGATCGTACTTATAGCATATTTATAAACAAAAATATGAACAGTTCCACTTTTCGCAATTTAATATGGATGTACACAAGTTACGTTTGGTTTATCACAGTAAGCAAATCTGTGCTCGCTACTCACATCTTTCAACAAGGAATGACTCTCAACCAGATGATGTTCGGACAAGTAGTCCAGTTCGCCGCCCAGCTCCTACTCCTCCTGTGTTTCACTAAGTACGCCGCCAAAAGGTCGTGGATACTTGCGATAATCTCTGCGGCCATCTCTATCGCTTTAGTAGTAAACATCCATTCTCTACCACAATATTATCTATCAGTTGCTTTTAGCGGTCTAGCTTTAGGATTGTTTTTTGTTCTATACAATATTGCTCACTTTCAGAATACACCCAAAGAAAAGACTGGCATGAGCTCTGGTATTATGTTTGCAATCGGCCCAGTTATTTCGATGGGAGCCCCAATCCTAGCTGGAATAATCGCTACCTACAACATCAACTGGTTATGGGTGGTATCTTTTATCTCCTTTTTAGGAGTTCTATATTCTATTACCAGACAAGCCAACTTCACTATCAAGTACAACATAGTCCAGTCTCTAAAAGAACTCAAATCTACTAGAGTATTTATCTTCTTAGAGGGAATCTGGGAAGCTGTAATTATTAGCATTATCCCCATTTATACCCTTAGATTTCTTACCACCCCTCTTGAGTATGGGAAATATATCGCTTACCTTTCTCTTGCTGGGCTTGTTGCCAGTCTTATGTTAGGTAAAATATCAGATAAGATCCAAAAACGCTCAGTTTTTCTTTATCCAATAACCATCGCTCTTGCCATTCTTACAATCGCGCTTTCGTTCTCGATGACTAATATTTATTACTGGATAGTCACAACTGGCTTAATCCAGTTCTGTATTCCAATCTTTTGGAATATTACTACTGCTCTAGTTGTAGACAAACATTCTAATCTCCACCTTGCCATACCCGGTAGAGAAATTTTACTCGCTGTCGGCAGGATGATAGGCTTAGGCATAGCTTTCCTCGGATTTGAGTATGGTCACGTACAAAATACCTTCATTTTCCTTGCTGTCATTATGCTGTGCTTCCCCTTGATTCTATTTTGGAACACTTCCATTAGTAAAAAATACATATATCTCTAGATCTCAGATAGGTTATAACATCGTATAAGGTCTCCGTAGATTTAGAGGGAAGTTATTACAAAGTAACCTACCCTATAAGTGATAAAATGTTCGTATGCTACCCGAAATAACTGGAAACCTAGCGCACAAAATATTCGACAACATTATTGCGTCCACCCCCAGTAAGATAGAGGGAATAGAACTGCGACAACAACGCGAACTGGGTCATGCAGAGGATGTTACTAATTGGATTTTAATACTAGATCCCGATGCCTCAACCGAACTTCTCATGGCTGGGTGGCTACACGACAGTGAACGAGTAATAGATTTTGATGGAACAACGGGCTTTCACGGTGATAGAAATAGTCAAGCTTATCTGGATCACAAGAAGGGTCACGCAAAAAGAAGTGGAGACTTGGCTCGAAAGATGCTTCATCAAAATAACTGGCCGGGAAATATTGATCGTGTATATTTTCTCGTCCTCCATCATGACGATACCGGGAAAGAAATAGAGCAATTGGGTGACGGGGACCTCGTTACGCTTGCCGCCGCAGATAGTTTTTCTTTCTTTACCTATATTGCACCAGATATGCTGGCTAGAGAAGGAGAAAATAGGTTACAAGACAAGGCAAACTTTATGGTGGGGAAAATGTCGACAATAATTAGACAAAAACTTACACAAGTTAATCTCGATGACCCCACAATCTCACGCGTAAAAGACAAAGCCCTCGATATTTTCAATAGTTGAACGCGTTATCATTCTTGTAGTGGGTTATAACATCGTAAACAGTCCCCCGCCATTTGCTACAATCAAATTATGTTCCTAAAACTCTTATTTGAATCCCTAGTCGCCTTCCTTGCTCTCGATGCCCTCTGGATTACTCAGGTTGCCACTCCTTGGATGAAAAAGGCCGTCCCTCACCTCATGGCTGCCACCCCTAACCTATGGGCTGCCTTTGCCTTCTACCTCCTCTATCTCTCAGTCCTCCTCATTCTCTTTATCATGCCAGGGCTATCCCACAAAGTCGGCTACCAAACACTCGCCTTCCAAACCTTTCTCTTTGGCCTGACCGCCTATGCCACTTATGATTTGACCAATCTAGCCGTCATGAAGGGATACCCACTCTCCATGGCACTTGCCGACATGTTCTGGGGCGGTATACTTACTATGATTACAGCGCTCATTATTTATAAACTAAATATCTAGGAGTTTATATGAACAAAACTATTGCCTCACTCTCGATCGTCGCCCTCTCTTCCCTCCTCCTTGCCGGCTGTACCAAACCGGGGACACCAACCACTCAAACTCCCGCCAAAACCGTTAGCGAAGCCAACGAATTTGTGGGTGCCATGGAGTCAGGCCAGCCCACTATCTGTACCATGACTAAAGGTGACGATCTCATGGAATACTCCCTCAAAAACAAACTTATGCGCATGAAAACCAAAACTACTACTACCAATGACCAGGGTGTTGCCACCACTACCATTGGCCACATGATCAACGATACTAAGTATCTTTACATCTGGGACGACCAAACCAAGCAGGGATCCAAAATGGCTATTCCCACCGAAGAAGAGACTAAACAAATGGCGCAAGATGCAAAAAAATACCAAGAAGAAACATCCTCTACCCCCAAATTTGACAGCGAAGCAGACTACCAAAAACTCTCTGATGAAGGCTATACCATCGACTGCAAAACCAGCATTATCGACGACTCCGTCTTTACCCCTCCTAGCAATATCAAATTCATCGACCCCACGCAGATGATGAAGGCCATCCCTTCTCCTGACGCCATGGGCAACATTGACATGAGCAAGTTAGAAGAACTACAAAAACAATATGGTGGAGAATAATTTCTCCATTTGGGATTTGAGAATTTAAGATTTGAGATTTATTAACTCAAGGTACTCTCTCATCGCCCTAGTCATCGAGAACTCATTTTTGATAAGCTCCCGCGCGTTCTTCATCATTGCTCGCCAGTTCTCGCTCACCCCTTCTGAGTTCTTATCATAATAAGTCTGCAAAATCCCCTTCTCAAGGATATCCATCATATTCTCTGTCAAATCAGTGTCGGGTATCGCCCACCCTACCCCAAGCATCTCTATCTCATCCACCCACCCGTCGCGAGTAGAAAACGGCAACACTCCGTTTAGTGCCGCCTTCATCCCCGAGGTTCCACACGCCTCAAACCCCACAATCGGCGTATTGATCCATACATCACAACCTGCCGTCATCACTTTTCCCACCTCCAAGTTGTAGTGGGGTAAATATACTGCCACGCCTTTGAGATCCGACATTAGTCTGTACTGCAACTCTTCGAGTATCTCCTGCCCGTCAGTATCTGCTGGATGTGAAATCCCCGCAAATACCACTCGAATGGGCCTCTGACTATCTCTCGCCATCTCCCCAAATTGCTTTAGTCTCTCAACTAGGGCTAGTGGTCGTTTGTACTTCACCATCCGACGTGCCCAACCCAAAATGATCGCGTTCTCCTCCCACCTCGTCCCCGTCGTTTTTTCAATCAGTTCTATTAGTTTCCGTTTATTTTCTTTGTGGGCTGCCCATATTTCCTCTTCCCCTATACAGTCCCATGTTGGAAGATGGATTCCGTTGGTAATAGCCTTCATTGGATGATCCGTCCAAATCTCCTGTGCTTTCTTTGCATGCAGTTTTGACACAGCATTTATTTTTCCAGCCGAACGCATGGCGAGCATTGTCATCGAAAAAGTCGATGATTGTTGTACCAAGCCCAAATCTACTAGTTGTTTAAGCGGCACCCCTATCTCCTCGCTATATTTGGTTAGCTGCAAAGCTACTAGATCGTTACTAAAGGTATCGTTCCCTGCAGCTACGAGTGTATGATTGGTAAACAAAACCCGCTCCTTAACCAATGCCCGTGCTGCTTCAAAATCTAGTTTGTGCTGCGTCATCTCATGATGAATTAGCTCATATATGAGTAGTGCCGAATGACCTTCGTTCAAGTGATAATAAGCTGGGTGATGACCTATGGCAAAAAGCATCTTTAATCCCCCAATCCCCAAAATCACTTCTTGTTTAAATCTTGTCTCTTTGTCAGTCGTGTAGAGAGTATCGGTAATATGCTGGTCTTGTTCACTATTGCCTTCCACTTTTGTATCTAACAGATACACGTTTACTCCCTTGTACTGATAAATCCACGCCCGCACCCCTACTTGTTTCTCGCCTATTGGGACCTGTACGCGTAGCTCTTCCCCGTTTTTATCCTGTACTGGGACTAGCCCCACTTCAACTGGCGACTTGGCGTCATGTAAGTCCACCACTCTCCCCTCACTCGTCAGCTCTTTATGGGTAAATCCTTGCGCGTAATACAATCCCACCGCCACAAGTGGCACTCCCTCATCCCCTGCCTCTCTCACGTAATCGCCTGCCAAAACCCCAAGCCCCCCTGCAAAAATCTGTAATTCATCACTTAGTGCGTACTCTGCACAAAAATAAGCTATGGGGCGAGTCATGTCTCTATCCTAACGCTTCGGTACCACTTTTGGTACTCACCTGCCACAAAATCCCACGAAAAATCGGCCTTTAGACAATTTTCAACCAATCTATTCCACAACATCTTGTTTCTAAATGTCGTCATCGCTTCCACTATCACCCCGTAAAGCGACCAAGCACTTTTACCCACAAAAGAAAATCCATTCCCCGATCCACTAGGATCAAAGTCCTCCACAATATCGTTTAGTCCACCGGTCCTCCGGACAATTGGCACCGTCCCATACCGCATAGCCTCTAGCGCCACTATCCCTCCTGGCTCAAACATACTCGGTAGTAGTAGTCCGTCAGCCCCTCCAAATATTCTTCTGGGCAGACGAAAGTTGGGCATCAAATGTAACCCTACCTGCTTTGGATATTTCTCTTGGATTAAAGTGAGTGCCCTCCGATAGTTTTCTTCTCCTCCCCCAAGCACCACTATCTGGATCTCACTATTCTCAGCTAGAAGGTGAGGGATTGCTCCTAGTAACATGGTTATCCCTTTTTGCTGAGCCAGTCTCCCCACATAAGCCAGTAAAAATGCGTCGGGATTATTTGGCAACCCAAAGAGTTTCTGTAGCTCTGCTTTATTGGTTAATCGCTCCTGTACAAAACTCTTCTCATTAAATCTCACCTTCAAGAGCTTATCACGGGCTGGATCAAATGTTTTCGTATCTAGTCCGTTCAGTATCCCTATCAACTTGGTTTTTTTCTTACTGAGCACTTTGTACAAACCTTCACCATACTCTTCTGTGAGCACTTCCTTCGCGTGAGTGGGGGAAACCGTGCTAATTGCATCAGCATGTAATATCCCCCGCAGCAGGGCATTTTGTTTGTGTAGTCGCGGGTCAAGTATAGGCAGTAGTGGCAACTTGCCCTCGTCACGATCCTCGGGGCTACAATACTTATAGTCAAAATTGCCCTGATAAACAAAGTTGTGTACCGTGAGTACTATCTTCACCTCGGCTAATACTTTTTTGTATCTTGGCGACCTGCGTGCCAGCTCTATTAAATAAGCGGCATGCCAATCGTTACAATGGATTACATCTGGCCACCATTCTTCTTTTTGACTCACTAACCACTCTAAGCACCCTTTGCACATCAACATAAAACGTACATGGTCATCACGATATCCAAACACATTAGCTCGCAGCTCGTAATACTCTCTATTTTCCAAAAAATACGTTTTCACCCGCCCATCTGTTTGGTGAGATTTCACATTACATATCAGGTCATCGTGATCAGGATTGTCTCGCTGTGGTACTCGTAGTCCCTCCATTTCCATCTGGAGTTTCCAGGTTTTTCTCTTGATGTTCTTACTTTCTTTATCATCTGATAAGGGTGGCTCCATCGCCCCAAACTTTGGAGTAAAAATTCGCACATCCTCACCTACCTTCTGTAGCGACATGGGTAAAAAGTACGATACTTGCGACAGCCCCCCGACCGATACAAATGGCCCCACCTCCGCTGTTACAAACAATATCTTCATACTAACATTGTACCTTACCTAGAGAGAGCCACTCCCCACACCTCTTTTACGCCATACTCTTTGAGGACCCTCGCGCACTCTCTCATCGTCGCTCCCGTCGTCCACACATCATCCACTATAATTACTTTTTCCCCATTTGAGAATTTAAGAATTTGTGATTTAGGATTTAATTGAAACGCTCCTTCCACATTTGCTATTCTCTCTCTTCTTTTGAGTCCAAACATTGGCTTTGTTTCTCTACTCCTTTCCAAACAAGCAAGGCACGGAACCTTGTTTTTTTCTGCTATCAGCTGCGCCAGTAATTCTGCCTGGTTAAATCCTCTCGTCTTCTCTTTTTCGCTCCACATCGGCACACTAGTAACCACAGAGCTCTCCATTTCCCCCAACTCACATAAGTTGTATAAATATTTGATTATCTCCCAAGCGCTCTTATATTTTACTTTTTTAAAGCATTGCTGTACCACCCCCTTGTAAGGCAATCCCACTATTAGCCTCTCCATCCCATCCCACTTACGACACCTAGGATGCGTCCACCCATCCAAACTAGCTTTACAGCACATTGGACAAATCATCTCAGGCCGTATAAGTGTCTTACGACACGGGGCACATATATACTGCCCCTCTGCTCCGCATCCACTACAAAATTTAGGAAATATTAGGTCAACTATGCCCATAACTCAAAAGTAACATATTCAAAGGAAATATTGACTATCTTTTTTGAAAACCATTGCGCAAATCTTGGGCGAGCAGGTGTCGCCTTAGGCGACTCGCCCATATGCGCACGAGGAAAAACGCCGCTGGGCGTTTATTC
>Ga0172379_10011926_pt1 | contig 10256 bp, 9 predicted proteins | sample GrowelOW334metaG_FD_119756 | JGI IMG/M metagenome (GOLD analysis project Ga0172379, IMG submission 119756) | Groundwater microbial communities from an aquifer near a municipal landfill in Southern Ontario, Canada - Groundwater well OW334 metaG | ecosystem: Environmental > Aquatic > Deep...
GAGTGGCGGGAGGAGTGGAAAATTTTGGCTGATTTTAACGCTGAATTTAAAAACTTTTTTTTAATCCGTGCGTCCGCCCTTAAGGCGGACGCACTCCGTGAACAGGAATGTTCGTCTATGTCGAGTTTATTAGACATAGGACGAACCTTTTTTGTAAAAAAGGTTCAAAATTAAAAAAGCAATTCTCCCCCCAAAAAAAATTCAAAGGCCAGGCGGGCAAAAAAGGAAAGGGGTCGGGGGAAAGGAAATTTTTGCCCGCCGTGCCTTCCTCCCGCCTACGGCAGGTTTATCCGTCTTGGGCGGGCTAATCCGCCTCTTTTTCAAGCCAAGATTATTTTTCGTATCCCGGTTACGGGATGCGCCGCCGTTAGTTTGCGCTTGACCCGCCCACCCATTCGCGCGCAACGATAAGGAACTCCCTTTTTGTTTGCCAAACTTCAATGTTTTTGATATCATTATATTAAACAAGTTGATATACACTCACTATAAGTAGTGTATTATAATAGTTTATCAAAGTCAAAACAATATGGCAAATACAGTTAGTGAAAACATCCGTAAACTTCGGATTAAAAAAGGAATTTCTCAAGATCGCCTCTCAAAAGACGCTGATTTAGCATTGAATACAATCGTAAAAATAGAAACTGGCGAAAGCCCTAATCCTACCGTGGACACATTAGAAAAAATAGCCAAAGCCCTCGGCGTGCCGGTGGCTGAATTATTTAAATAAAAAACTATGGCATTATTTAAGATCAACGGCTCCGCCGTCAAAAAAATAATCGCAAAAGATTTAGATTTAGAAAAAAATCTACAATTTTTGTTTGAGCAAAATTTAGAAGAAGTTTTGAATATTATTTTTCTTGCTCATGAATACTCCACAAGTTTTGGCGGAAGAATCGATACTCTTGGTATAGATAAAAACGGTTCGCCTTGTATAATTGAATATAAGAAAAATCAAAATGACAATGTTATTAATCAGGGCCTTTCATATTTAAAATGGCTTTTGGATCACAAAGAAAAATTAGAAATCTTATGCCAAAGCAAGAATATTAATATTGAGATTGACTGGGATTCGCCTCGTGTTATTTGTATTGCTGAAAGTTATAGTAAATTTGATCTTGATACAGCCGATATTCTCCCAATAAATATTGAGCTTTTGCGTTATCGCGTTTACGATGAAAATATCCTTTTTCTTGAGCCGGAAAACTATCAGAAAGTTAAAATCTCTACTTCGGGGATTATCAAAAAAGGAAAAATACAAAAAGCAAAAGATGCTCAACTACAAAAAGTTTATTCAATTGACGACCATTTGGCAGGAATAAATAAGGAAACGCTGGATTTATTTCAGGATTTACGCGAACGGATTCTTTCGCTTGATCAAAATATTATAGAAGAAGCAAAATCAAAGTATATTGCTTATAAAACTTCAACTAATTTTGTTGATGTTGTTGTTAAACAATACGGTTTGAAAATATTTTTGAATGTAAAAAGTGGACAATTAAACGATCCGCAAAAACTCACTCGCGATTTAACTAAACCGAAACCAATCGGACATTGGGGTAATGGCGATTATGAAGTAAAATTTGAAAGCGTAAATGAAGCAGACGCAGTTTTTGCGCTAATTAAACAAAGCTACGATTTTAATAAATAAACCACTATGAAAAATATATTAGATAAAAAAGAAGCCATTAAATCAATTGTTCATGCATCCGTTGAATCATTCGCAGTAGGTTTTCAAGGTAGACACGAGGGTGAATTAGAGGATCCTGAGGGTACTTTGAACATGAAAATTCACAATGTTTTTATCGCTGTGCTTGGACCAGAGATACAATATTACACCGCCCTTGTGCGTTCACTCGATAGCTCTTTGGGTAATATGCTGGAAAAAATGGCAATTAATATTGCAAAATTGACTTATGAAGTTAAACAAAATGTTGAAGGACCTCTTAGTCTTAAACAAACTCAAGATATGGCGGAATTGTTAGAAAAATATAAACGCCGAGAAATTACTCCGCCAACCGTAAAGGACTATCAATTTTTGCGTACTAAACCAACGGAACAATCTCTCGTAACAAAAAGACATGATAGTGATTATTATTTGCTCGACAAAGAAACAGGTGAAAACTTTTTGATTGAGTTAAAAATAGGCGGTGATCTCGATAATAAAAAAGCTAGATCAGAGAAAGAAGCTTTACTAGAACAATTCGCAATCCTATCGAACACCCAATCAAGCGATACAAAAATAAAAATATTTTTTGCAACTGCTTATAATCGTTTTGGCGAGGGTAAGCCGTGGCGACAAGAGCGCGTCCGTCAGTTTTTTTCTGATGATGAACTTTTAATTGGAAAAGATTTTTGGGATTTCGTATGTAAGTCAGACGATGGATATAATATTGTACTCGAAGCTTATAAAGAAAAAGCTGGTCTAATTAAAACTTCATTGGATTCAATCAAAAAAACTTATTTAGGATAATCTATTATGCAACCACTTATTAAATGGCCAGGGGGCAAATCAAGAGAGTTTGAATACATAAAAGATATCATCCCTCAATATGAGCGCTACATTGAGCCGTTTTTTGGTGGTGGAGCTGTTTTTTTTCAACTAAAGCCAAAGAAAGCGATTATAAATGATATATGCGAAGAATTGATTAATTTTTATAAATTTATAAAAGGGCAGGAAGATAAAATAGAATTTAAAAAAGCTCTAAATGATTATGTTGATAACTGGGAAAAAATACCGAAGTATATTGGTATTTTTGAAAATAAAATAACAAAACTATACGCCGATTTTAAAGATGACAAAATTACAAAAGAAACTCTAAAAAAAATAGTGAATAAATATCTTGAAGCAGAAGAAAAAAAGTTTAACGGCTTATTCCATACTAGCTTTTGTCTTGACGACAAAAATTTATTAAAACAGATTATATCAAATCTTATCTCTAAGCTCGGCAGGATTAAAAAAATTGAAAAGGATCGTGGCAAAATTGGCGATGGTGATCTTATAAAAAATATTGAAACTGCATTTCGTAGTGGTTTTTATATGCACTTTCGAGATGTAATGAATTTTAACGGAAATAAATATAAAACTTCCTTAGCCAAAAAAATAGCAAATTATTATTTTATAAGGGAATTTTGTTATGCTTCAATGTTTCGGTTTAATGCAGACGGGCATTTTAATATTCCCTACGGTGGCATTGCTTATAACTCCAAGGATTTTAGAAGCAAAGTTGATTATATTTTAAGCAAAGAAGTAGGAAATTTGTTTAAAGGTACTAAAATTGAAAATAAAGATTTTGAAGATATATTCAAAAAAAATAATTTAACATCAAAAGATTTTATATTTCTTGACCCGCCGTACGATACAGACTTTAGCGATTACGAGAAAGCATCTTTTGATAAAAAAGATCAGGAGCGTTTAGCTCGGTGTTTGTATACCACAAAAGCAAAATTTATTTTAATTATTAAAAATACTCCATTTATTTTGAATTTGTATAAAAATAAACCTAGAATAAAAATATCCAGTTTTGACAAAACATATTTATACAATATGAAGGGGAGAAATGATCGAGAGGTTGAGCATTTAGTTATAAAGAATTTCTAATGATTAAAGATATTAATAAAATTTTTCATGGTGATTGCTTGGAAATACTAAAGACATTTTCTGATAATACTTTTGATTTAATTTTCGCTGACCCGCCATATTTTCTGCAATTACCAAAAGGAAAAAGATTAAAACGAGCTGACGGCTCAGAAATTATACCTGTTGAGGATGAATGGGATAAATTTGAAAGTTACGAAAAATGTGATAATTTCACCGAAGGCTGGTTAAAAGAATGCCAGAGAGTTTTAAAACCAACGGGAACAATTTGGGTTATTGGAATGTACCATAATATTTTTCGTGTTGGTAAAATAATGCAAGATTTAGGTTTATGGTTTTTAAATGACGTTATTTGGGTAAAGATTGGTGCTTTGCCGAATTTAAACTGTCGAAGATTTACAAGCAATCACGAAACTTTAATTTGGGCCGTAAAAAATAAAACTGCGAAAGGGTACGTATTTAATTATCAACTTTTGAAAAAGATGAATGGCGATAAGCAGATGAAAGATACTGATTGGAATTTTTCTATCTGTCGTGGAGGTGAAAGGTTGAGAGATAAAAACGGAATAAAATCTCACCCAACGCAAAAACCATTAAAACTTATTCAGCAAGTAATATTAACCTCTAGCAAAAAGGGAGACTTAATTCTCGATCCCTTTTTAGGAAGCGGAACCACCGCTGTTGTTGCAAAAGCACTTGGTAGAAATTGGATTGGAATTGAAAAAGAAAAAAAATATGTTGATTTAGCACAAAAACGAGTAGAGCAAATGATTTTAACATAGAAATATGAAACTTAATCGTGTAGAAATAAAAAATTTTAAGTCAATAAAAAATATAACGGTTAATTTTGAACCGGCTTGTCGAGTTTTGGTCGGCATTAACGAATCGGGAAAATCAAATATTTTAAACGCCCTCTCTTTTTTACGCAAAGATTCTAAGCCCGTTAAAAAAGATGATTTACGGCAAGAGTTGCCAGATGAAGACCCTATTGAAGAAGCTTACATAAGATTTGTATTTAAATTTGAGAAGCCAGAATCCGATAAATTGCTGGAAACTGTTTCTACAAAGATACTCGCAAACGTAAAAAATCCCGAAATTGTTTTAATTGGGGAAAAAGTGCAATCGGTGAAAAATTATTGTGCTACTCGAAACGAAGGTTTATATACGGCAGATATTCTTGACGAGGAAAAATCTTTTAAATATTGGAGCGTCAATTATCGGCTTATTGCGGGTTGGAAAAAATTAACAAGTGCTTGCCCGCAAGATTTCAGCATTGAAATAAAAGGACAAAAATGTATACTCTCACAATACAAACTTATTCGTGCGGCAGATTTTACAGAAATTCCGGTTGAATATTTAGAGGACGCAAAAATTGCCGACTTGGCGGCATTTTCCGGTGAAACCATAATAGCAATTACAGAAGAAAACTTACCAGATACGCTATTTTGGAAATACGACGAGAATAACCTTTTACCAAGCTCGGTAAAAATTGAGGAGTTTTCCGCTAACCCGGATACATGTGTTCCTCTGAGAAATATGTTTACCCTTGCCGGGATTGCCGAGATTTCGACGAGTATTGCAAGCGCGAAAGCGCGAGGTAATAATCAATTTCAGAACTACCTGGACGGCATCGCGAAAAAAACTACCACCCACTTTAGAAATGTTTGGAAAGAATATAAGGATATTAAATTTTCTCTTCGCCTTAATGCCGATCAGATTGAACCTGGCGTAAAAGAGAAAAATACCCTGGATTTTTCCAAGAGAAGTGACGGGTTTAAGCGATTCGTTACTTTCTTACTTATGATTTCTGTTAATGTAAAAACAGACGACCTTGTCGATACACTCTTACTCATAGATGAACCAGAAATGAGCTTACACCCTACGGGAGCAAGGTACCTCCGCGAAGAACTAATTAAGATTTCAAAAACAAACTATGTAGTATATAGCACCCATTCAATATTTATGATTGATTCGGGTGATATTAGCAGGCATTACATAGTAAAAAAGAAAGATGAGATAACCACTATTGAATCGGCAAAAGAGTCTAATATAGCTGACGAGGAAGTGCTTTATAACGCACTTGGCCATTCTGTCTTTGCGGTTTTGAAAGAAAAAAATATTATATTTGAGGGCTGGAATGATAAGCATCTATTTTTAGTTGCCATTCAAGGCGCTACAGCTGTTTTGAAAAACAAATTTAAAGATTTCAGTATATGCCATGCAAAAGGTGTCGGAACTATAAAAACGATAACGCCAATGATTGAGCTAGCTCAACGAGATTGTCTTATTGTGAGCGATAGCGATAAGGCGGCTAAAAATCAACAAAAAATTTACAAATTAGATAAAGGCTTTGGTGAATGGAAAAATTATCAAGATATTGACGCAAGCATAGAGGCAACTACTGGAGAAGATTTTATAAAAAATGACTTCATTACTAAGCAAATAAAAACAATCTTGTCCGGTTCATCTATGCCGGAATTCGATCAAGCGACTTTGTCGGATAGAAACAAACTTGCTTTAATATTTAAGTGGCTAACTGATAACGGAATGACCGCTGAGCAAGCAAATGAAACAATAAATAAAGTTAAAAATTCTATTTTTGAAAACTTGAAACCTCAAAATATAGAAGACTCTTATAGCAAGATATTAGAAGGTATTTCTCTTTAAGGGAGTTTGCCGATCTGCCAAGTCGGCAAAAGTCTTTAACGCGCAAATAGGCACACGCCAAGGAAATTGGCGCAGCCTCTATTTAAATAAGAGATATGGCCATAATTTCAGACGATAAATTCAAAATTAGAATTACTCCACGATATACAAATTGGTGGACTTTTGATTTTGAATTTTTTTATAACGACAAACCGATTTTTAATCCCGAAATCACTAAGAACGGAATTTTTGAAGGCGACGAATACGAAAATTTGGAATTTCTCCATATTATCGAAAAAGCGGTTGAAAGTAAAATCGATGGAGAAATTTTTGGTTGGGGTGCGTGGGAGACAGAGGTGGAAGTTGAAATAAAAGTTATTATGAAAAATTTCGACGAGGGTGTGAACGGCAGTTTTGATTTTGTCGTATTTGTCGGCGAAGTTTGTTTTACGGGAGGAGAGACAAAATATGGTTTTCAAAATGCAGGAGTGAAATTATTTGTTGATCGTGAGGGATTAAAAAAGTTTTACAACGAGCTAAAATCAGAAATGCAGAAAGTTCCCAACGCCCCGGCCATACAATGATTTTGTTTTTTCTCGAATAATATTTATGCTATAATTAGAGCATATTAATTATTAATGCGAATAATTATGAAAAAGGAGGCGATCTATTTACGCATCATGCCCATGGTAATATTGATGGCATGTTTTTTTGTATTTGGTGGGACCGCGCGAGCCGCTGATATAATTTGGGATAATACCCAGGTCAGGGTAATCAATACTTTTACGCTTAATGGCTGGGATCGGTTGATTATTCGCCCGGGAACTATTATTAAAATGGCGGTCGGCGCAAAAATAATTTCCTACGGAGACATTGAAGCCATCGGCGATGCTAATAATCCGATTATTTTTACTTCCATTAAAGACGACAGCGTGGGCGGGGATACTAATGGCGACGTCGGCGCGACAAAGCCGGCCATGGGTGATTGGTCATATTTTTTAATTCAGGGCGAAGGTAAGAAGGTTACTTTTGATTATGTCAAAATTAATTACGGAGGCGGCGGTAGTGATAAACGCCCTGTTTCTCTTATTTCGGTGTCAAACTCCGGCGAACCGGGCATAAAGTTAAAAGAAATTAATATTACCCATAGTTCGATTGTCAACAATTTTAGCGGCGTTAGTTTTTTTGGCGACGCTATTTTTAAAATTTCCCAATCAAATTTTTACAATGACGTAAATTGCCCTTTGCCGTCAGGCTGGTATCCAGCGCCGCGCTGTGATCAATTAGGCATCAGCAAGTCGACGGGGGCTAAAATTGAAGCGCCTTATGTTTATTGGGGGCATAAAGATGGGCCGACAACCATAGAGGATTATCTGAAAGGCATTAAAAAAGGCACCAAAGTTTATTATAACGCGAATTTTATTCCTTTTTTAATTGAACCTTGGCCGTCCGATAAAACTGGGCCAGTTCAAAGCGCGCCAGATCCGGTGATTTTAGTGCCTGGAATTATGGGGAGTTGGAATGTGAGTGGCGAATGGGAATTAGATCCTATACTTCATACTTACGATAATTTATGGCAGGCCATGAAAAATGCCGGTTATGAAGAGGGTAAGACTTTGTTTGCGTTTCCGTATGAATGGCGACAGGACAATATTTTAACCGCTTATCAATTAAAACAGAAAATTAATGAAGTAAAAATTGCTTGTGGCTGTAATAAAGTTGATATTGTGGCACATAGCATGGGAGGTTTGGTGGCGCGGGCTTACGCGGAAAGTAATTATTACGGAGCGGATATTGATCAATTAGTGTTTTTAGGCACGCCGCACAGGGGTTCGCCAAAGAGTTATTATACATGGGAGGGTGCAGAAATGGGTGATAATAAATATGAATTATTTGAAATATTGCAGAAAAAACTATTTACACTAGAAGCTAAAGCTAGGGGATATTTGTCTTTATTTGATTATATCCAAAATTACGTAAAATCAGTTGAACAATTATTGTCAACTTATGCGTATTTGCAAGATGTAAATCAAACCGATTTTAGAATTTATGATAAAATTAATTATCCTAATAATTATCCGTATAATACATTCTTAGAAAATATTAATTCGGCTGATAAAATAAATCAGCTTGCCAATAGCGTCATAAAAATAATGAATTTTATCGGCGATACGGGCGACAATACTATTAATGCCATTAAAGTAAGTTCGGGTGAGCCATATTGGCCGATGTGGAAAAATGGTTATGCCGAAGAATCTATTAGACTGGCTGGTGACGGCACGGTGCCGGATATTAGTTCGTCTTTGTTTATCCCTTCCAAAATTAATAACGCCGAGCATTCGGCGTTGCCAACCAAAGCGCAAAAACAAGTGATCCAATATTTAACCGGCAATTTACCGGTGGTAGAAATAAGCGACGTTAAAGAACCGGAAAAGTTATTAGTGGTTAGAATTTTTTCTCCAGCCGACTTCGTGATAACCGCGCCGGACGGCAAAATGTTAGGCAAAAATTTTTTAATAAGCGGGCAGACAGTTAATGAAATTCCCGGAGCGTTTTATTCGGGTTTTGATACTGATGTCGAATTCGCGGTTATACCCGATCCGATGGACGGGGAATATAAAGTGGAGTTGCAAGGCACGGGCGAAGGAGAATATAAGTTAAGCACAAGTTTAATTGATGAAATTAAACAAGTTGATCAAGAATTTAGCGGTAGCATTGCGCCGGAGCAGCAAAGAAATTTTAATATTATTTATTCAGCCGCGTCGGAAAATCCCTTAAGCGACCTGAAACCGATTGATACTGTTCCGCCAATCGTTATTATTAATAAACCGGCGGAAGCTGAAAAATATTTACATAGTGATAATTTATTAATAGATTATAGCGCCACGGATGATTTTTCCGGAATTGCTACCACTACCACAATGATTGACGGCCAGGAAGTTGCTACGACTACGATTGATTTGTTTGATTATGCTTTGGGCCAGCACAGTTTAATTATTTCGGTCTTTGACAATGCTGGCAATCAAGCACAGGTGCAAATAAATTTTGAAATTATTACTAATATTGATAGCACTATTAGTGATATCAAAGAAATTAATAATCGTGGCTGGCTAAAAGGCAGAATTTATCACGCACTATTAGAAAATGCGTTTAAACTGCTAAAAATAGAAACTAAATTTTTTGATAAAGAGCTGGATTTAAACGAAAAATTAATTAAGAAAACGCAGGAGGATAAAAAATTGACAGACAAGCAAAAGCAGAAGTTGATTGGCCAATATAATAAAAAACTAGCTGAATTAAAAAAAGATCGAGCCAAAGCCATTGATAAAAACTTGGATTTAATAATTAGGCTTTTAGACAAAGTAAAAGACAACGACCAGATTAATCAGCGAGGATATGATATAATAATAAGTGATATTAATTATTTAAGGATAAATTTATGAATCAAAAATTAAAAAATGTTTTAATGATTTTATTAGTCTATGTTGTTTCTATTATTTTTTCATTATTTTTAGCGGTTATAATGGGGTCATTGTATTCAAGCATTTTTAATTTAAGTTGTGTTGACAGTATATTTGTTGCTATGAATTTTGACAAAGGGTGTCAGGTCGAAGGGTTTTTATATTCGTATAGTTTTTTATTACCATTACTTTCATTTTTATTGTTAAAAACAAAAAAGGCATGGTTAAACTATTTATTAGGAATTTTGTTATTTGTTATTTTGTTTCTTTTTGTTGGTTATTATAAAGGATTAATTATTTATTCATTAATGCTTATTTTTGCCTGGCTTTTAGCTCAAGGCGGGTTGATGGTTTATAAAAAATTAAGGTAAAAAGTAAAGTAAAAATTTATTAGGCAAAGTTTAATAGGGCGGCGCGCCAATAATATTGGCACGAAAAATAATCTTGGCTTGAAAAAGAGGCGGATTAGCCCGCCTTCGGCGGGAGAAAGGCACGGCGGGCAAAAATTTCCTTTCCCCCGACCCCTTTCCTTTTTTGCCCGCCCTGCCTTTGAA
>Ga0172379_10011927_pt1 | contig 10256 bp, 9 predicted proteins | sample GrowelOW334metaG_FD_119756 | JGI IMG/M metagenome (GOLD analysis project Ga0172379, IMG submission 119756) | Groundwater microbial communities from an aquifer near a municipal landfill in Southern Ontario, Canada - Groundwater well OW334 metaG | ecosystem: Environmental > Aquatic > Deep...
CTCCGCAGGATTTCTTCAGGCCGATTTCTTTACCAAAATCAACTGTGATTTTGTAAGTGGGCTTTTTCGAAAGAGAATCCTCCACATTTACAATGCGACCAATCCTAATATCCAAATTTTCAAATGAACTGTAATCAGTCTGATTTTTCATAGATTTAAGTAGTTATAAGTTTTGACAAAAAACTTCCGATCAAATTCAGAAATGCAGCAGCAATTTATGTAGAAATGAAAACTAGGCGGCAGAAGTTTCTGCCGGAACAGGAGCTGGTGTAGCTTCAACAGGAGCTTCGGCTTTAGGGGCTTCAGCGGGAGCAGCTTTGGCTTCGGCGATCTTGGCTTCCTCAGCTTTCTTCTGAACAGTTTTCTTGGGAAGGGCGTTCAACTTCTTGCCTTCAATCACTTTCTGTCCGACTAGGAAATTGTGGAGAGTCAAAGAGAGCTTAGCCCCTTTGCTCATGAAGTGCTTGATGGCTTCAAGATCCAACTGCTTGGCGGCGTCATTCTTGAGACGGGTATCATACCAGCCCAGGTTCTTGAGATACTTGCCGCTCTTGGGACCATTCTTGGAATCAGTCAAAACGACCCGAAAAGTCGGTTCGTGCTTGCGGCCGGTCCTCTGTAAGCGGATCATTAACATGAAGGAAACATTAGCAGAAGAGCGGAGAAAAGGCAAGGAAAAGGTCTCACTTACTCAAAATAGTCGCTAATTCTGGATTTTATTCTTTTTTTATCACTATTTTATTTAGATTTTATCTTCAAGGAATACAATTACCGACATGAGTAAAAGACATGACGAATGGAATAGGCTCCAGCAAGCATTGTCAAATAAGACAACTGAAGTTTTCTGCAACAAACGTGAAATCTGGTGGTGCTCAATCGGAATGAATATAGGAACTGAACTTTATGGGAAAAACGAATTATTTGAGAGGCCGGTGCTAATTTTGAAGGTCTACAACAAAGAAACGGCTCTGGTAATCCCGCTTACAAGCAAATTGAAGGAGGGTAAATATTACAGCCCTGTAAAAATAGGAAACAGCATTTCAAATGCGGTGTTGTCACAAGTCAGAACAATCAGCACAAAGAGATTATCCAGGAAAGTCGGTAAGATTTCTTCTCAGAATTATAACGAGGTGCTACAAAAATATTTAGGCAGCGTATGAGAAAAACCTCCGCTACATGCGGAGGTTTTTCGGAGCCCTAAGGCCTTATAGGCATATGTTAGCAGAATAAATAATTTAGGTCAATCAGATTTACAAGGAACTGTATCTATTTTTCCTCAAAATCTCTCCCATTATCCTCAAGGCTTTTTTCACCTCCCTTTTCGTCGTCATTCTCCCAAAAGAAACCCTGATCGAATGTTTGCTTCCGGCGCCAATAGCTTTCAGAACGTAAGATTCCTCCTCATCACGCAAACAAGAGCTTTTGGTTGAAATGGCCACTCCCTTGGCATCAAGCTGAAGGACAAAAAATTCATTATCAATACCGGGAATCGAAATGTTGATAATGTGGGGACAACTAGTGGATAGCGATTCATCGAGGTCTCGCCTCGATACCAAATCACTTGCGAGATGAGGCCTCGCAAATTCACCTCCGTTTACCTTCAAATCCGGCCTTATTTCCTTCAATCCTTCGATAAACATCTCTTTAAGCGCACTAACTCTCTTCACCTCGTTCGTTCTAAGTACTTCACTTAATTGAAGTGCCTTCCCCAGACTCATGATGCCCGGTAAGTTTTCCGTACCCGAGCGTATTCCCTTTTCCTGTCCACCACCGAACACAATCGGCGAGATGGGCGTATTTCTTTTGATATACAACAAACCGATTCCTCGCGGTCCGTAAACTTTGGAACCATCAAGAGTTAAGAGATCAATTCCCATCTTTTCAACTTTCAATTCTTCATAAAGAGCGGCTTGGCAGGCATCGGTGTGGAAAATAGGATACGAGAGCGGCCGGAGATTAGAAGGTGAATCAACCTCTTTAGCGGCCATCGAAGCTCGAGCCTGGCGAATGACTTTGGCAATTTCACGAATAGGCTGAATTGTGCCAATTTCATTATTTACAGTCATTACGGAAACTAGGACAGTTTTGGGAGTAATTTTACTTTTAAGTTCCTCCAGCGAAACCAGGCCGTTTTTATCAACGCACAGCGTGTCGATCATAACACCTTTGCCATGTAAGTAACTCAAACATTCTCGAACCGAAGAATGCTCGATGACGCTTCCGATAATATGCATATCGGAATATTCCACCCCCTTTTCTCGCAAAGATTCCACACCTCCCAAAATGGCCAAATTATTTCCCTCCGTTCCGCCGCCCGTGAATACTATTTCATCCGGGTGAGCGCCCAAGAAATCCGCACACTGCTTCCTTCCCTCTTCCATAGCTTTCTTGGCCAAAACGCCTTCTTTATAAAGAGAAGAAGGATTGGCATACTGTCGCTTTGAGTACTTCTTAATCTCCTTTTGGACACGCTTGTCAATGGGAGTTAAAGAGGCGTAATCGAGATAAATGCGACGGTTGAACATAAGGAAAATTTAGCATGAAAAATGACGATTTGCCAAGTAGAGGTTAAACCTCTGCAGACCATGTCCGACATGGTCTCAATTTGGCATTTCCCCAAGTCTTCTCTATAATAAGCCCCATGAATATTTCTTTTTCTGATCCGCTTACAATCACAGTCGGCATTCTTATCGTTGCTGTTATAGTTCTATTCTTAATCGTCCTGCGCCTCCAAAGCAAACTGAAGCGCTTCCTCGTTGATGTGAACGCCCACAACATCGCTGACTCTTTAGCTCACGTTTCCAAAGATCTGAAATCCCTCCAAGAATTCCGGAAAGAGATTGAAGACTATCTGGAACAAGCTGAGAAACGTCTCCGATCCAGCATCCAATCTGTTGAAACCGTTCGTTTCAATCCCTTCCAAGGCACCGGCGCCGGCGGCAATCAGAGCTTCGCCACGGCATTCCTCAACGAAGAAGGAGACGGTGTCCTCCTCTCCAGCCTCTACAGCCGCGACCGGGTCAGCGTCTTTTCAAAGCCTATTAAGAATAATACTTCGGAACATGAGTTGTCGGATGAGGAGAAAGAGGCGCTTGAGAAAGCGAAAGCTAGCGTCAAAACTAAGAAGTAACTATTAAAAAAACAAACGGAGGGGGTTAGCCTCCAAAACACTACAACCGCTAACTTTGATTGTCAATATCCCTCTTTTCTGTTACACTGTTCTACTAACATATGCCTAATTCAAATCAGAAAAATCTGATTGCCCGCCCGCCCGTGGTTGTCATCATGGGGCATATTGACCATGGCAAGTCGACGCTTCTTGACTACATCCGCAAAACCAAGATCGTCGAAGGCGAAGCAGGTGGCATTACCCAACATGTTGGCGCTTATCAGGCCGAATGCCTTTCTGGCGGGGCCAAACATCTCATCACTTTCCTCGACACCCCCGGCCATGAAGCTTTCTGCAACATTCGCGAACGCGGCGCTCAGGCTGCCGATATTGCCATACTCGTAGTGTCCGGCGAAGACGGAGTCAAACCGCAAACTGTTGAAGCTTACAAGAATATCGTAGCTGAAAAGATTCCTTACATAGTAGCAATTACCAAGATCGACAAGCCCAATGCCAATGTTGAGAAGGTCAAACAAAGCCTCGGTGAAAACGAGATCTATGTCGAAGGCTGGGGCGGCGATATTCCCTGCATATCCATTTCCGCTTTGACCGGCGCCGGTATCGACGACCTTCTTGATATGATTATTCTTGTGTCCGAACTAGCCAATCTCAAATACGATCCGACTACTTCCGCTTCCGGTGTTGTGGTCGAGTCCAGCCTCGATGCTCAGAAAGGCATTTCCGCTACTATTCTTCTTAAGGACGGCAAATTGGAAAGTGGTTCTTTCGTCTCAGCTGGTGAAGCTTATGTCCCTGTCCGATTTATTGAAGATTACAAAGGCAGCAAGATCAATGAAGCCACTGCTTCCCTACCGATTCGCATTATGGGCTGGAGTCAAATACCAGAATGCGGCGCTAAGTTCATTACGGTTAATTCCAAAAAAGAAGCCGAGAAAATCGTGGAGGAAGCAGAAGCCAAAAGAAAAGTTGAAGAGCACCGTCTGGGTGAAGAAGCTAAGAAGGCTGCAAAGATTGCCACCACTACAACTCCGAGTGTTGCCGGCGCCATAAAGAGCGCGAGTGATTTGAAGGAGAGCGCCAACTTAAAAGATAGCGGAAAGGTGGCCGAAGCCCCGCAAGTCATTGCTTTACCAATAGTCATTAAAGCCGATGTTATCGGCAGTCTTCAAGGTATCGAACACGAACTGGTCAAAATTAAGCATGACAAAGTGAAAGTAACGATAGTAGCCAAAGGCATCGGCCCCATCAATGAAAGCGATGTCAAAATGGCCCAGAGCGATCCTTCCATTATCATTATCGGCTTCAATGTTAAGCCGGAAAACAAAGCCAAGAACATTATTGAGCGCTCGGCTATTCCACTCAATGTTAAGACTTTCAAGATCATTTATGAGCTTTCTCAGTTCGTAAACGAAACTCTCCTTTCCAAGGTTCCCAAAGAATATATGGAAGAAGTGACCGGCCGGGCCAAAATCTTAGCCGTCTTCTCTAAAGAAAAAGACCGCCAAGTCGTTGGTGGCAAATGCGAGAACGGCGAGATCGGCAGCGGTAACGATGTCAAGATCAGCCGCCGCGAAACCGAGATAGGCCGCGGCAAGATCCGCGAACTTCAATCCAAGAAGCTCAAGGTTTCGTCGGTGGCCGAAGGCTTCGAGTTCGGAATGCTTCTCGACGCCAAGGTCGAAGTGGCGGTCGGAGATAGAATCGAGGCGGTGAGGACAGTAGAAAAGAGCTAGGAGCTAGGAGGTAAGAGCTAAGAAGATTCTCTTCCTATCTCTTACCTCCTAGCTCTTAGCTCTTAGCTCTTAGCTCAAAAATTATGACCCAACGCGATAATAAAATCAAAGAAATCATCCGTGAGTTAGCCGCTTCTTTTTTCTCGCGGCAGTCCAATAGGCTGTCAATGATCACGGTAACCGATGTCGAGATCCACAGTCGGGGTGGCAAAGCTGTTATTCTCATGACCGTCTTACCGGAAGACAAGGAAGCCGAAGCTTTGGAATTCGCCCACCGCCAGCTGACTGATTTCAAAGCTTTCGTTCAGGAAAACTCCCGAATTGCTCGAATCCCCTTCTTCGAAGTTAGAATTGATGTTGGCGAAAAGAACAGGCAGCGATTAGACGAATTAGCCAAAAAGCTGTAGGATAAAGGCGCGGCCACGTAGACAAGTGGTAAGTCGGCGCTCTGCAAAAGCGCTATACGCGAGTTCGATTCTCGCCGTGGCCTCCGCGAATTTTTAAGAAGCGAAGCGACTATAAAAATTCAGCGTCCTCCGAAGCTCCGACCGAAGGGAGGAGCGAAGGAGGAATAGCTGCCCGGGTGGCGTAATTGGTAGCCGCAGCAGACTTAAAATTTGCCGATCGCAAGGTCATGTGGGTTCGAGTCCCACCCCGGGCACACAAAAAAGCGAAGCGTTTTTTATGTGCCCGGGAGAGAGCCAACTTCCCTCTATCGAAAATATATTATATACTTGCATGAGCATAAATTATCCTTATGAAGATCAAGGTTACCATTATTGTACTCGTGTTAGTGGCAATCATTGGTGGTTGTTACCTCTTCAGTTCTTCCTATACAGCAAAATCTCCGAAAAACGAACAGGAGAATTTTATTGTCTTGAAGATCTCCGATAAAGATAAGAATATATTCTTAGAGGGAGCCGATGATTTTAAGGCCGTCACATTTAGCGGTATTAATTTGAATTATTCTTTTGGCCAAGATAAATCAATAAAAATTAGCGGCGTTGGAACGATTTCATACAACGCAAATATCATTAAAATTAGCAAAGAAGGTATAGAAGTTAATGGTCGGTCACTTTCGAGCGATTCAATAAATTTTGTTCTTAGAATAAATGGCGAACTCCAGGACGGTTTTATTAGAAATTTTGAGTAAAAACTTTATAACTAAGCCATTGGACCCGAACTCAGCGTCGTTGGCCGAACGAAAGATCCTGTCGGAGCAACCGGTGCAAAATTCAACGATCGGACTGCGAGGCCTCGCCTCGCAAAAAACTTCGCCGATGTTCCTCCAGCATTCCGTATTTTTTAATTGCTCCATAATGCCGCCCCGTCCCGTACCCTTTATGTATTTCAAAGCCGTACTGCGGATATCTCTGACCCAACTTAATCATTCTCCTGTCTCGTAAGACCTTGGCGCAAATAGAAGCCAGAGCGATCACGGTTTCCTTTTCATCGCCTTTAATTATCGTTTTCTGATTGAGAAATTCCGCCGGCGCTTTCAAACCGCCGTCTAATAAGACCTGGCAGTTATTTGAACTTATATTCGAATTCACGCAAACCTTATTCAAAGAACTTTTAACCGCTTGTTTTATCGCCCAAGAAAGTCCTTTCAAGTCAATTTTCTTACGGCTTTGAAATGAGACGCAGAAATCAACAACTCCGCTTTTTTGAATTTTCAAGATCTTAGCAAACCACTCTTCCCTTTTGGCTTCACTTAATTGTTTCGACTCTTTAACGCCTTTGAAAAACCTGACCGCGCCACTCTTGAGAAAAACAAAAACTCCCACCGCTACCGGCCCGGCAATGGGACCGCGACCCACTTCGTCAATGCCGATAAGGTATTTCATAGTTCAATCGTACACTTTTTCATCTTTTTCGGCGAGGCGAAACGGTGCGCGGATAATTTATATAAAAAAGACAGCGAGATCATCGCTGCCATTTATCAATCTGGCTGTAAAATTACTTGGCCGCCGCCCTGGCGCAATACACGATCTTCCTCACCACCTCCGGGTGGTGGTCCATTCCAGAGATGATTTCAAACACTGTCGCACCATCTTGGTCCAAGCTCGACTCGATCTCGATCCAAGAACACGGTCGCACCCGCATATCATAAGTCTCGAAGGCCGCATTATTGATCAACCGGATCCTATCGAGCAAATGGACATTATTCGATAGAAGACGGGTATTTAGTGCTACTTTCAGGGAGTCTATAACCCCCCGCGCATCAGAACCAAATCCATACAAATGTACTGCTACCATAAGTACCTTTCGTTAATTGTTGTTCCATACAAACCTACAAGCAAAGATACGATATGTCAATAACAGTCCATTTTCTCTTTCTTCCTGCTTCCTTGTCCATTCTTCTATTTTACTAGCCTTTTGCGCTATACTTCCCCCATGCCCTTCACCCACCTCCACACCCATTCCCACTACTCACTCCTCACCGCTTTGCCCAAGATTGACGACCTGGTGGATGCCGCCAAGAAGGACGGCATGAGCGCCCTGGCTTTGACCGACAATGGCAATCTTTACGGGGCGATTGAATTCTACAAAGCTTGTCAGAAGAAGGAAATCAAACCCATTATCGGCGTGGACTTCTACGTGGCCGCCCGAACGAGGAAAGACATGCAAGCCGGTATCGACAATAGACGGACGCGCTTGGTTCTCTTGGCCATGAATGAAATCGGCTACAGGAATCTCATTCAGCTGGTGACTTATTCGCACCTCGAAGGTTTCTATTATAAACCGCGCTTGGATCGGGAGCTTTTGGAAAAATATAACGAAGGCCTCATCGCTATCATGCCTTCTTTTTCTGGAGAGATCGCCCAGTCCCTGAAAGGGAGAAATCAAGATAAGGCAAAAGAAATCGCGGAGTTTTATAAGAAAGTGTTCAGTCCAAGTGTTAAGGCGGAGGTACAGGCAGTATTTCCGAAGCGAACACCGTCGGAGCCTGCTGGCTCCGCGGTTCCTGCTCACTCGCCTTCGCTCGCTCCGCAAGTCGCTTCTGAAACACTGCCTGTACCTCCGCCTCCCCCCACGCCTGGTGTCATTCCCGCGAAGGCGGGAATCCAGGATACTACCACAGCATCTGGATCAAATGGTCAAATCCTGGATCCCCGCCTTCGCGGGGATGACAACGCAGTAAATCAAGATGACAACACAACTCCCCGCCTCTACATCGAAATCACCCGCCACCCGGAGATCAACGGCCATGAAGCCAACATGAAAACCTTGGTTCAATTTGCCAAGAGCGAAAACATTCCCATCATGGCCGCCCACGATGTTTACTATCTTCACCCCGAAGACCGCCTGGCTCGTGAGACTTTGGTCCGCGTTAATTCCCACAGCGACGCTTCCGAAAAGGTTTCCGACAGCGATGAAGACGATTTCTCGTTCATTAGCCAGACCCGCGCGGAAGAATTATTTCAGGACTTGCCGGAAGCATTGGAAAATACGGAGAAAATTACCAATGCCTGCAATCTCGATCTTAAGCTGGGTGCCTGGGTCTTCCCCGCTTTCACCGTCGAGAGCGGCCGGACGCCCGATGATGAACTGCGCTACCTGGTCTTTCAAGGTTTCGCCAAGCGCCATGTCACCCAGACTGAAGAGCTGACCAAGCGGGCCGAATACGAACTGACGATTATCAAAAACAAAGGCTACTCGCCTTACTTTCTAGTGGTGGCCGACATGCTTCGTTTTGCCCGGGAGAATAAAATTCTCTCCAACATCAGAGGTTCCGTTTCCGGCTCCCTCGTCACCTACCTTTCCGGCATTACCAACATCAATCCCATCGAATACGAAATCCCCTTCGAGCGCTTCCTCAATCCTGACCGCCCTTCCGCTCCCGATATCGATATGGACTACGCCGACAATAGACGCGACGAAGTCATCGAATATGTCCGGCGCAAATATGGCGCTGAGAAAGTCGCCCAGATCGGAACCTTCGGAACAATGATGGCCCGCGGCTCCGTTCGCGATGTTGCGCGAGCCATGGGCTTTCCTTACGAGAAGGGCGACCAGATCTCCAAACTCATCCCCATGGGCTCCCAGGGCTTCCCCATGACCATCGACCATGCCATGGAGCAAGTCGAGGAACTTAGGACTCTCTACAATAGCGACGAGGATACCAAGAAGGTCATCGACATGGCCAAGAAGATCGAAGGTTGCGCCCGCCACATCGGCGTCCATGCCGCCGGCGTCGTCATCGCCCCCACGGCTTTGACCGACTTTACCGCTCTACAATTCGACCCTAAAGGCGAAGGCAAGATCATTACCCAATACGACATGTATTCCATCGAAGAAGCCGGCCTTCTAAAGTTCGACTTCCTTGGGTTGAAAAACTTAACGATTATCGCCGACGCCATCGAGCGGATCGAGAAAATCGTGGGAGACAAGATCGAAGTGGACAAAATTCCCGTCGATGACAAACTGACTTTTGAAAAATTGGCCCATGGCGAGACGGCCGACCTTTTCCAGCTTAACGGCGAAGGAATGACCAAATTTTTGAAAGAGCTCAAGCCTTCGACCATCCACGACATCAATGCCATGGTCGCCCTTTACCGTCCCGGTCCCATCCAATTCATCCCCGACTACATCGCCCGCAAACATGATCCTTCCCTCATCAAATACCTCGACAAAGCTCTGGAGACGATCCTCAAGAAAACTTACGGCGTCCTCGTCTACCAAGACGACCTTCTCATCATGGCCCACGACCTGGCCGGCTACAGCTGGATCGAGGTAGACAAATTCCGCAAAGCCGTCGGCAAGAAAATTCCCGAGGAGATGGCCAAGCAGAAGGAGAAATTCATCGCCGGTTGTATTGCCCATAGCAAGTGGTCGGAGAAGAAAGCCAAAGAAATCTGGAAATGGATCGAGCCCTTCGCCGCCTACGGCTTCAACAAAGCCCATTCCGTTTCCTACGGCAAAGTGGCTTACATTACCGCCTATCTCAAAGCCCATTATCCGGAAATTTATCTTTCAGCTGTCTTAACTTCCGAGCAAGGCGAGACGGACAAAGTAGCCGAGACGATTACCGAATGCAAACGCCTGGGTATTCCGGTCTTGCCGCCGGATGTCAATGAAAGTTTCAGTCAGTTTACGGTGGTGAAAGAGGAGCTAAGAGCTAAGAGCTTAGAGGTAGGAAGTAATAAGGATGAAATCGTAAGCGAAAGGCAGGAGCCGGAAACTTCTGTTCAGAAGCGACTTGCGGAGGCTGCGAAGGCAGCCGAGCAGGAACCGCGGAGCCAGCAGGCTCCGACGGTGTTCGCTTCGGAACAGAAGTTTTCGGCTCCTGCCTTGGCACCTCAATCAACGACTTCGCCCCTTTCCCATTCTCCATCCTCCATTCTCCCTTCTCCTGCTTACCGTATCCGCTTTGGTCTTGTCACCATCAA
>Ga0172379_10011928_pt1 | contig 10256 bp, 10 predicted proteins | sample GrowelOW334metaG_FD_119756 | JGI IMG/M metagenome (GOLD analysis project Ga0172379, IMG submission 119756) | Groundwater microbial communities from an aquifer near a municipal landfill in Southern Ontario, Canada - Groundwater well OW334 metaG | ecosystem: Environmental > Aquatic > Deep...
ACCTCCTGGCTAATTCGTTTAGCCATATTGTTGGCAATGATTAATTTAAATCCTTATTGATTCTATTTTAAACCATTGCCGCTTTATGTGGAAATAGGTGTCCGAATTTTGGGGTGCATTCCACACAGTGTAAGCACTCAAAATTTTTAATTTCTTTTTTTAAATATTTTTCGACTTGTTCTATAGTTTTTTCAATCTCATTAATTCTATAATCGTGATTCGCCTTACCCTTTTCAATAGATTTTTGATGTTGAATTGTTATATATACCGCAAACTTTGAGTTATGCTGAATAGCATATTCTGGCAACTGCTTAATACAACCGTGAAGATAGGCGGGCTCCTTTGTCTTTCCAGTCGGCTGAGAATTGCTTAGTTTTTTTAATTCAATTACTACATTACACTCTTTATAGGCTATAAAGAAATCAACGAATCCATCACCTCTACTTACCTCATTTAGAAACATAATTTCATTATTATTCCTAAACCAGCTTAACCCCATAGCATAGAATAATCGACCCACAGCATCTTCATTGCATTCTTTCTTAAAAACTCCATTAACTTTAATCCATAATTCTTTCCATCCTCCATGGTGCAGAATATATTTCTGAAAAAAATCTAAAAATTCTAAAAAAAATCTTATTAATGACTCACAATTATCAAGCTTAAATTTTTTATCAAACTTGTAGTAATAGTTTTTTATCGCAAGTAATTTATAAGGATCCTTGACAAAATCATATTCTCCTGGATTATTTATTTCTAGTTTATTTATTATATCTTTTATTAAATGTAAATTTTGTTTTAAAATAAAATGTATTTCTTCGGGTTTAATATCGGTTACATTCTTTTCTATAAATTCAGAAAATTTAAATTTTAAAACAGGGTCTAATTCAAGTGCCTGCTGTAAGTTTAATGCAATATTACGATCAAAAATTATGTCATAACCTCTCAACAATCTCTTTGGAACCAGGATAATACTTTGCTTATTGAAGGGATTTTCAGGTAACAAGGCATAACCATCCATCCATTCCTTTTTCGTGAAATTAAAATGCTTAGGCACTGGGAGTTCCTTGCGTGGTATTTTATATTTTTTACATATAAATTGAGTATAAGATATTAGATAATCTAAGACCAAGGAACCTGATAAATCACTAATTGAATCGGGTCCAATGTTTTTGGCTAACAAAGACAACACTAATGGATTCATTTTATTTAACGGGTATAACTCTTGATCTTCTAATACTTTTCTTAATGAAGTATCGATAAAAAAATTAAAAAGATCTTTTGCAAAACTTTTTCCAGGCCCTTTTCCTTTATTAGAGCTTGCTGTATAACCCAGATAAAGAGATTTACATTCTCCAAACGTTATATAATTTAAAAAATATTCTTTCTCAATTTCATTTTCAAAATTATATTTATGTAATTGCTTTATTGCATGATTAAAAAAAATTCCAAATCTATCAAATAACTTTCTTTCATCTTTCACTCGGCTGTTTTTTAATAAAAACGGATCAATAAATAGTGGCGTATCAAATTTTAAATTCACATCAAAAAAATCTAAATTTTTTTCTTTGATATTTAGTTTAAAAACTTGGGTAAAATGAAATTTATTTTCTTTTTTGGGCATATATTTTTATATTAATACCACTCGGCTACCCCGCCATGATGCGAGCAGGTTCCGCGCCTGGATTGGCTAAAGCTATAGGTTCCGTCATTACATTGAGCGGACGCGCCAGCAGGAATCGACGGAGCGTAAGCCGGAGAATGGACTTCATTGCCAGCGGAATTAATATAAGTATTATCATTTGAAAGCGGGACCTCGGCTGGAGTTTCTTTTTTTGTTTCGACTTTTGGACTCTCGACATTCTTCTCTACTTCAGTCTTTTCAGGAGTTACTACCGTTTGCTCAATAGGGGCTATTGTTTTCTGATCGACTGGAGCTTGGCTTTGAGGAAGATTGGCATCAACACAGCCGGTGATTAAAAGAACACTAAACAATAAACCAAGGTAACGCAATTTCATAGTTTTGCGCTACGACAAGCATCAACGTAACTGTTTTTTAGCAAAAAACCGGCAAAAAAGCCGGCCATAGGGTTTATGAATTATTCTGGTTTTGTCGGGTAATCCGCATATGTTTTACCCGTATATTTTATTCCTTATCTCGGCATTAGTCAATAACTACCTGTCGGTTATGACAACCTTTTTCTTGCTCTGATAACTTTCAGAAAAAATAGGGCTTACTACCGGAATATTATCTGCCATAATTACTTCGCAATTCCCGCCCTGCGTTTTCTCTATTGTCTTTAATTTTTTGATAAAATCCTTTAGCTTCATATAACTTTATATTTACCTCGCCCTAAGAAATGCAAATAATCCTTATCTCTTAACAACTGCAATTGCTGGCGAATTTTATCCTTGATATGCCTGTTTTCCGGATGCAATCGGCTCAATTCGTTTTCAAAAGCATATACTTCGTCAAGTGTAAATTCTTTTTTACCGAGTTTATCAACACATCGCATAACATCAAGCAACCAGCCTTTTGCCGATATTTCTTTTTCTTCTCTTAAAAACAAGGTCTTCTTCCAATCAGTCAGCACTTTCTCTTTCGGCTCTATCACTTTATCGCGAACAAAAAATATCTTGCCGGTTTGTGGAATATTTCTAAGAATAATATTGCAACCGACCCAGCCTGCACGTCGAGCTGTTAATGCAAGCGGCTTTCTCTTTTCTATTATTTCCGGGACAAAAAAATGCTTAGGAATAACCAAAAAATTTACAACTTCAAGATTCGCTAGATCATAATTTAGCAGGAAAAAATTTGGGTTATTACTGCTCGTGAGCCGTTCAATCATTGTGCGGTATGCGCCGTCAACAATTTTTGTGCCAATTGTATTTTGTTTACTTTTTAATTCATATTCCTCACGGCAATTTAAGCAGTAAAAATCGGCGACAGGCTGATTGTTTGGATATTTATCAATACTGAAATTTCCGCAATTCGGACAAAAAATAGAATTATCAACCCATTGTTCCGTTAAAACCCGCACTTTTTGCGATGCGTTTTTATAATTACTTGCAATTTTTTCATCAAAAGCTAAGCTGAAATGTGATTTGTTCATAACCATATAGTATCCTTTTCCGGCCTAAGTCCTCATTTTTATTTTATATATATTTAACTAATATTAGCTATATTTTTATTATTTATCGAAACTTTGCAGAAAAATGGCGGAAATTTCATTGAAATTTAATGGACTTTGTGCTATCCTATATTTAGAATCACTATGAAAAAGCACCTCTTAAGGTTCCGTCCTTAAGCGGTGCTTTTTCTTTATATAGGAGAATTTACTCTCTAAATTATTCATGAATACAATCTTTTCCTTGGCTGATTTGCGAAGCAATACTGAACACTTGCCCTGATTAGGACTAATAACAATTTCAAGCTTATTATTTTTATATAAATAATCAGCCAAACAATAAAAATCTCCATCACTGGTCACTAGAACGGCTTTTTTATATTTATTAAAATCTATCATAGCTTGTAAGACCAAATTAGCATCAACATTTCCTTTAGCTTTGCCATCGCAATCCTTCATCACAGTTTTAAATATTAGAATATAGCCATATTCCTGCAAAGATCGGTATAAATTTTGATTTTCAATCAAAAATCCAATAAATAGATAAGCTTTATCAACGCCGTATTTTTCCTTAAGGTAAATCCTGAATTTTTTATAATCCAGCCTCCAGCCCAAATCCCTTATCCCTAAGTTAAGATTTTGACTATCAATAAATGCGTAATTGTTATTTTTTACCAGCATTTTTTTGATATTATTTAGACCTGGCTTAAGTTTGACAAATTATTTCCCTTGAGTCAAACAAAAAGATTGCGAACTTTAGCAATCTTTCTAAATGCTATCAAAAGCTAATATAAAACCACCCTGATTGAAGATGCGATTTTATAGCTTGAATAAGGAGTTTTTTTATTCCGTCGCGATCGGAATTTTGCCGCATTTGGATTGGACGGACTGGTACAGGCTGATGATTAAATCCAGGGTCGGCTCTACGGTTTTTAGCCGGCGGCGGTCTTTTAGGAAAAGAGTTACCTGGCGGTCATGGTTTTGGGAGAGTCTTTCAGCTTCGCAGTTATTAATCTTGGCTTCGGCTTCCGGCCAGGACAGATCGGTTTGGGCCGGACAAACGACCGTACATTTATTTTCGAGGCAAAGCGAAGTAAAGGGACAGCGCGATTGGAGTATATATTCTCCCGACGTGAAGCAGTCGGTATTTTTTACGCAGGCCATATCTAAAACTTTCTCTATTTTATAGGAATCAAGGGAATAACCTTTGGGCAAGGATAGGGCGGCATTAGTTTCCGGGCAAGGCACAAATTCGCAATTGGGTCCGATGCGGCCGACCGCTGACCCGTCCGGGCAAAGCCTGGCTTCCATAGTGCAGTTAACTTGTTCCGGTGCTTTGGCGGCTAACTGCCAAATTGAATAGTTTAGATATCCGGCGAAACTGACCCAAAGGATATAAGGGAGTAAAAGCCAGGCGGCCGATTTGGAAATCCTATAGAAGGAGATGATAGTGGCGAGGATGGCGAGCCACAAGACAATCAGCTCGAAAAAGGCCCCCTTGGGATTATGGAGGCCGAAAAAAATAAATGACCAAAGAGCGTTTAGGACGAGCTGGCCGATGAATATGGCCAAAGCGATTTTGACATCCTTGCGCTTTAAGCCTTTTTTCCAAATTAGAAAGGCCGCGATGCCCATTAAGGCAAAAAGCGCGGTCCAGACCGGAGCAAAAATCCAAGCCGGCGGGTTAAAGGCCGGCTTGGGAAGTGTAGCGTACCAGGATGGAATGGACGGAGCGGTAAAAAATGATCCGATGATTCCGGCTGCTTCGGCGATGACAACGGCGATGGCCAGCTTAATGAAGTTATCCTTATGCATGAGTATATTATACCAAAATAATCGCCATTAAAAAACCGCCCCAAAGATGAGGCGTTTTTCATGATTGAAGCCCTCTTCGGCAAAGCCTATCAATATTCCAGTCATCCGTCATTTAAACCAAATCTTTCTTCTTCTCCTCAAACTCCTTCTTGTCTATTTCGCCTTTGGCATAGCGCTCTTTTAGGATATCAAGCGGAGCGTGGCCGCGATGCGTGGGCGAACGCCCGGATTGGTCTAACGACCATTTGATAAGAAAAACAATGCCGACTATTATTAGCCCCCACAATATTATCATAAAAATTGATCCAAACCCTCCCCAATACATTGGATTGTACCCGTAATTCCACATCATAAGGTTATCACAGGACTTAGGCGCGTAAGTCCTATATCAAATAAATTAATATCTTACATGCCTTTAGGCTGGAGCATGCCGACCCGATTGCCTTCGGTGTCGATAATGGAAACGTAGAGCCCGACGCCGGGAATATCATCCGGTTCGCCGGACTTTGCCATCCCGCCGAGCACTTTGCCGCCGGCCGCCTTTACCTTTTTTATGCTTTCGTTTATGTCGTCCACCGCGATAACGACGGACGGGTGCATCTCGCCCATATCAGCGGTTTTTTCGTAAAATCCGCCGTTAATCGCCCCGGGCTTTTTAACCATTTTCTTCTCGTCGGTTTCGGTCGTAGTAACGACTACATACTCCCCCATCTCCGGGCCGAGTATTTCGGTTTTCCAGCCAAAAACTTTGCTGTAAAAATCCGCCATGCGCTTTTTATCTTCCGCCGGCATCTCGAAATGCACTACTGGATTCATTTTGTTCATAAGTTTGTAATTAAATCTATTTGAATTAGTTATTGACCATACAAATTAAGACGCAACACCTGGCATTAGCTTTCGTAAACCCGAAACTAATTCTACCGAGACGTCCGTCGGGCATAATGAAAAGGCCCTTAACGCGTAAACGCTAAGGGTCTTTGTGTACAGGATCTTGCCAGGCTGTCACCGCCAGGCAGTTAGCCGGCATTGGCCACCAGTCCGATTTTTTGTACATCTTCCGGATCAGCGTCAGCCGGTTGGTCGGCCGTCCAGGCATCGAGAATCGGCTTTTCCGGGTCAAGAAGGAATAGGTCAATGGCCTTGAACGGCGGCGGCAGCTTCTCCATGGCTATGACAAATTCTTCTGGAGTGCCCACTTCAAAGCTGTCAATATACCCTTCGGCCTCAAAAAACAGCGCCCTGACCTCAACAATCTGAAAATCCGGATGCTTAGCAATTAAGGTCTTGGACGATATCTCATAGTGCTCTTTGACCTCAATTAGCCACCTGGAAAAGGAGAATCTTGAGCGAATGTAATCGGAAACGTCTTTCTTTCCGCATTCTATTCTCCCGAACTCGTTCTCGCGGTAATGCTTAAGGGAGCCCTCCAAATAACTCCATTCATTAACCCCGTGACACCGAATAGTCCAGCCGCTGATTAACGCGATTGTCTTTTCTATCCGGCTCTCCAGCTGGCTTCGGTAATTTTCCTTGAGCCTCTTGCGGCCGGCCGCGATTTTCTTTTGTCGGTAGACAACGCAGCCAATTATTAAGGCCGCGATCACCATGCCAGCAAATAAGTACGATGCAAATTCATTCTGTACCATAATCCTTCCTCCTTTGCTGTACCGAGACAAAAAAGCCAAAATGCCCTCGACTATATGCCCAAGCCTAAAAGCGGCGTTTAAAAAGTGCGTTAGATGAGCTTAGCTTATATTAAACGTAAAATCAATACCGATGGATCAATGCCACAGGCGCTGAATATTAACAATTGTTTAAAGCTTACTCATATATTAATCATTCTATTCTCCGTTTTCGCATAGAGTTCTGCTGTTGTGATTTTACCGCTTTTGATCCGGCAACAAAGCCGGTGGTCCAGGCCGCTTGCAGGTTGTAGCCGCCGGTCGGGCCATCTAAATCTAGAATCTCTCCGGCAAAGTACAAGTTCTTGATTATTTTAGAGCGCATTGTGCCAGGATCTATTTCGGCCAGTGAAACGCCGCCCGAAGTTATATAGGCCCGGTCAAAGCCGGACAGGCTACTGACTGACAGGTTTAGCTCTTTTAATAAATGGGCGAGCTTTTTTCTTTCGTCTTTGGTTACTTCGTTGGCTTTCTTTTGCGGGTTAATTCCGGCCAGCTTAAGTATCGCGTCAACCAGCCTCGGCGGTATAAGGCTTGGCAGGATATTTTTTAATAATTTATTCGGCTCTTTATTAAAGCTCTCCTGCAGGCAACGGTCAAAATTAGAAAATTCCTGGTCAGGGAAAAAATCTATCTTAAGGGAAATATCACGCGTGTCTTCCCGGGCGATTTCCCGGCTTATGTTCATGATTGCCGGCCCGCTTAGCCCGTTATTGGTAAAAAGAATATCGCCGGAGATAGAATGTAATTTTTTGTTTTGTTTAAAGACGCTTATTTTTACCTTGCTAAAACTTAAACCCTGGAGGCTCTTTATATATCGGTCTTTTAGTACGATTGATGTCAGTGCCGGCTTAGGTTCAATAATAGTGTGCCCGAGCTCTCTTGCCCACTTATAGCCGTCGCCGGTTGATCCGGTTTTTGGGCAGGATTTGCCGCCGGTCGAGAGCACATAGTTGCGAGCCGCGATTTCAGACCCGTCAGCCAGTACTATTTTTTTAATACTACTGTCCTCTTTATTAATTTTTTTCACTTCCACTCCGGTTTTAACTACTACCTTTCCCCGCTTCAGATATGCGATTAGGGCGTTTAAAATATCCCCGGCCTTGTCGCTAACCGGAAATACCTTGCCTTCATCTTCTACTTTGGCCTTAACGCCATGTCTTTCAAAAAAATTAACCGCATCGTCGGTGCCGAATTGATGCAGGGCGGAAAATAAAAACTTTCCGTTTTTTCCAAACCGGCGCGTAAATTCTTTTGGCCCATGCTTTTTATTGGTAAAATTGCACCGGCCGTTTCCGGTAGTTAAAAGTTTTATCCCCAAATCCTTATTTTTTTCAGCTAAAAGCACCCGGGCGCCTAGCTCCCCGGCCCGTCCGGCGGCCATCATTCCGGCCGCCCCTCCGCCGATTACTACAACATCATACTCCATAAGCCCAGTATATCATATTGCCCAGTATTTTAGAGAAGTGGTATAATGAAAATATCAATAATAATTACTTTTCGCGCGTATATTTAAGCCTGCTTGAATTTACGCGCCTGCTACTATTATGAAAAAGCAATCAATCTCCTGCCTTTTGATGGCGGCCCTGATGGGTTCGCTGGGTTTTATCTCTCCTGCCAATGCCGCCCGGCCGGCGACCCTTTCACTCTCCAACACCTCTGGCGACGCGGTCCGGGTGAGCGTTACCGGCGATCCGGAGGTTAATGTCCAGCTGTCATTCTTGCCGCCCGGCGCTTCAACCGTAACCAGCTTCCTCTTCGGCGCCACGGACGCAAGCGGCGCCCTTACTAATACAATAAGTTCCGGGGCTTACGCCATCCCGGCCGGCTCCCCGGTTTATGTCTCGATTAACGGTATGCAGTCCGCGACTTCTCTCTGGCCGGCCTATGCCTCTACCCTTGTTCTGGAAAAATCCAGCGTCCAGGCGGCGGTAGGCCAAAGCGTAACAGTCAGCGGGTCAAACTCCCTGATCTTGGCGGCAAATAGCTCAACCGCCAACATCGGCACTGCCATCTCCGGCAGTCAGGCGACTATCACCGGCCTGGCCGAGGGCGCCGGGACAGTAATACTTTGCGCTACTAACGCCGGATGCCAATCGCTGGCGGTCAACGTAGGCGGCGTCGGCCAGACCCAGGTTTCTTTTAACCTGAATAACATTGTTATGAACTACGCTGATTCGAAAACCATAACGATTTTCGGCGGCGGCAACAACGGCTTCAGGATTAAAGCCAATACCAATTCCGCTTCGGTTAACGCCAGTATTGCCGGCACCTCGGACATTATTTCTCTCTACGCCACCCGCACGGCCGGAACAACGGCCATCGAAGTCTGCGCGGCTAATGATGACTCTAATTGCGCCAGCTTGAATATCACCAATTTAGGCGAATCCAATAATAAAATCTCTTTTAGCCAAAACAACCTTAACCTGATACCGGGGCTGAACCAAAGCATCTCGGTTTCCGGCGGGCCGGACAATAATTATTTCATTTCCTCCAATTCCAATTCCGGCGTCGTCTCGGCCGTAATGTCCGGCAATACTATAACGGTTACCGGCGGATCCAATACCGGGACGGCCGTCATTGTTGTCTGCTCGGCCACTACCAATAACTTATGCGGCAATTTAAATATTACCACTAACGCCAACACCACTACCCCGTCAGCCGTCACCCTTTCCTTTAGCCAAAACGTTGTGGCTGTGGCCGCCACCGATACTTCCAACGTAACGGTTTCCGGCGGCACCGGCACTGGTTATGTCATCTCCGGCAATACCCATCCGGAAAAAGCCACCGCCATAATTAACGGCAGTGTCGTTGCAGTCACCGGCGTGGCTGTCGGCTCTACCCAAATTACCGTTTGTTCGGCTTCGGTTTCCACCACCTGCGCCAGCTTCTACGTTAATATCTCGGCCGCTTCGACCAAGCTTTCTTTCAGTAAAACCAGCATTGGAATTGCTTCCGGCGAAAAGCAGGTGATAATTATCAACGGCGCGACCAGTACGGCCAGCAATGTTATTACTTCAAATACCAGCTCCGTAGTCCAAGCCAGCTTAAGTAATAACGGCGGTACCTTGATTATAACCGGCGGAACGGTGGCCGGAACTACGAACATTACCGTTTGCGCCGGTTCAGGATCGAGTAACTGTGCCACCATCCAAGTAACCAACACTGTCCCCAGCCCTCAAGCCAATACTAATAGTAACACTAATACCAGCACCGATACCGGCAATACCAATAGTAATCAGGCTGTCCTTTCAGAAAAAGAAACCGCGGCCTCGGTCCAGCTGGGAAAAATTCTGGCTGAAGCGTCAAATATTTTGTCCGGCGCCGGAATTACTAAAGACTTAACCCTGGAAGGAAAAATAAATACCGCCTACGTAAAGGCTTTAGTTGCCGGCGCGGCTAATAGCGAAACCGCCTCCAGCCTCATCACTAGATTTATCGCCTATGGAACCGAGACCACTAAAATATTAGGGGAAGGCGAACGGGCCGGCGTAATCAGCTCTTACAAAAAAGCTTTTGGCAAACTGCCGGCCACTGAAGCCGAATGGCAGGATGCGATAAAAATAGCCAATGGCCGCTGGCCCGGTGCCGCGAGCTCTTCTGCCCTGGAATCGGCGAAAAAAGAATTTAA
>Ga0172379_10011929_pt1 | contig 10256 bp, 8 predicted proteins | sample GrowelOW334metaG_FD_119756 | JGI IMG/M metagenome (GOLD analysis project Ga0172379, IMG submission 119756) | Groundwater microbial communities from an aquifer near a municipal landfill in Southern Ontario, Canada - Groundwater well OW334 metaG | ecosystem: Environmental > Aquatic > Deep...
CGTCGCCGGACGGGGTTTGCAACCCCGTTCGGAACGTTTGGATTATACTACTTATGACACCATTCTCGAACTCCGCAATTTAATATCGTTTTGTGATTTTATACAAACATCATGAACGGGGTTAAAAACCCCGTCCGGCGACGAAAGCTAACAGCTAAAAGCTAAACAAAAACTTTTTCCTTCACTTTCCTTCCAATGTTTGGTTTCAATTTGATTTTGTCGGCATTGATAACGAGCTCGTCTTTTTTCATTACCACCGAAACGGCACCTCCGAAGAGCATTCCTTTACCGATCATGAGCGTTGCGATGGGCGTTAAGATTTTATTTTGAATCAATCTCTTTAATGGTCTCGCGCCGTATTGTGGGTTGTATCCTTCTTTGGCGAGATATTCCATCGCATCGTTTGATACCTTGAGAATAATGTCTTTATCAAGCAGACGTTTTTCCACGATTTTAATTTGAAGTCCAACGATGTCTCGCACGGCTTCTTTGGAGAGAATGTCGAAAATGAGAATCTCGTCGAGGCGATTTAAGAATTCGGGACGGAAATAATTTTTCAATGCAGACGTAACTTTTTCTTTTGCCGAAGTATAATCCCCCGCTTCGGTGGAATTGGAAAATCCGATTGATTTCATTCGGTCGATAAATTCGGCACCGATATTCGATGTGAGAATAATAACCGTGTTTTTAAAATTGACCGTTCTTCCCTTTGCGTCAGTAAGACGTCCGTTGTCCAAAACCTGGAGCAGAATATTGAATACTTCCGGATGCGCTTTTTCGATTTCGTCAAAAAGCAATACAGAATACGGTTTATGACGGACAAGCTCGGTGATCGAACCGCCTTCTTCGTGTCCGACGTATCCGGGCGGAGAACCGATGATCTTCGAAACCGAATGTTTCTCCATATATTCGGACATATCGATGCGAATGAGCGATTTTTCGTCGTTAAAGAGGTACTCGGCAACCGCTTTCGAAAGCTCGGTCTTTCCGACGCCGGTCGGTCCGAGGAAAAGGAAGGAACCGATCGGATGGTTCGGGTCGGCAATACCCACGCGCGAACGTTTAATCGCATCGGCGACTTTTTGGATCGCGCTGTCTTGTCCGATAACGCGCGCTTTCAATTTATTTTCAAGCTGTGAAAGTTTTAAGGCTTCTTCTTCGAGCATTTTGGAAACCGGAATTCCCGTCCATTTTGAAACGACATCGGCGATATCGGCTTCCGTGATCTCTTCCTTCAGAATTCTTTGCCCGACTTTCAGTTTTTTCAAACGAAGATTTTTCGCGTTCAGTTCTTTTTCAAGCGTCGGAATTTTTCCATAGCGAATCTCCGCAACGGTCGCAAGATCGGTGCGTGCTTCAGCGGCTTCCGCTTCGAGACGGAGAGCATCAAGTTGTTTCTTGATCTCCCTGATGGAAGTGAGTATTTCTTTTTCGTTCGTCCAACGCATTTCCACATCATGCGTCTTTTCGCGAAGTTCCCCAATCTCTCTATCAATATCTTTGACGCGACCTTTCGCGTTGTGCCCTTCTTCCGTTCCCGCTTCTTTTTTAAGCGCTTCTTTTTCGATCTCAAGGCGCATAATTTTCCTGTGTGCGTCTTCAAGAACCGCCGGCTTCGTTTCAAGTGAAATTTTCAGCATGGATGCGGCTTCATCAATAAGATCAACAGCCTTATCAGGTAAGAATCGATCACTGATGTATCGGCTGCTCAGGGAGACAGCGGCAAGAATTGCGTCGTCGGTGATTTTTACGCCATGATAGAGTTCGTATTTTTCTTTCAGACCACGAAGAATAGCCACCGCGTCTTCAGTATTGGGTTCGGCAACTTGTACCGGCTGAAAGCGCCGCGTCAACGCCATGTCTTTCTCAATGTGTTTTTGGTATTCCTTAAAAGTCGTCGCACCGATCGCGCGAAGTTCTCCGCGAGAAAGCGCGGGTTTCAACATATTGGAAGCATCGAGCGCACCGTCTGCACCTCCCGCTCCGACGATCATATGTATTTCGTCGATGAAAAGAATGATCTTTCCTTCCGAACGCTCGATCTCTTTCATGATCGCTTTCAAACGCTCTTCGAATTCACCGCGGTATTTCGTTCCGGCGACAAGAGAACCGATATCGAGAGAGACAAGTTCTTTTCCTTTAAGCGATTCGGGGACATCACCCTTCGACATGCGGATGGCGAGTCCTTCAACGACAGCTGTCTTGCCAACGCCCGCTTCTCCGATCAGTATCGGGTTGTTTTTGGTGCGACGCGAAAGTATCTGCATAATGCGAGCGATCTCAACATCGCGTCCGATGACCGGATCAAGTTTGTCTTCACTCGCGAGTTTTGTGAGACTGCGAGTATATTTCGAAAGTACTTTTGATTTTTTTGGAGCGCTGATGTCGGTGATGTTGCCGTTCTTGAATTCCGAAAGATAGCGGATCACTTCATCTTTGCCAATCTTAAAGCGCGCGAGAATTTCACGCGACGATTGTGACATTTCGATAAGAGAGAGAAACAGGTGTTCGGTGGAAATAAAATTATCATTCATCGATTGAACGATCTTCGAAGACGTATCAAGAACCTGCGCGAGTTCCGGAGTAAGATACATTTGAAATGACGGAGACATGGTCGTCCCGCCCTCGTTCGTCTCGAGAGTGGCAAGCAGCGAATCGATAAGGAGATTCTGATCGACTTCCATTCTATCCAAAATGGAAATAACCGGTCCTTCTTCCTGCAATATGAGAGCCGCGAGAAGATGCAGAGAATCGACATGATTCTGTCCGCGCTCGATCGCGAGCTCGTGAGCCCGGCGGATCGCTTCTTTGGCTTTAGTGGTGAAATCTTTAAAAGGTGGCATATATTTTAGAAAAAAGTTAAAAGAAAAAAGTAAAAAGTCCGAACGAAATATGAGTATTCGTCACGTATATATTACCAGTATCAAACACATTTGTCAACCCTATGGTTTGATCGGTTCCGGCTTTGGAATCTTGTATTCCGCGAGAGCGGAAAGGATGTTTGAATAATGGATTACTTGAGCTTTGTTTTCATCTGACGAAAGAATAAAACCGACGACTTTTCCATCCTGCCCAAAGACGATTCCTCCTTTATATGAAGCGGGGATCACGCTTGTCCCGATATCAAAAGGAAGGGTTTTATCGCTCGGTATATCGGTAAGAATGTCTTTCATAATCGATTTTCCGTTCTCTCCTCCCAAGATAACGACAGACTGTCCGAGTTTGGTCTCTCCTGTGTAATACGCAACCGGAGAGAACGTTATGACGGCGGTATTTTTATCATCTTTTATTGGATCCTCCGCTTTGATGAACACAAGATGCAAAGCGTCATTCGAGTACACTTTTTTCGCTCGGCGATATTTGTCGCCTATGTTGATAATGAATTCCGTTCGTTCTCCTGCAATAGAACTGTCGGTTGCGATTATTCCATCAGATGAAACAATTGTCCCGATCCCCAGCTTTGAAGTACTTGTCGCCGACTCCCCTTCTTTGTCTTTGCTTCGAATAATAACGATCTTGGAAAGATTGTCCTGAACAGCGTTGATAACCTTCTCGCTTTCGCTCAATATCGGCGCGGGGGTTGGCTTGACATATATCGGCGTCGTTGTTCCCGTCACCACCTTCTCGATCGTTTTTTCAATAACATTGGTAATAGTGCGGCTGACTGCGGGCGTACTGTCGGTCAAAAGCGCAACGATCATAATACTCGTTGCCACAGAAGAAACAAAGCTGACCAAAACGGTCAGAAGCACCATTTGTTGTTTTGTAAGATCTTCCATACTCTTACTATACCAGAAACCGGAGAGAAAGTTAAGGGAGAATGATTATTTAACCGGTTATACGAAGCAATAAATGGGTTGCGAATTGATACGAATAACAAACGAATGAATTGCGAGGAAGTAATTCGTACATTATTCGTATGTAATTCGTTACTTCGTATATTTTTTATACGTCAAAACGACTTTCCATCATGTTCCAGTCGATCGCTTTCCAGAATGATTCGATGTAATCGACTCGTTTAAGTCCGTAATCCAACATGAAGGCGTGTTCGAACACATCCATAACCAAAATTGGCGTCGTGCCGGCGAGGTGTCCGACATCATGTTCATTCACCCAAATATTGTAGAGTCTTCCCTCTTCTTTTTGATAAGCAAGAATAACCCAGCCGATCCCGCGCATCGCACCCGTCGCGCGAAAATCTTTTTCCCATTTTTCGTATGAGCCGAAACGTTCGACAATTTTTTTATACAACTCGCTATCAGCGGCGAGCACTCTGCTTTCCTTTGTGAGATTCTCAAAATAAAGCTCGTGCAATTTCATCCCGTTCCATTCCCAACCGAATCGGCGTTTGAGTTCGGCATATTCAGGAGAACCCATTTCTATTGTGTCGGCTTTTTCTGCGAGTTTGTTCACATTCGTCACGTAGCCGCCGTAAAGCGTAAAATGATTTTTTAAAAGAGCGTCGGAAAAACCGGCGAGTCCGAGCAGATGCTCGTAGTTTTTTGGTTCGTGCATACAATAATTTCTAAATAAATAATACCTCAATTATATTCCTTAATACGCGGAAGTGCACGAAAAATTGCAAATAAAAAAGGCGGAGTTATTATATTCCGCCTTCTTACTGCCTAGTCCGTGTCGTCATACTGGTGACGGCGAGCATAACAGCCCGGCACTTTTAAACAAAGCCAATCCCGTAACTCGTTCCACATTTTTTTCAGATATTCAAACATTCTTCCCACCTCCTTTTCGAGCGCGAGCACCCGACTTTTATTATAGCACATTATAAAAATAATACAATAGAACTCTTTTTGACATGCGATACGACATGCGATAGCTTTAACAGTATGGTTAGTCCTTTGAAATTTTAAAAAAGGAGGAACGTGTGATGAACACTCACTATACCGCGGCAGTTTTACAGCAAGCCATTATGAAAGCGCGTCCATGGACGCCGACAGCTCTTATCCTTCGCATAAGCAATATGCTCCCTGAAATTCAACCGGCTTTTATGGATCTTGTCGGTGTCATCAATGACGTTGAGAGTCCGTCTGCCTATTTATTCGAAGCAGTCCGAAAAATCCGGAAAACGCTCCCGCTGTATCTTCGCATCATTTTTTATTTAGCCGAAAAAATTGCGCCGAGATGCGTTGCCGATCCGATACTCTCTTTCGTCATCAATAAAATGATCGTTCCCTTTTTTATCGTTGTCGATGAAAAAGCATACGTAAAAACAAAAAAACAGCATGAGAAATATGGCGCGAAAATTATTCTCGATATAGTAGGAGAAGCGGCTCATCTTCCTTCTGACGCAAGTATCTACATGGAAAGCTACAAACATGTCATGAGAACTTTCTCCGGGGGGAAATTAGCGGTAAAACCTTCCTCACTCGTCGCCGCTTCGGAATTTGAGAAAAATTCTTATGAAGAGAACAAAGAATTGCTCAAGACGAAGCTTGCCGAACTTTTTACAGAAGCGAAAGAAACCGGAACGGCGGTGACGGTCGATGCCGAAGAATATTTCCAGTGGTGCCATCTCACAGAAGAAGCTTTTCTGGAAACCGTTTTAGAAGAACGTTTCCGCGATATGCCAAACGAGGTCGGGATCGCTCTTCAAACGTACCGAAAAGATGCCTATGCATCCGCACTGACAATTCTTGATGCTGCAAAAAAACGAGGAAATCACATACGAGTACGAGTCGTAAAAGGCGCCTATTGGGGAGAAGAACATACGGTCGCAGCGCGGCTTGGAAAAGATTTTCCTCTTTTTGAACATCAGAAAGAAACCGACGCGATGTTTGATGCGGTCGTTTCTCTCTTAATGAACAATCGCGAATATATTCACACTTCCCCGGCAACGCACAACGCGAAACAAATTGCTCACGCCATACGATCTGCGAAAGGAGATTTTACGAATTTTGCATTTGAAGTATTAATCGGCATGGGCGAATCCATACTTCGGGTTCTTTGTAAACTCGGCGTTCCCGTTCTTGTATACTGTCCGCTCATCCGAATTCACGGATGTATTAAAGAGGGTATGAGATACCTGCTCCGCCGCCTTGACGAAGTAGCGAAATCAAGCCACGTACTGAAAAATGTCTAAAACGAAAGACAAAAAACCACTCCGACACCTCACCGCGTCGGAGTTTTTATAACACATATTTTTTGTATCGTCTTGGACGTTTCACCTCCAGGACGTAATTTTCTATTTATGGCGTAATTTTTTTGTGAGTTCTTCTAGTTCTTTGACGGTCGCGGAAATATCTTCCTTTGTTGTTTGTCTTCCCATCGTAAAACGGACCCCTCCTCGCGCGAGATCATTATTTCTGCCAATAGCGAGCAACACGTGAGAAACTTTTCCATCGTTTGCGATGTTGGCGCAGGCACTCCCGGTCGACGCAGCTATTCCTCGCGCGTCCAGATCAATAACAATCTCCTCGCCATCCATACCAGGGAAAGAAATATTTATGTTATTCGGTAGACGGTGATCTCTATCACCATTCAAAACCGTCCCCGGAATATTCTTCAAAATTTCCGTTATAAAATGATTGCGAAGTTTTGTAAGCCGCGCCGATTCTTTTTCTTTCATCTCTTCGGTTATCTTCATCGCTTCCGCAAATCCGCGGATGCCGGCGACGTTTTCCGTACCGCTTCGAATTCCCTTCTCCTGTCCGCCGCCGAAAAGTATCGGCAAAAGTTTTACCCCGCGCTTTACATAGAGAGCTCCGATGCCTTTCGGTCCGTAAATTTTTGAGGCGTTAAACGTCATGAGATCGACGCCGAGACGCAGAACATTCATATCGAGATAGTTCGTTGCCTGGCACGCATCGGTATGAAAGATGGGTTTGCTTGTAGAGCGGCGAATAACTTTAGCGATCTCCGCAACCGGCTCTATCGTACCTATCTCATTATTCGCATACATAACCGACACCAAAACGGTATTTTCTTTTATCGCTTCCGCCACGCTTTTAAGAGAAACGATTCCGCTCTCACCAACCGGAAGGTACGTAACATCCGCTCCGCGCTTTTCCAGTTCGCGAACACATTCAATAATAGAGGGATGTTCAATGCCGGAAATTATAACATGCGCATTTTTCGGAGTTCGGACCGATCCGAAAATTGCAAGATTGTTTGCTTCCGTTCCACCGCCGGTAAATATCAATTCGTCAGGCTGTGCACAAATAATTTCGGCAATTTGTTTTCTTGCCGATTCCACTTCCCGCTTTGCAGTCACCCCTTCTTTATGTATAGAACTCGGATTTCCAAAAAATTCCGTTGCTGTTGTGTGCATTACCGAAAGGACGCGGCCATCAATTGGAGTCGTCGCAGCGTGATCTAAATATATGCGTGGAAGTACGTTTTTGCTTGACATGTAGGTGTTTTTTAGTATATATGACGCTCAAGAGTTTGTCTATAAATGGTTTTTTCATTGACTTAATGTCAACAATATGATAGAATGATGAAGATACGTAAGAACGACGAAACGTTCTTTTGAACATCGAAAACCAATACTATTGAAAGGGGTATATAAAATGTCGACAGACGATATCGGACACACATGGAAAGGTGCCGCAATAAAATATATGGATGGAGTACTCTGGGTGCTCCTGTTACTACACAAACCCAGGGAAGACACCGCGGAGCAACGGAGCGGCAGCACATTCCGCGAATGGCTGAGATGGGGCATGTACGGCGGACAGAGTAAACCGAGAGAAGACGGTTTGAAGACTCTCAACCGTGAAGCCGCTGAGGAAACATTGGATATTAATGGAAATCATATTACTATCACGAAAGAAATGTGGGCAGAGTCAGTTATCGTTGATGGTCCCGTCAAGCGGTCGCAAAGAAAAGATGGTCCGGATCGCTTTCAAAACCATTTCGTATTGACTATCTTTCCGCCCGACACAGAGATCGGAAAGATGGTTCCGACAAATCTTGAAATTGCGGAAGCCAGATGGTTTCCATTAACAGAGGATGAGGATGTCCTGCGGTGGCTTCCGGTCCCTGACAAGTTAAGATTGTCAGACCTTGAACTTCCGATGCCGGACGATGACCCGCCCTGGACAATGACGCAAGTGTTTGCATTTGAAGAGTTGCTCGACAAAGCAGCCGAAAAATGGCCGGGAGCAAACGGCGTCGCGGCACTTGTGAGAAAATGGATTGACTCATATGAAAAGAGAAATGCTCTTCAAAAAAAACAACGGCGCTACTAGTAGTCCGTCCGTTGGAAAAACCAACATATCGCGGTCTTAATTATTACAAGACCGCGTTTTTTTTGCATAAAATCGTTATTTGTACTATAATTGCACGCATATGAACACGCTGGTTATTCTCTATGTATTTATAACTCTTTCGGTCATTTTGATCGGGTGGATCGTCCGTCTCGAGATCAAAATGTCGAGACTCCTTGTTGGAAAGGACGGTAAAAGCTTAGAGGATAGCATCGTCGCCATTATCGGAAAAGTGCAAACGCTTGAGAAAGAGAGCGCTTTGGCCCATGGAAATATCAACCACCTGAGAGAACGGCTCAAGAAATGTATTCAAAGAATCGAGACGGTTCGTTTTAATCCGTTCAAAGGGACCGGCTCCGGCGGCAACCAAAGCTTTGTCACCGCCATTTCCGATGAGGAAGGAAAAGGTGTCGTGCTTTCCGGTCTTTACGCACGCGATGGAGTAAGTGTCTACGCAAAACCGATTAGCAATTTCGCTTCGGAATATCAATTCTCTGAAGAGGAAAAAGAGACGGTATCAAAATTGCAACAAAAATAAAAAAATTAAACGAATAAAAAAAATAGAAAAATTCACGACAACGTCGGCATAATCTTTCTATTTTCCTATTTTCCTATTTTTATATTATGATCCCATCAAAAAAAATACAGACTACCCTAAAAACGCGCCCCCCCATCGTCACCGTGATGGGTCATATTGATCATGGAAAATCGACGCTGCTTGATTACATTCGCAAAGAGAATGTTGTCTCCGGCGAAGTCGGCGGGATCACTCAGCGTCTTTCCGCGTACGAAGCCGTTCATAAGAACGAAAAAGGTGAAGAAAAGAAAATAACATTTCTCGACACTCCCGGCCACGAAGCTTTTTCGAAGATGAGAAGCCACAGTGCGACAGCCGCGGACATCGCCATTCTCATTGTTTCAGCCGAAGACGGCGTAAAAGCGCAAACTATTGAAGCGTGGAAAGCCATCGACAGTTCCGGAATTCCCTATATCGTCGCCATAAACAAGATCGACCGACCAAATGCGGACATCAACAAAACAAAACTTTCTCTTTCCGAGAACGAAATATATCTCGAAGGAATGGGAGGAAATGTCCCCTTCGTTCCAATCTCCTCAAAAACAGGAGAAGGCGTTCCGGAGTTGCTCGAGATGGTTTTGCTTATCGCGGAGATGGAAGACCTGAAGGGCGATACGGCAAGAAAGGCCGAAGGTGTTGTTCTTGAATCTCACATGGATTCAAAGAGAGGAATTACTGCCACGCTCGTACTAAAAGACGGCATTCTGAAAAAAGGGATGTATGTGACATCGCGCGGAGACATTTCTCCTGTCCGTAATATCGAAAACTTCCTCGGGAAAAATATCGATGAAGCATTCGCCGGGATGCCCGTATCTATCACCGGATGGAGCGGTTTACCGCAATCCGGCTCGGGATTCAATTCGTTTGATACGAGAAAGCAGGCAGAAAATTGGGTGGAGGAATTTCGTGAAGCAAGCCGAGAAACGGCGAAGATCGGCAAACAGATCCGCGAAAAGAAAGAAGGTATTTTGGTGGTCCCGGTTATCATCAAGGCGGAAGCGCTCGGAGCGATTGACGCTATTTTGCACGAGATCAAAAAAGTAAAAGTGGAAAATGTCGAAGTAAAAATTCTGGCGACGGGAGGAGGAACGATTAATGAGAGTGATGTCAAAACGGTTTCGAGCGACGGCGACGGCATAATTCTCGGTTTCGGCGTCTCTGCAGACGCGAGCGCACGGTCATCAGCGGAACGCTTTTCCGTTACGATCGTCACGTTCGACATTATCTACAAACTTACTGAGTGGCTCGCAGAAGAGCTTGAAAAACGACGTCCGCGGCAAGAGGTGGAAGAAATGGAAGGACGAGCAAAAGTAATCCGTATATTCAGTAATGAAAAGAACGCTCAGGTGCTTGGAGGACGAGTCACTGAAGGAGTCATCACTCTCGGCGATGTCGTGAAGATTATGCGCAGAGATTTCGAGATCGGGAGAGGGAAAGTCATCGAACTCCAACAG